>Ga0074046_10001185_pt1 | contig 23995 bp, 19 predicted proteins | sample BogForMeECP23OM3_FD_94441 | JGI IMG/M metagenome (GOLD analysis project Ga0074046, IMG submission 94441) | Bog forest soil microbial communities from Calvert Island, British Columbia, Canada - Bog Forest MetaG ECP23OM3 | ecosystem: Environmental > Terrestrial > Soil > Wetlands ...
CACAACTTCACTCGAGCAAGTCAGCCGCTTACTCAACGCCTATACAAAGGCGATTCTGGCTTCGGACTCCTGACTTCCATATCCCGAAGGGATATCAAGGGCGAAGCCCTTGCCTAGTTAGCCCCATTTCATGAGACAGCGAACACCACCGCCCCCCGACAACACGCTTTTCTTCATAGTCCCTCCATCCGCGCCGCATGCTAGCATCCGTTACCCCAAAGTAACTTCCCAGCACATCCTCCCAATTCGCCTCCGCCCGGCAGCCGCTGGTAAGCTATCTTCAATTTGAGAGGGCACGATTTCAGTCGTGCCGTAATTTACGCAGAAAAAACTGGGCTTCAGCCCCTGAGGAAATCTTCGCTTGGGAACTCTTGTGACCGAACCTGCCACCGCCAAAACTTCATCCACCAGCTCCAAGGGTTCCGCGTTTCTCGTTGCCGCCGGAATTTTTCTCAGCCGCATCGCGGGTCTGATCCGCGATCGTGTCTTTGCGCACTATTTCGGCAATTCGGACGCCGCCGACGCTTTTCGGGCAGCCTTTCGCATTCCCAACCTGTTGCAGAACCTGTTCGGGGAAGGCGTCCTCTCCGCGTCATTCATCCCCGTTTATGCCCGCTTGCTGGCGAGCGACGACAAAGAAGAAGCGCGAAAAACGGCCGGCGCTATTGCAGCGCTGCTCATGCTCACCACATCAGTGATTGTCCTGCTCGGCGTTCTCACCACACCTTGGTTGATCTACGCCATTGCTGCAGGCTTCCACGGTGAAAAGCGTGAACTCACCATCCTTCTAGTACGCATTCTGTTCCCGGGCGCAGGCCTACTCGTCGCGTCCGCTTGGTGCCTCGGCGTCCTGAACAGTCACCGCAAATTCTTTCTTTCCTACACAGCTCCAGTCTTGTGGAACATCGCCATGATTGCCGGCATGATCGCTTTCGGTGCTGGCCGTTCGCAAAACTCGCTCGTCATCATTACAGCGTGGGCTTCCGTCGTCGGCAGTGCTCTCCAGGTGGCAGTCCAGATCCCCACAGTCTTGAAGGTGCTCGGTGGCTTAAAGCTGTCCTTTGCACATCAAGCCGAAAATGTCCGCACCGTCATCCGTAATTTCTTTCCCGTTTTTATCAGTCGCGGCGTCGTTCAGATCAGTGCCTACATCGACGCGTTTATCGCCAGTTGGTTGCCTACCGGCGCCGTTGCCGCGCTGGCTTACGCGCAAACTCTTTACACTCTCCCCGTTAGTCTGTTCGGGATGTCGGTCTCGGCAGCGGAACTCCCGATGATGAGTGGTGCTCTAGGGAAAGCCGAAGAAGTCGCTGGGGTGCTTCGCGCTCGTCTCAATAACGGTTTGCGGCAGATTACGTTTCTGGTCGTTCCTTCGGTGGTTGGCTTTCTCGTGCTTGGCGATGTCATCGTTGCTGCCATCTATCAATCTGGCCGGTTCATGCACAACGATGTGATGTACGTTTGGGGAATTCTTGTCGGCTCAACAGTCGGCTTGCTCGCTTCTACTCTCGGCCGCCTCTACTCTTCCGCCTACTATGCTCTTCGGGACACTCGTACCCCGCTTCGTTTCGCCATCATTCGCGTCTTGCTTACCACAATTCTCGGTTATCTTGCCGCCCTTCCTCTGCCTGGGCTTCTCGGAATCGAGCCGCGCTGGGGCGTCGCCGGCCTCACTATTTCCGCAGGCATCGCTTCTTGGGTCGAGTTCACTCTACTTCAGCGCGGCCTTCGTTTACGCCTTGGCCATGTCGGCGTGCCGCTCGGCTTTCTCGCGCAAGTCTGGTTCGCAGCACTAATCGCCGCCGCCGCAGCCCGAGGCCTGACCTACGCTCTCGGCCCGCGTGGCCACATCGTCCTCGCGGTGTTGGTTCTCACCCTATACGGTATTGTGTTCTTCGCTGTTAGCCTGGGGCTGAAGCTTCCTGAAGCCCAGTCTGTGATTGGCCTCTTTAGCCGCCGATTCGGCATAAAATAAGCAGCAATCATGGCCACTGTCTATCTGGCGCTGGGGTCCAATATTGGCGACCGCGAGATGAACTTGCGGGAAGCTGTTCGCTTGCTCAGCGAATCTGGCATTCACATCATCACAATCTCCAGCATCTACGAAACTGAACCCGTCGACTATCTCGATCAGCCCTGGTTTCTCAACGCGGTTCTCGAAGCGACAACCAAGCTAGCCCCGTCCCAACTTCTCGCCACCCTCCGCAACATCGAATCGCAAATGGGCAGCAAAAAGGCCTTCGCCAAAGGCCCTCGCCTGATCGACCTCGACATCCTTCTGTACGATAATGCGGCCATCGACACTGCCGATCTGCAGATTCCACATCCACGCATGCTTCAACGAAATTTCGTCCTCGCCCCACTCGCCGAAATCGCTCCCACCTTACGTCATCCTTCCTGGCCCGCAAACGCCGCTGAACTGCTCTCCGATTCCCCCGACGCCAGTCAGGTCCGCAAGCATCGATAAACAAGCGTCTGCAGTTTTGTGTTTCGTGGCCAATCAAGCGGCGTCATCCCGAGGGCCGCGTTTTTTCGGCCGGAGGATCTCAACCGTTACTATGGGCAAAGCTTGCCAGTGAACGACAGCATTCAACTCGTCCTTCTCACTACCAACCGGTGCACCGTCATCACCTTTGGCTGCAATGCATCCAACTCAAGCTGCGAAAGCCTTCCTTCATTAATCTCTCTCCACACATACACTCCCGGTTCGGACTCCGTCTGCTCCCGCCCTTTCAGCTGGCGCAGAAATTCCTGCGCGTCTTCCACGGACGCTTTCTCCCGCAATGTCGGGCGAGCCACTGCCTCCACCGCGTAGCTCCGCAGCAACTTACTCCAGTACTGCTCGAATAACTCGCCCGACGCAAAGATGTCACTCCACGCGACCTCTCCTCCATACGCAATTACCACGCCCACCACCCGTTCGCCTTTTAGTCCCGCCGTTTGTTTCCGGAAACGCCGCTGCACTTCATCCACCATCGCATCCACGGAAGGCGCCACTCGGCGCGATCCATAAATCTTCGCGTACGATTGCGTGGGTGCTTCCGTCTCCATTGCCATTGCCAGTTGATCTTGCGCTACCCGCGGAGGTGGCGCTGCGGCGGGACGCGTTGCCACGGTTCCCGAGGTTACCGATGCCCACACATCTCCTTGCTTCTGGTTCACCGCCGCTTGTTCCCGCACGCTCGGGTGCACAATCACAGTCGCCGCGGTGAATTGCGATCCCGCCGACCACCGCCCGTGCTCCACGCAGAACACATTCAACGGCAGCGGTGCCGCTCCCACGGGCACGATTCGATCTTTCCCGATTACGCGATCTTGCTTTCCTCCGCTGACCAGCTCTCCCGCTAGCAAGAGCAACGGCCGCTTGCTCCGGTTGATCAGCACCAACTGATTCACCGATGGCCCGCCGTAATTCTGCACTACCGCCGGCCGGACGCCATCGCGATCCCGCATTAGAATTTCCGCACCCTGCTCCCGAACGATCACTTCTCCACGCGACAGTCCTTCCTCTAAGGTCATAAACGCCCCAGTGTCGTACTCCGAGGAGGTCACCACCGGAAACACCGTCAGATTTTCGTAGGTAATCGGCTCCAGAAGGCGCCATTCTCCATCCAGCTTTCCCGGTGCCCCAGGCTGGCCGGGCGAACCCCACAGGAATCCCAACGTCGCAATACCCAATGTCGCCATCCCGAATAACGAGCTACCAAACAACGTGTGTGCGGACCGAACCATGCCACCCTCCTCGCGCGCCTTCGCGGCACGCTTCGAGGTTGGAACGATCCCGCTGGAGTTTCTTGCAGGGATTTCTAGCTGGCTGTCTTAACCTCGGGGGTCACCCAGGTTCGTCCGGGGCTTGATCCGCCGGGTCTTCGAGACTTCAGCTTCCTGGCGTTCATATTCCGCCAGCTCTTCTTCGGTGTACGAATAGGAATCGCGCGACGCGAACATCGAGGTCGTCCGGCCGGCTTCCTTCTTCTTCTTGCGCGCTGCGCCAAACTCGTAACGGGTCATGCGCAGCGGGCCTTCGATGGCTTTTACTTCCACCAGCAAATCGCTCACTTTTTCCAGAAAGTCGTGCAGGTGGAACGGCCGCACCGCATACGGCATCCTGGTCCGCTCCAGCGCCGCAACAAATTGGGTGCCCGCCATTTCCGGCACCACGTACAGCACCCGGATGCGCCCGCCTTCTTCCGGGGCTACCGCCGCCAGCTCGCGCAGTACGTGAAATGTCGGCGAATCCAGCCCCACCATTTCGATATTCGCGATGACCAGCGCGTATTCTCCGGTTTTCAATTCCACGTGCAGCATCTGCAGGTCCGGCACCAGGCGCACGCGCCAACCCTCGCTGTCCAGAATCTGCTTTAACGCAACGGAGCTGCTGGCATCGGCTTCCAAAACCAGAAGCCCAACTTGACGTACTGCCGCCGTGGGAGGGGTCGCCATGCTTAAAGTATAGGCAACGGTTCCCGCAAGGACGCCCAACCCAACACGCGGTAGCCCTATGCGCTAACTGTACTTCCGGCCGGGTCATGATCCTTGCAGGCGTACAGGTTACTTGGGGCCGCCGGCGCCCACCGGCTTCAGCACCACGTCAGCCTTCGAGCCGTTTCCGCGAGTCAGCACGGGATAAGACTGGTCGCTGATGAATCGCAACTCGCCGTCCACGGTGATCTTCGCGCTCACCGAGTAGGAATGTTTCTCGTCAATCTTGCCGGGATCAAAGGTCAATGTAAACGGCACCGGCACCTGGCGGTCTCCCAGGGTAATTTTCTGCTCGGCAATCACGTTAGCGGGCGCATCCGCCAGCGACACATCCAACAACTGCACCTGAATTAGGGCGCTCGGCGGCAAGGCCATGCGCTGCAGGTAGCTCACCGTGCCGGTCACGGTGCCCGAACCCGCTTCGCCGTTCAGCGGTTGATCCAGTTTGCAATCCTTCGCGATCACCTTCCCATTCCCATCGGGCGTGTCTTCCTGCAGAAACCCACCATTGCCCTTGCCCCACCACACCACTTTTCCGTCGGAGTAGCGGTTGCCGTCGGCAGACATGGTCTGTTTCATCAAGTACGCCTGGCCCTGATAGCGGATCTTGGCCAAATCGCCGCGGAGGTAAACCGTGATCTTAGTTCCGCCTTCGCAGGTGTAATCAAACTGTTTCCATGGGATCGCTTTGCGCACATTATTTTGCGGCTGCGTTTGCGCCGGTGGCGTGGCCGGATCCTGGGCCCAAGTGGCCCCGCTCGACAAAATTCCTAGCACCAGTGCCGCTGCTCCATACCGGGTGATTTTTGTTTTCATCGCCATCTCCCATCGCCCTGCATTGTAATCCACTCGTGCATTCCGGGATGCGACAAGCCGAGATCGCCAAGGTTCTGCGTGTGCGCCAGCCGCAAGTCTCCCTGCTGATGCGCAACCGCTCAGGCAATTTTTCCGTTGGGAAGCTGGTGGAATTTTTGACCGCCCTCAGGCGCGATGTGGACATCGTCGTGCGTCCGGCAAAGAAGGAACACGGCGCAGTGTCTGTGAGTTCCGCGTGAGCAGGTAGCCAATCCGACGACACCTCTTATCAGCGCCGTAGGCGCGCCAGAAGCTAGCCCAGGGCGCAAGCCCTGGGAACAGGATGCACAAAAACAATAAGCGCCGTAGGGCGACATCTCCCGTAAGCAGACGGATTCTCTTACCCATTGCCATCCTCGAAAAGCGTAGACCCCGAGTTTCTGGTCTTTCCTTTTCTGTACCCTTTTTGTTCTCTGTGGTGAAATTCCCTCTTCCCCTAACTCCAATCATTCCCGCACTTAACCTCCATCCGCCCGTAACCCCAATTATTCCCGCACTTACGCTACCCCCGGGGGGTTGGGGTCAAAAAAACACGCGCATTCGGACTCCGCACCCGCAACTCGAATTTTCCCTCTTCCGCCAACTTCAATGTTTACTATTACTTTATGTGTAAATGTCGTGCCGCCGACATTCCCATTTCCGGAAACGCCCACGCCGACCACTTCCGCCCGGGACTACGGCGTGGTTTTGGGCAGAGCGACGCACAACGTGAGGGAACAACGAGCGGACGGCCTCAGAAGGCCATCCCTACAAATGCCACGAGGGCGAGTCGGGACGTCGAAGAAGAGGAGATTATTTCCCGACAACCAGAGAATTGCCAGCGGAATAGCGCTTTTCGCCAGAGCCGTCCCAGAAGATGCGGTCGGTGACGAGAGGACCTTTGCCAGGGACGCCATGGGTGAAGAAGATCTGCAGGCCGTCGCGGGACCATTCGGCGTCGCGGGCGAAAACGTCGGGCGGACCAAGAATGGTGCGGCGATGCGAGCGCACTTCGTAAAGGAAGAATGTTTGATTGAGGCCCATCTGATCGGTGGGCGCGCCAGGCGGCGAGTTCAGGTAATACGCGGAGACTAGGAGCAAGTCGGGATTGATGGGGTTGACGCGGATGGTATCGCTGCTCATGACCTGGAAATTGTCGCCGTAAATATCCTTGAGCGGGACGGCTTGCGCGGGCTTATCTTCGCTTAGCCAGTAGGCGTTCTGCAAGTCGGTAGCGAGGATGGTGGTGGGATTGACCCAGCCGTGAAGCGCGTCGATGTTTTGCGAAGAAAGCAGAGTGGCTTTATCGGGCGTGCTGATCGGAGCCGTCCAAACCTGCCATATTTTTCCATCAAATTTCAGATACGCGATACGTGAATCGTCGGGCGACCAGAAGGCTTGGCGAACGTTATTACCGGCGACTTCGCGGGAGCGGCCGGTGTCAACTTCGTGGAGCACGATGGAGCGCTCGGGGCCGGTCTTGGAGTCGGAGCGCGTGTAAAGGAGAGACTTGCCGTCGTGCGAGAGAGCAAGCTCCGTGCCAGAAGGCGCAGCGGTTTTGCGGACCTCGCCGCGGCTGACAATGACGCGGCCGGCGGAGTCCAGATAGGCGATGGCGACCGGAGAATGAAAATTGGTGATGGGATCGAGGACACCTTTTTTGTCTTTGTCCTTATCCTTGTCTTTATCCTTCGTGTCGGTGTCATCAGGCATGTCGAGCTGATTCTTCTTGCGAAATTCGGGGAACTTGTCGGGGGCGCTCTGGCCGCAGCCATTGAGTTGGCCAATTTGCGCGTGATTGACTTCAGCGCGGAAGGTGTACTTGGTGTCGGACATGGCGTCAGAACAGGGTTCGCGAGTGAGCTTTACGGTGACGGCGGCGCCGGTGGCATCGTCTTTGGCGTGATAAGTCCAGGAGTTACCCGATTCGTCGGAGGTGATTTCAGCGGGATCGAGAACGATGGGGGGATAACTCACGCGGTCGAGGCGCTCAGGACCTTTCATGCCAAGACGGAGAGACCAGAAGGGTTCGTTGCCGTGGGCGAGGACGAGAATGGGATAGTGGCGGGAGACGGGCGAAGAGACGGTCTCCTGAGCTTGCGGTTGGGCAGTCTTTGCGGGTGGTTTGGGGGCGGGTTTCTGCGTTGGAGTTTGGGCCACTGAAACAGTGGATGGAAGAAGCGGGAGCATGAAGAGGAGGAAAAAAGAGAAAGCAGAGCGCACGAGTTGTCCCCAGAAATTTGTCAGCACAAAAGCAAACCAGCCGGTGAGAAGAACGGTGGAATTCAGCGAGAAGGGTGACCGTTCTTCTCTGGCTGGGATGCCTCAATTGCGATAAAGGGTTAGCGAGGGATGCCGACTTCAAAATCGGCGCGGCAGCCGCGGTCAACCCAGATCCCTCGAGCATCATAGCCCCATGTGCGGCCATAAATACAATCCGCATCGCTGCGTTGACGGATGATGCGGGCACCACCTTGCGTGTTGATGGCGCAGTTATTGCGGCGGCCATCGTCTGAGGCGCAGTAGATGGTTTGCTTCTGAGGAGGCTGCCAGCCTGCCTGACCGACCTCGAAATCGGCGCGGCAGCCGCGATCGACCCATACGCCATGTTTATCCCAACCCCAAGTGGAGCCATAGGTGCGAGCAGAGCCGCTGCGTTGGCGCACCAGACGAACGCCGCCACGAGTGTCGATAGGGCAATGGTTGCGACGGCCATCGTCGGAGGCACAGTAGACGTTATAGTTCTGGCCGAAGCCGGGCCAGTTGGGTCCGCCGGAGCCGCCGGTGTAGCCGACGGCGAAATCGGCACGGCAGCCACGATCGACCCAAACACCTTGGCGATCCCAGCCCCAGGTTTGACCAAAGGTGCAAGGCGAGCCACTACGCTGATAAACGAGTTGGACGCCACCGCTGGTGTTGGTGGGGCAATACTTGCGGCGGCCGTCTTCGGAAGAGCAATTGAAATTTGCGCCGGCAGCCATGCTTTGCGCAGGCATAGCGTTAACGACGGAAGGATGAGTGAAGAAAGGCGAAAGGAGGCAAGTTGCAAGGGAAAAAAGCAAAGGCAAGCCCAGCAAGAGCTTCATAAGCGAGTTCTCCAGCGGTGAGATCCGTTCAGGCTGAACCGAATTCTGGGCGGCGGGAATGATCAGCCACAGCAGGTGCGAGGGAATTAAACCAGAGCGGGAGAGGGGGAAGCAAGGGCGGTTGAGGCGAAAGAAAAGGGAAAGTCCTTGACACGGCGAACAAAAAGCGAAATACTAGCCGGGCTCGAGGTGAGCTATGTCCCCAGTTCTTCCCATTACGGTGCCGAGTCCTACGATGCGGCGCCGCCCCGTTCGTCGCCCCGCAGTTCGGTTCCTACCTTTTAGCCCTGAAACGCCTGACCCAACAGCAGAGGCCGGACCCCGTGCCCCGGGTGCAACCGGCTGGTGCAAGGGAAGTCTGAAAGACCCTACGGCGGATTGCCCCCCGCCACAACTCCAGACTCCTCGTGCGCCACTGGTGGGCATAGCACGCCTCGCCGCAATTTCTCCGGCCGCGGAGACGCGGAGGAGATCCGCGGAGAAACCGGAATATTTCATGTTGCCGGTGAAATCGATTCTGAATCGCTGCGATTCGGAGCGAGTGCCTTTTGACTGGACGATCAATCCGTATCGCGGATGCGAGTTTGGATGCAAGTACTGCTACGCGCGATATACGCACGAGTACATGGAAATTGACGGCGGAGAATTTGAGCGAAAGATTTTCGTGAAGAAGGATGCGGCGGTGGTGTTGGCGAGCGACATTTCACGGAAGTATTCCTACGAGTCGAAGGCCTCGGGCTTTACGCAGGCGGAACATATCGCGATCGGAACGGCGACGGACCCGTACCAGCCGGCGGAGCGGGAGTATGGAGTCACGCGAGCGTGCCTGGAGGAATTGGCGAAGCGGGAAGGATTGAGCGTTTCGATTATCACCAAATCCGACCAAATCGTGCGCGACATTGATATTTTGCGGGAGATCGCCGGGAAATCGGCGCTGAGTGTGAATGTCACGGTGACGACGTTGCGGCCGAGGCTGGCTCGGTTGCTGGAGCCACGGGCGCCGCGTCCGGATCTGCGACTGGCGGCGGTAAAGCGACTACGAGAGTCGGGCCTGCATGTGGGAGTGGCGGCATCGCCGCTCCTGCCGGGAATCAACGATGTAGAATTGGAAGCGGTGGCGGCTGCGTCGAAGGAGGCTGGGGCGCAATGGTTTTTTTCGGGCGTGCTGTTCCTGATGCCGTCATCGGCGAAACAATTTCTACCGTTCATCCAGAAGAGATTTCCGAAACTGGCGAAGCAGTATGGGCAGTGGTACGCGAAGAATGGGTACGCACCGGAAGAGTATAGGAAAACGATTTCGGAACGCGTGCGGAAGATTCGGGAGAAGTTCGGATTTGCCACGCGACCGTGGGAGGGAGCCCGCCCATCGACGCGGCCGGCGCAGATGAGCCTGGGTTGGGATGCGGGAGCAATCAGCGGGGAGCTACTGCAGAGGAACGCATGTGATGAGACGACGAAGTTTTGGCAGGGGACGGACCGTGAGTGACGAGATTATCCGTTGAGATCCTTGGTCGCAAAAAATCGTTCCTCAGGATGACAAGATTTTTCTCGGCGTCAGCTCAACTTGAGGTAAGTGGAGTAGGGCTGGGAGGCTAAGGCGAAGAACGGGCGGAGGACCAGCGGGTTCACGGGTGATCCAGCTTGCCAGGAATTCGGTGACGCTTGTTCTGCCGCAAGCAATTCGGCGCGCGTGAAGGTTCGGCCGTTCGCATTGACGCCAAAGAGGACGAGGGGGCCGTAGAGCAGCGCGACCGTGTCGGCGTGGCGTTTGTTGATGGGCTCGAGGCGCGCTTTCATCGGCAAATCCAATTCAATGCGATCACCGTTCTTCCATTCGCGTTCGATGGTTGCAAACGTTCCCGGGAGAACAGAAGCACCAGTGTGCTTGCCGTTTACGAGCAGCGTGGGAGCTTCTGTCCACGCCGGAATGCGGAAATTGAGCGCGAACATCTTGGAGTTAGTGGTTTGCAGTTCGAACTGCAAAGGGGAAGCGAGCGGATAAGCGGCGGTTAGTTTTAGCGTGAAGCTTGCGCCATCCTGGAGCCATTGCAAGGTGGATGGGATGTACAGATTGACGTAGATGCCACCAAGGTCGCGGAAGTATGTGCTGATGCGATAGTCGGCGGCGATTTGGGGCATGGTGCCAGAGCAGCAAGGCCAGGGGGCCTCCTTGTAGACTTTTTTCCCGTCAAAATTGTAATCGGAGTAGTAGAAGGTTCGCCCGTCGGGCTGAAGCGGCTTGACGCCAAGAATGGTGTTGTACATAACGCGTTCCATGCTGTCGCCATAGAGAGAATTGCGAGTGACACGCAGCAAATAGCGCGTGAGTTTGAAGTGGGCGTAGGCGCCGCAAGGAGTTTCGAAGCTGCTGTGGGTGTTGGAGAGGCTGGCAAATAGGGCGTCGCTGTCGGGTATGCACAACGTTTCATCGGGTCCCCAGCCTCCGGTGGCAAAGCTTTGCGCCAAGAGCATATCGAAACCATTCTTGGCGGCTTGGAGGTGTTTTTGGCTGCCGGCAGTGAGATAAGCCTGTATGGCGGAACAAAGGGAATTCACGTGGCTGTACGCGTGGCGTCCGGCGAGATTGTTGCGGCCTTCGGAGAGAGGTGTGTAGTAGATGTCATCGAGGTATTGAATGCCGAGCTGCTTGTAACGCGAGCCTGCACCGCGTTGGAAGGCCAAGAAAAGATTTTCGGAGATGGTGTAGGACTCGTCCAAGGTATAGGTATCGTCGGTGCCCGGGCGCCAGCTGACGCCATGCTCGATGGCGGTCTTTGGCAAGTGGGGCAAGGCGACGTCCGTCGTGTGATCGAGAATGGCGAGGGCGTCTGGATCATGGACGTATTGATGGGAATCGATCAAGCCACAGACGAATTTGTCGTAACAGTAGGCGGGGAAGCGATTGTTCACGTAGAAATCGCCGGTGATGGTTTGGGCGTAGAGGCGGTTCAGGCGCAGAACTTTTTCACGGACGGCGGGGTCGGGTTGGATGGCGTAGGCACGGGCTAATGCGGAGATCCATTGGCCGAAGGGGCAGGCAGGGGCGAAGCCGGTTTCGCCCTTGTGCTTGTTGTAGTCCGGATCGTAAAGATACCAGCCGCCGAGCGCTTCGCCGGGTGCGGGGAGGCCGGACATTTGCCGCAAGGGCTTGAGCATGCTGTCTTCACTGAGATTCATCAGGACGGAATGGGTGTTCTTTAGTTGGTATTCGTGAAGGTCACTGAAGAGAGTAACGCCCCCGTAACCAAATTCGTCCAGTGGACGATTAGCGCCTGAATCTGGAAACCAAGGGAAGGGTAGAAGCGGACTTGTTGAGGCCCAAGCCAAAGAGAGAGAAGTGGATTGGAGAAAAGATCTGCGCGAAGAGAATTGCATGGCAGGTTTACCTCCTATTTCGCGCATTCAGGCATTACGGAACGATGATACGCGATTGTTCGCGTTGAAGCTCCTGAGCGCCGGGGAATTGGCCGCGAAGGAATTCGATGAAGCGACGGGAGCGCGGGCGGCCGTTGGTGCGGAGAAGGCCCATGCGGAAGAGAAAGACGAGAAGCTGCAGGATTTCAGAATCCTTGACGGGACCGAAGGAAGGTTGCTCACTGTTCTGCTTGGCATTGTTGAGGAACGAAGAGAGTGCGTCGTAGAGTTCGCGCTGAAGGTGGGCTACGGGAGGCTGCTCGTAGACAATGCCGGAAGCGAGAGTTTTATAGCTTTCGGCGAGGGCCTGCAAAGAGGCGATGACGTCGGGATCGGTAGTCGAAGGCTGCGTGGAACAGAATTTGGCGATGGTGTAGGCGATGGCCGAGAGAAAGCGGCCGTGGGTATGAATGGTATCGGAGGCGATGCGAATGTCCAGCAGGGGAGTGTCTGCGGGAAGGGCACGAGGATGTTCGTTCTCGTAACGGTGCGCGGAGAGTAGATAGCCGCAGTCGGAGGGACAGTCGATGGTAACTTCGCGCTCTGTGCCACAACAGACGGCACAGATTCTTTCGGCTTTCGCCGGACAAAAGCGGCCTGGTTTGCGCTTCTGGCAAATTGGACAAGTCACAAACGATCCCCTGGAAAGTTGTGTGAGAAAAAGGCATCCCTCAGCGGCTGAAGCCCGATTGGTTCTTCGATGCTTACGGCACGGCTGAAGCCGTGCCCTGACGAAGAACCCAAGAATTCAGGCTGAAGCTCCGATCCCCTAAAGGCAAGTGCGCCTCCCTCCCCTCTCCTCTTCGAGCAGGCAGAAGGCGGCCGCTGCAAACCTAAAGAACCGGAGTGAAGGCCGGCCACTAACCCCAGAAGGCGGCATAAAGCCGCGCCTACAAGAGGCCCGGTACAAACAGAATATCACGCCATGATGACTTTGTTGTGGAAGCGGCGAGCAGCAATGACGAGGAGAAAAGTGCCCATGGCGAAAAGAGCCAAGGCATCGGTCCAAAGATGGACCCATCCAGCGCCGCGAAGGATGATGCCGCGGGTTATGTTGATGAAATAGGTGGCTGGGACGAAGTAGCTGAGGGCGAAGAAGAATTTCGGCATGGTTTCACGGGGGAAGATGTAGCCGGAGAAAAAGATACTGGGAAGGATAGTAAGGAACGCGAGCTGCATGGCTTGAGCCTGGGTGGTGGCCTTGCTGGAGATGAGAATGCCGAGCGAGAGCGAGACGAAGATGTAGGGAAGAGAAAGAAAAGCAAGCAGGAAGACGCTGCCATGAATGGGAACGCGGAAGAGGAAACGCATGGCAGTGAGGATCATGCAGAGTTCGAAGAAACCGATAAAAAGGTAAGGAAGTAGCTTGCCGAGGAGCAGGCCCATCGGGCGGACTGGTGTGACGAAGAGTTGTTCGAGCGTGCCACGCTCTTTTTCGCGAACGATGGAAAAGGCGGTAAGGAAAGTGGTGACGTTGAGGAGGAGAACCGCGGTAAGGCCGGGAAGGAAGAAGTTGGGGGAGCGGGAATCCGGATTGAAGAGGATTTTGGGGCGCATGTCGACGGCAAAGCTGACGCCAGAACTGGCTAGGACGCGGCGAAGGGATTCATCGAGGCCAATGGAGGTGGTGACGTTAATGGCTTGGCCGGCAACGGACGAATCGGAGCCATCGATGAGAACGAGAACTTGAGCGCTCATCTGGTGGAGGAGTTTATCGGAGTAGTCGACCGGAATTTTGATGCCGACACGGCATTTGCCGGAAATGATGGCGTCGTTGAGGTCTTTATCATTGTTGACGAAGCGGATGAGGTGAAACGTGTCGGAATTTCTCAGACGGTCGAGGAGTTCGCGGCTTTCGCGGCGGCCATCGGCGTTGTAGACGACGGTGTTGATCTGACGGATGTTGGTGTCGATGCCGTAACCGAGCAGCAACATCTGGAGCATGGGAATGATGAGCGAGAAGAAGAGAGTGGCGAAGTCGCGGCGGACGTGGAGTGTTTCCTTATAGAAGACGGCGCTGAAACCCCGGAAGGGATTAACCACGAGAGGCCTCCTGCGCAGACTGATGTTTGTAGGTGAGCTCGACGAAAACGTCCTCAAGGCTGGGAGCGAGCGGGCGGATTTCGGCGACGGTGACGTCCTTTTTCAGGAGTTGCGCGCGGAGGTGGCCGAGGTCAAGGGTGTCGTCGATCAGGGCGTGGACGGATTGGCCGAAAATCGTGGCGCTGCGTATGCCTTGGATGGTGCGAGCGGCGCGGAGGGCTTGCGTAACGTGAGGAGCGGTAATCTCCACGCGATAGGTTCCCTTGGGGTTCACGTCAGGGAGTTCACGGAGGGCATCGGGCGTGCCGTCGGCGATGATTTTGCCGAAATAGATATAGGCGACATGGCTGCAGCGCTCGGCTTCGTCCATGTAATGAGTGGTGACGAAGAAAGTAATGCCGTGAGCGGAAAGGTCGAAGAGAAGATCCCAGAGCTGCCGGCGTGCGACGGGATCGATGCCCGCGGTGGGTTCATCGAGAAAGACGAGAGTGGGCTGGTGCAGCATGGCGCAACCGAGGGCGAGGCGCTGCTTCCATCCTCCGGAAAGTTGGGCGGAGAGACGATTGAGGTAGGGGCTGAGGCCGCTTAACTGAACGACTTCGTCCATGCGTTGGCGAAGACGCTCGGGAGTGAGGCCGTAGATGCGGCCGTAGAAGATGAGATTTTCAGAAACGGTGAGATCGGAATAGAGACTGAAGTTCTGAGACATGTAGCCGATGTTTTCGCGGACGGTTTCGGCGTCGGTACGAACATCGATGCCCTGGACGGTCGCGTCACCGGAGGTAAGAGGGAGCAGGCCGGTAAGCATCTTGATGACGGTGGTTTTGCCGCTGCCGTTGGGACCGAGAAAGCCGAAGATTTCGCCTTTTTCGACGCGGAAGCTGACGTCGTTGACGGCGGTGAAATCGCCGAAACGGCGGACCAGATGGCTGGCGGAGATGGCGGGTTGGTCAGAGGAGGTCACGGCTTAGGTGGTTGGCGCGAGCTTGACGTCGGCAGCCATGCCGGCCAGGACGCGGCGGGAGGAATCGTCGATGCGAACTTTGACGCCGAAAACCTGGTGAACGCGTTCTTCGCGGGTCTGAACATTGCGAGGAAGGAATTCGGCTTGCTGGTTAATCTGCTCGACGACACCGTTGAAGGATTGATTGGGAAAAGAATCCACGCGAATTTCCGCTTTTTGACCGAGATGCACGTGGCCAATTTCGGTTTCCGGGATGTAAATGCGGACGTAGATCTGATCGCGTTCGAGGAGAGTGGCGATGGGAGTGTTGGGCGGAATGAGGTCACCGGGCCGCACATCGAGAACTTCCACGATGGCGGCGGCAGGAGCGAGGACCTGGCGTTCACGGAAACGCGCTTCGTCGTAGGCAAGAGCAGCGCGGGCAGCGGCAACATCTTCGCGTCGATTGCCTCGTTCGAATTTTTCAAGTGTGGCCTGAGTCTGGTGATAGCGAGCTTCGGCGGCAGCAATTTCTTCGGGACGATAGCCGCGACGAAGTTCATCGAGTTTGTGTTGGGCGTTTTGTTTTTGGGCGAGAGCCATTTTCCAATTGGCTTCGGCGGTATCGCGCTGCTGCTTGGAAACTAAGTCTTTGGCAGCAAGAGCGTCATACCGCCGAAAATCGAGTTGAGTGCGAACTTCATCTGCGGTAGCACGATCGAGATCGGCTTTGGCCGCGTCGATATCTTCCTGCCGGTAGCCATTTTTGCGCTGGTCGTACTCGGCCTTGGCTTGTGCGGCCGAGGCGCGCGCTTCAGCGATTTCTTCGGTGCGGAAGCCACGCTCGGCTTTTTCGGCGGCGGCGCGAGATTGCGCGAGGGAGGCGAGAAGTTCCTTATCATCGAAGGTGATGAGGAGCTGGCCGGATTCGACGGTGTCACCTTCGCGGACCAGGAGTTTGTCGATACGGCCGCCAATTTTCGAACCTACACGAATGTCTCGAGCTTCAACAGTGCCGGAGCCCTGTAGGCCAGTGTCGTGGTGGAACCAGCCCATAGAGTAAGCAGCGGCCGCCGCTACGCCAGCGATGATCAGTGGAATCAGGATGAGCTTGCGATTCATAGGGTGCTACTCCTCACCAGAACAAGGGAACTACGGCCGACGGTGACGGACTGACCCGAGGCGTCAATCCCTCCCAGAGGACTTCGAACGCCGCCTCCATGCGGGACAAGAGGCTACCGTCGGCATACAGCGACCAAATTAAGAGAGTGCCGAAAATGGTCTGGCGAAAGACTTGGGCGATTTCCAGTGGCGGGAGGTCGTCACGTATCTCGCCGCGCTGCTGACCCAATTGGATCATTTCGGAGTGGAGAGCGAGGACGCGCTTCTGCAAATCGAGCATGGCCTCGCGGACGGGAGTGCTGGCAATGAAGGCCTGGAGCACCGAACGGATGATGTCTGGATTGCGAGTTGGTTCTGCAGTCATGAGCTCACCGAGCGAACGGAAAAAGACAGGCATGGGAGTGTTGTTCAGGCGTGCCTCATCGACAGCCGCCCGCAGTTTGCCTAGCTGCATTTCGGCAAAGGAGAGGAGGATATGGTCCTTGGTCGGGAAATAGTTAAAGAAGGTGCCTTTGCCGACGTCGGCGGCATTGGTAATGTCCTCGACCGTAGTTTCGGCGAAGCCCTTCTGGGCGAAGAGAGCAAGGGCGGAGCGGAAGAGGCGCTCGCGAAGCTCCGCGCTGCGACGAGAGCGGCGGTCGGGAGAGCGGCGAGGGAGGGTAGAAGGCATAATTGACCTCCATTCATAAATGACCATAGGTCATTTATTTGGGGTTGTCAAGGCAAAAATGAAGAGACGCGTAGAAAAGGTACCGCACGTCCTCTGATCAAATCTTTTTATTTCAGCAATTTATATTTCTTTTCCGGAGGACTGATTCTTGGGAGACTTTTTGTTCAGGTAGGAAATGAACTGCTGGGCGGAGGGGGGAACGGGAACGGCGCCCTTGAAGACGATCTCCTGCGAGGTGAGGGATTTGTGGTACAGCGACTCGTTGGCGCGATTATCCGGCCGGACGGTAGAGCCAGCGAGAGAAATGCCGGCGAAGAGGCCGCGTGCGCGGGAATAGGAGAGAATTTCGGCGCGCATGGTGACATCCGTGGAGGCTTCGGCGTTGCGTCCTTTGGGGCCCGCAGCGGCGGAGGCATCCGCACCGAGTTTTACCTTGCTGCTGAGGATTGCGCGAGCACCGCGCTCATTCATGACGAGCAGGACGAAGTCGGTCGCCTGACCACCGATTTGGAAACCGAAACTGCCACCTTCAAGGGCCATCATGGTGGGGGCGCTCCAAGGGCCATTGAATTTTTCGCCGGTGCGGCAAGTCATGGCGCCTCGACCGTAGCTGCCGCCGAAGATAAAGGCCCCTTTGAGTACGGAGGGGTACACAATGACGCAGTAGGCCTTATCAACCAGACCCTGAGGGATGTCATCGGGGATGTCCATAATTTCCTGGACGACGAGGCCGCAATTCTCCAAGCGCTCTTTTTCCTTGCGGTCGTCGGCGAGGACAGCCGGCGCGATCAGGGAAAGAGCCAAAACAGTTGCGAGCCACTTTTTCATGCGATTCACCCTCGTCAAAGATTGCGTTCCGTAAAACTACTACTATGATGCAGTCTGGGCGGCGGAAGCCGCCGGCCAAGAAATTTAGACGGCAGCAACCGGCCCCTGGTTGATTTAAGAGGAGCGTAAGCCCTTACGGTCTTTCGAATATACTTTCAGTCCACGGATTTTGCCAGTAGAGGATTTATGGTCAGGAAAAATCGACGGGCAGCACAGGCGGTGTTGGCTTTGCTGTGCGCGACTGCGGACGGACGGACGTGGGGACAGGCACAGCCAGGAAACGTGTTGGCTTCTACCGCGACGGGGAGCCAGGAGCCGGACCCAAGAGCGGCGATGAGAACGGGTCGATTCGCCGAACGGGCGGAAAAACTGGTGCAGGCGCCTCCGGTGGACAAAGGGGAATGGGGATTACTGGTAGTGGATGCGGTGACTGGGGATACGCTGTATGAGAAAAATGCGGATAAATATTTTGTGCCGGCTTCGAACATGAAACTGCTGACAACGGCGCTGGCGCTGGATACCTTGGGACCTGACTATCGATTTCGCACTACGATTGAGACGAACGGGACACTGGCGACAGACGGCAAATTGCTGGGCAATCTGATTCTGGTGGGACGCGGCGATCCGAATCTTTCCAACCGCAAATTTCCATTCGACACGAAAGAAGAGTTTGATGGGCCGCCGGAAAAGACGCTGGGGGAACTGGCGGATTTAGTTGTGGCGCGCGGAGTGAAGGAAGTAACTGGAGACATTGTGGGCGACGACAGTTATTTCCCTCGGGAGCGCTATCCCGACGGATGGGAAATCGACGATATGGTTTGGGAATATGGGGCGGCGATATCGGCGATTGTGGTGGACGACAATACTGTGACTTTGACGCTGGCGCCGGGCGAGAAGGCTGGGGAAGTGGTGCAGACGGTGCTGGAGCCACCGGAACAGGAATTCGTAATCAAGAACGAAGTGATTACCGCGGCCGCAAAGGAAAAAGCGGACCTGCGGCTGACGAGGGAACCCGGTGCGAATACGGTGGTGCTGAGTGGGAGGCTTCCGGCGAGGAGTTCACCACGGAAATTGGTGCTGGCGATTCAGGAGCCGGCCGAACATGCGGCCACGCTACTGGCGCGGTTGTTGACGGAGCGCGGAGTGAAGGTGGATGGGAAGACACGCGCGCAGCACGAGCCAGAACCACCGGAAGCAACGCCTCGGACGGTGCTCGCAGAGCATTACTCGATCCGGCTGGGGGATGCCGTGAAACTGGTGAACAAGATCAGCCAGAACCTGCACACAGAAGTACTACTAAGAACGGCGGCGCGACAGAGCGGGCGCTGGAGTGATCCAGAAGACCTGCAGAAATTTCCAAAACAGTTTTACGCGAAAGTGGGAATCCGCGAAGGAGACGTGGTGCAGACGGACGGGTCGGGGCTGTCGCGGCACGATCTGGTGACACCGCGTGCGTTTGTGACGCTATTGCAATACGCGGAGAAACAGGCGTGGTTTCCGGAGTATTACGCGTCATTGCCGATAGCCGGCGTGGACGGAACACTGAATGAACGGATGAAGCAGGCGGCGATTACCGGGAAGATTCACGCGAAAACGGGATCGGTGTCGCACGTGCGGACATTGACGGGGTTCGCGGAAACGGAGGGAGGCAGAAGGCTGATCTTCTCGTTTTTGAGCAACAATGAGGAAGGCAAAAATCACGAAGTGCATGACGCGCTGGACGGATTGTGCCAGGCGATGATCGAAGAGTTTGATGAGAAGAAAGAAGTGATGAAGCAGTGAAGTAAAGAAGCAACGAAAGGGCGGAGTCGATGAACGAGAGAATCGTGACCGTGTTCGGAAGCTCGCGGCCGGCAGCTGGTGATGCGGATTATGAGGAGGCTCGAGCGCTGGGGAAGGCGTTGGCGGGACGCGGTTTTGCGGTATGCAGCGGCGCGTACGGCGGGGTGATGGAGGCGGTGTCGCGTGGAGCGAAGGAGGCCGGCGGGAAAACATACGGCGTGACCGCGGAATTTTTTGGGCGCAAGGCAAACGAATGGATTGATGTGGAGGTGCGGAAGAAGACTTGGGAAGAACGGCTGTTTGGACTGGTTGAACTCGGGGATGCGTTTGTAGCGTGCAAGGGCGGCACGGGAACGCTGGTGGAACTGGCCGTGGTTTGGGAGATGCTGAATAAATCGGTGATGGAAGCGAAACCGTGTGTAGTGCTGGGCGAGTTCTGGCAGCCAATACTGGCGCGGGTTAGAGAAGTGGAACTTGGGAAGGCAGTTGGGAAAGGATCGAGGGTTTGGGGGGAGACGAATGGGAAGTTGGTGCACAGCGCTAAAACGGTGGAAGAGGCAGTGCGATTTTTGACAGAGCAACTGGCAGGCGGAAAATAGAAAATGGAAGATAGAAAATAGTGGAGTTAAGAATTCCTCAGGGGCTGAGGCCCGATCCACTTGGTCGCTTGATGTCGGAGCTGAAGCTCCGACTCGTGCAGAGAACCACTGGAGGGTAGACGAGCGAATGGCACGGCGGGCAGAGGAGGTTCTGGAATTCGACAAGCTGCGGGAATTGTTGCGGCTGAGAACGACGTGTGCGCCGGGACGGCGTTCTATCGATGGGCTGGAAGTGAGCGGAAAACGCGAGGAGCTTGAAGGCGCGTTTGCGTTGATTCGTGAGGCGCGGGAATGGCTTCGCGCGGGACGCGAGTTGGGATTTGGAGCTCTGGCGGATCCGGCGCTGTGGCTCGAACGGCTGGAATCGCCTGCTGCGGTGTTGGAAGCTGCGGATTTTCTCGATGCGGGGTCATTACTGGAAACCGCAGCGTGGCTACGACAACAGTTTCGAGAAGAAGCCACGAAATTTCCGCTACTGGCGGCACGCACCGCATCGGTAGCGGACTTCAAGGATCTGCTGGCGGCGATCCGGCGCTGCATCCTGCCGAATGGGGAGATCAGTGACGACGCTTCGAGCGCGCTACGGCGAATCCGTGGGAGCATTCTGCAAACTCGGGATTCGATCCAGAAGACGTTGAAGCAGATCTTGCGTTCCCGGCAGGCGGAAAGCGGCGAAGACTACGTCACGCTGCGAAATGACCGATTCGTGATTCCCGTGCGTGCGGAGCACCGGCGGAACGTGCAGGGTGTGGTGCACGGAGCTAGCGCGACAGGACAGACGGTGTTCGTGGAACCGTTTGAAACTGTGGAAATCAACAACCAACTGGTGCAACTGGCGGAAGATGAGGCGGCGGAGATTTTCCGGATTTTGAAAGAATTGACGGATCGGTTGCGGGGACTGCTGGGTCAACTGCAGGCTGCGGCAGCGACGATTGCGGAATTGGACAGCGTTTTTGCACGCGGACGATTTGCGAGGGATTTTGATGCGTGCATGCCGGAGTTTTCCGAGGAGCCGGAATTGCGGTTGGAAGCGGCGCGGCATCCGGTGCTGGAAGACAAACTCCGCAGGGAGAATCGCGCGATTGTGCCGATGTCGTTGGCGCTGGGCGGAGAGGAGCGATTGCTGGTGATCAGCGGGCCGAACACGGGTGGAAAGACGGTGGCGCTGAAGACGACCGGGCTGGTGGTGTTGTCGGCACAGGCGGGAATTCCGGTGGCGGCGCAGCGGGTGGTGCTGTCGTTGTTCGATCGCGTGCTGGTGGATATTGGCGACGAGCAATCGATTGCGGCGGACCTGTCCACGTTTTCATCGCACATGCTGAACTTGAAAAGCATGCTGGAAGAAGCAACACCGCATTCGCTAGTGCTGGCGGACGAAATGGGAACTGGGACGGCACCTGAAGAGGGTGCGGCGCTGGCGGTGGCGCTGCTGGATGAGTTTCAGAAGAAGCGCTGTTTCGTATTGGCCACGACGCACCACGACCGGCTGAAGACATATGCATCCACGACGCCGGGAGTGGTTAATGCCGCAGTGGAATTTGATGACGTGAATTTGCGGCCGACGTACCGGCTGATGGTGGGCGTGCCGGGAGGGTCGAGCGGAATCGCCATTGCGAGGCGGCTGGCATTACCGGAGTGCGTTATCGAACACGCGCGGTCGCTGATGGCGCCGGAAGCCCAGGAAGCGGCGGACCTGATTGCGTATCTGCATCGAAGCCGGGATGAGCTGGATCGCTTGCGCGCGCAAATGGCCGAGGAGCAACGCGAACTGGAGCAGGAACGCGCGAAGCTGCGGAACGAGTGGGTAGAGCGGCAGAAGCAGAGGATAGCGGAGCTGGAACAGAAGTTTGCCGAAATGCAGAAACGGTTCGAGGAAAACGTGGCGAGCGTGGTGGAGGCGGTGAAGGAACGAGAGTTGCGCTCCCAGCTGGAGAAAACGGCGCGGCGGAAGATGCAGGATGCGCGGGGCGGTGCGAAAGAAGAACTGAACGCAGCGGTGGTGCAGACAATTTCGGAATCTCAGCAGGATTTGGGGATCAATGCGGAGTCGTTCGACAAAGTGCGCCCGGAATTGCTGCAGCCCGGTGCGAAGGTACGCGTGCGCGGGTTTAATAAGGCGGTGATTTTGCGGCGTGTCGATGGACCCTCGGCGGAAATTGAGGCGGGACCGTTGCGGATGAAAGTGGCGGTGGAGGAGATCACTGGGATTGAAGGACAGACACGTGAAAAAACGGCGGTGAAGCCCGCCTCACGCGAGAACATCACGGTGACATCGCAAGGTGGCGAAGACGGGGAGTCCGGAGAAATCAACGTAATCGGGATGACCGTGGAGGAAGCCAGCGCGCGGGTGGATAAGTTTCTGGATGATGCGGCGCTGGCAAACCGAAACCAGGTGAGGATCATTCACGGGCACGGCACAGGCGCGCTGCGAAAGGGTCTTGGCGAGTTTCTGTCGACACATCCTTTAGTCGAGCGGCATGGGTTCGAGACGGAGGAGCGAGGCGGGAAGGCCATCACGGTTGTAGATTTGCGCACCTGAATTTGGGACGCGTTTGGGCGGCAGTCGGGCTGCCGCTAAGCGTTGGCTCGTAGAGTTAAGGAGGAGAAAGCGGGAACAGGGCTCCCGCAATCCAAAATGGCGGAAGCGGGATCATTTGCGGATCGGGTGAAGCAGCAGGCCGACATCGTGCGTGTGGTGGGGGAGTATGTCCGGCTGAAGAAGAGCGGACAGAATTTCACTGGGCTATGCCCGTTCCATGGAGAGAAGACGCCTTCGTTTGCGGTGCACCCGGTGAAACAGATTTTTCATTGCTTCGGATGCGGGAAGGGCGGCGACGTTTTCAGCTTCGTGATGGAAATGGAGAAGTGCCAGTTTCCGGAGGCGGTGCGAATCGTGGCAGAGAAATGCGGGATCGCGCTGCCACGGCCGAAGGAACGTTCGCCGGAGGAGAGGAAAGAAAATCAGCAGCGCGCGGTGTTGATTGAAATGCATCGCGAAGCGCAGACATTCTTTGCGAAACAGTTGGAGACGACGGGAGAGGGACGGGCGGCACGGGCGTACTTGGAGGACCGCGGACTGGACAAAGATATCATCGAGCGATTTGGGATTGGGTATGCGCCGAGCGGTGGCGATGCGCTGCTGCGGCACCTGAAGCCGAAATACGCGGAGAAACTGTTGGTGGAATCGGGTTTGGTGTCGCGGGATCAGAATGGTGCGCGGTTGTTCGACCGGTTTCGACGGCGGATCACGTTTCCGATTGCGAATGAATCGGGAAAGATTGTGGCGTTTGGCTGCCGGGCACTGGGCGATGACCAGCCGAAGTACCTGAATTCACCAGAAACGCCGATTTATTCGAAGAGCAACGTGCTGTATCACCTGGACCGAGCGAAGGATGCGCTGCGGCGGCAGGATTTCGCGGTGCTGGTGGAAGGATACATGGACGCGATCGCAGTGGCGCGGGCGGGGATCAGCAATGTGGTGGCGAGTTGCGGGACCAGTTTGGCGGAGCCGCAAATTAAATTGTTGGGACGCTTCACGAAACGCGTGATTGTGAACTACGACCCGGACAGCGCGGGGCAGGCCGCGACGGAGCGGTCGGTGTCGCTGCTGCTGGAACATGATTTCGAGGTGAAGGTGCTAGCGCTACCTTCGATCGGGGAAAAAAAGGCCGACCCGGACCTGTTCATCCGTGAAAAAGGGGCCGAGGCATATGTGAAGGCGCTGAAGGAATCGCCGCCGTATGTGGATTATTTGATCGGGCGAGCGGGGCAAATGGATTTGACGACCGGAGAGGGGAAGCTGCGGGCATTGAATTTCCTGATGCCTTACGTGCAGAAAATTCCGAATGGGCTGCTGCGATCGGAATGGGCTACGCGAATCGCGCAGAAACTGCGGATTGATGAACCTGTGTTGCGTGCGGCGTTGAATAAGGCGGCGACGGAACGGCGTAGCGAAGTGAAGACGAGGCCGGAGTTGGTAGGCAAGGCAGGGAAGCCTGCGGAGCGCAGACTGATTCGCATGTTGGCGGAGGCGGAAGATTTCAAGCGGGAACTGGCGGAACGGCTGAAGCAAGACCGGTTATACCAGGGGCTTGAAACGGAAAAGGTTTTCGCGGCGCTGATCGTGGCGGGGCTAGCGGATCAGCCGATGCAGGCCACAGAGATCGGAGCGCTGCTGGAAGAGAGGGACCGG
>Ga0074046_10001186_pt1 | contig 23992 bp, 18 predicted proteins | sample BogForMeECP23OM3_FD_94441 | JGI IMG/M metagenome (GOLD analysis project Ga0074046, IMG submission 94441) | Bog forest soil microbial communities from Calvert Island, British Columbia, Canada - Bog Forest MetaG ECP23OM3 | ecosystem: Environmental > Terrestrial > Soil > Wetlands ...
CAAGATGCGGGCGACTTGTGCATAATACTGTTTTACACTGCTGTGGCACAGCAGTTTGCCACAATGCGAATAGGCGGCAAAAAACGCGATCGAGAAAAACAGACCCCACCAACTGGGGCATCAATTGGCTCGTCGGCACGACCGGGCAGAACCTGGCCCGGAAACGCACAACTTTCGGGGAGTGCGAGGGTTACAGGGAATGTGGCGAGCATTGCGCTAGAGCAGGGCATACTCCTAGGTGGGGCTGCAGCAGCGACTGCGGTAGCACCCGCGACGGCGCAGGCATCCATGACTGAGACCCCAGTTCTGGAGATGCTGAGCGATGCCGAGGTGATGTTGCGCGTCGCCACGGGGGACACGGAGGCGTTCGACTATCTGGTCGAAAAGTTTCGGCGTCCGATGATCAGCTTCATGTACCGGATGACACGCAATCAGTCGGTAGCGGAGGAGCTGGCGCAAGAAGTGTTTTTGCGGGTGTATCGTTCGCGACAGAGTTATGCCGCAAGCGCGAAGTTCACCACGTGGCTGTACCGCATCGCAACCAACCTCGCGGTAAACCACGCGCGCGACACTAAGCACGAACGCCCCGAGAACACAGTCAATATCGACGAGCCCGACACCGAAACCGGTTTGACGGTGGACGTGCCGGACCGCAACTTGAATGCTGAGCAGACGATCCTTCGAAGGGAGAGACTGGCGGCGATTAGGAAGCACGTCGAGGCGCTGCCGGAAAGACAGCGCGCAGCCGTGATCATGCACAAGTACCAGAACATGGACTACAAGCAGATCGCGGGAGTACTGAAGTTGAGTGAGTCGGCCACGAAGTCGCTGTTGTTCCGGGCATACGAAACACTGCGGGAGACACTGAAAGAGTTTATATAGGCGGTTGCAGGAAGCAGGGTGCGGTCATGAAGTGCGGTAATCTGCGCGTTGAGTTAATGGAAGCGGTACTGAACGGTTCGGAACTGGCCTCTCCTGCGGTGCAGGAACATCTGGCGGTATGTCCGGCGTGTGCCGGGGAAGTGGCGTCGCTACGGCAGACCATGGATCTGCTGGATGAGTGGCGGGCGCCCGAGCCCTCCCCGTATTTCTCGGCACGATTGCGGGCGCGGATGCGCGAAGAGCACACTGCTCAAAGTCCCGGCTGGCTGGCCTGGCTGCGTCGCCCGGCAGTGGTGACCGCGGCAGCGGCGTTACTCGCTGTTGGCGTGGGATTGCTTGAGGGGGCGCATTGGAAATTCGGACATCAGCAGACGATTGCAGGCAACGGTACTCAGAGCGCCGTGTCGATGAGCGCCGTGAACGACCTGCAATATCTGGATAGCCACGCCGACCTGTTTAGCGATTTTGACGCTTTGGACGATAGTCAGACTGAAACGAATTGAGAGCTATGCGCGCCCCTTATCCCGTCGTGATCGCATTGGCTGTGGCCGCCGGCACAGCACCGGGGTACGGACTTCCCTTCTGGCACAAACATAACGCTGCGCCCACGGCGCGAGTACAGTCGCAGCCGATTCCTGCCTGGGGAGAGGATAATCTGATCGCGCAGGCAACTCGTCCCGCGCCGGGGGCTGCGCCTCGTCCGAATGTGAATGGTCCGGGACCTCATCAGGGGGACTGGCTGCGGCAGTTCAGCAACCTGCCTCAGGCGCAGCAGGAACAAAAGCTGCAGAACGATCCGATGTTCCGTAGCCTGACTCCCGATAAACAACAGCACTTGCTGGATCGGTTGAGAAACTTCAATAGCCTGTCGCCCGACAAAAAGCAGAAGATCCTCAACCGGATGGAGACGTACGAGCATCTGCCTCCGGAAAAGCAGGCCCAGGCCCAGACGCTGTTTCAGCAGTACGAGGGACTGCCCGCTGACCAGAGAAGCCAGGTTTCGCAGGCGTACCGCAAGCTGCGCCAGATGTCTCCAGATCAGCGGGCCCAGTATTTCAATTCCGACGAGTTCCGCAGCAACTTCAACGATCAACAGCGCGACCTTCTGCGCGGCATGGCGGAGTTGTATCCGAGCCAGGTTCGCTAGTGCCCTCAACGAGGGTTAGTCGACGGCGGCCATTTCAGGTAGAGTCAGGCTTTTGTAGAAACTGACAACTTCAGCCGGCTCGCCATCGGCAATGATGGAACCCTTATCGAGCAGAACCGCGCGATCGCAATGTTCCGCGACCTGAGGCATATTGTGCGTGACAAATAGAATTGTCTTTCCCGCTTCACGGAATTTGTCGATGCGCGCGAAGCACTTCTGCTGGAAGCCGGTATCACCAACGGCGAGAACCTCGTCGACGACGAGAATATGGGGATCGACTTCCGTGGCCACGGCGAATGCCAACCGTGTTTGCATGCCCGACGAATACTGCTTAATTGGGGCATCGATGAAGTCGCCTATATCGGCGAACTCAATAATGCTTTGCTCCCTTGCCCTCATTTCAGCCTTGGAATACCCCATAAGCAGGCCATTCAGCAGGATGTTTTCGCGCCCGGTAAGCTCGTGATGGAACCCGGCGCCCAACTCGATCAGGGGTGCAAGTCTGCCCTCCACATGAACACGTCCGGCGGTCGGCCGGTAAACACCGGCAATGATCTTCAGCAACGTGCTCTTGCCGGAGCCGTTGCGTCCGATCACTCCCAGCATCTGTCCGCTCGGCACTTCGAGGGACAGATTACGGATGGCATCGAAGTCGTGGAAGCTGACTTCGTGGCGAAAGAACTTGGCAAAGATCTCGCGCACGCTATCGGGACGCTCTTGAATGACACGAAAGCGCTGGGTGACGTTCTCCAGTCTCACCACCGTATGATTTGCCGACCGTTGGAGATCAGACATAGAAGACAAAGTCATCCTGGTACTTGAGGAAAATGGCACAGCCGATGATCAGCGCGATGAATCCGCAAGCGAACGACGCGGCAATGGATTGCCAATGCGGCAGCATGCCGTAGTAGATGGCGAGGCGGAAGCCATTGACGACATAGATGATCGGGTTCAGTCTGAAGATCCACCGCAGGTGTGCGGGCACAAAATCGAGAGAGTAAATTATGGGCGTGAAATAGAACCAGGCTGACAGGACGACTTGCAGAATGTGCGCTACGTCGCGGTAAAAAACATTAGCCGTAGCAAAGAAACAGGTCATGCCGAGCGTGAAGATGATCAACGCCAGCACCGGCACGGGCAGGTAAAGCCAGGTGCTGTAGAAGGGATGGCCCATCGCAAGAACCAGCAGCGCCATGGGTATGAAGGACAGCAGCAGATTGATAATGTTGGAAAGAACCGCTGCAACCGGGAACACCAGCTTTGGCACGGATACTTTTTTGATCAGTTCGCCATTTCCGACAATGCAATCCACCGCATAGCCCAGCGACTGCGAGAAAAATGTCCACGGCAGCAGCACGCTAAGCAGGAAAATAGCATAGTGTGGAATGGCAAAGCGCATGATCGTGGAGAACACCACAGTCAGTACCAGCATCATCAGGGCCGGGTTGAGCAAGGCCCAGAGGAAGCCCAAAGCCGACCGCTTGTAGCGGACTTTCAATTCCTTTAGCGCCAGCGCCCAGATCAGCTCACGGTAGCGGTACGTGCTTCGAATAAGTTCCAGCAATTCGGAAAACTCCAGTGGGTTGACCCGAGGCCATTCCGATAACAACCCCAATCATCAAGAGGCTGTTCAATGGTAACAAATCCGAATCACAACGGCGACAGCGGTTGGTGAAGGCGGCGCGCCCAGTGAAGAGACGTCAGCGATAGGACAGCAATTGTGTGACCAAGTGTTTTAGAGACGGGGCGGATAAATCCGCGGCGTCGCAACGTCCAGGTCCTACGAAACCAGTCCTGCAGCCCGCCCGGCGGCCGGCCTCGATGTCGGACGCACTGTCGCCGATCATCCAAGAGCCTGACAGATCGATGTTGAAATCCTGGGCAGCTTGCAGGAGCATCCCTGGAAGGGGCTTCCGGCAACCACAGCGATCTACGTAGTCGTGCGGACAAACATACACGTGCTCAATTCGGGCGCCAGCGTCTTCAACCTTCCGCAACAAATACCGATGAATTCGCTCCACGGCGCCAGGCGACAAAGCGCCTGTCGCGATTCCCCGCTGGTTGGTCACAACAAAAAGTTTATATGCGTGGCGATAGAGTTCCACCAAGGCATCAAGCGACCCTGGTAGCAATTCGAACTGGCGCAATTCCGCGACATAGGCCCCTTCCGGGGCTTTTCGATTCAACACTCCGTCACGGTCCAGAAAAATCGCTTTAAGCAAAGAGTTCCGCTTCGACGAATTCACACAAGAAATGCTCAATCCTATGTGCACTTCTTGAATCAGTGGTGTCTCTTGCGACGGAATGCAGAGACAGAAGTCAATCGCGCTCTGGAGCAGGCCGCCAGACTGGCCCGTTATTCCAACCGGAACCAGCATTCACGGCAGCGAAACGAGCTGCGACTAAGTACTTTCAACTCAGTGTACCCCAGTAGGCGGGAGCCGGAGCAAATCGCATCGCAGCCAAACTCGGTGCAACGTTAGCAAATCTAGAGGGCTATGGGGACGTGGGCTGCGACTCGCAACTCAACTGCAGAGATGCGGAAACCCTGCTAGTGTGGTGAATCAAAAATTCGTTTGTGGACTCGACGAGGGTTTCGGTTTTCGCCTCAGGGCCTAAAGGCCATGTTTTCTTGGGGTGCGGTTCGGCACGGCTGAAGCCGTGCCCTGATACGAAGCTCTGTCGCACGTAAAGAACTTACGACTCAGGCCACTAGCATGACTATTTGGAAAATTGCTATTATAGATAATCCCGACCCCGACTGATCAAACGTGCAGCGCAGCAGCCCCGAATCGATTTGCGTCACTTATGTGGCCAGTGATCGCAGACGCGATATCGACGTGGGAACCCACGCCGGGTGCAATGCAAAACAATCGTGATTGGTTGGTGATATGGGCAAAGGGGCACCGGCGTCTGCACTAGACCGTCTCATTGGATCCCTGCGAGGCGCCGGTCGATTGAATCCCGAACCCGACCATGGAGTGCACGTGAGAAGTGTTGCTGAACTAAAGATCAAATTGTTCGCCGATGGCGCGGATAAGGCACAGATTCTGCAGGCGCAAGCCAACCCGCTGATTCGCGGCTTTACCACTAACCCCACCCTGATGCGCGCGGCGGGCGTCAAAGACTATGAGGTTTTTGCGCATGAAGTCCTGAAGGTCGTCACGGACCGTCCCATCTCGTTCGAGGTTTTCGCCGACGAGTTTTGTGAGATGGAACGTCAAGCGCACAAGCTCGCGAGCTGGGCCGATAACGTATACGTCAAGATTCCGGTGACCAACACCCGGCGCGAATCTTCCATGGACCTGATTCGCCGCCTGTCACATTCCGGCGTAAAGGTGAATGTCACTGCCATTCTGACGCTGGACCAAGTTCGCGATACCGTTGCTGCGCTGACGGGCGGCGCTCCATCAGTTGTTTCGGTGTTTGCTGGAAGGATTGCAGATACTGGACTGGATCCTGTTCCATTGATGGCGGCAGCGGTGGAAGTGGTGTCGCTTCATGACGGCATCGAGTTGCTATGGGCAAGCCCGCGCGAGTTACTGAACATCTTTCAGGCGAATGACATTGGCTGCCACATCATCACGGCAACTGATAGTGTGCTGAGTAAGCTTAAGGTCGTTGGGAAGAATCTCGACGACTATTCGCTGGAAACCGTACAGATGTTTTACAACGATGCTGCTCATTCGGGATACCAGCTGTAAAGTTCATGTGCTGAGGTGGGTGCCTGTCGAGGCCCAGGATCTTGTCGTGGCGCAAGCAGCAACGACGTAGTTGGCAACCTCTGATCTGAGGACTTTTCTCTTAGAGAGTCAAGCGGCGCGAGCTTCTCACCTTTGAACTGGGTCCTTAGGCGTGGTCTTTGCCATCACGCTTGACGAGGCCATGAGTCTTCATCTTGTGGACGTTGCCGAGAGGCTGCCTAGCCGGTTGCCGTCGGAACTCTCCACGCGGCTCAGAATGGCTTCGCGTGCCACAGAGCGGCCATAGAAACCAACGACACCACAGATGCGACTGCGCATTTTGGTACACTGTCGAGTATCACTGTTCGGGTGTAGGCAACAGTATGGCACGCACTCAGGAGGCTACTAAGGGATGAGTTTCAGCGGAGACTTCCTCGCGGAGGCGCGCGAGATCGCCGGCATGCTCGACTGCAATGCCATCGAAGAGGTCGCGGCGGCTCTGGCCGGCATTCGCGACCGCCAGGGCCGTTTGTTTATCCTGGGTGTGGGAGGGAGCGCCGCCAATGCGTCGCATGCGGTGAACGATTTCCGCAAAATTGCAGGCCTGGAAGCCTACGCTCCTACTGATAATGTTTCAGAACTCACGGCGCGCACGAATGATGAAGGGTGGTCCACCGTTTTCGAAAGCTGGCTGCGCGTAAGCCGCCTGCAGCCCCGCGACGGCATTCTCGTCCTTTCCGTGGGAGGCGGCAGCCTGGAGCGACAGGTAAGCCCCAATCTCGTGGCGGCACTTGAATATGCCAAGGCGGTTGGCGCGAAGATCCTGGGAATTGTGGGGCGCGATGGCGGGCACACCGCGAAGCTTGCGGATGTCTGTGTGTTAATCCCGACCGTGAATACCGCTCACATCACCCCTCATGCAGAGGCGTTTCAGGCAGTAGTGTGGCACTTGCTGGTCTCTCATCCGGCGCTGAAACAAACTGAGACGCGGTGGGAGTCGCTGCCAGGCGCCGCTGCGGTGCGCCGCGCGGTGTTCCTCGACCGCGACGGCGTTTTGACGCGCGCTGTCATTCGTGACGGCAAGCCCTATCCGCCAGCCAGTCTGGCCGAACTGGAACTGTTGCCCGATGTTGCAGAGGCCCTGCACCAGTTGAAACGGGAGGGATTTCTGCTGCTGGTGGTAACGAATCAGCCCGACGTGGCGCGCGGAAAACAGCAGATCTCCGCGGTCGAGGAAATGCATCGGTTTCTCAAACAACAACTGCCGCTGGATGATATTTTTGCCTGCTATCACGATGACTCCGATCGCTGCGATTGCCGCAAACCCGCGACGGGTTTGCTGCTGCACGCGGCCTCAAAACATGGCGTCACGCTCGCCGCGAGCTACATGGTGGGAGACCGCTGGCGGGACATTGACGCCGGCGCGAGTGCGGGCGTAAGGACTGTCTGGATCGACCGCCAGTACGCGGAGCGCGGCCCCTCTTCGCCACCGGCAGCCCGCGTCGCCTCTGTCGCGGAGGCTGCAGAATGGATCATAAGGGATTCGCACAACTGTTCCGATGAAGCTGATCTCCGAACTGAGACGCAAGCTGTCCGCCGATGAAACGGATCAGGCGAACGTGCCCCGAGTGTATGCCAATCGCTTCATCCGTGGCTTCGCTACTGCAGGAACCGCCGAACACCATAGAGACTACTCGATGGTATCAAGCCCTAAGCCACGAGCAGAGAATAGTTTCGACGGCTGTATGCCAGACATCTCTTATTTTAGCCCACCTCATCAAAGGCAAGTCTGATTCAGCCAGTGCGCAACGAATAACGATACATATTGAACCTGGAAGAGAAGCTGTCACCACATATCAACTACCAGGATCGCGTTGACCACGGCACAAGCATTTTTTAAATCTGCTCTGTGGGTGGCAAGCCGGTAGGCTATGTCCCGTCCGACCTTGCGGGTATGGTATAAAATTAGGCCAATGATTATCACCCGTTCACCATTGCGCGTGTCATTGGGCGGAGGAGGCACTGACTTGCCGTCCTACTCCCGACGTCACGGGGGGTTCTTGATAGCCGGCGCAATCGACAAATATGTCTACATAACTATCCATTCACGATTTGTAGATAGCTTCCTGCTTAAGTATTCACAACTCGAGGAAGTATCCTCGATCGGCGAGATTCGGCATCCGATTATCAGGGAGGCTCTTCAATTGGTGGGGATTGAGGCCCGCAACCTCGAGATTTCCAGTATGGCCGATATCCCGGCCGGGACCGGTCTTGGTTCGTCGGGAAGCTTTACAACCGCTTTGCTCAAGGCGTTGCACTCGCACAAGAAGCACTTGATACATCCTTACGAGCTGGCAGCCCAGGCGTGTCATCTGGAGATTGATGTTCTTGGCGAACCGATCGGTAAACAAGACCAATATATAGCAGCCTATGGTGGGATTACTTGTTTTGAATTTGGGACTGACGATTCTGTGCGGGCCTGGCCGCTAGCTATTTCGGAAGAGACACTGTTTAACCTAGAAGATAATTTGCTGCTTTTCTTCACGGGTTACTCGCGCTCGGCCTCGTCCATACTAAAGGAACAGGATGAGAAGAGTAAGGTAGCAGATTCAGTGATAGTAGAGAACCTTCATTTCACAAAAGACTTGGGGATGCGCAGCAAACAAGCGCTGGAAGGCGGCGACCTTGCCGAATTTGGCCGGTTAATGAATGTGCACTGGGAGTGGAAGAAGCGACGCAGTGCAGGGATCAGCAACGGGCAGATCGACGAGTGGTACGACTGCGCAATGTCGAATGGAGCTTTGGGCGGCAAGGTAATCGGCGCCGGCGGGGGGGGATTTCTGATGTTCTACGCAGGCGATAAGGCCAGGCTGCGTCACGTCATGCGGGAGAATGGCCTGAAGGAAGTACGATTTCGCTTCGACTTTGAAGGTACCCGTGTCGTCTCCTCCGACTAACTTAAGTTCTGCTTCGGAACTCATGCCGGCGATCATTCTCGCAGGCGGACTCGCAACACGCTTGCGACCGCTGACGGAAACCATGCCCAAAGCATTGATCGACGTTAATGGTCGGCCTTTTCTGCGGCACCAGCTCGAGCTTCTCAAGCGCAGCGGCATTCTCAGGGTCGTAATGTTGGTGGGCTATCTCGGAGAGAAGATCCAGGAGAGCTTCGGCGACGGTTCGGAGCTGGGAATTATAATCAATTACTCCTTCGATGGCCCAGCTTTGCTCGGCACCGCCGGCGCGATCCGACGAGCTCTGCCGCTGCTTCCGGAGCAGTTCTTCGTGCTCTATGGCGATTCTTATTTGATGTGCGACTATCGCGCGGTCGAAGCTGCGTTGGTTCAAAGCGGCCTGACGGGTCTGATGACGGTCTATCGCAATGAAGGCCGTTACGACACCAGCAACGTCGAGTACGATGGAACGCGGATCATAAGCTACGACAAAATCCATCGTACCTCCGCCATGCGCCACATTGACTATGGTCTGGGGGCGTTCCATAGGAGCGTATTCGCCACCATACCGAGCGGCGAAAAGCGCGACCTTGCCAAGGTTTACCAGGACCTGCTCAAGGCCGGGGATTTGGCCGCCTATGAGGTTCACGAGCGTTTCTACGAGATCGGCTCTTCTGAGGGGTTGCGTGAAACATCCGAGTTCCTCGCTACCAAACACCAATCGAGTACAGAATGAGTTAGAGTGGGGCTCATGGTACGTCGCCTGCGCCTGACGTCTGCAAAGCCGAGCAATCCTCCGGATATGTTATTCTGACTGATTGACTGCCCCGATGTCGAAAGTGCCTGATACGCCAATCAGCTTCTCATCCCACTTTCTTGCTGAAGTGGAAGAGGTTACGCGTCGCGTGGATGCCTCGGCGATCGAGCGGATGGCTTCCCTTTTAGCGCGAGAGCGCTCAGGCCGCGTTTCATCCTCGGGGAGGGCGTCAGCGCGGGCAACGCCTCGCACGCCGTCAGCGATTTCCGGAAATTGGCAGCAATTTGAGACGTACGCACCGACCGACAATGTCTCCGAGCTGACAGCCCGGGTGAACGACGAAGGCTGGCTGACGGTGGAGGCAGCGTCGGTCGGAATGTAAGCCCGAATCTCGTTGCGGAAGTCGGTGGGCGGATGTTCTACAACGACGCGGCCCACTCGGGATACCAACGTTAGACAAGTCGAATGGTGGGCAGTTCCTACATGATCGGTAGTCCCTCTTCAGCTCCCAACGCGCCAGGTCGCGACTTGGAGCTGCTCGTACCTGTTAACGACGTGGCTGAACCTGAACTCTCCATCGTGATTCCGGCACTCAACGAAGGACTCACGATCTCGCAGTTCGTGGACTGGTGCATGCAGGGCCTGCAGCGCGCCAACGTCAAGGGCGAGGTGCTGATCATCGACAGCTCCACTGACGCTACCGCCGAGATTGCGGTGGCAAAAGGCGCGCGCGTCCTAAAGGCTCCCAAGCGTGGGCTGGGGCGCGCGTATATCGATGCCATTCCGTTTATTCGCGGCGAGTACGTTCTGATGGGCGACGCTGATTGCACCTACGACTTCCGCGACCTGGGGCCGTTCATGCAGAGCTTTCACGAAGGTCACGAATATGTCATGGGATCTCGCTTCCGCGGCTACATCGAGCCCGGCTCCATGCCTCCGTTGCACCAATACTTCGGCACGCCCCTCACGACCTGGTTGCTTAATTTCCTTTATAGCAGCGACTTCTCCGATATTCATTGTGGCATGCGCGGCGTCACCCGCGATGCCTTGTGCCGGATGGACCTGCAATCGCAATCGTGGGAATATGCGTCGGAGATGGTCTTGAAGTCGGTCAGAATGGAATTGCGCACCGCTGAGGTTCCGGTCCGCTTTCTGAAAGACCAGGAAGGGCGCTTCAGCCATCACAAGCGAGCAGGCTGGTTTTCGCCATGGCATGCGGCGTGGATCAACTTGCGGGCGATGTTTATTTATGGCGCGGATTTTTTTCTTTTCCGTCCAGGGCTGTTGCTGCTGTTCATCGGCCTGTTGCTGACGTTGCCGATGACCTTCGGCCCGGTGAGCGTCGGTCCTGTTACATTCTCGCTCTACTGGATGCTGCTCGGGCTGTCGTTGTCGGTGCTGGGGTTGCATGGATTCTACGTGGGCGCTTTGGCGCGAGTATTCTTCGATTACAGCGGCAGGATCACGCGGCGTTGGGTGCGCATGTTTTCCTATACGCGGTCCGTGGTGCTCAGCGCTTTGGCGATACTCGCGGGTGGCGCTCTGGCCGTGCCGCTGGTTTCGCAGTATCTCCGTTCCGGGTTGCGATTGCCGGCCACTGTCTCACCGGCCAGCCACATGGCCGTAACCGGTTTGCTGTTTGTAATTGGCGGGGCGATGAACTTTACGTTTACACTGGCGCTCCACGCGGCGGCCGTCAACGTCAAACATCAATCGGTTCGGACCGAGCCGGAGACCCAGGCCCCGAATTCCGTCCACGTCCGCTCTGATATAGCAAAATGAACTCGACACGCTACTTCGTCGTCGGCGGCGCTGGGTTCATCGGCAGCCACTTTACCGACCAGTTGCTGGCGGACAGCTCCGTCGCCGCGGTGACTTTGTATGACAACTTCTCCTCCGGCCGGGAGTGGCACTATGCGCAGCACCTGAGAGATCCGAGGTTCCGCGTGGTGCGCGGGGACGTGAAGAACATTGAGCCGCTGACCGCTGCCATGCAGGGCCATGAAGTCGTGATCCATCTGGCCTCTAATCCTGATATCGCCCGCGCCGCAACGGAGCCGGATATTGATTTCCGTGAGGGCACGTACCTCACCAATAACGTCGTCGAGGCCATGCGAAAATCAGGGACGAGGACGATCCTCTATGCTTCCGGCAGCGGCGTGTATGGCGACTTGGAAGAAGAGGAAGCGGATGAGGACTATGGACCGCTGCTGCCGATCTCGACATATGGAGCGAGCAAGCTGGCAGGTGAGGTGCTGATCACTTCCTACTGTCACATGTTCGATTTCACTGGCCGGGTCTTCCGTTTTGGCAATGTAGTCGGGCCGCGACAGACTCACGGGGTCGGATTCGACTTTCTCCGGCAACTGCTGAAGAACCCCCATGAGCTGAGGATTCTGGGCGACGGGACGCAAAGCAAGTCCTACATCCACGTCCGCGACGTGGTGGGCGCGGTGTTGTTGGCGGCAGGCCAAACCGCCGGACGTTTTGCTGTGTATAACGTTGCCACTGGCGATTACATTACAGTGGCGGAGATCGCGAAACTCGCAGTGGAGTGTGCCGGTCTAGATCCGGGCCAAGTCAAGTTCGAGTACACCGGCGGCAATCGCGGATGGAAGGGCGACGTGCCGATCGTTCGGCTGAACACAGACCGCATTCGTGGCTTAGGCTGGGTTTGCCGAACCGGCTCCCGTGAGTCGTTGCGGGCGTCGATGATTGCCATGCTGCCGGATCTCAAGTTGGGGCGGCTCTAAGCTAAATGGAGGAACTTTGAACCAACCGGGCCGGGACGATTGGGACTCTCACTGGGATGATTACAGCGATGCCGCTTCAGAAAACCCCGCACAAGCCTATCGTTTTCAGACTTGCATCGACTTACTGGGGTTACACGGGGCCGGGACTGGTATTCGACTACTGGACATTGGCAGCGGACAAGGAGACATGGCCGCAGCAGTTCGTGCAGTCTCTCCAAAGGCTGAGATCCTGGGGCTGGAGCTAAGCCAATCCGGAGTGGAAATCTCCAGAAAGAAAGTTCCCGATGCTCGATTCCTTCAGTGCAACCTTCTCGAGCAAACCGCTGCTCCGGATGAGCAGCGCGGTTGGGCGACGCATGCGGTCTGCTCCGAGGTCATCGAACACGTGGACGACCCGGTCCAGCTATTGAGAAGTGCTGGAGAGTATATGCATCCCGATTGTCTGCTGGTGCTGACTGCTCCAGGAGGGCCCATGTCCACGTTCGACAAGCACATTGGCCACCGCAAGCATTATCGGCCGGATGAAATTGGGAATTTGTTGCGGCAGGCTGGATACGACCCGGAGTACGTGGGGAGAGCCGGCTTCCCATTCTTCAACCTATACCGATGCGTGGTAATCCTTCGGGGAAGAAAGCTGATTGAAGATGTAAGTGCTCGACGGAATCCCTCTGGTTCGCGCCTGGCTCGCGCGGTCATGGCCACATTTCACATACTGTTCCGAATGAATCTCAATTCTTCGCCTTGGGGTTGGCAGATGGTTGCAAGAGCTAGACTTCTACGAAGAACCAGGCATGACTAACGTGATGACAAATGTTACCCAAACGCGCAGAACCGCGGCCCTCTTGTTCTTCGGTTTGTCCGGGTGCTATGTGTCATTGTCCTCGGGTTCAATAGCTGGCCAGGGATACACTGGCGAGGAAATCGATTCGGGGTTACGAATTCTCGCGGTCGCAACCGCCTGGATAAAGGGTCACCCGATACCCCCGATGATTTGGTCGCGCCACGGACCGGTGCCGGTGCTCTTCGATCTTCCGTTTCTCAAGCTGGGCAAGCTCCTTGTGTCTCCCGATTTCATGCTTTCCTTCCAGCCGGCATTGTTTACGGCGGCCCTGGTGACCATCCTGTTCCTTTGGCTGCGCAAGCTTTGCTCGCCGCGAATGAGCCTGTTTTTATCGCTGACTGCAGCGTTTGGCACGATGCTCTGGCCGTATGCTTACATAAGCCTGGAAACCAAGCAATCACTATTCATATTCTTGGCCGGCTTCCTGGCGCTTGCGGGCGGAAGAATTCGTAGCTGGCCGCGCTTGCTATTCTTCGCGATAATTTGCGGTCTCGCCATTTCTGTAAAATCCACGAGTGTCGTACTCTGGCCAGTGATTGCCTATCTGATTTACGTACAGTTTCGGGACGACTGGCGCGAGCAGCGCAGCCAGATCCTGGTCCTGGTCCTTATAATCGGGGCCATTTGGACGCTGGGTCACTGGGGGAGCAACTTTTATTGGGCTCCCAGAGGCGGCGGCGGTGGCAATTTGCGGCAATGGCTGATTGACTCTCCTCTCCAGTTGTTTAGCAATGCGATCGGAATATTTGGCTCCCCGACAAAGGGGCTATTTGTCTATGCGCCCGTGCTGCTGGCAAGCCTCTATGCGGTTCCGAGGGCGTTTCGCACTCATCGTCCCATCGCAGTCTTCGCCTTGCTCGTTGCCGGATGTACTCTAGGCCTTATTTGCCTGCTGAAGTCTCCTGCGGACGAAGTCTGGGGGTGCCGTTACATGCACCTCGCCATCGCGCCACTCATCCTTTGCATCGGTGCGGGGTGGCCGCGTTTCAGTTGGCGGCAGGCCGTACCAATCGTAGTTCTGGCGGCGGTTGGCGTAGTCGTATCGTTTCTGGGCGCATTTTACTACTATGGGGTACGGAACTTTGCCATGAAGGATGCGAGCCAAAATACGATGGAATGGATTACCGGGGACAGCATTTGGAACCCGGTGCAGTTCAATGCACGCCTGTTCGAGATATGGGTATCGAACCATGGGGAAGCGCCCGTCCTCTGGACTCCCGAGCATACTTGGGTATGGGATCCACCGCCGGATGCTCTGCCGTGGAAGACCCTGAATCTGCGCGACTACTGCCAACCGCAGTCGTTTATGGTGCGGTTTTGGCATATTCCGAAGCAAGGAGTTGTACTCAGGATCTTCGCGACTTATGTGTTCTCCCTTGTTCTTGGCGTCGTGCTGCTGATTTGGGTGGTTGTCAGAACCGTGAGGGATCAGCACTCCGAGATTGCGCGCGAGTTCAAACTGGTGGTCAGCGAAGCCTCAGCCAGTTGAGCGCAGAAATCACGTTAGAAGGGGCCCAGTGCTCTAATTTCACTTACACCGGGTATCCCTCGGCGATTGGCTTCGCCTCTATGCACGAGTAAGACCAGTGACGCAAATGGAAGTGCTGATCAAGAGCAAAGACGCGACGAAACGACAACCAATGCCAGAGAGGTCTCTTCGGCTGGAAACGTGATCTACTCATCTACCTGGCGACTTGTCTCCTGGATCGTACCGCCGAAGACGCCGTTCACATAGTCCTTCGCCCCGCCCACGGTGTTCTTTCCGATCTCAATTCGAGACCGCCGTGATGGGTAAATTGGACCACGGTAACTCAGTACTGATACGCCGTCGATCTGAGCCTCGGATTTACCGTTCTCAAAATCAATGTCCACCACCAGCGAATGCCGCTGCCCTCTCTCGGTATGAAGCGTAGGTCCCGCCGTGTCGCCCACAAATTGCCGGTTCCAAAACAGCTGCACCGTCTGCGGATCAGCCCTCAAAACATAAAGGTAGTTTCCGGCATGGGGATCACCGGTCACGATCAACGGATCGCGGGCACCTACGGCCACACCATCAAAGCTGACCTCCCCAGTCCAATGAAAACGCTTTACCCGGAGGTTGGGCAAGATATTCTCCCGCACTTTGGCGGGACTTAGGCAAACGATGCGATCATCCCCCCACCAGCCCGTGTAGTAATCCAAATTAACTTCGCGCGGCCCGAACACTGCCCCGAAGCTCCCTGGGCGATTTGTTTGCCATTCGAACTGGTACGGCAGCACCGACTCAGAATAGTAGGATGCGTAGACCTGGTACGGCTGGTTGAATTTCGTATCGTTTTGGGCGATCAGATTCGTTCCCCAGAAGTTCCGCGCCTTTAGCTCGCGCGTAAGTCCAGGCGAGATAAGAAACGTCCAGTTGGAATGCGCGTCGGTATATCGCTCAAAGGCTTGCTCAAAGACCGACACATGTCGACGCCGGACTACACTCGCGACAGCCCTTATCTGATCAACCGCATTTACCGCAATCAGCAACACGATTCCCGCCACAAGTCCGGCACGGGCGTTCTTCCAGGGCAGCTTGCTGTTAACCCAGAAGACGCCGCGAGCCATCAATATAAATAGAAACGGCGCTACCACGAGATAATTCCGAACTATCATCGCCGCCTGAGTCGAAAAATAGAGAAGATAGACAACAGGAAAGATCAGCACAATCAAAGCGCTTCGCCAGGACTCTCTGATCAGCGCCCAAGCTCCCGCAAAGCAGAAGGCCATGAGCAGGATTGCAATCACTTTAAACGTTGAACCTAGCGCCGTACCGAAGTAGATAAGCATCCTAGCTAAGTGCTCGACGCCTGGGTGCACCGAGTAACCATACCAGCCAGTCGCATACACGTGCATCTGAAATGTGACGGATTTGTAGAACACGAAGGGTTGCAGGATGGTCCCTGGTGTCGTAATCAAGTAACTGACGCCGAAAATCGCCAGCACAAGAGCGGAATCTCTGAGGCCATGCCGCCAGGAAGGCGGGGCAAGCCAAATCACCGCCAGGATCGGTAACAGCAAAAGCGCGCCAGGGTACTTCGAGCCGCACGCGAAGCCTGCAGCAATGGCAGCGAAGTAAAGCGCCTTCCGCGAACCTGTTCGTCGCGCAAGAGAGAGTAGGAGGAAAGTGAGCGCGCCGAACTGCATTAGAATCCCGTCCGGCGCGATCCAACGGGCGTGATAAACCATTTCCCAGGAGAACGTGAAAAAAAGGGCCGCACACATAGCTTCGAGCCAGGAGCGGCCCCAGATCAAGACTGCAAAATAGATCCAGATCGCGGTAAGCGCCGTGACAAAACCATATATCTTCCGCAGACGCAATTTGAAGGGCTGCCCTCTTAGAACAGGCAACAAGGCGTTCTTCAACCCTTCGGGATCACGATTCCCATGAATAAACTCTCGCGCCAAATCGGGGGTTAATGCGGAAAATGTCAGCCAATAGTTGACCCCCGGATAGCTGTACTCCTCCGGCAGCAGGGTAAAACCGTGTTGGAGCGAATATGCGACCGAGTCGATCTTATTGAAGTTTTCGTCCCAATGGACGCCGAAGTCGATACCCCGGTACACCAGCAGCAGAAATGCAAGAAACGGCAGCACGGGCGCAATCCAAATGAGTCCACCTCTGAAACTCGGAAACCGGAATCTCCCTTTTGGGTCTGTCAAGTATTCTGTGACGGGTTCCTTCGACTCCAAGCGTTCTTCCAACTCTCCCTCCAGCAGTGGACCACCATTCGACGCCAGTCGCGATCCTTGGAAACCAAGCTTCAAAGAGGGATTGGAAAATGGCTGAAAGGGCTGGTTTTGTTGTTCACCCACTGGGTGTAAGCCTCCGGAGGTTTGCGCGGTCAAAACCGCATGGATATTGGCGTTGACTCGATTATACGATCACTCTCCCGAACGTCAAAACGAAATGTGGGTTGAGCGCCTGTATTGTCATAAAATAACAGGGAGCCTGTAATCCAGGGTTGTAAGCACCGCATGAATCAATACAGTTCGAGAGGGATTCAACCGAAATGGACTCACAAGTGTTGCCCAGTAGCGAGTGGATTAAAACGAGGATCGCCGAGGAGGGTTACTGGTTTCACCAAATGGAGCTTCCGGGCGGAATTCTGACGCCGGGCTGGAGTGACCCCAGAGTCGACAAGTTGCCCCACTATGGACTGCCCACGGACATGACCGGGATGCGCGTCCTTGACATTGGCAACGCGGAAGGCTTTTTTTCCTTTGAAGCTGAAAGGCGAGGAGCAGCGGAAGTCATCGGCCTCGAGAACTACCCGCCGATGGCCCGGAAGTTTGAGATCTGCCGGGCAGCGCTCGGTTCCCGCGCGCGCACGTACATGGCAAACATTTACGATCTCAACCCCAGCAGTTTCGGCACCTTCGATCTGGTGATGTTTTTCGGGGTCCTTTACCACCTTCGGCATCCGATTCTGGCCCTGCAGAAGATCTCCTCCGTATGTACCGGCACAGTCCTCATGCAGACGGCGACCTGCGAGAATACGACCGATAAGCCGATGGCTGAGTTTCATCCCTTTGGCGTTCAAAGCGGACCGCCAGAGAATCCAAGTTGCGATCCCACCTGCTTCTGGTTCCCCAACTTCGCTTGTTGCACTGCCATGTTGCAGCACGTTGGATTTCAAGACGTGGAGCAAATCTCAAAGGACGTTCCGGTTGGAGGAGTTTTCCGGGCGCGGGCGGCCGTGCAGCAAAAAGGAGCGCCGCCGGACGAAATGAAGGCGCCTTGGTCCTAGAACGGGGCTGTTTGGGGGAGATCTGCGTGCGCTGCAGTGGCCGGTCCCGTGCAATGAGAAGAGTTCGCTGTCTGCTCGGAAGCGTTTGCTAGGCTGGCTCTACGACAAATTTACATCTCGCAGTCGAGCCTCGGCCCAATTGTAGAGCTGCTGGTCTTCGCGAACCGATTCCAGCAGTAACGAACCGACTTCGTCGTCAATCCGAATCCAGCTCAGGTCACCTCGAAAATCAAATGACGTGTTTTCAAGTAGCACTTCTCCAGGCGGAAATTCAAGGTTGCATTGCCCCATGAGCTTCTTGAGCAGGGACATGCTTCGTTCCATCTCCTCGACCACGCCCACAAAAAAGAACCTTTGCAACGTCCGCTGTGCCGCTGCCAAGCGGTTCTGACGGTAATATTCGTTCCCATTGGGACGGCCCGCCCCTCTTGCCAGCGTATAACGGGCAAAGTAATTGACGGTGTAGTTCTCCCGAAAATTCACGTCTCTGTCCTGGGTCAGAATCCAGCGGGCTGCGTCCCGAATGGACAGCGAAGGCAGTTCGGGGGGCAAACAACTCATTAATGGCTTATCATGCTCCAGATCGTGATAGTACTTTTTAGCATACGTGATATAGGAAATGAACTGGTCAACTGGATTGCGCAGGAAGGTAATATAGAGGAGGTCCCGTCCGGCCAAGCGCTCAGGAAACGTGCGCACGAAGTGGCTGCTGAAGCTTCGGACGGCGCGGTCGTTCAGGTATCCGGCCAGCTCCTCTTCCGAATAGACAAAGAAAGTGTCTGAAACGTAGAGTGAGAGATGCGCTGGGCCATATTGCCTTTGCAGGAAGTTTCGGAACGCCCAACCCCCGCATTTGGGTACATGAACATGGGCGATCACCGGATCTATAAGTGGTCGGTTGGGGGGCCTCGTGGAGTAAGTCTTTTGCGTCGAGCTATGATTGTCAGAGGTCGCAGTTACCCTACCTAAAATTCCTGCGACCCGGGCGCCGAAGGCATCTCTGTTCAGCTCGTCCCTTACATTCTGTAACGCGTTGCTTCGCAGAGTATTCCATAGGACCTCATCCGTAAACAAGTGAATGCACCGTTGTGCGAACTTGGCGGCGTCTGCGCCTACCAAGTATTCCTTCCCATCGGTCCATCCAAGCTGTTCATGGATGATGGGAGTAACGACCATAGGAACACCGTGGGCGGCAGATTCGAGAGCCTTATAAGGGACGCCAGCGCAATATCGAGTTGGCACAACAAACACTCGCGCAGATTGGTAGAGCGCCCTGAGATCGTCTTGTGCACCGACAATTCTTATTCCCGGCGATCTGAGCTCATCCGCAAACTTTTCCGTACCGAAGCCAGCAATCACCAACTCCGCACCGGTTGACTCCTGCACGGTCGGCCAAACTTCCCGGCAAAAGAATCTCAGAGAATCGAGGTTCGGGTTATCATCGTCGTGAACCGCGCCAACGAACAGGAACATGGCGCGCCTGGCATAAGATTCGTCGGTCGGGACAGCCTCTAGACAAAATCCCAAGACACGCACTTCTTGCACTCCCAACGTTTTCAATGTGCGAGCGTCACGCTCGGAAACCGCCAGAGTGACATCGGCAGCTTGGGCTAAGGCCGCTTCCATGGCTGACTGTGCGGTCAGCAGTTGCGGAGAAATCTTGCGCCCGGTGATTTCAGCCTTGAGCCTGTCCCGGTCCGAGAATATCGCTTCAGCGTCGTAGACGATTGGCTTCTGGCATGGCTCGCTGAGATGCGACATGGTTTGCAGCAACCGCTCCATATTGTGAGGTCTGCTAACCCAGACGAGGTCACTTGCCGGCAAGTATTCCCGCAAGACGGAGGTGCAATCGCTACAGGCGTCGATTAATTCGACTTCGCGAGGAATGTCGCGGTACTCGTCACTCTGCAGGCTCAGTGGAAAACTCAGAGCAACACACGCCACGTGATGGCCCAGGGAAACAAGATGCTGCAATATGTCGTTACTGCGCGGAAATCCCGAACCCAGTTCGCGATGAGGCACGCGGTCATCGAGATACAGAATGCGTAGTCCCGTGGAAGATGCCGCGATACGTGCCCGAAGCACATTTGACGTCGCCGGTGCCAAATATCGCGGAAGCGTTTGCTCCCACACCTCTACAAACTTGGACTGGTTCGCGGCCATTTGCAGCTGGGCCGCTTCATTTCCCCCAGACGATGCCGACTCAAAATGCCGAATGACGGCACGCGGCTCATAAACAACCTGTAAGCCGTGCTGCCACACTCGCAGACAGTAATCGGTGTCCTCATAGTAGGCAGGGGCAAACTCCTCCTTGAAACCGCCCAGTTCGAAGAAGAGCGAGCGCGGAGTGAAGAGAAATGCCGCCGAACAGTAGTCAACCGGCCGGCGAAACTGGTAGGCGGGAAGATTGGGGTTGTCCGAGCGTCCGTATCCTAACGCGGACCCGTCTGACCATACGATGCTCCCTGCCTCCTGGAGCCTTCCATCGGCAAGCAGAATTTTGCCGCCGACCGCGCCCACGCGGTCCGTTTGAGAGAAGTTCTCCAGGGCGCTGCTGAACGCGCGCGGCTCGAGAAGAGCATCGTTGTTCATGAAACACAGATACTGACCGCGCGCAACTTCGGCTGCCTGTACACAAGCCGGACCAAACCCCAAGTTACTTTGATTGCGAATGACGTGGGCACCGCGTAGGTGTCGCAGGAGCTCGCCGGTCATGTCGGTCGAAGCATTGTCCACGATGATCAATTCGTAGTCGACATCGGAGTTGCACAAAATCGACTCTATCGCGAGTAAGGTCAAATGCGCCTGGTTGAACAACACCAGGAGCACGGAGACTAATGGATGGTCGGATGCTCCAACCTCCAAATAGTTTTCGGTACCCAGAAGATTTGCCAGACGGGCACGGCCAAATCTATCCCAGGCGTCCTGGCCGACAGGTATGCCGCATCCCTCCGAGTCTTCGCCGTTCGAATCAGTCTGAGCTTGACCCTGAGCCGGAGTCCCAACGCTAGGCCCCTGGTCCCGAGTTGTGCGCCGCTTGAGACGCTTGAGCAGCGAAGTGCCCGCACGGAGCGGCGCCGTGAGCTTCCACGACCTTGAGGACAATGCCGATTGATGTTGCGCGCGAAAGAAATCAGCTTCTGTCCGGCTCTCAGAGAGTTTCTTGATAAGAGCGGACTGTTCGAACTGGACCGACCGCAGGGCTTCCTGTGTTTTGGCAAGTTCGCTTTGAGCCTTCTGTTGCTCCTCGATCAGTTCCGACCTTGCTTTCGCAAGCTCCTCCTCAGTGTGAACCCGCTGACTCCATTCCAGGTGTGTCTTTTCTGCCTCTGCTTGGAGGGCGGCACGCAGTTTTTCCATCTCCAATCGTGCGCCGGCATGCGCCTCCTCGGCATGGACCCGCTGAGTCCACTCAGAATGCGTTTTCTCCACCGCCGCCCGCAGGTCGATGTTATATTGCTGTTTCACCTGCTCCAATTCAGCAATTGCTTTCGCGTATTGCTCCTCGGCTTGGATACGCTGGCTCCACTCCTGATAGGTCTTTTGGGCTGCTGCCCGCAGCTCCTCTTCGTATTGCTTTTGGATGAACAGCGAGACGCCAACAGCGGGCAGCGCGTGGTCGGAGGCAACCGCCAGGAGATAGGGGGCGCGAAGGAGTCCGGGAGACGCTTCATAAGTGAGACCGTCCCTATGCTCGAAAATCGATAGCGAGTTCGTACCCGGGCCACTGGTATCGGGAAGGATGGCCGACCCGCTGATGGCCCGCTGCCGCAGCAGCTCCACCTTGCGGAAGCTGCTGGACAAGATTGCCCGAAACTCCGCTTCTGTCAGCTCCTTGACATGAAAGGGGTTGGACTCGGTCCCAGCAGCAGAATAGACGTTCATGTCAGGTGTACTGATGAGCAGAAACCCATTCGGGCGCAGAACGCGTTTCACCTCGGCGAGAAACCGGCGGTGATCGGCAAAGTGTTCGATGGTCTCAAATGAAACCACGACATCCACCGAGTGGTCCTCGATGGGCAAGTTCGTGGCTTCGCCGTGGACGAACTGCAGGTTTTCAGCCTCGTACACGTGCCTGGCATGCTCGACGGTTGCCGGGTCGACCTCCACCCCAGTCACGTGACTTGCTGTTTGTGCCAGGAATGCCGATCCGTAGCCCTCGCCAGAGGCCACATCGAGCACATCCAGGCCGCGGCACAGGTCGCGTGCCAGGAAATAGCGATGAAAATGCTCAGCTTCGATTGCGCCAGTCTGACCGGGGACCATGCGCTCACCGGTCCAAGTAAGACGCGTGTCAGTGTGAACCTGGCGAAAGAGTTCACCCATCTTCAGAGCCTCACTGAGAGAGTCGCTGACAAGCATAGCGAATCGGCTAACCGGAAGGCGAGGCCATGCCAGCTGGTAACGGCCGTCAGCCGTTCTGCCATCTGGGAGGCAACTGGGTGCACAAGTACGGAGTAATTAGACATTTATCGCAAACCTGATGAGAGTCGACGAGCCCAAACAGCCATTAGGTGGCCAGATTAGCAGATTTCCGTGAGGTGCGTCAGCGATCGGGGGTTGGCTCACTACCAAGTTGAGCTCGACCAGACGGGAATGCCGTCACCAGCCGATTTCCCAATCTGGGACTCCTGGCTCAAATTAGCAAAAAAGGCATGCGTGGTAACCGCACGAAAGTTACTATGAAATACGGAGTTGGTCACCGCCAACGGAGGACTTGCCACCAATGCCATTTCGACTCTTTGCCTTATTTCTCGCTGGCTGTGCGGTTCTCGCTACACTTGCGGTAGCTGAGAGCACACAATGCGCTTATCCCGTTGTTATCGTTCCTGATGGTCGAACGACGCAGTCGACATTTCCCCAGAGTACGACCTATTGGTACGCGATCTACGCCCAAGCCGGCCATTCGTACTCGGTAGAATTCGTGCCCCCAGCCGACAATTATCTCAATGGAGTGCATCCGCAATTCGGTCTGCTCAGCGTTTACGGTCCGAACGACTTACAAGGGTGCCGGGGGAGTTCCACGGTGACAGCGACTCCGAACAGTGCTTATTCCCCTACCCTCCAGAAGAGCGGAATCAGCGGAAACGGTGTGGGACGCCGTGTGTCGTTCACGGCGCAAAGTCCAGGGTTGTACTCGATCCCTGTCACCAACGCAGGTGGTGCCGGGGGCTACTCCTTTCGAGCCGTTGACACAACGCTCTTCAACCCGCGATGGAACACCATGAGTGGCTACGATATTCAATGGATCATTATGAATATGTCCGATATGCCGATCACGGGAACCCTGACCGTCGTTGACATGAACGGTCAAGTCATCACCGCAGCGCAAGTAAGCATCCCCGCCGGGGGCCGAGCCACGCGGAACTCAGGCACGTCCGATCTTAACCTCCCGCGCGACATCGCAGGGTGCGCCATGTTAGCTCACAATGGTCCGCCTAATTCGCTCCTCGGGGAGGCTTTCATGATAAGTGCTACCGCGACCTTGCCCGAGAAGTTTGAAACAGTAGCGGGCCACTGAAGACGCGCGCTCAAGCGGTGTTCGATTCGCTTGTCCGGGCCGGTCGGCGACTTGCCGCGACGTCTTTAGTTCTGAGAATCCGGCCACGGCGCATCCGTCTCTAGATGCGCTACATTTGATGCCGCATTAACGCCGATAACCACGCATAATGAAATCGAGCACGACCTTCCATCCAGAGCCAAAGCAACCTCATACCAGCGATGGTGGAGAGTATCGGCCGGTGCCCTGGCATCATAGCGCACTTTTGTGTGCAATATGATCGAACCAGGAATTGTGCCAGAGATTCCCAGGTATCTTGTCGACTTGCAAGTTATGAACCCTCAAGACATAAGGAAGCGAAAGTTGGTCCTGGTATGTCCAATGGCAATTTTCTGTCCACCAGGTCAAGTTAGCATCCATTAGTACAGGAGGAATTGGCGGCGGCGCTACTTCTGCAGCACTTGCATTTCCGGGACGCCGCGGTTCCGCTGCTGCTTCTTGCGGGCGCAATAACTTCCTGGTATGGAGGGACCGGACCTGCGGCGCTGGCGGTCGTCCTGTCCTTAATGGGTTTTGCCTACTTCTTCGTGCCCCCGATCTATAGTCTGCGCGTCGCGCCCTCGGAGCTTCCGTATTTCATCATCTTTGCGTCGTTCACTTCTCTCGTCACGTGGTTCGCCACGATTCGGCGGCGCGTCGACGA
>Ga0074046_10001187_pt1 | contig 23990 bp, 14 predicted proteins | sample BogForMeECP23OM3_FD_94441 | JGI IMG/M metagenome (GOLD analysis project Ga0074046, IMG submission 94441) | Bog forest soil microbial communities from Calvert Island, British Columbia, Canada - Bog Forest MetaG ECP23OM3 | ecosystem: Environmental > Terrestrial > Soil > Wetlands ...
CTACACGTCTGTCGCCAGGTGTCTCATCGAGCGTGGACATCTCGCAGCCAAGGATGCAGATCTCGAAGGGATGATTTCGTGCCTCCGCGCGCATCCCGATCGGGCGGCGCTGTTGCAGGAAAACAAGTCCTACATCTTCTTCAAGGAGATGAATCCTGCAGAGCCGAGCCCAAAGGGCTCGCTGGGCGCGCAGCTTTATACAGGCCGAAGCCTGGCGGCCGATCCGCTTTACCACATGCCCGGAATACCTATATGGGTTTCTGCGCCCGAACTCGCGTTTGATGGGCGGCCTTTCCGGAGGCTCGTCGTGGCTCAGGATACGGGGTCCGCAATCAAGGGAGCCCAGCGCGGCGACATTTTCGCGGGCACGGGCAAAGAGGCCAGCCGCGTGGCGGGTCAGATTCGGCATGTGTGCGAATTTATTGTCTTGCAGCCAAGATGCTAATTTGGGCGCAGAAGTTTTTGGGAGAGCATTCATGGAAGGCCGCGGCCGCAAGCGGTTCCTGTCCGAGGAGGAGATCGAGCTCTGGGCTCGTGTCACGCGCAATGACGAGCCTTTGGCGCGGCCGCGAGCTGCCCTCCTCAACGAAGGGTGGACCGCGGAGGCCAAAACTCGCGCGGTGACCGCGTCGCCGAATGGCGCGGAAGAGACCGCCGTACCGAAGCCGGCCGTTGCCCCTACCCAATGCACACCGAATGGCGCGGGAAACACCCCGAAGCCGACCGTTGCCCCTAACCAAAGCAAGCCCGCTGCGGCGCCGCCGCATGCGCCCTTCGATCCGCGTATCGGCAAAAGGATCGCCCGAGGCCGCAATGCAATCGATGCGCGGCTCGACCTTCACGGCTTGCGGCAGCAAGATGCCTACGTCGTTCTGCGCCGCTTCCTGGCTCGCTGCCAGGCGGACGGACTTCGGCACGTGCTTGTCATCACCGGCAAGGGCGGCAAGCCCGACGAAGATGGAATCCGCGACTTCTGGCAAGGCGAACAGCGCGGCGTTCTTCGCAGGCTGGTCCCGCAATGGCTTTCCGAGCCGAGCTTGCGCCTGCATGTCGTTAGCTTTACGGAGTCGGCGCTAAAGCATGGCGGCAGCGGGGCGCTCTACGTGACAATCCGCAAGGGTCCGCGCCATCCAAGGCACGACTAGTGCGGTCCGCGCCAATTTGGACGCCTGCTGCTTGTCTTATGACTTTCGCCGCCGAACAAGTCAAAGGGGAACCGCTGGAAGAGGGTTTGCGGCCCTCTCGTCAGCTGCGGGGACGCATTGGCGGGCTGCTGTGGCCCATCGTATTCAGGTAGCAGCAATTCTAAAATACCAACTCTGGAACAAGGGGAAGACGCGCCACCTCTGCAGGCTCGATGAAGAGGCCGTCTCCTGTGGCGCATGGCGTGCGACGAACAAAAGGTCGATGGGCGCTTACGGAGGATGCGGTTTAACCTACGAGGCGCCCGCGCAACGCGCTCCAAGAAGCTTGGCGCATAGGTCAGGCCAGCTTTCGGCCGCCCAGTTCTTGGCCGCCATGTAGTCTCCCATTGAGACCCTGCAATCAAAGCGGAAGAAGCCTCTGAAGCCAAGCTTGTGCAGCCGAGGCCGCCGTCATAGCCGCGTAGCCAATGGGCGAACGCCGGTGCCGGCTGATGCTAAGCCCAGTTTCGGTGATTTTCAGCCCCTCGTCATGAGAGGCGGCCTGCAGCGCATCGGCCAATGTCCTGCGCGTCATCCGGAGGATCGAACCGCGGTCAGTCTAAATTCGCCGACCCGAGCGTGCTCGTTCTCGATGAACATTTTCCTTATGGAAATCGCGCGGTCTTTCAGATCAGCGAAAGTTTCTTGGGGAAATGGGTAGTAACGTCAGCATTTTTCTGCATGACAAGAGAATAAACCTGCAGTGTCGTACTTATATCACATCCATGCCCTATAAATTTGTTTCGCAAAGCAAGAATGCTTCCAGGGGGGTTCGCCATCGGCCTCAATTCTATATAAAGTTATTACCAGATTATGATTCGGCAGCTGATCGGGGTCATGGGGCCTCTAGGCCAATACCAGGCGGGGTGAGGCGAGCCATGAGCCTTTTTCATATTGTCTCAAATGCACAAGGTGCGCGCTTATTCTCCAATATGGGGAAGGCATTTAGCTTCGGCGACAAACTTATGGCACGAACCGTTAGGCATTTCCCTCCGCCTATTGCAAAGGCGAGCGAAATATGCGCTCAGACAGCGAAAGGTTTGCCCTCTGTGCTTAAATTCCCAAGCTCGCGCGGCTGCGGCCGGTTCTCGGGTGACCTCAGGATCTTCGGTTTAACTGGAGTTGGGGGAGGAAGATTGCGGACCAGGACCTGGACGCTTGCTGCTCTAGCTATGCTGTCCGGATGTTCAGCTTTGCCTCTGGATGGGCCGTCTGAACAAGCCATAGTCACCGGTGCATCAGCGACCCTCCCTAATCCCCCGCGCGCAGTCGTCTATGATTACGCCCTTGTGGATGTCAATCCTATCGTTCTTGATTGCTTGGCCGACATTGAAACTGATTCTTTCAAAGCCTTTGGTGGATCAGCTCCGACTTTGCGAGTCGGTGTCGGGGATGTTTTGGAAGCGTCCGTGTTCGAATCATCGGTAGGCCCTGTTCCCGCTGCAGGCGTGGGCAATCGATTGGGTAACTTCCTTGCGGTCCCAAGACAAAAGGTTAGTGGCTCGGGCACTATCGTTTTCCCATATGCTGGCGAAGCCCAGGTAGCTGGGCGAACGGTCCCCGAAATTGAGCGTGAGATCGAAAGCAAGCTCGCAAACCGTGTCATCGAACCGCAAGTCATACTTACTGTAGTCGAGCAGAATGCAGGCACCGTTAACGTGGCCGGTGATGCGATAAACGTGAGTAACAAAATAGCACTTGCGGGCTCTGGCGAGCGTATTTTGGACATGGTTTCAAAGGCAGGGGGGCTTAGATTTCCAACCTACGAAGTGTTTGTAACGCTTCAGCGCAAAAATCGGTCAGTAACAGTGTATTTTCCGACGCTCATCAACAATCCGGACGAAAATGTCTTCGTTCGGCCGGGTGATGTAATTTTCGTAAATCGAAATCAGCGAAAGTTCGTCGCGGCTGGCGCGATTGGGAGCTCGGTCGGGACTTCAGTCAATAGTAACCAGGCCCTCACTGGGGCGGTGGTAGGTCTGTTCTCATTTGATCAAGAACACCTTTCTCTCAACGAGGCGGTCGGGAAAGCTGGGGGCCTCCTGGACGATCGCGCTGATCCGCGACAGGTATTCATATACCGTATCGAGCGCCGCAAGACACTGGAAGGAATTGGCGTAGATTTGAGTCGATTTGGGCCGAGCCAGCAACTGATACCGACAGTTTACAGGGCGGACTTCCGAGACCCTTCCAGCTTCCTCTTTGCACAGAGGTTCCCGATGCGCGATAAGGACACCATCTATGTGGGCAATGCAGAGGCTAACGAGGTCTCAAAGGTCTTCGCCTACATAAACTTGTGGACCTCGACACCGGCAAATGTTGCATCAAATGCCAATACGGTAGCGTATCACGGGCCGTGAGTTTCGGCCACGTGCACCAAACGAATAGATGCTTGAGCCTGCCTAAGCTACGCGAAAATGCTCCACGTGTCAGTCTTTGACAGTGCTCAAAGAAGCAACCTTGCTCAGATCCCGTCTGAGACTCATGGCTTTGGCGAGCGCCATGGCCATGAGTCACCTCGCCGGGGAGCAGGCTCCCGCCGAATAGCCGCCTGCGAACGGTTGGCCTTAGGTGAATTTCCGAGCGGGTAGCGTCGAGCGATAGAATCCGACAGCGATAGCCTTTTCGAGAAGGCTCATTCCGGGCGGGCGAATGTCAAGTTAACCCTTTCGGCGAAGTTAAACACTACAACCAGTCAGCCGCAGCATTTACCTGCTTTTCTGTCATAGGAAACGCAGATATTGTTATAGTGCCGCCGCACAAGAAAAACTGCCATTGAGATTACAGGAACGCCGCCGCTTACCGGTTGCGCACGGCGTGAGAATGCCCGGGAAGCTGCACTTAGGCGCGGGGGCTGCTTCGAATCCAGGAGGCGAATGTAAAGATGTGTGGCATAGCCGGAATCATCGGGCGGCTGGATGAGGGCAACCGCGCCGCTTTGCAGCGGATGAACGACGCTATGGTGCACCGCGGGCCTGATGCCAGCGGGACCTGGGTTTCCACGCCGGACGCCCGCAGTTGGGGCGCGCTGTTGGCCCACCGCCGGCTCTCCATCCTCGACCTCTCGCCTGCCGGCGCCCAGCCCATGGTGGACTCGGTGACCGGGCACGTGGTGGTCTTCAACGGGGAGATTTACAACTTCGGGGAATTGAGGCAGCGCTTGTTGTCCGAAGGGCAGACGTTCGAGTCCAGCGGCGATACAATCGTCATGCTGCGCTCTCTGGCTCTGCACGGGCCGCGCGCGGTAAGCTGGCTGCGGGGCATGTTCGCGTTCGCCTGTTGGGACCCCAAGCAACGCCGGCTCCTGTTGGCCAGGGATCCCCTGGGCATTAAGCCCCTATACGTGGCACGGTCTACGGATCCGAACGCGGGATGGTCGGTGGCCTTCGCCTCTGAGCTTCGTGCCCTGCTGGCGTCCGGGCTAGTCGGTACGCCTCACCTGGACCCGCAGGCCGTGGCCAGCTACGTGTGGAACGGATTTGTTGTTGGCCCTTGTACCGCAGTCAAGGGTGTCGAACTCCTCTCGCCGGGTCTGCTGCTCGAGTTCGACGCCACCGGCAAGGAAGTCCGTCAGGAAGAATTCTGGCGCATCTCTGAGTGTGCCCCCGATGTAAGCACGAGCGAAAATGATCTCGCCGCTGTTTTGGAGGAGGGGCTGAAGCTCCACCTCGCCAGTGATGTCCCTCTCGCGGTGTTCCTATCCGGCGGTGTGGACTCGTCGGTCATGGCGAGCTTGGCTCAGAAAGCCAGCCGGAGCCCGATCCACACGTTCACTCTGGCCTTCGAGGAGCAGGAACTCAACGAAGGACCCGTCGCGAGGCGGATTGCCGCCGCCATTGGGACCGAGCATCACGAGGTGGTGCTGACGGAAGGGCGCTTCGTCGAAAATCTGGAGGCTGCGCTGGACAGCCTGGACCAGCCCACCTTCGATGGGCTGAACGCCTACTACATGTCGCAAGCCATCCGCGCCGCCGGGTTCACGGTGGCGCTGTCGGGCACGGGCGGTGACGAACTCTTCGGAGGCTATACTTCTTTCCGCAACCTGCCTGTCCTGCGGCACTGGTCCCGGCGCGCCAGCTGGCTGCCCCGTGACCTGCAGGTCGCGGCGGCCAAACTGGCGACCTGGCCGCTGCGACGCTCTGGCGGGGCGGTGGCGCCTCAGACCCGCTGGGCCAAGCTCCCCGAAATGGTTTCTCACGGGGACGATCTGTTAGCCCTATACCAGATGGCCTACGCGCTCTTCCTCCCCGGATTCCAACGCGAGCTTCTTGCGCCTGACTTCGCCGAAGCCCTGGCCTCTGGCCTGCCCCTGGATATGTCTTCCCGCGTGATCGCCGAGACCCGAGGCCGCACACCGCTGTCAGCGCTCAGCGTGATGGAGCTGCGGCTTTTTCTAGGCGAGCGGCTGCTGCGCGACAACGACGTGGCCAGCATGGCCTGCTCGCTGGAGCAGCGAGTGCCGCTGGTAGATCAGGTTCTCTTCGAGAGCGTGGACAGACTACCGGATCAGACGCGCTATCGACCATTGGGCCGGAAGGCCATGCTGCGGCGCATAGGTCTGCGCGGGCTTGATCCAGCACTGTTCGAGCGGCCAAAGAGCGGGTTCGTGCTGCCTTTCGATCGCTGGATCAGGCGCGGCCTGAAGGACGCCATGGACCGGACATTGCGGGACCCGCAGCTCATCGCTCCGGCCGGTCTTGAACCGGAAGCGGTGGAGCGCCTCTGGCGGGCGTACCTCGACGGGGCGCCCGGTATGTATTGGTCTCGGGTCTGGTCTGTATACGTGTTCATCCGATGGTGCCACCGCAACCGCGTCTTCCGATGAGGCGGATCGGCTATCCGAGGCCGATGCGATGCACCTGCGCTCGGAGTCTGTCTCCCGCGATCTTGATCTGTGGGTTCACCAGAAGAGCGTGACGCTTGACTTCTTACGGCCCTGAAAGCCGACCGGCACGCCTTTTCGAAGCATTCAACGGCCGGCTTAGGACCGTACGCTGGACGGCGCCCCGGAGAGGCTTAGAGACTACAACGAGGTCAGGCCACATGGGACTATCGGCAATAAGCCGCCGATAGCGCTGATCAATTGCGATCAAGCGAGCAGGCCGCCGTCGCAACGAAGCCGACCTAATTTCCGGCGAGTTGGGGAGCGGACCTACCCTCTCCCCATGATTGAAAGGCTTCGACGCTTGCCGCAGTTTTTCGAGGTCCGTGAGCGCGGCAGAATCCGTTACCATCGCAGCGCCAACATCCAATTTTCACGTTTCATAGTAATCCAGGAGCTGACGGCCTTTGTAGGACTCAATGCTCCGCAGCTCGCTGGGATCGACCTTATTGAGGACGACACACAGAGTTCGCTCACGCGTGATATCATATTCGTCGAGAGCCTCCTGGGCAACACGTTGACTAGTCTGACCCCACTCGATAATGAAGACAAACCTATCGAGGAAACGCTCTATCATCTTGACATCCACAACCGACATGATGGGCGGACACTCAACTATGATGTAGTCGTAAGATTCTCGAGCCGCAATCAGAAGCTGCTCCATCTGAGGTGATCCGAGCAACTCGGCTGCATTTGGAATGCGCTTCGAGAGGACGCAGGGCAAGAAATCCAATCCTGAGCGCGGTCTTTTTATGACGAGCGCGGCGAGTCTCGTCGGATCATCCAGGGCTTCTATCAAGCCCTCTCGCGCGTCAGGCTCCAACCTAGCGGTCAATTTCCGCTTATGCAGATCACCATCGATAACGAGTGTACGGGCAGACGCAGCCATCAAGGCGGCCAAGTTAGTCGCGATTGTCGACTTGCCGCTGTTCGCAACCGGCGAAACGATACCGATAACCTTGTTGCGACGTTCGCGTTGCTCAGCATCGGCCAACGCTTTGATATTTCGAATTGACTCTGTAAATCGCGAGTGCGGCGCATCAAGAACAAATTCTTCTAGAAGCATCGAATTTGTGCTGGCCTGCGGCGAGGCTCCCTGCTTCCCACCCGTCTCAACGAACGGCACGCTAACACAATATATGCCGGTGGCTTGTTTGACTTGTTCAGGCGTTCGAAACACTCCGGCAGCGAGTTCTCTCGCTACAGCGCCTCCGGCTCCGGAGAGAAGCCCGAGCACAACGCCTCCCGCAAGCACCGCAAGGGGCTTGTTTGAGTTCTTATGCAACTGCGGCGCCGCTCTGGTAATGGCGCTTGCATCTTGGATCGGATCGAGAGGTTGTCTGTTAAGCTGGCTAAATTGTTCCAGGACGCTTTTGTACAGAACAAGGAGGCCATCTGCCGTATTTTCGAGTTCGCGCACAGAAATCTGGGCTTGACTTTCTGTCTTCGCTTCCTCCGACAATTGCGCCACCATGGCGGCGAGGTCATGGTATTGTGTCCGGGCGGCTTGGTACGCGCCGACGTAAGACCCGGCAAGTCTCTTTTCCTCGTCTCGGATTGCAGCGCGCGTGTCGTTCATTTCCTTCCGGAGCTGGACCACGGTGAGGTGATTTGGCCCCACGCGACCCGCTAACTCATCAGCCTTTGTCGACAGCTCCAAATATTTCGAACGAAGTGCCAGGATGATTTGGTTATCAGGAAATATTGTACCTGAAGCTTCTTCGCTGCTTGTTTGCTCCTGGATGCGGTCGAGCCGCCCTTTGGCTTCGGCAACTTGCAACTTGGCGTTCGTTAGCAGGGTGGTCAGATTCGGTATTTGCTCGGTAGGCAGCAAGCCTGTACCTCGATTAACTAAATTGTGAGCCATTCTGAATTCGTGCAGAGCATTATTGGCTTCCATAACGGACTGCTTCAGCTCGCTCAATCGGTCCTGAACCAATTGGCTAGCCATCCTGGTAGACCTTCTTTTCGCGTCCGAATTGTTCGCGATATAAGAATCCACAATCGCATTGGCTATGCGTGCCGCCTTTTTCGGATCTCGCGAAGCGAAGGTAACAGTGATAACGTCAGCAACATCCTCGCGATCGACCTTCAAGCGCTTCAGAAACGTTTCAACAGCAGTCCGCTCAAGAGCTGCCTCCGGCTCAACTGTAGGTTCGGCTTGCCAACCCCAAAAGCTTTGCGTGCCGCGATCACGGAAGTTACCGACGAATTCTGGGTCGTGTGCTAAGTCCATCGATCGTATAATCGGAAGGATAATGCTTTCCGACGACAGGACGTAAATCTGACTCCCGGTCTCTGCATCGTCGAAAGCGGGCTGGTCAAGGATTTTGTTGGCTTGAAAAAACCGGTTAGCGCTTTTGTCAATCAGTATGCGGGCCGTGCTCTTATAGAGCGTTGGTACGGCCAGGACGTACGCTGTCGCCGCCGCCAGCCCAATTAGGCATCCCACCACGGGAAGGTACCACCCTCGACGCAAAATCAGGAGAATGTCTGTGGTTGTAACCGCAGGCCTTCCTGGCGAAGCATAAGCCGGGTGCTGCGAGAGATCGTTATCGCTATCAGTCACGTGTTTACTCCGCTCAAAAGCGCCAACGCGATTTTTCAATCAGCCCAAAGATCATGTGCGGAACTAAAAGATGCAATCAAAATATGATTACACAACCAGACGATGACCTAAGTATATAGCGAATGCCATGTAGCAATGTTATCCTTAACATGATAGGAACGTCCACACTCAAGAAGGGTTATCGTTACCGGAGCTGACCCTTGTCGCACCGGGACTGGCTCCGGCGGCGAGAGCGCAGTTATGGACGACTGGGGGTGCGGCAACGGTTGTGTGAAGCGCGGTTTTCGAGCTAATCCAGCTCTTGGCTTTATGTCAGCATAAGTGAGTTTGTTTCGTGTGTTCGCGGAGGCATATTGTGTCGACGACGACGGGTTTAAATTTTCTCGGGTTTCGCTTTGATACCGGATCGATTGAAGAAGCTGTCTGCGGCATCGTCGCTGAAGCACGAGAAGGTTTCAAATATGTGGTGACACCAAATGTACATCACATTGTTAAAATCCTGGATAATCCTGCAACCATGCAACCGATCTACGAGCGGGCATGGCGTGTTTATTGCGACAGCCGCGTGCTGAGCCGCCTTGCGCGGTTCAGCGGGCGGGCATTGCCCGTGATTACGGGCAGTGATTTGACAGCTCACCTCATTGCACGCGCTGCTGCGCTGCGTCTTACGATAGCAATTATCGGACCGACGGTTGCGGAATGCGCGGTGCTTATGGAAAAAAATCCGGGCCTCGATGTTGTCGTTCACACGCCGCCTATGGGGTTCATCAAATCGGAGCATGAGATCCAGAGGTGTGTGGAGTTCGTCGTCACGAACCAAGCTCCGCTAATTTTTCTCGCAGTAGGAATGCCGCAACAGGAAATTCTCGCCTGCCACATTGCTGATCACCCACAGGCTCGGGGGGTCGGGTTATGTATAGGAGCTTCGATAGACTATCTCACCGGAAAGCAGCAGCGCGCGCCGGCCTGGATGCGAAAGGCTGGATTGGAATGGCTGCACCGTCTTCTATGCGATCCGCGACGGCTTGCTTCGCGCTATCTGATCGAGTGTCCCCGAATCTTTTACCTGATGTATCTGACGCGGAAAAGCTTGAACCAGTCGTTCGCGATAAATCCTCGCCCGGATCGATAATGGCTCCGGTACAAGCGCTGACGCCCCATCTAACTCGGACGCCAACAGAGTCCTAGAATGTCCAGAGCCTTAACACATTCCGTCAAATTGGGCCGGGATAGATCCTCCTCTCCGATATTTGATAAATTTGTCATAGTCCCCATTTTGGCATGCGCTTACGTTGAAATAATATTGCCGTTGCTGATCACCACCGACGCAGGGACTCTCGTAGGAGGCATGTGGACCGCGGCTCAGCAGAAGATCATGATGGCGCCGCGCCTGGAGAATAAGATTTTTTGGCCTGCAATGGCTTCAATCTCCGTCATTTGGGCCGTACGGAACTGGTCCAGACTTACTTTGCCGCCCCACATTGTTTGCCTCTTCGCTTATTTGGCATTTGCCGGAGCAAGCATTGCGTGGTCCTTCAATCCCGAAGTCTCATTCATCAGGTTTGTTCAGCAAGCGATGATTATTACGTCCATTGTTCTGCCTGCCCTGCTAGCGGCTCGAACAGCGGATATGATGCGCGGCGTGTTTCTATGCTTCGCGTTCGCTTTGATTTTGAATGTTTTTTTTGTACTCGACCAGAACCCGATGATCCCAGAGATTGGGAGAAAAGCTTATGCGGGATATTTTACGTTTAAGGGCGAGTTGGGGCATAGCGCAGCGTTCGCTTTGTTGCTGTCACTTCACGAAATATTGTATCCCGGCTGGCGGCGCCGGTTCGGCGTCATCGTCATCGCCGTCGCTATCTATCTCGTTGTCTTAAGCGATTCCAATGGTTCGCTTGGCCTTGCGCTCCTTGCCCCGTTGCTTGCTGGAATAACATTATTCATCGGAAAGAAACTACGCGTCTCCCCGGCAATCGTTCTGGTACCCATACCAGTTTTCTACACAGTCTTGTCATACATAGTCGGCAATCTTATCAATCGCATCTCATGGCATGTATACGGCAATTATGACTTATCGGGTCGCGTTTTTATATGGGACTTCGCGAATTTGGAGATCGCACGTAAGCCGCTCCTGGGATGGGGATACCAATCCTTTTGGCTCTCAGGACCCGATGCGCCCAGCATCACTGATGCTCCGGCCTGGATCAAGGACATGCCGAATGCCCACAACGGCTATTTGGATACGATGGTGGACATGGGGTACGTTGGCTTTGCCTTGCTTGTAATCTTTCTTGTTGCAACCCTCCACGCAATTGGCCGCGTGGCGGACCGCGAACCTTCCCGCGCGTGGCATCTGCTCACACTTGCTCTCTTTGTTATCCTCACGAACTTCGTTGAGACCGGGTGGATGCATAACTACGATATATTGTGGGTGATGTTTGTCGTTGTCGCCGCCGAAATTGGCCGATACTGTCAGCATTTCCCCTCTGTGGTATCTGAGCCGATGCGTCGGGGTCTCGTCATTGCGGGGCGGCGCCCAGGCCTTGTGCGGCCGGAGGGCATCGGTAAGCTCGGGCAATTTCAGAAGAGGCGCATGTGACGGTTGCCTCAAACTTTGGCCAGCGTGCAGTCTCAGACCTATCCGGCGCAAGTAACGATGACACACCTGAAGTTATCGCGACAGCTTGCGGCGGACCTACTCCAATCGCGGCGTAATCCCTCGTTAAATTGAGTCGAGTTGAGGAGAAGCGGATGGAAGTGCGCGGGAATGAAGACAAGCTGCGCGGGCACAACGCCGGCGGGAATAGGCCCCGAGGTCGAGTGGCGCCGGAAAACAGCGTCCAGATCAAGGCCTTCTATTGGTTGCTCCCGCACGTCTCGGCTTTAGCTCGACGGCGCCGAATGGAAGGCCTCATGCGGATGCTGGAGATCAAGCCGGGGACTCGCGTGCTGGACCTGGGTGGCAGCCCTGTCATTTGGGAGAATGTGCCGGTACCCCTGGATATCACGATCTTGAACCTCCCGGACGGGATCCCGTCCTACGAACTGGATTCTCTTTACGCGAGGTCGAACAACCACACGTTTCGTCTCGTCGAGGGCGACGCGTGCAACGTCCATCAATTCGCCGATCGTTCGTTTGACCTGGTATTCAGCAACAGCGTCATCGAACACGTCGGTCCGCAGGAGAAGCAGGAAGCGCTCGCCCGCGAAGTGGTTCGCCTTGGCAAGTCATACTGGGTGCAGACGCCGTCGGCCTGGTTCCCAATCGAAGCGCACACAGGCATGCCTTTCTACTGGTTCTATCCTGGACAGCTTCGCGCATGGCTGTTGCGGAGATCGGAGAAGAGGCTTCCGGCCTGGTGGACGGAGTACATATCGACAACCCGGGTCCTGTCGCGCCGCAGGATGGCCGAACTGTTCCCGAATGCCCGGGTCCGCGTCGAGTACTTTTTTGGGCTCCCGAAATCCTACATAGCGTACTCACCGCAGTGATCCGCTGAGAGGGTGATGCAGCAATGACCAATGATCGATTGATAAGGATCGGTGGTTGCTTTTGGCGGAGAGTGTCCTTCTTCCGGACTTCCCCTCGCATTGGCGCGCCCGATCAATGAACCCACAGCGCCTCAACATACTTTGCGTGTCCCAGATGCCAGCCAGCCCCCCGCGCTTCGGGGCCCAGGCGCGGATGCATGGGCTGATGACCCAACTCGCTCAACACCACGACCTGACTGCGGTGATGCTCGTCGACGACGAGTTCGATATCGAGGAGTGCCACCGGGCCATGCAGGTCTTCTGTCGCGAAGTCGTTCTGGTTCAGAACCCATACGGCAGGAAAGGCGCCGCCAAACGGTTACTGCAGCTCCGCTCCCTGACCTCCATCCGGAGCTTCGACCGGCTGCGGGTCACGGTGCCAGCGCTTCAGCAGGCGTTGGATCGAGTGCTGCGCGGGAGACGGTTTGACATCGTCAATTTGGAATTTCCGTATCTTGGCCATTGCGTCTTGCGCCAAGCTCCGCCCTGCGAGAAGTTTCCGGCCCTGGTCGTGGACTCGCATGAGATTGCCTACGACCTGGCACGGCAGTTCGCCGTCGCGGGAGCAAGCATGGGCCGTCGCCTTTACGCCGGCGCGAACTGGCGCAAGTTGCGACGCGAGGAGCTCAGCATCTATCGCGAGGCCGACGGAATCTATCTGTGCAGCGCCGAGGACGAGCAGCGCCTGCTCGATGAGATTCCCGAGGCCCGCACGATGGTTATTCCCAATGCGGCTGATGTCGACTACTACCAACCGCGCCCAACGGACCCGTCGCCGGACGGCCACACCGTGGTCTATTTCGGGCTCCTCTCCACGGTCCCCAACATCGATGCCGTGGTCCACTTTGTCCTGGAGATCTGGCCACGCATCGCCAAGGCGCACCCCGAGGCGCGCTTCAAGATCATCGGCGGCAGGCCGCCACCGTCACTGCTGGCGTTGGCTGGGTCGCGCGTCGAACTGACCGGTTTCGTCCCGGACCTTCGACCACATCTTGCGTCAGCCGCGGCCGTGGTGGTGCCCCTGCGGCTCGGCGGCGGCACTCGCCTCAAGATCGTCGAGGCCATGGCGATGGGGAAGGCCATCGTCTCGACCACGTTGGGCGCGGAGGGGATCCAGGTCGTCCCTGGGCGCGACATTCTCATTGAGGATCAGCCCGTGGCCTTTGCAGACGCGGTCAACCGGCTGCTCGCCGAGCCCAGCGTGGCGGCGCGCGTAGGCCAGTCAGCGCGGCAGATGGCCGTGGAACGGTACGCCTGGAGCGCAGCGGCGCTGACGCTGGAGAACTTCTACCGCCGGATCCTGGAGGTCAACTCATGAAGGCAGCTCTCATCGGGGCCGGGCAGATCGCCCGGCAGCATCTCGCTTGCCTGCAGACTTTGCCCGGCGTCGAACTTGCTGCCATCTGCGATCTCTCGCCCGCCACGGCGGAGGCTGCCGCCGAGCGCTACGAGATCCCGTCCTGGTTCACCGATTACCGCGCCATGCTGGAGAAGGCGCGGCCTGACGTGGTGCACGTGACGACGCCTCCCACGTCACACTTCCGGCTGGCGATGGATTCGCTTGATGCCGGCGCTCACGTCATCGTGGAGAAGCCGGCGACCTCGACCTTGGATGAGCTGGAGGCTTTGGTCCAGCGCGCCGAGGAGGCAGGCCGTCACGTCGTCGAGGACTACAACTACGTCTTCAACCATGCGCCCCAGGAGATCCTGCGGCAGATCAAGTCTGGCCAGTTCGGAGCGGTGACGCATGTCGAGGTGCTCATCTGCCTCGACATCCTTGGTCCGGGCGGTTTTGCGGATCCCAACTCGCCCCACCCCGCACTCACCTTGGCCGGTGGTGCGATTGCCGACTTTCTTCCTCATCTGGCGTCGCTGGCGCACTGCTTTGTTGGTCCGCACCGGACCGCGAAGACCGTCTGGACAAAGCGCAAGCCCTCTCCGCTGCCGTTCGACGAGTTCCGCAGCGTGGTAGACGCGGAGCGCGGAACCGCGGTGCTCGGCTTCAGCTCCAACTCGCAGCCGGATGCTTTTTGGTTGCGGGTGTATGGCGAGCGAATGCAAGCGACCGCCAATCTCTTCGAGACTCGGCTCACCTTCGACGGGCCACACAATGTGCCGAAGCCGCTGCGTCCCTTTTTCAGCGGCCTTGAGGAAGGGAAAGACATCCGGCGCGCTGCGTTGGCGACACTGCTTCGCAAGTTCAAGGGGCCTGGGGCGTATGAGGGGCTGTGGGAGTTCCTGGCCCGCACCTATGGAGCGCTGGCCGACAAATCCATCTTGCCGATCACGGTCAGCGATGTCATCGAGGTGAACCGGATGGTTGAAGCCCTCAAACCGACGGAGCAGCCGCGATGAAAGCCCTCGTCACTGGCGCGAACGGGTTCCTGGGCCGGCACGTTGTCGACGCGCTGCTCGCACGCGGGATCGAGGTCCGCGCCATGGTGCGTCCCGCCGCGCGTCTGGACGCGTTCGGCTGGCGGTCTTCAGTGGAAATCTTCAGGGCTGACCTGCGCACCTCACGTGACCTTCCGCACGCCTTCGAGGGCGTAGACGTACTGATCCACCTGGCGGCGGTGGTCTCCGGAGGGGAGGACGCGCAGTTCGCCGGCACCGTGGCCGGCACCGAGCGTCTGTTGGACGCGATGGCCAGCAGCGGCTGCCGGCGGCTTGTGCTCTGCAGCAGCTTCTCGGTCTACGATTACAGTTCGACCCGCGGGACTCTCAATGAAGGCTCGCCAATCCACCAGTCGCCGGACGTCTACACCCGCGGCGGCTACACCGTCGCCAAATGGTGGCAGGAGCGGGTGACGCGAGACTTCGTCGAGAAACATGGCTGGGACCTCACGGTTCTCCGCCCCGGCTTCATCTGGGGCCGCGATCACGGCTATCTGGCCGCACTCGGACAGCAAATTGGCCGGCATCACGTCGTAATCGGTCCGCTCAACCGCATACCGATGACCTACGTGGAGAATTGCGCGGACGTGTTCGCCCTTGCGGCAGTGGATCCGCGTGCCAGGGGCCAGACCTTCAATGTCGTTGACGGCCCTGGTGAGCGCATCTGGAAGTACCTTTCTGATTACATGCGCGGCAGCGACAAGCCGGGCTGGCGACTGCCCATCCCCTATTGGCTCGCCAGCACGGTCGTGCGGCTGGCCTTCGTCACGGTGTTCAGGCGCGCCACCAAAGTGCCCGCCATTCTCACCCCGCGCAAGTTCGAGGCGATGCTCAAGCCGCTCCGATTCGAGAACCGAAAGCTGCAGAAGACGCTGGGCTGGTCACCACCATTTGATTACAGGCAGTCCCTGGCTCGAACCTACGATCCGGCGCCGCAACCAGCTAAGGCGCCGGCTTCTTGGTCGTCCGGAACTGCCGCATCGACATGAGAAGCGTAGAAGACCTCGATGAGCCGGGTCCGACCTGCCTTGCGAGGGAACCGCGCGTCAGCGGCCGAAATCTTCTTACAATCCAAAAATATAATGTGTCTCATAAAGTCTGATCGTTTGCGGTTTGATCAAAGATGATAATAACTAGTAACTTAAAAGGTTAATTTTGATTGCCGGTTGGCGCTGCGCGGAGGCCGTGGCGGCAGCGCAAACGCCCGGGCAGGACGTCGCCGAGTTGTTAAGCACTTAAACATAGTTGAAAGGACTGACGCGGAAATGACCCATGATCGATCGATGAAGATCGGTGGTTTCCTTTGGCGGATAGTGTCCTTTTTCCGGAATTTACGCTACTTCGCCGGGGGGCCTTATCGCAAATTTCGCAAAGTTGCGTGGACTAGCAAACGCCAGAGTGGGGTACCGCTGTTCATGAGGAAATTTCACCGCGAAGAGGGCAGTGGCTTCAGCTCGGCGGCGTTGGCCATCATGATCGTTTGTGGTGCTCAGAACCCCGCCGCCGCGGGCTCCACGCCAACGCCAGACGTCTTGGATGCGAGCCGGTTGGCGCAACTCGCGCCCGCGCTGCCTGCTCAGGCTCCGTCCGGCAGCCTGCTGCCGGTAGATCGCTTGGCGAAGTGGAACCCCGGCCTGATGTCCGCCGGCGGCATTCCGAAGCGCATCACGATTTTTAAGACCCTCTCGCCAAGCGGACGGGATGATTCAGCCGCAATCCAGGCCGCGCTGAACAACGCTCCCGCCGGACAGGTGGTGATGCTCAACCCCGGTACGTTTATCGTCAACGATATCCTGATGATCAATCGTTCCATCACGCTGAGGGGCTCGGGCGCCGGCGTGACCAAGCTGGGCAAGACAAATGGTGCAAAACCCAGGACGTCAAAAATCATCAGCGGCACCAAGGGAATATTAACGCCCGTTGATCCCGGTTCATACAGCCATGACGAAAAGCCGATCATCATTGTTGGCCCATCGAGGTGGAACAACGGCCCTGACAGTACTGCGTCGCAAAGCTTGACGGCCGATGGCGCTCAAGGATCGGATTTCGTCACGATAGCCGATGCGAAGAAGTTCAAGGCCGGCGCATTTGTCCTGCTTGACGAGGTCTCCGGAGCATCGTGGCAGGCGACCCCTTTGGGCTTCCCGGGAGACGCACAGGTCTGGCAAGGCGACCGCGTTGCGTGGAATTTGCACTATCCACTAACGCCAGGAGATGACGCCAACGCATCGAATGCCCAAGGTCCGTATGACGATACTCCCGGCGTACTGCCTGCAGCCATGTCGTGGTTCTCGCGAAGCGACCGGGCAATCAATGAGATTAAGCAGATCGCATCCATTTCCGGAAACACGATCACCTTTACCTCGCCGTTGACAATTAGTTATCGCACCGGTCACCGGGCGCAGCTCACTCCCTATACGACCGATCCCAATACCGGAGGCCACGCAGCAGACAACCGCGACGTTCATGTCAGCAATGCTGGCGTGGAGGATTTGAGTCTCTACGGCGGGGCTGATGGCGCGTTGAGATTTGAGACTGCCGCCTATTCATGGGCAAAAGCCATCGAGGTGACGCAATGGCTCGGTGAAGGCGTTGCAATTGACAATTCGTTCCGGGTTGAGATTCGCGACTCCTACATCCACACCGGGTCCTGGCCCGAGCCGGGCGGAGCCGGATATGCTATCAGTCTCGCCGCAGGCTCATCAGAAGTCTTGATCGAAAACAATATTCTTCTCGATGTCTGCAAGAATATGGTTTTTCGATCTTCCGGGGCCGGGAGTGTGGTAGCGTACAACTTCGCCGATGATTCATTCGACTTCGACACGCCCTCCTGGGTGGAAGTTGGCGTCAACGCTTCACATATGGCCGGCGCTCATCATGTGCTGTTCGAAGGCAATCTCTCTCACAATGCCGACAGCGACTATACCCATGGCAATTCGATCTACCTGACATTCTTCCGCAATCACCTGACGGGACAACGCCAGCACTTGACCGACGGGAGTGGGGTTAGGGCCATTGGCCTGGCATATGGCTCCTGGTGGGATTCGTTCATTGGAAATGTGATGGGCCGCCCAGGCCAGATGGCCGGATGGTCCTATGAAAATCCAGCCATGAAAACAAATACAGCAATTTGGGAGAGCGGCGGTGTCGGCAATATTTGGATATTGGGCTACGATCCCGAGCGGTGGGAAATGGCTCCCGATCCAAAGACGCTGTCAACAGTGATCCGGGGCGGCAACTTCGACTACCTCACCAACCAGGTAGTCTGGACGAGCGGCTTGCGAGCGCAAACGCTGCCAGCCTCTCTCTACCTAAGCGCCAAGCCCAGCTTTTTCGGCAACTATCAATGGCCGTGGGTAGATCCGACCGGCGCCACGAAACTCCATACGTTACCCGCCAAAGCCAGGCTTGATGCTGGCACGCCCTTCGCCCAGGCGCCGGGGGCGACGCAGTGAGTGCATCTGAATCCTGAGAAATGCAGCAGCCGCGCACCCTTCGAGAGTTTGGGGCCGCCATCGTCGCAGCCCTCACCGCTTTCACGCCCGACGAATGGACCACGGCCTCTGAAACGCATATGGATTCAGAGCATGAAGTCAGCTGCTTTCGGAATAGCTGGCTTCTCCAGGCAACTTCGAAGTGGATAGCCCCGGCTGGGCCAACTCAACGGAATCGGAAACCTGGTGTTGAGGTGTGGCTGAACAGGGTATTGAGCCGGATCGTGAGTTGTTGCAGTCGCAACGCAAGGACGACGTTTTTTTGGAGCCCGGCCTGAACTTGCGTCTGAGCTGTTTGAAGTGAGGTTCGACGAAACGCTCGATGGCTGCGGCATAGGCAATCGAGATCAGCAGCGCCGCCGGGAACAGGATAAAGGGTCTTGCGCCAATAGCGGGCACGTTTTTGTCGATCAACCCAATGACGACGTAGTGGATCAGGTAGATTGTGTACGAATAGGCGCCCAGAATTATTATCCAGGGTGAATTGAGATATCGAAAGAGCGGATTGCCGGAGAAGCGAACCGCGAAATAGAAGAGCGGCATCAACACAAGTCCCTGGATGCTGTAGCGGGCCGTTTCCCGGAATGTCGGGTCGCGATAGACCAAAGTCAGAAGCAGCGTGCCCGCGGCGGCTGCCAACAAGGCCCATTGAGCCAGAGACATCGAGCCGGGCTCATGCTGTTGCCGCACCGGGTTCATGACGATCGCCAGCATGCATCCGAAGATGATCGAGTCGATGCGCGTATCCGAGCCGTAATAGGTGCGGTCCGGAAAAAAGCCTGGGGCGTGCACAAGATAAATGCGCCAGGTGAGAACGACGAGACAAACGATGCCAAGCAGCGCGCCAATCGTTCGAGGCCGAAGAGCGATCCCCAGCAGCAGGGTCATCAAGAGCGGGTAAAAGATGTAGAAGTGTTCTTCGACGGCGAGGGACCAGAGGATGCCTGTCCCGTCTGGGACCGTGTTGCCCGGATCGTAAAACAACCCATAGTAATTGGCGAAATAGAGAAGCTGAGCCGCCAGCCCCTTGCTGGTGATGCCTCCGGCAAGCCACCCGGAATAGGTGAGCCCGTAGGCGATTGCCAGGGAGACGATCAAGGGAGGCATGAGTCTGAACACGCGACGGGCGTAGAAGTATGGAATGTTTATTCCGCCGGTGTGTTCCTGCTCGGCCAGCATGAGAGTCGAGATTAGATAACCGCTCAGGAAGAAGAAGATCGTAACGCCAAGACCGCCTGGCACCAGAGCCTGAAGGCCGGAGTGCCCCAAGACCACAATCAACACCGAAATCGCCCGGATGCCATCCAGCGATGGAATGACCCCGGATCGGTGGGAGTGCAGGTCACTCATACGCATGGCCCATGATGCATGTGGTCAATGCGTGGTCAGACGGGGCCGCGAAAGAAGCCTTGCCTCGTGCGATACGTGCGGTCGCGCCATTAGTTCGGTACCGAGTGATTGGTATGCCAGAGCTGGGCTCGCTCGGCGTTGATTCGCTCAATGGCGGCGCGCTTGCCCAAGCGCAGGCAGGCTTTCTGGTATGAGCGGAGGAAGCGCCTGAACTCCAGGTCGTCGTAGCGCGGCAAGCCCTTCAGCCAGCTCCTGAAATAGCCCCATAGCATCGCCATGCTCCCGATCAACACCGGATAGGCTGGCAGGTGATAGACTGCCACCGCCAGATGGTAGACCGGCGATGTGCCCATGAAATATTGGCCGAATCCCTTCCGAATCCGTCCCGTCCATATGCCCTTGTGGCTGGCGCCCTGGGGCCGCAGATGAACGAAGCGGAGGGGCTCGATGTCGACGCTCTCGGCGATCCAGCCGAGCATGCGACACCGGTGGCAGTCGATGCCGTCCCACATCACCTGGCGCACGAAGCCGCCGATCTCCCTGAAGCAGGCTACGCGATAGAACTTGGTCATGCCCACTGACATCTCCCCGCCGCAGACCTCAGGCTCCAGCGTGCCGCGTTGCGGGTGGACGAACCACGGCTTGCCAGAGGTGGTCCCGATCCGTGGATTACTTTCCATTCGCTCCATCAGCAGCTCGAAGTAGCGAGCGGGGAGGTCCAGATCCATGTCCAGCTTGCACAGGTAGTCGAAGTCTTCCAGGCGTACCGTTTCCAGGCCGGCGTAAAAGGCTTTGATGACGCCAGGCCCTACCTGCCGGCTGCCACGATCAGAGCGCCGCACGACGCGGAGGTAAGGCAGGCGCCGGGCATACTCATCGAGAATGGCTGGGGTCTCGTCGGTCGATCCATCGTCCACGACCACCCAGAGCGCTGGCAACACCGACTGTGCGGCGACGCTGTCGAGCGTGCGCCGGAGATATTGCGCCTCATCCCGGCAGGGCGAAATGATCAGGTAGCGACGCGACGGTTCACTGGAAAAGCTCATTGAAGGGATCGCAGTCGAAATGGGTGCCGGCGACAACTGGCATACTGTGTCGTTTGCCATTCTTGCACATAATTTACTAATTTGCAATAGGCTGCTTTGATTGATTGCTTCGCTTTAGATTGCACCACTACAAATACATCCTGGTTGCACTGCTACCTTCTGCTTTGGTTTAGTTGGAAATCACAATATTGTTAACTTGCGTCAAATGGTCATGAATCGCGAAAGTTCTGTTGACTGCATTCGCCCCGACGCCTAAATATATCTTCCTAACTATGATTAAAACTGAATTTGATGGGGCGTAATGAGTATTCCCGCAAATAAGGCCTCTGAAATTACATCAGTTAGCGCCTCAGGGGAATTGCGGAAGAAGCCGTTTCTAGTCTCACGGCATATGCTTTGCGATTTGCTGGCAGCGTATGATCTTATAGCAATCGTGCTCAGCGGATTGGCAGCGCGCTATATTTACCTGATCGCTTACAAGAGCGTTGAGTCACCAATCCTCGAGTACGCAAGTCTCATACTAGTTACTTCGATTTTCTTCCAGTTCGCGGCGCGTCAGAACCGTCTCTATGATGCAGCCAAGGTGGAGGATTTTCTGTCGCAGCTGAACACGATGATCTACGTGTGCGCGGCGACATTCGCTATGACGTTCATAATGCTTTTTTTTATGAAGCAGTCTGAGTTTTATTCCCGCGTATGGTTCATCTATTGGTCGGCTATTTTCCTGGCATCTGCCAGCTTAGGCCGCGTAGTATTTACGAGGCAGGTTAGGCGGCTTGCTAGGAAGGGTGCCCTTCGGCGGTCTATAGCTCTGATAGGGGAAGGCCCGCGATTTGTGAGGGTCAAAGAGCAACTTCTGAATGACAAGCAGCATTACCGCCTCACGGATGTGATTGAGCTGTTGGACCAAAGCTACGCTCAAGAACAAGATAGCCTGCAAAGGTTCATTGAGGGCGCGCGAGCAAACGACGTAGCCGATGTGCTCATTGCGCTGCCGTCTTCCCGGGCGGCTTCGCTTAACGCAGTCGTGCGGCATATGCAAACGCTTCCCGCCGATATTCATCTACTCCCCGATCTGGGGGACATTCAAATCCCGCTAATGCGACTGCATCGGACCGGAGACTTCTCCTTCATCACGACCGTTTCAAGGCCGATCGAAGGTTGGGGAGTTTTCCAGAAGAGGGTTGAAGATTTTGCAGTTGCGTTAACCGGCGTAGTCGTGGCGGCGCCGGTGATGATGCTCATCGCACTTGCTATAAAGCTCGACAGTAAGGGGCCTGTTATTTTCCGTCAAAGGCGCCACGGCTATAACCACTCCGTTATAGAGGTTCTGAAATTCAGAACCATGACAGTCCTTGAGGACGGAAACAGCGTTTCTCAGGCGAAGAAAGGCGACAATCGAGTCACGCGTGCCGGCTGGTTCCTGCGCAGGACGAGCTTGGACGAGTTACCTCAGCTTATCAATGTTCTTCGCGGCGATATGTCGATCGTCGGGCCGAGACCACACGCGCTCGCGCACAATTCATACTACGAAGATCTCGTTGAAAATTACGCCAACCGCCACAGAGTGAAACCAGGCATGACGGGTTGGGCGCAGATCCATGGTTATCGCGGCGAGATAGATCATCCCCAAAAAATGGCGGAGCGTGTGCGTTACGATCTTGAATATATAGAAAACTGGTCCATCTGGCTGGACCTCAAGATCATTATTATGACACCTCTTTTTTGTTTCTTCCACAAAAACGCATACTAGGTGTTTGTGCCGCGGTGTAATGGAGCCGGTCCTCTCCAACGGTCCTTTGTCAACCTGCCTTTCTTCCTTTGCCGCTTCACGCTTTTGTCCGTGGTCTAAACCGACGCGATCAAAATAAAGGGGATCTCTCGCCCCAGTTGTTAAGCTGTGCTAGTCGGCACACCAGGTAAGCCTACCGCTGAGGAGATACATGCTTTACCCTAGGCTGCGATCAAGGCCGCTCACTCGAACGAACAGACGCTCATCATTCTCTATGCGCAGGATCTAGGGCATACAAAGCGATTCTATTGAGCTATGGCGACCTGTATCTTGTTGCCCTCACGTGCTCCTGCGGCGATTTGGGCTGCCCGGACTATTGAATTGTGACATTGGTCAAGAATAGGCGATTTTCTAGAAACTTGGCTAAGGAAAGATGAAGCACCAAGAATCGTATTGCGGCGATCCGGTCAAAGTGAGGAGCTCGTCGGAGAACCTCGCTACGCTCGGTGAATCCAGCGTTCTTGGCGGTCTTTCGTTCATGCAGGAGATGATTGTCTATTGCGTCCGGCGATTAACGGTGGATCGCCGCGCTGATAGTGCCCGCGCGCCATTTTTTTATATTGGCTCGAGCGCGTCAACCAAGGCGAGTTCTGGGCATGCTTAGAGGACCCTTACGCCCGCGACCAGATGCCTTGGGAAATTTGGAAGAATCCCCTTTAGTGAGTCCAGCAGAGGGTACGGAAAGCGGGCATCGGACGGTCGCGCGAAACGCATTTTACCTCGTGCTCGGGCAGGTGGTAACCACCGCGCTGGCGATACTCTTCAGCGCGGCGCTCGGAAGAACCTTGGGCGCCCGCGAGTTCGGCGTCTACTTCCTGGTTTCTTCGTTCGCCACCTTCGCCTACGTGCTGGTCGATTGGGGGCAGCAGTTCTACGTCATTCGCGAGGTAGCACGCCAGCCCGAGCGCGGCAGTCTACTCCTTGGAACGGCACTGGTGTTGCGAGCCGCTGGCGCAGCGCTGGTGGTGGTTCCTTCCGGGCTAGCAGCCTGGGCGTTAGGTTACGACGCGATAACCTGTTGGTATTTGGTCATCTTCATTGCCGTGAGCCTACCTTTTTTTCTTGCGCAGAGCTACGGAATGGTATTTCGCGCCCGCGATCGAATGGGCCTCGACGCCTGGGTGTCAGTCACGAACAAGATCGCCTTGCTCGGGCTCGCTCTGGCGGCGCTTGCGCTCGGCAGAGGACTTTCGGGCGTGTTTGTGGCGCAGGCACTGGCCGGCTTTCTTGCGCTTGCAGTCGCGACCCGGCTCTACCGCCGGGTGACAACCGGCCCACTGAGCTATTCTCACCAAATCGCTCGCGAAGTCCTGGTGGGCGGGAGCGCCTTCTTCACCTTCGGCGCCGTGAGCAACATTCAGCAATATGTCGACGTGGTGATTCTCTCCAAGCTCGCTCCGGTGGACGTGATCGGCTGGTACGGTGCGGCAAAGAACATCATGGGTACAATGCTCGCGCCGGCGCTCATCCTAGGCGCCGCGTCATTTCCGCGTCTTGCCCGCGCGGCAGCGCATGGCGGGGCATTCAAGGCGGAGGTCCGAGCCGCGCAGCGGCCCATCCTGTGGCTCGGCGCGCTAGCAGCAATTGGAACCATTCTATTCGCAGACGATGCCATTGCCATCGTGTACGGGAAGCAACAATTTGGCCCTGCCGGGATAATCTTGAAAGTGTATGCTCCCGGATACCTTTTGCTCTTCACGAATGTTTTGCTCGGCAATGCCTTGTTTGCGCTCGGGCGGGCGAAG
>Ga0074046_10001188_pt1 | contig 23988 bp, 5 predicted proteins | sample BogForMeECP23OM3_FD_94441 | JGI IMG/M metagenome (GOLD analysis project Ga0074046, IMG submission 94441) | Bog forest soil microbial communities from Calvert Island, British Columbia, Canada - Bog Forest MetaG ECP23OM3 | ecosystem: Environmental > Terrestrial > Soil > Wetlands ...
GGACACCGGCTATCTGTGGCAGGACGGCGGCATCGAATCGCCGGATGGCCGCTGCCGCGCCTTCGACGCGGAAGCCAAGGGAACCGTGTTCGGCAACGGCACCGGGATCGTGACGTTGAAGCGGCTCGATGACGCGCTCGCCGATGGCGATTTCATTTACGCCGCCATCAAGGGTTCAGCGATCAACAACGACGGTGCCGGCAAGCTCGGCTTCACCGCCCCCGCCATCGACGGCCAGGTGGCCGTGATCGCGGCGGCCCTGCGCGACAGTGGCATCGACGGCGCCAGCATCGGCTATGTCGAAGCACACGGCACCGGCACCGATCTCGGCGATCGGGTCGAGCTGGCGGCGCTGCGGGCCGCGCTGGGCGAGGCAGGAACGCCCTGCGCCATCGGCGCCGTGAAGGCCAATGTCGGACATCTCGACACCGCGGCCGGAGTGGTCGGTCTGATCAAGGCAGCGCTCGTCCTGTCCGGCGACCACCTGCCGCCGCAACCGGAGTTCCGCACCCCGCACCCGGAGAGCGGCCTCGATCAAGGTCGCTTCTTCGTTGCCACCGATCCGCGGCCCTGGGCTCCGGACGCTCCCCGTCGGGCGGTCGTCAGCGCCTTCGGCATCGGCGGCACGAACGCCCATGTCGTTCTCGAAGCGGCGCCCCCGCCACGCCCGCGCGCCCCGGTCAACCGTCCGGCCGAGCTGTTGGTGCTCTCCGCATGCTCCGACCAGGCGCTGCAGGAGATGACGGACCGGCTCGCCGCCCGTCTGGACGGCGCTCCGGAGCTTGATCTGGCCGATGTGGCCCAGACGCTGCTCGCCGGGAGGCAGCGGTTCCGCCATCGGCGGGCGTTGGTCTGCACCAGCGTGGCGGATGCCGCCGAGGCGTTGCGGCGGCGCGACGCAAGGCGCTTGATCGATCGGAAGGACGCGGTGTCCGACCGTCCGGTGGGCTTTCTGTTCCCGGGCCAGGGTGCCCAGCGGCCCGGCATGGGCCAAAGCGTTCACGCCACGGAACCGGTGTTTCGCGACATCCTCGACGAGTGCGCGGACCGGCTGCGCCCGGAGTTGCAGTGCGACCTGCGCGATCTGCTGTTCGGCACCGACCGCGACGATCCCGCCGCGGCCGCCCGGCTGACCGACACCGCCCTGGCCCAGCCTGCCCTGTTCGCGGTCGAATATGCCATGGCCCGCCTGTGGATGTCGTGGGGCGTCGTGCCGACGGCCATGATCGGCCACAGCATCGGCGAATATGTGGCAGCGTGCCTGGCCGGGGTGTTCAGCCTGGAGGACGGGCTGCGTCTGGTCGCCAGGCGTGGCAGATTGATGGCCGGGGCGTCGGCCGGGAGCATGCTGGCGGTGGCAGCGGACGCAGCGTCGGTGCGTCAGCGCCTCACGCCCGGGCTCGATCTTGCCGCAGTAAACGGCCCTGGTCAATGTGTTGTCGCGGGCCCGGCCGCCGCGGTCGATCGTTTCGCCGCAACACTGACGGCGGCCGGGACGCCATGTCACCCTCTCCGCACGTCGCACGCCTTCCATTCCGCCCTCATGGACCCGATCCTGACGGCGTTTCGCGACCAACTGGCCGGCATCGCGCTAAACCCGCCGCGGGTCCGCTACGTGTCGAACCTAACCGGCGACTGGATCGCCGCCGAAGAAGCGACGGCGCCCGAGTACTGGGTCCGCCACTTGCGCCACACCGTCCAGTTCGATGCCGGCCTCGGCCGACTGCTGGATGACGCGACGTCCGGCGGCCGCCCGATAGACGTCCTCGAGGTCGGACCCGGAGCCGCGCTTTCGGCATTGGCACGCCGCCGTCTGGGCGCCGGATCGGCGTCAGTCGTCGTCGCCAGCCTGGAACGACCGGGCGCCGAGGAGCCGGAACAGATGCTGGGTGCACTCGGCCGGCTCTGGACCGCCGGTGCCGCGGTGGACGCGGCCGGCGTCACGGCCGGGCGCGGGCGCCGCGTGCCGCTGCCGACCTACCCGTTTCAGCGTCGGCGCCACTGGATCGAGCCGGACGCCGCTCCGGCGGTCGAACACGCGCCGGCGGTCAGGCCCGACGCCTCGCCTTCGCTCGAGCCCGACGCCGCGCCGGCCGCCACTGAGGCGCCGCCCTGGCGCCTGTTGCGGCCGATCTGGCGGCTGGTCCCGCCGCCACAAGCGGCCGCAACGGAGGCCCGGCGTTGGCTGGTGCTGGGCGACGATCCGCTGTCCCGCGAGGTCGCCCGCCGTCTGGCCGACCTGCCGGGCCAGGTTGTCATCACCGTAGGAGACGGACAGCCGCCGGATCGCGTGGTCGACCTGCGCGGCGATATCGCCGGGCTGCTGATCGCCTTGCGCGCGCTGGCCGGGTCTGCTGTGCCGCTCCACCTCGACCTGGTCACGCGTGGCGCCGAGGCAATCCTGGACGGCGAACGCCCGGATCCGGCCGCCGCTGCTCTGGCCGGCCTGGGCCTCGTTCTTCCGCAGGAGCTGGCCTGGCTGTCGCGCCGCCACATCGATCTGCCGGCAACCGAGCCGGAGGCGATGGTCCACGCCCTGGTCGATGAATTGCTGATCGAACCAGGCGTGGGGACGGTCGCTTTGCGGCCCAACGGGCGCCACCTGATGGCGTACCAGCCCTGGAGCGCGAGCGATGCGCCGTCGCTCCTGCGGCCCGGTGGTGTCTATCTGGTGACCGGCGGTTTGGGTCGGATCGGCCTGCGGTTGGCGGAGGAACTCGCCGCGCGGACCCAGGCACGCCTGGTCTTGCTCAGCCGCTCGCCGCCCGGCGAAGCGGCACAGGCGCGGCTCGCTACGCTCGGCGCGCGCGGTATCGAGGTCGAGCTGATCGTCGGCGACGTCGCCGAGGAAAGCACGCTCGACGCCGCTTTCCGCCAGGCGGAAGACCGGTTCGGTCCGGTGGACGGGGTGTTCCATTGCGCTGGACTGACCGGCGCCGCCTCCTTCGTCGCACTCGAGGACGTGACGGCGGACGTGCTGGAACGGCACGCCCGGCCGAAACTTCGCGGCTTGCAGGCCTTGGCTTCCGCCGGACGGTCACCGCGCTTCGTGGTGGTATTCTCGTCCCTGGCGGCCGTCCTCGGCGGTTTCGGTTTCGCGGCCTACACCGCCGCCAACCGGGCCGCCGACGCGTTGGCCCAGGGGCTGGAGCAATTTCACCCTGGCTGGAAAGATCCATGCCCGGATTCCAGTCACGGTGGTACTGCTCTGGACCCGGCGTCCCGCACCCGTTGGATCGCGCTCGACTGGGATGCCTGGGCCTTCGCCGGCGATGCCGGTCGCGAAACCGCATCACGCGCGCTGTCTCCGGAGGACGGCATGACAGCGCTGTTCGCGGCGCTGCGGCTCGATGCCCCCGGCCGCCTTGCGATGGCTGCGGCTGCCGCCGGCGATATGGCGGCACGGCTGGCTGCCTGGGCTGGACCACGCCCGGCCAAGGCACCCCCTACGACAAAGCTGCCGGTCGTCCCGCTGCCGCGCCGCGGTGATGCCCTGACCGCCGTTCTGGAGACCTGGCGCGCGGTCCTGGGCCACGACGCCGTGGCGCCTGATTCGAATTTCTTCGCGTTGGGCGGCGACTCCCTCGCGGCGCTGCGGATCGCTGCCTTGCTGGGCGAAAGAATTCGGATAAGGCTTCCGCTGTCGCAATTGCTGGCATCGCCGACGCCGGCCGGCCTCGCCCAGGCGATAGCCGCCGCCGGCGGCCAGTCTGCCGAGACCACAATCACGCCGGAGCCGAGGACCGACCCGCTGCCGCTCTCCTTCGGCCAACTCCGACTCTGGGCGCTCGAACAGATCGAGCCGGACAGCAGCGCCTTCGTCCTGGCCAGCGCCCTCGATTTGCGCGGCAAGCTCGACATCGCGGCCTTGACGGCGGCAATCGCCACGATCGTGCAGCGGCATGAGGTGCTGCGCTCGGTCATCATCGTGCGCGACGGGACTCCGTCCCAGGTCGCCTTGCTCAGCGATCCGCCGCGCATGCCGGTGATCGACCTGCGCGCCATACCGCCGGCGCAACGGGAGGCGCGCCGGCGCAGCCTGGCGCTGCAATCGGCGGGACGGCCTTTCGACCTCGGTCGGGAGCCGCCCTTGCGGGTCACCCTGCTGCATCTCGGCGATGACTGGTACTGGCTGATCATCACGCTGCACCACATCGTCACCGATGGCTGGTCCACCGCCATCTTCACCCGAGAACTCAGCACGCTCTATGCCGCGCTCACCGCCGGGCGGCCTGGCGATCTGCCGGTCCTGCCGTTCCAGTACGCCGATGTGGCCGTGCATCAGCGCCGGCGTATGGCCGGCGGCGTCCAGGAGGCGCTGTCCGCCTGGTGGCGCGAACAAATGGCCGGGGCGACACCGGTGCTGGACCTTGCGCCCGACCGCGAGCGAGTCCGGTCGGCAGCCAGTTCCGAGGCGCTGCCGCTGCCGCAGCCCCTTGCTGCCGATCTTCTCGACGCCGCGCACCGCGAACAGGTTACCCCCTTCATGCTGCTGCTGGCCGGACTCGCCCTGCTGCTGTACGAACGGACCGGGAGCACCGACATCGTGATCGGCACCGACGTGGCCGGTCGCGATCTGCCGGGCACCGAGGCGCTGATCGGCTTTTTCATCAACTCTCTGCCGCTGCGCTGCGACCTGTCTGGCGATCCGGACTTCCGTTCATTGCTGCAGCGGGTGCGCGAAACGACGACCGGCGCCTTCGCCCATCAGGAGCTGCCATTCGAGCAGCTGGTGGCGGCCTTGCGACCGCCGCGCCAGCCCCAGGTGCCGCCGGTGTTCCAGGTCAAGCTGGTCGTGCAGAACGTCCCGGCCCCGGTGTTCGATCTCCCGGGTCTCGAGGTCCGCCCCGTAGCACTCGACCGCGGCACCGATCGCCTCGATCTGGTCGTCAATCTCAGCGAGGCCGATGGTCGGTTTACCGGCTTGTGGGAATACGATCCGACACGCTTCGACGCCGCGACCATCCGGGCCTTGCAGCGTCGCTATGCCGCGCTGTTGGAGGCAGCTTCCGCCAATCCCCAGTCCCGCCTCTCGGCGCTGGTGGCGCGGAATGACGACAACCACGCGCTCGCCCTGACCGCGGGCCCTGCGGGGCAGGCTCCGACCGTGCCGCTCCACGTTCTGGTCGAACGGCAAGCCACGGCCCGGCCCGATATCACGGCCGTTGTCAGCCGCGAACGCAGTCTCGACCATGCCACACTGGACAGGCTCGCCGGCCAGGTGGCGGCACGGCTGCGGGGGCTTGGCATCGGCCCCGACAACGTCGTCGGCATCTATGCCGAGGATGGGGTGGACATGGTCGTCGCCATCCTCGGCGTGCTGAAGGCCGGCGCCGCCTATTTGCCGCTCGATTCCGCCTATCCGTCGTCGCGGCTGGCCCTGATGGTGGCGGACAGCAAGGCCCGCATCGTGCTGGCGTCGCGAGGGCTGCTGCAGGTGCAACCGGCGGCGTTCGGCGCAACCGTCCTGATCCTGGAAGATGCCTATCCAGAGCAACCCGGCGCCGACCCGATGGCGGCAGCACCCTGGGTCAGCCTCGACGCACTCGCCTACGTCCTGTTCACCTCCGGTTCGACCGGGCGCCCGAAGAGGGTGGCGATCACCCACCGGAATGCCGTGCATTCGACCTGGGCGCGGCTGGCGGGGTATGGCGATGCGCCGCACGTCTTTCTGATGGTATCGCCCTTTTCCTTCGACAGTTCGGTCGCAGGGCTGTTCTGGACACTGGCCGTCGGCGGCACGCTGGTGATCGCCGACCAGGCGGCCCGGACGGATATAGCCAGCCTGGCGACGCTGATCGAACGCCACGGCGTGACGCATATGCTCGCGCTGCCATCGCTCTACGCATTGCTGCTGGAGCACGCGCCGCGCGCAGTGCTCGCACGGCTGCGGGTCGTCATCGTGGCCGGGGAAACTTGCCCACCGGACTTGCCGACCCGCCATCGCGCCGCCGTTCCAGGCGCCCGGCTCTACAACGAATACGGCCCGACCGAAGCATCGGTCTGGTGCTGCGTCCAGGACGTGACCGACCACCAGGGTTCGGCGCGCCCACCGATCGGTCGCCCCATCCATGGTGTGCGGCTGCATATCCTTGACGACCACATGGCGCCGGTCCCGCCCGGCACCGAAGGCGAACTCTATGTCGGGGGCCCTGGAGTCGGCCGCTGCTATGCCGGCCATCCGGCGATGACCGCTGCCGCCTTCGTGCCGGACCCCTTCGCCGACACGCCCGGCGCGCGGCTTTACCGCACCGGCGACAGCGTGCGACAGGCGGCCGATGGCATCATCGACTTCCTTGGCCGTTCGGATGCCATGGTGAAGATCCGCGGCCATCGCATAGAGCTCGGCGAGGTCGAGGCGGCTCTTGCGGCACATCCGGCCGTCGGCGCCTGTGCGGTAATCGCGGACGGCGCAGTGCATGCATATCGCGGTCTCCGCGCATTCGTGGCGTCACGGGCCGGAGCGGCATCCTCTTCCGATGAATTGCTGGCCCATCTGCGCGAGCGCCTGCCCGAGCCGATGGTACCGTCGTCAATTCGCATCCTGCCCGCGCTGCCGGTCATGCCAAACGGCAAGGTCGATCGCGCCGCGCTGGCCGCCCTCCCGAGTGCGGACGCCGATCCGATTGTCGCGACCAGGAGCGCGGCGACAGCAGGGGAACGCACCCTCGCCGCGATCTGGACCGACGTGCTGCGGGTCGGGCCGATCGGCAGCGCGGCCAATTTCTTCGAACTCGGGGGCGACTCCATCCAGGCAATCCAGATCGCCGCCCGCGCCCAAGCCGCCGGCCTGTCGGTGAGCGCGCGCGCCATCCTCGACCATCCGGTATTGGCCGATCTTGCCGCCGTCGCGGGCACCGCCCGCGCATTACTGCCGGCCGAACCCGGAGTGGTCGTCGGCGCGGCTCCGGTGACGCCGATCCAGCGCTGGTTCCTCGAAGGCGATCCGGTGGACCCCGGGCATTTCCTCCAGGCGGTAGTGCTGACAATCGGCAGGCGCATCGCGCCGTCGCTGCTGCGCGCCGCCACGGCGCGGCTGCTGGAACATCACGACGCGCTCCGGAGTCGTTTCCAGGCCGGTCCCGGCGGGTGGGAGCAGATTACCGGGGACATCGTGGGCAGCGTGCCTTGCCACGAGATCGACCTGTCTGGGGTTCCGCCTGCCGATCGGCCCGATGCCTTACGCCGGGGTATCGATGCCCAGGCCACCACGATCGATCCTTTCGCGGGACCGGTCGTGAAAATCCTACGCTTTACCCTCGGCGAGCAGGAGCCTGACTGGCTGCTGATCGTCGCTCATCACCTCGTGGTGGATGGCGTGTCCTGGCGGATCCTGCTGGAGGATCTGGCGTCGCTGCTGGAAAGTCTGGCCGCTGGGTTGCCGGCGACGTTGCCGCCCAAGACGGTCGCCTTCCGTGACTGGGCACGCCGCGTCGCGGCGCGACCGGGTGACGCCGCGCCATCGGCGGAGGCGGATTGGTGGCTTGCCCAACCGTGGCGACGGGCAGTGACGCTCGCCGCCACCGAACCTGGCGACACGCAGGCGGATGCCGGTGTTGTCACGATCGAAGTCCCGACAGAGGCGACCGCAGAGCTGGTCCACAAGCTGCCCTGGGCCTATCGCGCGAATCTGGAAGAGATTCTGTTGGCCGCGCTGGTGCGCGCGGTGGCACTCGGCACCGACGGCGACTTCATCTTGGTGCAGATGGAGCATCATGGCCGCGACGGCCTCGGCAACGGCGTCGATGTCGGTCGCACGGTCGGCTGGTTTACCGCGATGTTCCCGATCTTGCTCCAGTTGCCGCGCAGCGGCGACCCGGACGATTGGATTTCCATGGTTCGGCGTATGCGGCGCAACGTTCCCCGCGACGGCTTCGCCTTCTTGCCGCTTCTCCAGGGGATGGCTGGCCCAGGCGCCCGCGAGGCGCTGGCTGCGCTGCCGGAGCCGGAGATCCTGTTCAACTATCTGGGCCGCTTCGAGGCCCCGGACTCCGCCCTGGATATCCATCCGGCGACGGAGCCGCCGCCCCCGGCGCGGAGCGCGCGTGCTACCATGCAATGGCCGCTGGAAGTGATCGCCGAGGTGGTGGATGGGCGCCTGCGCGTGGATTGGCGCTACGCGCCTCGCCGCCTGTCGCGCGCAACGGTGGAAGCGCTGGCGGCACGCTTTGCCGCGATGTTGCAGCACGCAATCGTTCCGGCCGCGGCACCGGGAGCGACGAAGAGCGGCGCGGGCGCGATCGTGGCAGCCTACAGGCTCACCCCGATGCAGCATGGCATCCTGGTCAGGACGCTGCGCGCCTCCGACACCGACGCCTATGTGCAGCAGATCACCGCCCGGCTCGACGGCATGCTCGACGAAGCGGCTTTCGCCGCTTCCTGGCGCATCGTCGCAGCGCGGCATGAGGCACTGCGCAGCCGTTTCGAATGGGACGGCCTCGCCGGGCCGCTCCAGCTCATTGGGCCGGAGGTCGAGGTGCCGATCGTCCTGCACGATCTGCGCGGGCTGTCGGATGAGGCACAGGAGCAACGGGCGCTGGCACTCCAGGCCGAGGATCGGGCGCGCGGTTTCGACCTCCGCAACGGGCCGCTGCTGCGCCTGACGCTGCTGCGGATCGGGGCGGAGGCGTGGCGCCTGGTCCTCTGCCACCATCACATCGTGCTCGACGGCTGGGCGCTGGCCATCGTCGTGCATGAGGTCCTGGCGTGCTATGACGCCAAACTGGCAGGACGCGACGCCGGGTTCGCACCCGCACCGTCCCTGCTTGCCTATGCCGATTGGCTGGAGCGTCAGGATGCCGCCCGCTCCGAGGCATTTTGGCGCGAGACGCTGGCCGGGGTCGTGGCCCCGACCCCGCTGGCGCTGGACCCGGGTGATGGCGAAGGATTCGAGGATATCGAGGAAACGCTGACTGACACCGCGACGGCGGCGCTGGAGGCCCTCGCCCGAGGCAAGGGTTTGACACCGAACACGCTGGTGCAGGGGGCCTGGGCCCTTGCGCTGGCGGCGCAAGCCGGTGGCGATGAGGTGATCTTCGGCGCCACGGTCGCCGGAAGGCCGGCCGAGTTGCCCGCGATCAATGCGATGGTCGGCCTGTTCATCAATGTGCTGCCGGTCCGCGTCCGGCTGCCAAGCGAGGCCATGCTCGCCGGTTGGCTCGCCGGACTCCAGGCCGCTTTCACCGAGGCGCGCAACCACGAGAGCACGCCGCTGGCGCAGATTCAGGCGTGGTGCGGCGGGCCGCTCTTCGACAGCGTGTTGGTCTATGAGAATTATCCCGTCACCGCCTCGCTGGAGACCCCGCCAGGCGGGCTGACCATCAGCAAGTTGGACACAACCGAGCGGAGCGAGCAGGCCGTGGTGGTGATGGCGGTCCCCGGGCCCGGCCTGCGCCTGCGCATGACCTATGACCGCAGCCGGATCAGCCGACCGGCGGCCGAGGCGATGCTGTCTCGGCTCGTCCGCTTCCTCCAATGCCTGCCGGATCGTCTCGACCGGTCATTGAACGACTTGCTCAACGGCGAGACCGACGACATCCCGGCACAGATGATCGCGTGCTTCAACGAAGCTCTGTGAACAGGAGGAGCACCGCTCGATGTCCGCCCCCGATATCCGGTTCCTGTTTCGCGAGGCGGCCCGGCGTTTCGGCGACAGCGTCGCCATCGAGTACGAGGATCGGGGCATCTCGTATGCCGCGTTGGAACGTCAGTCGAATCGACTGGGCCGGCACCTCGCCGCACGCGGTGCCGGACCAGGCGTTCCGGTTGCCATTCTGGCCGACAACACGATCGCCGTGGTCACGGCCATATTGGGCGTGCTCAAGGCCGGGGCCGCCTTCATGCCACTCGATCCGCGTCTGCCGTCGGCGCGGTTGGTTGCCATGCTGGATCTCGCACAGCCGCCGCTGCTGCTGGCCGACGACGGCATGGCACGGGTGCTGGCGCAACTCGACCTGCCACAGTCGATGCGGCCGGTCGTGACGCCGCTCGGCACGGTGGACGGCTTTGCAGCGTTGGCCGCCGCCTGGCAGGTGTGCGCCGACCCCTGGCTGGCGGAATCCGACGACGACTTTGCGGTCGCGCTGCCCCCGGAGGCCTTCTGTTACATATATTTCACCTCCGGTTCGACCGGACAACCCAAGGGCATCGCCGGCCAGCTCAAGGGCATCGACCATTTCATTCGGTGGGAGATCGACGAGTTTGGCGTCAGTCCCGGGACACGGGTCAGCCAACTCACCACCCCATCCTTCGACGCTTACCTGCGCGACGTGTTCACGCCGCTCTGTGCAGGAGGCACCGTCTGCGTGCCCGACGACCGAACACGGGTGCTGGCGCCCGGCGGCCTGGCACACTGGCTCGAAGCCCGACGGATCAATCTGCTGCATTGCGTCCCGACCGTGTTTCGGTTGCTGCTGAATGAGCTGCGAGACACGGCGGCGCTGCCCGACCTCCGCTGGGTTCTGCTGTCCGGCGAGCCGGTGATGCCGTCGGACGTGGCAAGATGGTTCCAGTTGTTCGGCGATCGCATCCGACTGGCCAATCTGTACGGCCCGTCCGAAACCACCATGACCAAATTCTGCCATCTGGTGACTGCGGATGACGCCAAGCGACGCACGGTACCGATCGGCCGGCCGATGCCAGGCACGCGCGTGCTCATCGTCGATGCCAGGAACCGGCCCTGCCCCAACGGCACCATTGGTGAAATTCTGATCCGCTCGCCCTATCGGGCGCTCGGCTATTACCGGCGGCCGGATTTGACCGCAGAGGTCTTCGTTCCCAATCCGGTTTCACGCAACGACCAGGCCGATATCGTCTATCGCACCGGCGATCTCGGCCGCGTGCTCGAGGATGGCAACTTCGAGTTGATCGGCCGCCGCGACCAGCAGACCAAGATCCGCGGCGTCCGCGTCGAGTTGAGCGAAATCGAGGGCCGGCTGCGCGAGATGCCGGACGTGGCGGATGCCGCGGTCGTCGCCCACGACGACGCGTCCGGCGCGAAGACCCTCTATGCGTATGTCGTCCTGCGCGCGGATTTGTCGGCCGCCGCGCTGCGCGCCTGGCTCGCCCTCACCCTGCCCGACATCATGATCCCATCGTCTTTCATTCCCTTGCGCGAGTTGCCGCGAACGATCACGGGTAAACTCGACCGCAAAGCGCTGGGCACGCCGGGGCCGGCGTTGCGAGCGGCGCGTCCGGATCATGCACCGCGGCGGACCGCGACCGAAGAAATACTGCTGGCGCTTTGGTCGCAGCTTCTTGGTGTCGAGCAAATCGGAATCAACGATAACTTCTTCGATCTGGGCGGCCAGTCGATCCTGGCAATGCAGATGCTGGGGCGGATCAAGGACGCGTTCCGGGTCGATGTCCCGATAGCTGCCCTGTTCGACGCTCCGACACTGGGGGCCCTCGCGGCAGTGGTGGACAGCGCGCTCGGCAGCGTGGCTTCGCGTGCCGCCGCAATACCTGTCGTGGCGGTTTCGCGCGCCCGAGGCTGGTCGCTCTCTTATACCCAGCAACGCCTGTGGTTCCTCGAACAGGTCACGCCCGGTACTGCGGCGTATCATACGCCGATGGCGATCCGTATCGCCGGACCGCTCGCCGCCGATCGGCTGGAGGCCAGCCTGAATCTCGTCCTGCGCCGGCAGGAGGGACTGCGCACCAGCTTTCGCATGGAGGGTCAGCAGGCGACCCAGGTCATCGCGCCCCAGGCCGAGCTGACGCTCGGTCGCGTCGATCTGTCCGGCCTGCCACCGGATCCGGCGAGGTCGGAAATAGCGCGGATCATCGCCGACCAGCTCGCCCGGCCATTCGATCTGACCGAACCGCCTTTGATGCGGGCAACCCTCATTCGATTGGCCGATGCCGAGTATGTCATGGTGCTGGTCATGCACCATCTAGTGTTCGACGCCTGGTCGGTGGGCGTGTTGTGCCGCGACATCGCCACCGCCTACCGCTCGGCCGGCATCGATCCGGATCGGGCACCGCTACCCGACCTGCCCTATCACTACCTGGACTTCGCCGCGTGGCAGCGCCGCGTGCAGGAGCCCCTGATGGCGTCGCGCCTGGAATTCTGGCGCTCGCGGCTGGCCGATATCGCAACGTTGCAATTGCCCACCGATCGGCCGCGCCCGGCAATCCCCAGCTTTCGCGGCACCCGCCGGCCCTTCGCGATCGACGCGCGGATCTCCGCCGCCTTGCACGATCTCGCCCGACGCCACCGCGCGACGCTGTTCATGGTGTTGCTGGCGGCATTCAAGACCTTGCTCCATCGCTACACCGGCCAGACCGACATCGCCATCGGCACGCCGATCGCCAACCGCCCTCTCACCGAGATGGAAGGGTGCGTCGGCTTTTTTGCCAACACCCTCGTCCTGCGCACCGATCTTGCGCGGGACCCGAGCTTCGTCGAACTGCTGGGCCGGGTGCGGCAACAGGCACTCGACGCGTACGCCTACCAAGATCTCCCATTCGACGAAGTCGTCCGGTTCCTGCGTCCGGAACGCGACCTCGCCCGGCAGCCGCTGTTTCAAATCATGTTCGCGCTGCAAAACGCTCCGATGCCGCCGATCACGCTGCCCGACGTCGTGCTTTCGGAGTACGACGCCGAACCGGGCACCGCGCGCTTCGATTTGACCGTCGAGCTGCACGAGGCCGAGGGATGCGTGGTAGGGCATGTCGATTACGCCGTCGATCTCTTCGACGGACCGACCGTTGACCGATTGCTCCAGCATTTCAGCAATCTGCTGACGGCCGTCGCCACCGACCCGCTTCGCATGCTCTCCGCCTTGCCGATCCTGTCGGCCGAGGAACGCGCTGCCCTGCTGCCGCCGCTACCGCCGCCGATGGACGATCCGCGCCTTGCCCTGTGCCTGCACGAGCAGTTTTCCCGGCGTGCGGCGGAAACGCCCGACGCGGTCGCCCTCGTGTTCCGCAGCCTGCGGGTCACCTATGCCGAGCTGGATGCCCGGGCCAACCGGCTGGCCAATCATCTGCGCGGCCTCGGCGTTGGTCCTGAAACCCGTGTGGCGCTGTTGCTCGACCGGTCCGATGAGATGGTCGTGGCCATCCTGGGCGTGCTGAAAGCAGGCGGGGCCTATGTCCCCATGGACCCCGCCTGTCCGGCCGAGCGGCTTGGCTTCATGATGGCGGACACCGGTGCCCATCTTGTCGTGGTCCAGCACGAATTGCTCGGCCGAATCCCTGCCGGGCATCCTCCGGCCGTCTGCCTGGATGACGATGCTGCCGTCATCGCCTCGCAGCCAGCCTGCTGCCCGGACAGCGGCGTTACGCCAGGCAACGCCGCCTATGTCATCTACACCTCGGGTTCGACCGGACGACCGAAAGGGGTCCCGATCGAGCACCGGAACGTCATCCGACTGTTCCTGGTGACCGAGCGCGAATTCGCGCCGGGCGCGGCCGATGTGTGGACGCTGTTCCATTCCTATGCGTTCGACTTCTCGGTCTGGGAGACCTGGGGCGCCCTGTTGCATGGCGGGCGCCTCGTCATCGTGCCGTTCTGGCAGACCCGGTCGCCCGATGCCCTGCTCGACCTCCTGGTTGCCGAGGAAGTAACGATCCTCAACCAGACGCCCTCTGCCTTCTGGCAGCTTTCCCATGCCTGCGAGGCGGCCGCCGCGCCCTGTCCACCGATGCTCCGGCTGGTCATTTTTGGCGGCGAGGCGCTCAATTTCCGCCGCCTGCGGGGCTGGTTCGGCCGCTACGGCGACGAGCACCCCCGCCTGGTCAATATGTTCGGCATCACCGAAACCACGGTCCATGTGACCTGCCGGCCGATCACCCGCGCCGATACCGAAGGGGCCGCGCTCAGCGTCATCGGCGCGCCCCTGGCCGACCTGCGCCTCTTCCTGCTCGACCGCCACGGACAGCCGGTGCCGTACGGCGTGACCGGAGAACTCTATGTCGGCGGGGCCGGCCTGGCGCGCTTCTATCTGAACCGACCCGCTCTGACCGCGGAGCGCTTCGTCGCCAATCCGTTCGGTGGCCCCGCCGGTAGCCGCCTCTACCGCTCGGGCGACCTGGCAAGGCGGCGCGCGGATGGCGAAATCGAGTATCTCGGCCGCATCGACCACCAGGTGAAGATTCGCGGCTTTCGCATCGAACTGGCCGAGATCGAAACGGTGCTGACCGGCTACCCGGCGGTGCGGGAAGCCGTCGTGCTGCTGCGAGAGGACGTGCCCGGCGAGCCCCAGCTCGTCGCCTATCTGACCTGGCAACCAGGCCGTGCGGTCCTGATCGAGGATTTGCGGCGGTTCGCCGCGGAGCAATTGCCCGATTACATGGTTCCTGCGGGCTGCGTCGTGCTCGACGCGCTGCCCTTGACCGGGAACGGCAAGACTGACAGGGCCGCCTTGCCGCCGCCGCCCGCCGAGCGGCCCGAGCTGACAACTGAATTCATCCCTCCGCGCAGCGAACGCGAGCGTTGGCTGGCCGCGATCTGGTGTGAGGTGCTGGGGCTCGATCGGGTCGGTGTGCGTGACAATTTCTTTGCCCTCGGCGGCGACAGTATCCGCAGCATCCAGATCTGCGCCCGCGCCCGAGAGGGAGGGCTGGCCATCTCCGTGCAGCAGCTTTTCCGCTTACAGACGATCGACGCGGTGCTGCGCGAAATCACCAACGGCGACGGGCCGCAGATTGTCCCGGACCGTGGGGCCTTCACGCTCGTTGGCGCGGCCGATCTCGCGCGCCTGCCGGCGGATGTCGAGGACGCGTACCCGCTGGCGACCCTTCAGCTCGGCATGCTCTACCATTCCGAGCTGGCGGAGGGTGGCGCCGCCTACCACGATGTCTTCACCTACCGGCTGCGGGCGACCCTCGACCTGGACATATTGCGCCAGTCGCTCGACGCCATCTCGGCCCGCCATCCGATCCTGCGCACGTCCTTCGACCTGCCGCATTTCAGCGAGCCGCTGCAGCTCGTCCACCGTCAGGCACCCATTCCGGTGTCGGTTGACGATCTCACCGCGCTGGCCGCCGACGCCCAGGACGCCGCGATCGAAGCCTGGATCGGCACGGAAAAGCACCGGCCCCGCGACTGGACCAGAGCGCCATTGCTCGATATCGGGATCCATCGTTTGGATGCCGGGTGCTGCCAGTTCACCTTGAGCTTCCACCACGCCATCCTGGATGGCTGGAGCGTCGCCAGTCTGCTCACCGAGCTGTTCCTCGAATATTTCTCCCGCCTCCAGGAACATCGACCGCCGCCGCTGACGGCTCCTGCATTGTGCTACCGGCAATTCGTGGCACTGGAGCGACAGAGTGCCACCCAGAATGCCAGCCGCCGATTCTGGCAGCGCCGCCTGTCCGGCATCAGCTTCACGCCTGTGCCGCGCGGACCGCGCACCGGCGGGCGCAACGGCGTGGTGGAGCGTCCGGTGCCAATCCCGCCCGAAGTGTCGGAAGGGCTGAAGCGGGCCGCCCGGATGATCGGCGTGCCGGTCAAGAGCATATTGCTCGCCGCGCATGCACGCGTGCTCGGTCTGCTCGCCGACACCACCGACGTGGTTACCGGCATGGTGGTTCCGACCCGGCTGGAAGAGCTGGACGGCGAGCGCGTGCTGGGCCTGTTCCTCAACACCCTGCCGATCCATTTGCGACCCGACGGCGGTCGCTGGACTGATCTCGCAGCACGGACCTTCGAAGCGGAGGCTGAATTGCTGCCGCACCGGCGCTACCCGCTGGCGTTGATCCAGCGCGACAGGGGCGGTGCGCCCCTGTTCGAAACGGTGTTCAACTTCACGCACTACCACGTTTACGGCAAGTTGCGGCACTTTAGCGCCGCCGAGGTGATCGACGGCCGCGTCATCGAGGAGACCAACTTCCCGCTGACGGCGAATTTCAGCCTCGACGTGCAAAACGACGAGATACGGCTGTCGCTGCTATGCGACAGCGGCGTTTTCGGTGACGATCAATACATCGCGGCGGTGTGCCGCTATTATGCCGAAACCCTGGCCGACCTGGCGCGTCGGCCGGAAGGACGGCTCGAGACCGCCGCCCTGATGGCGCCGGCCGAGCGGGCCGCGCTTCTGGCCATTGGTTGCGGTCCGTCGGCGCCGCTGACGGTCACACCCGTCCACGTCATGGTGGCCGACCAGGCTGCGCGCACACCGGGTGCCATCGCCGTCGAGGATGGCCAGGAAGCGTTGAGCTATGCCGCGCTGGACAGCCGCGCCGAGCGGCTCGCTCGCTGCCTCCGCACGGCAAGAGTCGGGCCGGAGGGGCTCGTCGCACTGTGCCTGCCGCGTTCGGTCGATCTCGTCGTTGGCCTGTTGGCGGTGCTGAAGGCGGGCCGTGCGTATCTTCCGCTGGATCCGGACTATCCGCGCGAGCGTCTGCGCTACATGCTCTCCGATGCCGGCCAGCCGCTGGTGCTCACGCATCGGGTCATACCCGATCTGGAGCTTCCGGGCCAGGTCCTGCACATGGACGCGCTGCCGGAAGCGCCTGACGCGGGGCCGCAACCGATCGACCCCACGGGACCCGACAGTGCCGCCTACGTGATTTATACCTCCGGTTCGACCGGGGCGCCCAAGGGTGTCGTCGTGTCGCACGGCGCCTTGTCGAATTTCATGGTGGTGATGGCTGGGCAGCTCAGCCTGAGCGCGGCAGATCGGCTGCTGGCGATCACCGGACTGACGTTCGACATCGCGGCACTGGAGTTGCTGCTGCCGCTCACCCTGGGCGCCACGGTCGTGCTCGGCGACCGCGCCACGGTGCGCGACCCGCTTCGGCTCAGCGCCCGGATCGAGGCGGCCGGCATCACCGCTATCCAGGCCACGCCGTCGGTCTGGTGGGGACTGGTCGAAGGCGGCTGGCGCGCCGGCCCCCATCTGACGCTGATCTGCGGCGGCGAGGCGCTCGACAGGACGTTGGCCGACCGGCTCGCCGAGGACGGAGCGACGCTGTTCAATATGTACGGCCCTACCGAGACGACCATCTGGTCGTCCATGCACCGCACGCAGGCCGAGCCAGGATCGGTACCGCTCGGCCGGCCAGTCTTGAACACGCAGCTTTATGTGCTCGATCGGCGGATGCAGCCGGTCCCGCTCGGCGTGCCGGGAGAGATCTACATTGGCGGCGCCGGCGTGACACGCGGTTATCTGGGCCGGCAACGCCTCACTGCCGAGCGTTTCCTGCCCGATCCGTTCGGGCGGGACGCGGGCGGGCGCTTGTATCGAACTGGGGATCGCGGGCGCTGGATGCCGGATGGCAGGCTGGAATTTCTCGGCAGGATCGACCACCAGGTCAAGCTCCGCGGGCACCGGGTCGAGCTTGGAGAAATTGAGGCGGTGCTTGCCAGCCATCCCTCGGTCGGACGCTGCGTTGCCGCGTTGCGAGGCAGCGCGCAGGAACCGGTCCTGGTGGCGTATTTCACCAGCCCCTACGACACACCACCCGCCGCGTCGGCATTGCGGCGCTGGCTGTTGGATCGGTTGCCCGATTTCATGGTTCCGGCCGAGTTCGTGCGGCTCGACGTCCTGCCCATGACCCCGAACGGCAAGATCGACCGCCAGGTCTTGCCGCAATTGACCGCCACCGCGCCGATGGAGCAGCGCAGGGGCGAACCCGCGCCCCGCGACCGGCTGGAACTGGCGATTTCGCAGCTTTGGGAAGAGGTCCTCGGCGTCTATCCCATTGGCGTACGCGATCATTTCACCGAGGATCTGGGCGGTCATTCCTTGCAGGCGGTGCGGCTGGCGGCGCGCATCCGGGAACAATTCGATCCCGGCTTCGGCCTGTCGGCCCTGCTGCGGGGCGGGACGGTGGAGTCTGTCGCCGACCATCTGCGCAGCAGCGACGCCCGGCCTTGGACTCCGTTGGTGCCGCTTCAGCCGGCCGGCGACCGGCAGCCGCTGTTATGCGTCCATCCGGCTGTCGGCAACGTGCTGTGTTACCTGGCCCTGGCACGCCGCGTCGGGCGAAACCAGCCCCTGTTCGGCCTTGAGGCGCCAGAGGCGGACGGAGCCGGCCCGGCACCGGAAACAATCGAGGCTCTGGCCGCCCTCCATGTCGCCGCCATCCGTGCAACCCAGCCGGATGGTCCATACCTCCTGGCCGGCCATTCCTTCGGCGGTTTAGTGGCGTTCGAGATGGCGCACCAGCTGCACGACGCCGGGCAGCAGGTGGCGTTGCTCGCGCTGATCGACACGATCCTGCCGGATGCGGCGCTGGGCGGGGAACGCTCGGTGAAACCGGCGCCTGTCGATGACGCAGCGTGGCTGGCGGCGACGGCGCGAACCCTGGAGCGGTATTTCGGTCGCGCCCTCGGCGATGCGGCGGAGAATTTGAGCGTCCTGCCGTTCGAACAGGGCATGGAGCGATTGCTCGATCGCCTGGCTGACGCCGGCCTGGTGCCCGCGACGGCCGGGCGCGATTTGCTGCAAGCGATGTTGGCTGCGCAACGGGCCAGCCAGCTTATGGCGGAACACTATCGTCCCCGCCGATTTGGCGGGCCTGTGACGCTGATAAGAGCCCGCGACCAGCACCCCGAAGATGCGGAACGAATTCCGCCGGGACTGCTCGAGGATGCGGCATTAGGCTGGGGCCGCTTCGTCACCGATCCAGTACAGGTTCGAACGGTACCGGGCGACCATCTCAGCATGCTGGCGGAGCCCCTGGTCCAGGGCCTCGCGGACGCGCTGTTGGCATCCTTGGAAGCCGTCCGGCAGGCACATCCCGCCGCCGTCCTACTGGCAGCGGCGGGACACTGAGACCTTGGCGACCATCGCCCTGTGCGGATGGCCCCTGCCGGGATCGATCAGCGGCATCCTGTCCTTGGCCGCCCGCTTGCGCGACCGCGGCCACCGCGTCTGCATCATCAGCATCGCCGATGCGGCGCCGGTTGTCGCCGGGACGGGGCTGCCGTTCGAGCCGGTCTTTACCGATATTTTCCCACGCGGGTTTCTCGTCGATTTGCGCAAACGCTTCGCCTCCCTAGGCCGAATTGCCCTGCTGCGGGAAACCCGACAATGGACGCGCCGCTACGAAAACCTGATCGACGCTTTGCTGTCCGGCAGAAACCGGGCGATCGACGCGGTACTGGACCGGCTCAATCCGGACCTCATATTGCTCAGTTCGGACGTGCCGCATCTTGCCGTCATCGCTCCTCTGGCGTGGCGGCGGGGCATTCCGATCGCTTATGTGACTCCGCTGTTTTTCCATTACGCCAATCGACACAGTCCGCCGCTGTCCAGCCCCCATGTGCCGCGACCCGGTCAGTTCGCGGAATTGCGCGTCCGGCTCATCTGGCTGCGCCACCTGATTGCCATGCGCCTGCGCTATCGCGCCATCGTATGGCTCGGCCTGGATATGGACATGGCGCGGATCCTTCGTCCCCTCAGCGGGCAGAGATGCGCGGGCCGGCTGGAATGGCGCAGCTTCCTCGCGCCGCTATTGCGCGTGCCGGAATTCTTCCTGCATGCCGAGGAGCTGGATTTTCCTGCGCCGGTGCACCCGGGCTGCCATCGTATCGGTTTCGCGGTCCGCGCCGCGCGGGCCGACAGCGCATTTCCCTGGCATCGCCTGGATCCGAGCCGCAAGCTGCTGCTGTGTTCCCTTGGCACCTTGCTCTATTTGCCGCTGCCCCGACAGCGCGCCGTGTTGCAAGCCGTCATCGACGCGGCGGCCGAGCGACCGGACTGGCAGTTGGTGATGGCCACCGGAGCCTATCTGTCGCCCGAGTCGCTGCGCATCCATGCACCAGACACCATCGTCATGGAGCATGTCCCGCAGGTGGCGGTGCTGCAGCGCGCTGCACTGATGATCACGCATGCCGGCGTCAACTCGATGCACGAATGCGCCGTACTCGGCGTGCCGATGGTGTTGCTGCCCATTGCCTTCGACCAGGCGGGTTGCGCCGCACGGGCCGTGTATCATGGGCTCGGCCTGCGCGGCGATGTGCGGCGGGTAACCGAGGCCGATATCGGACGACTGATCGATGCCGCGGCGGCCGACGCCGGCATGGCGGAGCGTTGCGCCGCCATGGCCGCCCGGTTACGCCACACGGCCCATGGTGAAGCCGGGTTGCGTGCGCTCGAGGCCCTGGTGAGGCCAAGCTGATCATGTGTGGCATCGCCGGATATGTCGATCTCGATTGGGAGCGCCAGGCGGACGCCGCCGTGATCGATGCCATGTGTTCGGCCCAGTCGCATCGCGGGCCGGACGACGCCGGCCGGCTGATCGACGGTCCGCTGGGGCTGGGGTTCCGCCGGCTGTCGATCGTCGATCTGGCTGGCGGGCATCAGCCGATGAGCAACGAGGACGGCTCGCTCGCCCTTATATGCAACGGCGAAATTTATAACGCCCCAGAACTTCGGACCGAATTGGAGGCCCGCGGCCACCGCTTTCGCAGCCGCTGCGATGTGGAAGTACTGCTCCACCTGTACGAAGAGGATGGCGCAGACTTCGTTCACCGCCTCAACGGCCAGTTCGCCGCTGTCATCTATGACCGTCGTTGCCGCCGCCTGGTACTGGCGCGCGATCCTTTCGGGATCTGCCCGCTGCACTACGCCCTGATCGGCCGGACCTTGGTTTTCGCTTCAGAAATCAAGGCGATCCTGCGGCATCCGGCGGTCCGGTGCCGGGTCGATCTGACCGGGCTCGACCAGGTCTTCACCTTCCCCGGATTGATATCGCCGACGACAATGTTCGATGGCATCCGCAGTCTGCCGAGCGGCCATCGCGCCATCGTCGAGCGCGGCGCCATGCGCGTTGAGGAGTATTGGGACCTCATCTATCCGCGTGAAGACGAACCACCCAAAGCAATGTCTGAAGCGGACTGGACGCATGCGCTGGCCGACTTGCTCGACCAATCGGTCCGGCGGCGTTTGCAGGCAGACGTGCCGGTTGGCTTCTATTTGAGCGGCGGGCTCGATTCCTCCCTGATCGCCGCCCTGGTTGCGGAGGCGACGCCGGGCGCGCGGCACTACGCCTTCTCGGTCGGTTTCCCTGGGGAGGATATGGACGAGAGCGCGCATCAGGCCATCGTCGCGCGCCATGTCGGCGCCGAACATCGCAACATTCCGTTTGACTGGCGCGAAATCATTACCCGGCTGCCGACCATGATCCGGCACGCCGAATGCCCGTTGAAGGAAAGCTACAACAGTTGTTCGCTGGCGCTGTCGGACACGGCGCGTAACGCCGGCGTGCCCGTGATTCTGACAGGCGAGGGCGCCGACGAGTTGTTCGCCGGCTATATCGGCTACCGGTTTGACCGCTTCGGCCGCCCCGGCAGTCAGGCCGACCCGCTGGAAGAAGCTTTGGAAGCAGAGCTGCGCGAGCGACTCTGGTGCGACCCATCGCTGGTCTATGAGACCGATCACCTCGCCTTCCGCGAGATAAAAGCGGCGCTCTACTCGGAAGGCCTGAGCGCGCTATATGCTGATTTCGACTGCCTCGAGCACTTGCCGATCAACCGTGATCGCCTGCACGGGCGGCATCCGATCCATCGGCGATCGTATCTGGACTTCAAACTGCGTCTCGTCGATCACCTCGTCTCCGACCACGGCGACCGCATGGCGATGGCAAATTCCGTGGAGGCGCGCTTCCCGTTCCTCGACAAGGATCTGGTTGATTTCGCTACCACCGTGCCGCCCCATCTCAAGCTCAACGGCTGGCAGGAAAAGTACCTGATCAAGCGCGTTGCCGCCGGGAAAGTCCCGAATACGATCGTGGCGCGCGAGAAGTTCGGCTTCCACGGACCGGGAAGTCCTTACTTGCTGCGTCATGCCCGAGTCTGGGTAGAGGACATCCTGTCTCCTGCGCGAATTGCCCGTCAAGGCTACTTCAATCCGCGCACTGTGACGGCTTTGAAGCAGCGCTACCTGGCGGATGATTTCGTGCTGAACCTGCCATTCGAGACAGATCTGCTTTTCGTGGTGCTGAGCTTCAGCCTGTTCCTCGATGAATTCTCCATGCCGGACTTCACCTGACCAACCCGGCCATTCTTGGAAAGGAGCTTCCAATGAGCGACTCCGAATACGATGACAATGCCGTTTATCGGGTTGTGGTCAATGACGAGCAGATGTATTCGATCTGGTGGGCCGATCGGCCGCTCCCCGCGGGCTGGTTCGATGCCGGAAAGCTGGGCACGCGTCGGGAATGCCTGGATCATATCGAAACGGTCTGGACGGATATGCGTCCGCTCAGCCTGCGCCGCTCTGCCGTCGGGCCGAATGCCGCCTCTCCGTCTGGCGACCAATGAGGCGAGCTAAAAGCGGACTTGAAAGGTCCATGCCCCCTCGTCATCCCCGCGAAAGCGGGGACCCATCTGCCTTTGGTCCCCGCTTTCGCGGGGATGACAAGGGGGCGGATTCCAGTCACGGTCAAACTGCTCTAGCGCCGCCGAAGGCTTGGCAGAGATGACTCCGAGCGCAAGATCCGACAAAGGCGGCGCGCCCGAGCGCATTGCCGCCTGGATCGCGGCGACCGCGCCCGAGGAGACCGCCGTCGCAGCGGATCGCATCGGGCCGTCGGCCGCTTTCGACGCCGCAGAGCAGGCGGTGATCGCCCGGGCCGTTCAGCGCCGCCGCGAGGAATTCACGACGGGTCGCCGACTCGCACGCGAGGCGCTCGCGCGCCTCGGCTGCGTCGCGGCAGCCCTGCCCCCGGACCCCGACCGGGTTCCGCGATGGCCCGAAGGCTTTGTCGGGACGATCAGCCATTCGGGTGGGCTGTGCGTCGCGCTTGTTGGGCGCGCGCGCAAGCTGGTCGGGATCGGTATTGATATTGAGGAGACCGCACGGATGCAGCCTGGGCTCGCATCCATGATCTGCCGTCCCGACGAGACCGATCTCGACGAGACCGGCAGGGCACTCGACCCGACGCTGTTGCGCTTCGTAGCGAAGGAGGCGTTCTTCAAAGCCTATTTCCCTGCGACACGGAGCTTCCTCGACTTCCAGGAAGTACGGGTGGCGGTGGATCCGGCAGGCGATCGCTTCGAGGCGCGCCTGATGGAGCCGAGCAGCCCCTCGCTGCGCGGATCGAGAGCCTTCGTCGGTTATTTCGCGACGTTCGGAAGTCACATCGTGGCCGGGGTCTGGATCGCGAGAGCATGAGGATATCTGAGGTGTCGGGAACAGAGAATGCCGACCTGGGATGCCGCATAGCTGAGCCACCGGGGTGGGGGCGGTATCCCCATTCACCCCGCCTTGACAGCCGTCGCGGCATAACGTGACATTGCGCCGACTCCGCATCCCCGGTGTCGATTTCTGTTTCATGATGAGACTGGCGCCTCTTGCCCATTCAATGGCTTAGCCCAACTTCCATGCTCACGGCGAGAAACCTCTCACGACCGAGCGTTGCGGCGGGCCTTCAAGTTGCGGGACAGGCTTGGCGGGCGCGGCGGAATTGGAGACTACATCGCGAAGCCGAAGTGGATGCGCTGGCCAACTTACGAACGCAAGCTCGAGGAAGTCGCCGCCGCCGAGGACATCGTAGACGCTTATCTTCTGGCGTTCGTCCGCAAGCTCGATTGCCGTTTAGGGCGATGAGGCCATCTACTCGCGGGACAGGATGCGCTACAGGGGTCAGTACACGATTTGCTCGAAACTGCACGCTAACAGGTTGGGCTCGTCCGTGCCGCCCCTGGCGGCGGTGTCGGGGAGGGGTTGGAACGGGAAATTCCGATGACGTGTCCCCAGAAGGCCGCCGCGATACGCAAATGCCTTGCTTTTTAACCAACTGATTTCATTCGATTGTCGGCTTAGCGTGCGATTTTTAACAGATCGTGTGGTGACCCCATAATCGACCTCATGACGTGGAGACGTCATGACGTCATGACGTAATGCAGCCAATTGTGACGTCTTGGCAGTCTCGGGTTTTTCGTTTTTTTGCGGAGTTGACTTCGCCGGCGAAACCGGTGTTTTGTCAGTCTTTTTGGCGTGTTCTGCTGCAAGTAAGTCTGCGTAATCTGCCATAGTTTATTTTTCTAAATCTAGCTGCCGTGCGGCGTGCGTCACATGGTGAGCCGCC
>Ga0074046_10001190_pt1 | contig 23975 bp, 50 predicted proteins | sample BogForMeECP23OM3_FD_94441 | JGI IMG/M metagenome (GOLD analysis project Ga0074046, IMG submission 94441) | Bog forest soil microbial communities from Calvert Island, British Columbia, Canada - Bog Forest MetaG ECP23OM3 | ecosystem: Environmental > Terrestrial > Soil > Wetlands ...
CTTTCATCGGGGAAGGACCATGCTATATGGCTACATGGGTGCTGCCGAAAAGCTGCTTCCGTCTATGACGCCGGAGGCGATGGAGAAAATAGGTATTTCCAAATGTCTGGAGCTCGGGCGCACCCTGAAGAAGCTGGATGGCAAACCACTGCCACAGGCCGTACTCGACGCAGCGTTGCGCCCCGAAGTAACCACAAAAGAGCTTCGTGGAGATATAGGTAAGGCACTGAACCTTGACGAGGACCAAAAAGGAACATGGATGGACTTGGACGGCTTTTTCATCATGCCGGAAGAGCGTGCAGAATTCAAGGAAGCATTTCTGGCGACCGAGGGGCTGCTTGGCTTGAAGCCAGGACTGCCCGACCATATAAGGAGAAAATCTGTCATAATGTGCTGGATGCAAGAATGGGCCGGAACGCATCTTGCTGAGTTTAACGGCATGGGGCAGCCACCGAACGAGGCACCTACACTTATTCGGACATCACAGACAGCTCAGGCGGAAGCAGATGCCTAGAATGTGTTGGGCAGAAATCGGGAGTGACGGCTTCGCTGTTCGTATAATCAAGAACATGAAGCACATTGGCATTGTACTACGCATTCAGTTTATGTTGCGGGCAAGCGCGGTGTCGGAAATACGACGAAAAATATGGTACCGTGACAATAAGCGTTGCACACATTGCGGTCGTGTGGTAAGCTGGAGAGTAATGGAGATGCACGAGCGAATCTGGAAGGGACGAGGTGGGGAAGTCTCCGTGAGCAACGGAACCACGCTTTGCGGCGACTGCCACGAAAACGCCGAGGTAGGCGGTCATGGAAAGAGGAAGGTAAGGTTTGGTGAGTCATCCTAGCAAATGTCCGCATGATGTGTATTGGCCCGCTGCCGATCCTGTCAACTTAGGTTGCCAAGTTTGCAATCCGGATGGTCTAGGTACTGGCGAAACTCCCATCCTTCCCAGATCAAGTGGCGATTCTCTCGGACGCAATGATGAGCACGAAACATGTAAGCAGTGCGGCAATATTCGGACTTACTTTTCAAAGCAATGCCGTCATTGTGGGTCTGCGTTTCCAGACGATGATGTTCGAAGTCGAGGACAAGAGACTGCAAACCGTCGGCAGGTCGGAGCATGTCCTTCATGCGGATCAACGGTCCACTACGAGACAAACAAAAAGGGCACTTGGTGTTGCGCGGATTGCGACAAGGAATATAAGGCTCCTCACCTGAAGGAGGAGGCGAGCGAATGACCAACCTTCCTATCAGTGCGAGGATCACAGCAACAGGTTGGATTAGTAACGGAATATCGTTTGATGACTTTGCGCGCATGCAAACCCAGACTCGCAAGACTTCTGGAGAACGCCGGTTACCTACCCCTGCTTGGGCCATGAGCAACGCGATGCTCAGACGGGTGATAGTTACGTTCATGGAAGAACGAGCATTCTCTAAAAAGGAACGGTCTCGAATCCCAAGCAAAACCGGATTGAAGGAGCGACTTGGCCGAGCGAAGGCACGCATCATCACGAAGCGTGCGGCGGCTATTACGGTGCTTGACCGCCTTTGCGATGAATATGTCGAGATCAAGAACAAGGGCTTGCGACCCGGTATGACAGACAGGGAATGGAATGAAACCAAGAAACAGCCATATATGGAATTCGCCGAAGGCGAAGCCCGTTTTCAAGACGAAAGAAAACGGCTGCGTCAGCTTGAAATCGAAATCGAGGGGATTGATACTTACCTCCGCATTTCGGAAAACGGAGGTGCAGACATTGTTGCGGCGGCTGTTTACCTCTATTATCGTACCGGCTTGGATTCGGTGGGTGTCGGTGCGGAACTTGGACTCAAGTCTCCACATGTCCGTCAAACACTCTACCGGCTTCACCAGACAGCAAAGCGCCTAGAGGCTGCGGGGAAGTTCAAAGAAGTGGTTTCACGCAAGAAGAAGGTTATGGTAGCTGCCAAGGCGCGCTACTTTACGCCACCACTATTCTAAAAGGAGAAGTCACATGGACGTAACGATTGGTAGTATTGTTCTATACACACTCACGGCGCAAGATGCTGATGAGATCAACCGTCGCCGTACAACAGGCAGCAAGATCGCTGAGCGAATTAAGAAGAATACCGAGGCGTCGAGCGCTTGGCCTTTAGGAGCACAGGCGCATATTGGAAATTCAGTCACAGCGGGAGATACTTGCCCTATGGTTGTGACGAAGGTCTGGTCAGCAGGATGCGTGAACGGCCAAGTTCTACTGGACGGTAATGATTGTTTGTGGGCCACGAGCGTAACTGAAGGTGATCAGGGCCATCAGTGGCAGTGGCCAGCGCGCGTTTAGCCCGTCACACTTTTGTGATATGTTGGCGGCAGTACAGGCACGAAAGAGGGAAATGCCCTTCGAGGGGCTTACCTACGTGGAGCCCTCAAGAACGTACTTGACAACACCGCTTTCATTTGCTACACTGATTTTGTTGCGTAATAAGGGACGACAAAGACGTGGCCGCTGACACGGTGCGTTTCAAACCGTCCGCCCTGTCAGGGGAAATCGACAGACGTCTGTCGGGCGCAACATACAAAGACACGCGCGTCCCTTTCGGACGGCGGGTCACCCGGTGGGGAGTCGCATACGACTTCCCCACCATGAGTTTTGTTATTCTTCAGTCTCGGATGAAAGAGGGGGTATTATGACAGTCCTTCTAGTTCTTGCAGTCTTTGTGTTTTTTCTGACAGTTGATTGGTTCAAGACTCATCCGTTTCGTTTACCGAAGGGAACGACGGTAGCGACTCCGGGGTTTGAAATGCTCGGAGCTCTCGCTCAAGATGGCGGCGAGAAAGTGGAAGAGAAGAAATAGAATTTGTTATTCGGCAGTCCCGAAAGAATTACGGGCTAGTTAAGGCCAACGCGTTGTTTGTGACGGCGAATGCTAGACTCCTACGTGGGCGGGCCGAAGCACAATGGGCTGGCAGTCCGTATTCCGAATAACGGGGCGTCCAAACAGGATTTACGTCCGTGGGCAGGCCAGCTCAAAAGATTGACCGTTAGGTCTGGTGTGCGCTCCCCGAGTACCGGAAGCCAACGCACGCAGCAAGCGGACAACATGACGGTCAAAAAGTTACGCACGTCAACAGAGTGGAGAGCATCGGTAAGACGCGGGTCGTACCCGCCACCTCCACAGAGCGCTTTCTGTGAGAGCGTTGTGTGGGGGTGAAATTGAATCGATTGCTGAGAGCCATCCATATCTTCGTGCCGCATCCTCCTCGCCGCGTTAAAAGAGGGGATAGTCAAACCTGCCAAAAACAGAGTTCGACGCCCGTTCGGCATGTCGTTTGCCCGCAAGAGTAACGCACGTGTCGCAATGGCGGCTTAATGGATTGGGGTCGGGGAAACCCGGCCCCATACCGCTTCAGGACGCCCCACCCGGCGGCGGATTGCCGCCTTCCTGACCTTGACAGTGCCTCACCGCCCCGAACTGCCTTCCCCGGACGTAGAGCACCCCAGAGCGCTCGCTGTCACAAAACGTCATTACTCTGACATAAAGTGTTACTTTCCGCAACTTTTGTCAGTCCATTTTATGAACCTGTGCGGCAAACACGTGGCTTACGTTTGGCCCTTGGGGTGCAACAATACTGCTATGAAAACGAAAGTGACAACCGAACCGATGAAGCCGGAAGAGATGATCCACCTAATGAACTGGCTGCTCGGTAACGTTACCTTCGTGACCTTGACCGCCGACGGGCGAGGAGTTAATATCGGAACATGAAAAACGATTACACAACCCGAGAAGGTCAGTTGATGCCGGATGCCGCCCGCCGGACGACGCAGTTTTGCGGCAACGTCACAGAGCGCATCGCGGACATACCGCTCCGAATCAAGAAGGAGCTTGCGCCGTTCGCCTTGGCCGACGCGGAATTCAAACAGGTGCCGACGGAAGACCTGATGGCGCTGGCGCGCCGCAAGCATGTGTACGTCACCGACCGTGCGTCAGCAATCGCGGTCCTGAAAGGGATTGTCAAAGCGTAATACTGGAGCTTTATGAAAAACGTTAAATGGACTGTTGACGCCGCTCCTACAGGCCCCTACCGAAGTTTCCAGAAGCGCTGTTGGCCAACCGCCAAGTATACCAATGACCGCGTTGCGGCTGCTATTTACTGCCCCGACGATTACACGCCGCGTGATGCGCGTGAAGGCAAGCACGCGCCGCTTACCGTGCGTGTAGCCGATTGGCGTGTAACGCCGTGGAAATGGCGGCAGCTTAAAGGCACATTTACTACGCTGGCGCTGGCCAAAGCTGCGCTAGAAAACTTATTGACCACCGTACCTGCACTAGTGCAGGCTGGACTTCAGGAATGAACCCGGTCATCCAACTTCGGCAAAGCGAGGCTCGTGCCCTTCGCATTCGCGCGTTGCGCCAGCCCGGATGGCACGAAGCACTCATTCATTGTATGAATGAATGGGAATCCGCCAAGCTAAAGCTGGCCCAATGCGGCATTGTTAGCGTGCGTTATACGTGGGCCGATGTGATGACGCCGGACCCAGAGCCTAAGGGCGCATATTGCCCCGGCCCTGCGGAGGATGATGTGGAGTTTACACGGAGGGTAAAGTGAAACGCGCCATCAAACCCGTCCTGACCATTTACGCCGCCTACTTGCGGTGGAAGCTGCTTAATGAAACAATTGCCAAGCTGGCAAGTGCGGAGAAGTACGTAAGGCTGCATTGCCTTCCAGAAGGCACAGGCGTTGATTGGCTGGTTGAACTGCAGGCATATTATGAGGCGGCGCACATTCTTGATGCTGCCCAGCGTGCAGTGAAGTATGAGCATGAAATAGAACTCACGGGAAACTTGACGAAGTACAGGAGGTAACATGCACCCTTACAGTGACGTCCTTTCGTTCTTTGTTTTGTTCCTGATTATTTGGGCAACAGTGATGTCAGTTTACCGCGAGAGCGCGGCAAAGCCGTTCCTGACAGGATTTGTGATACTGTTCACAGTCATTATCTTGGCCGTGTTGGTTAACTTGGCCATGTTCGCCAGCCTGACGTGGCTGCCGTAAGGAGAAATATGGCACTGCTAATACCGGTCGTGCTTTACATCTTGCTGGAAACGCTTTCACGCTGCGGAGGCCAAGGCAAGTGACTCCGATTCCTTACAAGACGTCTCCCCCACCCTCCCCTCCCGCTAGGAAGCGGAAGGCAAGCACCCGGCCACGCAAGCGCCGGACGCAGACCTTGGCAGAGAAGGGTATAGAGCCCACCGTTACCTACCGATGGGTGGAGGTGCTTGACAGCTTCGTGTTCAATCCGGTTGCAGAAGTGAACGTAATACTTGCCGCTGACGCGGGTAAATGGGTTATGACGGTGACCATTAAAGGCAAGCGATATGTTGGTGAACGTGCGACGCTGGAAGAGGCTTTCAAAGCCACGGCGAATTTATTATTCAAGCATGCGAAGGAAGTCTGGTTGCGCATGGATGCCAGAATAGTGACAGGACCGTGGTCTAACATTTTATCGGAGGCACTATGAATCGAATTATTAAGGCAGAAGTGGTTCTTCTTGCGGGCACATGGTTTGCCCGCGTGACCAAGGAGTTTGCACCAGAACACGGCGGCGGAACGCAGGTGTTCGCAGAGCGCGTCGATTCTCTGGCACATGGACTGAGACAGGTCTGTCGTATGGTTCCACTTGTCCCAGACGCCCGAACTAACAAAAAGGAGGACCGCCATGACGCGACTTCAACGTCTCATAAAGCTTGTTAAGGAAGAACAGGCTGTTGTTCGGCAGAGTGCGACTACAGCGAACGTCGCGGCGCTCTGCCGTCATCAAGACAGGTTGCTCACTTATTGTGCGCGGAATAACCAGACCGCGCCTTATGAGCTCTTTCTGGTACCGCAGCCGATAGAAATGGTTGCTACTGGATTCGGATGGCGTCCGTATGTAAGAAAGACCGCTATTTCAGACAACTTTGACATATCGATGCAGGAGACGAAATGAAAAAGGTAGGCTGGGCTAACTTTTTGGTACAGTCGAAGCATGCTGCTGAATGGCAACGTAAGGCGTTGGAGCAGGCGTGCACAAGCGGTTACGACGTATTTCAAGATTGCATCACTTTTGATGTATCAAAAGTTGAGGAACGAATCCTCGCGTCTTTGACGCTGGACCCACTTACTGAACTAGTGCTCAAGCTGCCTCGGAGGCATCCGCTTAGATTCGCTCTGCTTTACGGTTCAGGTCCGCGTACGCTGGAGCGCTTGGCAATTACAGCCCTGAGGGAGTTCAGCGTCACTGGACAATTCAAAGCTGATGCCGCTCGGTTGAAGTCATATTTAGAAGCCGTCCGTTTGGAGTGTGAAATCGAAGCATTCGAAAACTGGCAGAGCAACGCCACATCCGACGCTTTGACCCGGCGACGAAAGGAAAATGCCGCTATCGCCTACGCTGCTATGGAGGCAGGCATCATAACAGGTACACGGCCCCGGCAGCCACGCTCAAGCCACGGGTGCGTCGGAAACTGGCCTTTCCCAGAGCCCGCCGGAACCACAGCGCTGGGAACCGGACCCGAATCACCCGTACCCGGAAGAGGGTATTCTGCGGGATTAAGGTAACTGTGTAAATGTTACCAATGTGACATTGACAGTCCAACCCCGGAACGGTAAGGTGACAATATGAAACTGAGCAACATCATAGCCGCCCACGATATGTACAAGCAGGACGTCGAAGCATCAGCCCGCGCCTGCGTTGAGGAGGGCGGCGGTATCTGGGTCGCCATCATGGATTGCTCGCCGCACAGCGCGGACTTGGTGCTCTTCAATTCAAAGACGACCGGGTCAACTTTAGCTCTGAAGGTTACGGAAATAACCCCGGAACTTGTGCGGTCCCACATTGCGGAAAGTGATGCGAAATTCAGGAGGGTGAAGTGAAACCAACTCGAACTGTGATTGAGATGTTGCAGGACGGACATCTGGTTGTTACCAAAGAAGTGCTTCGCACAAACAATGTCGGTGGAACTGCACGCGACCGCCGACGGTTAAATAGAATGAAAGCTGCTCCAAAGAGTGAGTGGCGCAAAGCGGAGCGTAAGATTTTCCGCACGGGCACTGTTGACACGGCAACGATTGTTCAGCCCGGCGTCGAGATTATACCGCCCGGTTCTGAAGAGATGGTTGACGCCGCGAAAGAGAATAACACCTTTGCCGAAGCCTACATTGGTTTCGCCAAGGCCACGGTTGGCGAAATAGAAGCATCGACTGCCGCCTTCAAGATTGCTCCAATTCCAAAAATGCGCGTAGTACTGTTTTATGAATCCGGCGCAGTGGAGGAATTGTGAGCATCAGACGCTGCGCGCACGATGTAATGATTGCCGAGGGTGATGCAACAGCGGTGTATTGCAGCGGTTGCAATCCCAGCAAGGCGGGCATCATGGTACCCAGCCCACACGGGCTTGGTGTAATACGACCCGAGAGGATTCTAGATGTCGCTGATTACATGAACCAGCCGATTTCTGAGCGGCTGGAGGACGCCAATCGAACGGAGGCACTATGAAGAATATTTTCACGGTACTTTTACTCTTTATGGCATCACACGCGTGGTCACAGTCGCCACTTGCCCGAGCGATTGCTAAGGCGGAGGGCTTTGGTGTGCTCGGGTCGAAACCGTCGCGCTTGCATAATCCGGGCGACATTCGGTCGCGTAAACAGCACGCATACCCCGGACAGATTGGACTTGACCGGCAGGGCTACGTAATATTCAAGAACGACAGGGCAGGATGGGCAGCGCTGGAGGGACAGATAGACCGTATCGCCGCTGGCGACTCCAAATTCTATTCCGCGAACATGACGCTGCGGCAGCTGGCCAGGAGGTACGCAACCAGCCCTACGTGGGTGAAGAACGTAGCTAAAAACCTTGGTGTTACTCCGAACGCCTCACTCTTCGAGATTCTTGACGTACCGCCGGTCATCACCGCGCGGAACAATCCACATGAGCTTGACTTTGTTTTAGGAGGAGTACAATGAAAGTTGAAGAAATTTATGCTATTGAACCTGATTCTTACGGTTGGAGAATGCTTCCAAACGGCAACTATGTGACGCTCGGCAACGGGGTTACGCTCGGTAACGGGGTGACGCTCGGCGACGGGGTGACGCTCGGCAACGATGTGAAGTTCGGCGACGGGGTGACGCTCGGCAACGGGGTTACGCTCGGTAACGGGGTGAAGCTCGGCGACGGGGTGATGCTCGGCGACGGGGTGAAGCTCGGCAACGGGGTGACGCTCGGTAACGGGGTGACGCTCGGCAACGATGTGAAGTTCGGCAACTGGGTGACGCTCGGCAACTGGGTGACGCTCGGTAACGGGGTGACGCTCGGCGACGGGGTGAATCTCGGCGACGGGGTGAAGCTCGGCGACGGGGTGACGCTCGGCAACGATGTGAAGCTCGGCTACGGGGTTACGCTCGGCTACGGGGTGACACTCGGCAACTATGTGAAGCTCGGCGACGGGGTGAAGCTCGGCGACGGGGTGAAGCTCGGCGACGGGGTGAAGCTCGGCGACGGGGTGAAGCTCGGTAACGGGGTGACGCTCGGCTACGATGTGAAGTTCGGCGACGGGGTGAAGCTCGGCGACGGGGTGAAGCTCGGTGACGGGGTTATGCTCGGCGACGGGGTGACGCTCGGCGACGGGGTGACGCTCGGCAACGATGTGACCTCTGAACAATTGGCAGAGCAGTATCGGCAGAATTACATCGCTTTAGCTGCGGAGCACATGTTCATAAAGTGGACTACAAAGAAACGCATGTCTCCGGGCTGGGGAGCAGCAACTCCTATATTTTACCCCAAAGATTGCTTTGTAGAAGCTTGCGGTGAAAAAAATGACCAGCAGTGTGCTGCGGGATTGCATGTATTTCGCATCGGAGAGCGCCCTGAATGGCACGGTTTGTGTGAGGCGAAGCATGAATTGATTCCATTACGAGTGCTTGTTAAATCAGAGGACATTCTGTTCGCCGGGCTACCGACAATGGATGCCAAAATACGAGTAAGAAAGTTGAAGGTGCTAGATTAGATGGCAAACAAACCAACGCAATTACGTGCTACTGAAGAGCGGGAAAGTTTGTACGATGGCGAAGGCGATATTCTTCTTCCGCTCAAGCGCGTCCGCGACCAATATACCAAGCGGGCGCAGGAACTTGATGAGAAGGCGTACGGTGAGAACCTCACCAAGATTCAGGAAGCCACCAACAATTATCGCGTGATGGCCGACCAAGTGCAGCGGCTCATCGGTATTCTTGACGCACGCGATTTCGTCGAAGCACCCGCCCTAATTGACCAGACGGAGCTTATTGCTTCCGATATCCAGCAACGTGTGCTGGAAACTTTACCGGAGGTTGGTGACATTGACTCACCGCCCAATATTCTGTCTGTCAATGAAGCTAGGAAACTTTTTGACCAGTCGTCGCCGCTATTCGAAGAAGACCATATAATATACATGCCTATTGGAGGTTGCTCTAGTGACTCGCAATCGTAAACTCGCGACGTTCACAGCCCTCGGGTTGGCACTGGCTATAATCACAGGGTACGGCGTTCTTCACATTCCGAACGTGCCGACAGCGTTGCTATGGCCACTGGCAGCCGCCGTGGTGTGGGCAGCCGCGCGCTGTGTGGGCCTTCCCCTGCTCAGGCGGCCTGTGACCCCAAACCCGGAAGCTCCGGCCAACGTGGGGCCGTTTGACCCCCAGAAAGTGCCTCCACGATTCGGCAGCCGTCGCTGGGCGCGATATTTGTACCATAATGGCGATATTAGTATCGAGGAGTTGGTCACGTTCTGCGCCAGCCGACCTGTTATTCCGAACGATCCCGATAATGAACTTTAGTAACGTTACCTTGGTGATCTTGCAGGTTTTCGGCATCGGAGCGATGATGGGATCGGAGGATAAAATCATGGAAAAGAATCAGGCAGTAAAGCATGTAACCTTCGGAGAAGGCATAGTTATCGAGGACAATGGCGGAGACCGACTGAAAGTGCGCTTCACCATCGGCGACAAAATCCTATTGCGCGGCTTCGTCACACTGATGGAGCATACAGCAAAAACCAAAGCGCTGTGCTGTGCGGGTACGCCGGTCAAGACTACGCTTGTTTCTAAGCTTTCCTTCGTGAATTATTTGGAGAGCGAAGGATATAAACTTTACGTCAACGCATATCGTCCGGAAGAGCGGTTGAAGGCGGAATCGGAATACCGAGAATGGAGCGGCGGCGCTGAACTTCCAGATGTGTGCGTGGGCGAATATTATTCTCCCAATAAGAGTACGTTCGGTCACCATGAGTGGTTTTTGAAGTGTGAGTACTCAGATGACATGCCGTGCAGCCTTCCAATTATTGAAGCCGGTTCAATCGGCAAAGGCAATACATCAGGACCGGCCCACGGATTGCGCAACAAGGGTAGCGTAAGCTTCTGCTTTACTGAAACGGTCGAAGAACTAGTGCGTGCCGGGCTACGTGCTCGGTAAAGAGGATGGTGTCAAAATGAGAAAAGGTTCGGCTGAATGGGAAGTGCTTCAAGCGGAGCCCATTGCAGAATATGACTACCCTGAGATTAGGGAGCTCATGCTCTCAATCCGTGACCGCTGTTGGCTTGACATTTGGGCGGCCAACCACTACGGTAATTTGGTTGAACAGATATTCGTTCTTGTTCGAAATAGTGAATCTTTCAAGGGACGACTGGCAGACGTTCACTATACCGCTGATGGTACGGACATCGGCATTAAAACGTATCTTCATATTCTAGGTTTGCCATACTATTTGCAGGAACATGTCATAGTACAGATTATGAAGATGAACAGGACGCCTCGTCCATCAAATCCAGATGTTAAGCGATTTCCTCTCATGCGAAGTGTACACCGTCTTTCCGCTGATGAAATTCGAATATCTGATTGGCATTTTGGCTTTTGGACACTGCGTTTAGGGGTTGTGACCAGTGAGCCTGGCGGTATATCTATCCCTCGGAGACAGGAGATGCGTGATAACGGACAACCCATCCCAAAAAATAAGGGAACGTACGGTCGCGCGATAGTGAAGAGAAGGTTGGCTGACGATAAATTTCATGCAATGTACGGCGGCGGTATGTTTGGGAGTTGACTGTGGTGCTGTGGTTACGTTATAATAATTGAATATGGAATCTATCTCCTACGGTCTTCATCTTGGCGACTGCTTGGATCTTATGCCGCGCATTGCAAGTGGTAGCGTTGATATGGTGTTGGCTGATCTTCCGTACGGCACCACCGCGTGCAAGTGGGATTCTATCATTCCCCTTGACCAGCTCTGGTCGGAGTACCGTCGGGTTTGCAAGCCGAGCGCGGCGATGGTGTTTACCGCCAGTCAGCCGTTCACCACCAAGTTAATTAGTTCCAATATGGATGAGTTCCGTTATTGTTGGGTGTGGGAGAAGTCATGTGGTTCAAATTTTCTACTCACGAATATAATGCCCATGAAGGTTCATGAGGATGTCTGCGTTTTCTATCGGGAGCTTCCGATTTACAATCCTCAATATGAGGCAGGTCGCGGATACACTATCAAGCGCCAAGGTGCTGTGGCTGTGCTTGGTGAGCAGGAGGTGCGTGTTGGCGGGGCCTATGAAGACGACCAGCGTACTCCTCGATCTGTTCATAAAGTGAATGAAGATTATGAGATCGGGGCACTCTATTGTAGAACGTGCAGGGCGTTGTTGCCCGATGTCACGGTTGCGAACCCGAACCGTTCTGTTTTACAAGTCACGCGCGAGACCGGCGACCACCCAACACAAAAGCCGATTGAGCTCATGGAATACTTTATAAAGACCTATACCGATTTTGGAGATCTTATTCTTGACAACACAATGGGTAGCGGAACCACGTGCATTGCAGCGCGCCAATTAGGGCGGAGGTACATCGGAGTGGAAAAAGATCCCGTTATTTTTGAGGCGGCCCGCAGGCGCGTCCTTGGGTTTGTAAGACTTGATCCAGTCGGGCCGCAGCTGGGATTTGATTTGTGATGAAATAATACCAACCGAAGAACAAATGTGCCAACTGGCTGAGGAATATCCGAATGCTGTTGTTACTGGCACAGGGCAGTGGGCCGTACTGCATACCAATGGTAAGAAGGGAACACTTCGGGACACCGTTGTTCGCGTTGAACTGTTCGAATATCAAAATACGGCGCTGGGCGGCAGGGGCTATATCGACGAGGACGGCTTGAGCGAATTGGACAAGAGAGTGAACGGCGGCTCAATTCGAGGCCCTAACAAATCAGGTTCAAAGCGTGTTGCGAAAATAAAGGAGTTGAAAAACGGTGGACGTTAAACTTCTTCCGGGTGATTGTCTTGAGCAGATGGCAGCCCTTCCGGCGCAGTCCGTGGATATGGTTTTGTGCGATTTGCCGTATGGCGTGACCGCCTGCTCATGGGACGCCGTGATCCCATTCGACAAGTTATGGGCTGCATATGCGCGTGTCGTCAAGGAGCGTGGCGCGATTGTTCTGACCTCAACACAACCGTTCGCCTCGGCGCTTGTCATGTCCAATCCAAAATGGTTCCGTCACGAGTGGGTGTGGGACAAGGTTGGTTGCGCGGGATTTCAACTTGCGAAATATAGGCCCATGCAGCAGCATGAGCATGCTTTAGTATTCGGGCAGGAATCGCCCAAGTATTATCCTATTATGTCCAAGAACGACGTGCCGCAGATGAGTAAGGGGCTTACGCACAGCGATGTCTCTTGCTTGGCACATGATGATGGATTAAAGCGTGAACACTTCTATCAATATCCTCGAAGTATTCTTAGTTCATCTGAAAGCGCTTGCCCTCATTGCGGCGGTCAGATTTACGTTTCTGGTGGTGATGTAATCACCGTTGGAAAGAAATGGGGAAAGAATTTTCATTCATCCGAGAAGCCAGTAGCGCTTCTGGCATATCTCATTCAGACCTACTCCCGGCGCGGCGACGTTGTGATGGACAACACGATGGGCTCCGGCAGCACCGGTGTGGCCTGTGTGATTGAGGGCAGGAACTTTATCGGCATAGAACAGGACTTTGATTACTACAATGTTGCCTGCGGGCGCATAGAGGAAGCGCGTGCCAAAGAAGGCTTCGGCCACGATTTCGGAACGGACTCCACCGGCGTCCTGATATCTCGCGTGGTGCCGGAATCAACTTTCAAGACAGAGGCTATGGAGTTCTTACGCCTCCTGTGCTATAATAGAAGACACTGTTTTTAAGGAGTATGCATGCCCATAACAAGTCAGACGACTCTCACACTCACGCTTCGACCACGTGACTTTGATGATGTAATAGGACTGGAAGAGCCCGTTCGTATTATCAAGGCGAAGCTTGACAAGGGAGAGATTCCGCGCGGCATTCTTCTCAAAGGACCATATGGCTGTGGTAAAACGACGCTGGCGCACATCATTGCCCGCTACATTCAAGGTCCCTTCTTTGAAGGGTCGCCCGATATTCAGGAAGTGAATGCTGCCAACTATCGCAAGATTGAAAACATGCGCATGCTTGCTGACAGCGCTGGGGCGTACCCTATGCTGGGAACGTACCACGTTATAATCCTTGATGAATGCCATAAGTTGACCGGCGATTCTCAGGATATTCTGCTGAAGGAGCTTGAAGTTCCTTCGTCACCGACCGTTTGGATTCTTGCGACTACTGACCCGGACAAACTCAACCCCGGAGTGTGCGACCGTTGTTTCCAGCTGGAAGTCAATGGGATGGAGCCAGACGAACGCCATGAGCTCATCGTGCGTGCCGCGAAGTCTTGCAACTATGCTGCTGATATTGAGGAGTTCGAGAAGGAAATTACCAAGAACCGAATAACCAGCCCGCGCAAAATCCTGATGGCGTTTGATGAGTTGGTTCAAGGAAAGACCGCCGCAGGAGCGGTTGGATGCCATAGCATTCTCATTACTCCGGAATATAATGACATTGCTTTCGCCGTGTGCTTTGGTCGCTGGGCAAGTGAAGTTCAGATGTTTAATGGCACTTTGACGGTTAGGCCAGTAAGCATGATGCTGCGCGAGCTTGAGGACAAGCTTAAGAAGAAACCAGCTGCGGATTCCAATACCGAAGAAACGGAAGCCACGCCACTCGACGACGATGACGTGGCCGACAGTAAGCCGGATGCGGCGCGCGCCCTTCGTGCAGTTGTTGGCGCGCATCTCAAGAACCGCCTGCTGCCGAAGATTCAGAAGAATAAGGCATACAAATACCCAGCGGCATCTGACGCGAAGAGGGCAGCGGAAGCCATGCGGCTTCTTGCCAACGAGATTCCAGCCGACAGCTTCGAACTTCAATGGTCCGGACTTATTACCACGCTGTTTCTTGTCAATCAGAAAATGCAGGAAAGAGTACAGTGACGTACATCTACAATTCGGGGGCCAGTCTATGCTGTTAGGAGTGCTTTTCGGTGTAATCATCATGCTGTTGTTCTTTGCTGTTCTGTGGTTTAAGGCGCAGAACGGGGTCTACATAAATCAGAATGAGCAGTTGACCGCCGAACTGGCCAACGCCACGGAACTTCTTCGTAAGATAGCGCTGATTGAACAGGAAAGGATTCGCCTTAAGGAAGCAGTTGTGATAAATTTCACCGAGGAACAAATCACCGAACTGGCCCACAGAATCACGACGCGAGTAAAGACAATGATGGATGCAGAGCAGGCCGCCGCCTGCGCGAAGCTGAATTGATGAGCACTGACGTCGAAGCCGCCAAGCGCTTGTACCTGTCGCAATGGTCTCACTGCTCAGGTAAACGAGTAATGGCGGTCAACCACTATCTGGTATGTGACTGCGGCGCAAAGTTTGATTGGGAGCGCGCCCTTGGCGAGGACGTGGCACTGGCGCTGGACTTAGGCTGGCTGACACCGAACGACACAGTACAGATTCAGGAACAAGGAACCGACCAACTGGGGATGTTTTGATGCCGATTTATCATATGGATTGGGTCGCCAGCGCACTTATCATAGTCGGACAATGGTTCGTTTACAAGAAGCGTTGGTGGGGATGGGTGTTTTGCGTGCTCGGTAATTGCGCCTTTTTATATGTAAACACTGCTTTTAGAATTTGGGGAGCATTTCCAGTATCCTTGTTCTCAATCTCTATCGGGGCGTGGTCTGCTTGGCATTGGCGTAGACGCTCGTAACACTCTCCTGCTATACAGGAGAGTAAAACGCCATGACACTGGAAAAGATACGAACAGTAAGCGGAGTCATTGGTAATGTGCTGCAACTGCTGACGCTCATAGTGTCACTCTGCGGTCTTTTTCTGCTCCTTCTCTATCACGGAGCGTTATGATTACTGATATTTTCAGCCAGTTGACTCGCGACGAGGCTTGTATATTGCATGTCTATCCTGATTCTAAGGGCATCGACACAGTCGGCATCGGACACAATTTGGTTGCGAATCCGCTTCCGTTCGACGTGAGCAATGGAATAACACTCGCGCAAGCGATACAGCTTCTGCACGATGATGTGGCCCGGATCACCGACCGTCTCCTTTCCGATATTCCTTGGCTGGCTGATCTTCAGAAAAGCGACCCAGTGCGCTTTGGTGTATTTCAAAACATGGCCTTTAATATGGGTGCTGGTGGTGTCGAGGCATTTCACCATGACCTTGCTGACACGCAAGCGGGCAACTATGCGGCGGCTGCTCTTGACATGAAGGCATCGGCTTGGTATACTCAGGTTGGTGCTCGGGCACAGCGGTTGTGCACTCAAATGCTTACGGGGGTCTGGCAATGAAGTTTGAAGTTACCACGCAGGACGGTAATGAAGGCTGAATAATGAACGAAGAGCGTTCACAAAACGGAGAGCACTCCTACGCGTATTGTTGTATCGCTGGATGCCATCACTATGGCGTGCGGGCCGACAGCAACGGTCGAATTTATTGCACTACTCACTGGAACGAAGAGTTTCCAAAGGGAGAAGAGTGCACAGCGTGTGAGGTGCCCAAATGCAACGTTTCCGGTTGTGAAGGCGCTGGGTTGGTGATTCAGGGCGGCACAGGCAATAGATATTGCGTAGACCATGCTTGGAAAGCGGAGAGGATGGAACATGGGCTGCGACATCCCCCGAGCTTTACGGACGCCGACATGGTGTTTCTCGACAGCTTAAAGATAAAGCTAGACGGAGACAAAAGATAGGTCGTCACACTTGTGTGTTAGTTTGGCCCAGCCAACTGGCACACGGTTCTGGTGTATGGGGCACGCACCCGCTCAGGGTGGAAGTGTCGTGTGCCAGCCCCCTTTCTTAAAGGTGGCTGGCCGGGGGAGTTGGTTTATGAGCGTACTTCGAGTCCACATTGAATACCTTGACGGTCGGCCATCAGAAGATCAAGACATGCCCGCGAATTTCAGCCGAGGCCAAGAAAGAGCCGCATGCATGCAGATGCTTGCTGATATTCATCAAATGGGTGTGGTTATATTCGAGCCTTCAGCTGTGACACTCATTCCTATTGCAAGCATTAAGAGCGTCCGGGTTGAGGCTCCGTCAGTTGTTGTTGCGGATGCCAGCAGCCTGTTGGCGATTGATGCGGCAGCACGCGCCGCTGAAGCACCGGGCAGAATTAAGCTATGATGAAGCTGCTATGGCAATTCGTCGACCACGCTGGAAGCGTTGCGTCAATCATAGGATGCTGCTTGGCCATATACATCATGTGGCACGAGCGTACGATTGAGCGAGACGTTCACGATTTGAAGGCAGAGGAAGAAGGATGGCATGACGAGCGACCGGCAGCTTCGAAACTGGTTCATAAAGTACAATAAAAGATACTGGGCCAGTTCACTGCCAGAGAATACAGTACTTTACTGGGAGCCAGTTCCTCAGTGCGATGGCGTTACATGTCCTGTATTTGAGGTTTCTGATGGCTGCTTTGAAATAAAGATTGATCCAGCATTAAAGGGCCAGCCATGCTTCTGGAAACTGACGCTTCTTCACGAAATGATACACGTGGCTGTATGGAGAAAGCACCCCAAGCACCAACATGGCCCGACATTTCAGCGAGAAAAAGACAGACTCTACGCTCTCGGAGCGCTTAGGAAACTTTGGTAGGAGTGTAGTATGAAAATGCCAGACCTTATTGCAACCGTAAAAGTCGGTGTACAGCAGAGTGGCCTCACCGCATCGTTCTTCAACTTCTTCCAAGGGCGCGCGACGTTCTTCGCCATTGTGTTCACCGTCTGCGGTATAATACTTGCGTTCCGAGGAAAGCTGGACGCGAATTACTCTTTGTTCGTAACGGCTGTTCAGGGATTGATATTTGCTCATTCGTGCAAGGAAGATTGGCACGAGCAGCGTATGGCGGTTTTGGCACAGCGTGAACAACAGCAGTCGCCACTAACGCCAGCGTCGCAAGGTATGCAGCCGCCCTCATCGGGCACAACATTAGAATAAGGAGAAGCAAAAATGGCTTGGCATGTTTACGAGTGCAGCAAAAACAGCATGCATGTACATGAATTTTTAGAAGCGCCCGCAGCCTCCGAACTGGCTGGTAAGAAATGCGGTATGACAGGCTGTAAAGGCGTGCTTACTCTTAGTGCTGCCGTGACCACAGCAACGCCAATCTTTAAGAAGGGTGTCGGCGGGTTTCATGCTCCCACACGCGACTGAGAAGCACGAATGGGACAAGTGGTACCGCCGGGCGCACTGGCTGCGACTTCGCACCCTCGTTCTGGCGCGCGATCCTATTTGCAGGATGTGTCATAGGAATGCCAGCACCGTTGCCGATCACATCAAGGCACACAAAGGAATCTGGGAACTGTTTTGCGATTTGCTGAATCTTCAGGGGTTGTGTGCGGTATGCCACAATATCAAAACTTCTATGGAGGACGGCGGCTTCGGAAACAAGCAGAAGAAAATCGACCCACTTGCGGCAAAGGCTACCGGTTCCGATGGAAAGCAATTTCAGGCATCGAGCGTGGGCACCGGGAAGCTCGACAAGGCGCTGGATATTGATGTTGACGACCTGCTTAAAGGAATACCCGAATAATCATTCAACTTGACTTCCCAGCACTGCTGTGCCACAATGTATACATGGCTAACTGGACGGATGCGCCGCTCCTTTACTTTCATTTCAACTCCGCCAATGGCGGCTTTGCATCGCTGCCAATGCGACGTGTATTTATGGTTTTTGGGCATGAATTCAAGGGCGTGCCCGGAATTAGATGTTTTGGATTTACATGGCAGGTGCCGGGCTATCAATGCCTCAACTGCGCCAAGGTTTTCTTCTCCGCCGAGCGCGAAGGCTTGAAGCACGAATGTATGAATAACGGAGGCATCATCAGTGACAGTCCGTCAATGGGTGCTTGAGCGCCGTGCATTACTGCGTCGGCTTTTGACTGTGCCAATGTTGTGGCGGCTTGCTGTCCGACTCATCAAGAAGCACATAGAGCATGACGATTCCCAGCATTGTCTAGTTTGTGCTGCCATAGCTCGCGCTAATAGGCTTTTACATGTGCCGATGATGAATCTCGACCGGCGCTTGTGCTGCAATAAGTGTGGCCTGCTAATACATCAATGGATGGGGCAGCCTAAGTGTACGGGCAAAGGCCCGAAACAAGGATTGGCGGAACACCGCCCGCCATCGGTAATAGTTTTCCCTGTTAATTGGGAGTGACTTGTGCTATACTGACGCTATGGACAAAGCAGAGCTTCCGCAACTTCCGTTTGAACGAAAAACCAAACGCTGGGGCATGGTGACAGTGCTGGATACGCACCCCACAGAATCCGGTGGCCTTGTGAAGATTGCCGAGAACGACCATATGGAATTCTGGGCACGTGCTAAGGATGTACTCGGGGTACCGCTTTACCGATGATAACTGATATGGATGCGCCGATAGACATTCGAACACGTTTGCCGCTGGTAGAGCAAGCTGTTCTCGAAGAAGAACCGGCAATGACCGCCGAAGACATTCTGAAGAAATGTCTGGAGCATGTAAGGGATATCGACCAGATTCTTGTGTTGACGATGGATCAAAACGGAGTGCTGGGTTTCTTTGGTAACTGTGAAGGGCTCGCTGAATCTGTTCTGTTTATGGAACTGGTAAAGGCACAGGCGCTGTTCAGCCGTGTCGATTCGAATGAAGGAGATACAATCGCATGAATTTTCTTTCGGGCGGTGATGAACCAATGTATGGTGATTTACACGGCTGCGCTAGAAGACGCTTCGATTCGTCGAAGCCGAATCACGCCGGTGTAAAAGGCGAATATGACCATCTTGCTGACGCGCTTAACATATTGTCGAGACTCTGCCGTCAGCGCGCTGAGCGGTGGTACCATGACATTAATACGGGTGAACGTATTTTCCTGAATAACGGTGAGCGCTTTGCACTTATGCACAGCGAAATTACGGAGGCGTTCGAGGGCGTTCGCAAGCGTCTCATGGATAAGCACTTACCACATCGTCCGGCGCTGGATGTTGAACTCGCCGATTTACTCATCCGCGTTTTTGATTATGCTGGTGAAAACGGTGTTGATCTTGGAGGAGCACTTGTGGAAAAGCTGGAGTATAACAGGACGCGTGAAGACCACACATATGCCGCACGTCGTGAACCGAACGGAAAGAAGTTCTAAAAGGAGAAGTCATGAAAGAACGACTGAAGCAACGAATCGCAGAGTTACAGCAAGCGCAGAGCGCTAACGAAAAACACTATTCCGACGTACTAGCTGCTATTGAAAAGCAGATAGCGTCAGTCACAGCTGCTTTAACATACTTGGAGAGTACTCCGGGCGCGGAAGAACTAGCGAATGAACTTGTGAGCAAATACTTTATGCATATCTGATGGCATGGACGTGCCGGAGCGTTAAATGGAAGTGGTTCTTCTTATCATTTTGATTTTGACATTGATCTTCAGTGAGCGAAGTCGCAATTAGCGGAGTGAAATCATGCAAAAAAATCCGGTAACTGAATTACTCGCCCAGCAGTTGCATCGGGAGTATCGCGCTGCGGAGAAGGCCCTTCGAACAACGGACGAAGTTGGTCACTATCCTTATTTTAAGCATGACCACGGTTGGGAAGGCTGCCACAGGAAGAAGTACTTCCGGCAGCACGCGTCCCGGCTTATAGCTCATGCGGACGCCATCAATCCGATTACGCTCAGCGCGGCAGAGCAAGCGCTGGCAGCCACAGTTCTCATTCGGCGATTGAGCGTTGAGGGTAAGCTTAAGGTGCTCCAATTAAGCCACAAGCAACGCGCCGATGGGGCGGCAACGCGAGCGCATGCTGTTGTTTGTAAAAACCCTCCAAATTGCCCAGGTAACTGTTATGAATATTAAACGAACACTTTTGCTGGATAGCTCGTCCCTTCAATACCGCGCATACCACGCGTCGAAGACGCGACCTACATACACGAGGGATGGAGTTCCGAACGCGGCAGTGAATCTCTACCGCACGATGCTGGCACGCCTTAAACGTGAATGGAAACCAGACTATCTCGTGGCCGCTTGCGACAGCCGGGCGGAGACGTTCCGTACAAAACTTTATCCGTTCTATAAAGCCCAGCGCCGTGAGCCGCCTGACGATTATCTTCGTCAACTCGCAGGCTTTCGTTCTATCTTGCAGTCAGAATTCATACCGATATTTGAGAAGGACGGCTTCGAAGCCGACGATATAATAGGCACGCTGGCTGCTCGGATTGAGGGCGATGTTGTAATTGTGTCCGGCGACAAGGACATGGCACAGCTGGTCACCAGCGACGGGCGCGTGCAACTCCTGAATACCAATACAAACCAGTTGCTTAACGCCGACGGAATTCACAAAACGTACGGAATATGGCCACATCAAGTCGTCGATTACCTTGCAATGGTGGGCGATACGTGCGATAATGTACCCGGTGCGTATGGGATGGGTCCACAGGGTGCTAGGGGCCTGATTCAGACCTTTGGAAGCCTAGATGAAATCATCCGTCGCTCCGGCGAAATCGTCAACAAGCGCTGGCGTCATGCGATAGAAGAAAATTTGCCGATGATTCGATTGAGCAGGCAACTGGTCAAAATTAACACGAACGTTCAGGGGCTTTATGATACGGATAAGTGAAGAAATGAGGAGGGATCTTGTGATGCACGAATTTAGGGGCACACCCACAAGGGCTACGCTTAACGTTGAGCTGGCTTCCGGTGAAAGTTACACTATCAACTTCAAAGAAGTTCATAAAATGAACACAGATAATGGCTTTGCGGACATTAACTCATGGAACGGCTTCCGCGAGTATGTGTCGACAGGAATCACAACACTCACCATTGAGGGCCGAGCCGAACTAGACATATTGACGTCCACCAAGGAGAAAAAGCACATGGAAAAGCCAAGAAAACCATCCGTGAAAACATGCGCCGCCAGCGTTCACAAAGCGACTGTAAAGCAAGTGCAGCTGTTGAAAAAGATTGCTGACGCCGAGAAGCTCTTCAACGAATTGCGTTTAGCGAATGAAGAAAATGATGTCGCGCTCAAAGCCGCAAAGGAACAATTGGTCGCAAGCGCGTCAGCTTAAGCCCGGCCAGACATATACGTATGGCTGGAATCGTATGGGCCGCAAGGGGCAGCCCTGCGTACTCGAAGCGATAGGAGCGAAGAACAGTGTCAGAGTGCGATTTGAAGACGGCTACAGAGCAATCACGAGCGGCAATGCGTTACGACCTTTGTGCTCTATTTCAGGTTCCGGTCAGATTTCTATGTTCTCCTGACTTACATGTGAATGATATCTATGACGAATATTGCTTAATGCTGCTCTGGGCGTTTTCAGGAGGCTGGCGTGGTGATAGGAAACCAGATGGATGGTAACGGCTGTGGCAAACTCACGAAAGGCAATGACCCGAAGGATGATTTGGTGCCGTGTGGCACAAAGCTGTGGTTCATCCGCGACAAAAAGACTGTCACGGAGACCATTCACTTGTGTGTCGAATGCAAGGCTAAGAAATAATGCCTGCGCCACTTAAGAGCGGAACTACTTGCAAGACAACGAAAGCGATACCCGCGCGTCACTGCCGGGCCGTTGCGCCATAAGTACATCCACAGGATCGTGGCTGCTGCGATGCTGGGCAGGGAACTGACCAAGGATGAGCAGGTTCATCACAAGGACACTGACCGTCGTAACTTCAACTGGGACAATCTGATTGTGCTCGGAGAGCAAGACCACGGATGGGTCAGCGCCAAGCAAACGTGGTACATGAAGGAAATGAACATCCTTGAGAAGTGCCAGTGGGACGAGTTCATGGACGAAGAGGCACGACGATTTCATAGTGAAGTAGCACTTGCAAAAGCCGAAGGAAGAGTTTATAATGTTGTTGATGGCGTTATACAAGCGCGCTTCGAAGGTGCTGTTGCATGACGCTCAAGCTTGCACGACCAAATCAAACCCGAAAGGACTGGACTACCATGTTGGTAACTTTTGATTTTCAGAATGGAATGAGCATCGTGCTCAAACCCGAAAACATTCAGGTTGCAGACAACGGAGGCAAGGAAACCGTTCTTGTCACCAGAACCGACAAAGCCATCGTTCCCTTGCTCTTTTTTCCGGCGCTGCTTGCGACTCCCGACGAATTGAAGGCCCGCGCCGATAAGGCCAAGGCTGTGGCGGACGCGCCGCAAGCAACAGTCGCTTCTGCTCCTCCGGCACCAGCAGTACTGTAAGTGCATGGCTGTCCAACTTCGGGTTAAGGGCGGATTTGAAATCATAGCGGTGGTCGAAGACTTGATAACTCTTCGTTCCACCGCTGCGGTTCGAATGTTCGTCGAGACTGAGGATGGGAAGTTGATATTCGAAGGAATAATGCTGCTGGAGGTGCCGGAACGTGACTGACTTTATGCATAACAGCACCATCGAGTGGTATGTTGGATGGCTTAAGGAAGTGCGACCTGACTGGACGGATGAGCAGCGTCTGGAAATTGCCACTGGCTTTGCCACGCAGCAACAGCCCCCTGTACGACCGACTGAGATTGAAGAGGATGAAGAACTTGCAGCTAAAGACGCTCAGGCGGCGCATTTCTTCCTCCGCTCTGACGAGCGCCGCTTACACAAATTGATCAGTGGCTTACTGAAAGAGGCGAGCGAATGAAGCTGACTGAAGAGCAAGCGGAGCGAGCCTACAAAGCGCTGTGGCATCTTGCAATCGCGGGCGTCGGGTTGTATGAATTGCGAAATCACAGGACTGCGCTTTCGAAGATTCTGGCGTGTGGTTTGATTGCCTTTCACGCCGACGCTGCTGTGTGTGATGCCATCGACATACCAACAACGCCGCAACGGTTTATTCGTCGGATTCTGGTTAAGTAGAATGTTGATACTAACAGCTACTAATGTCACACTAGACGTATTGGAGTCTGGCCACTGTAATCCTGTTTTGGCGCGCCCTGACGGGACTTCCGATTACGACGTCTGTGTTGGCATCAATCAGCATATGATTTGGCGTGGCTTAGTGCGCCGCCGTAGACGCGACGCCGGGGCTGCCGAGCTCCTGCGGCTGGTCGCTAAGCGTATGGATGAATCTGGGGTAACATATTCAAAAGTTACCAAAGAGCCACTTGCAAAACCTGCCCGCAAGTGGTAAAATGATCTCATGCTTACCGAACGAAGTTGTTGGAAAATCGCCATTACACTTAATGTAATGTGGATGGTGCTGTTTCTTTCGCTTTGCTTTATCCTTCCGCGATTGGCACATGGCGCTACTTCGAAGTCGAACCGGTCGAACAGTCTTGGCGTTGAGCAGACGTACAGTAATCCGAATACTTATTTGCTCGCAGTTCCCATCGACGCTCAGTTTCTTGACGGCGGCAACTTTACTTCGATTCGTTTTCATCCGTACAACACGACGATGCTCTACGACGAGAATGTGTTGTTTTGTGGTGATGTGGCCGAGTACTTTAACGGCAAGCGCGGCGTGCTCATTATAGTGTACGACCGCGTCGGGCACCGCGCGTTCCGAGGCTTGGCGTGCCACGAGCTCTCGGCAGTGTTCGAAGTTCCTAGAAGGGAGACGCCATGAATCCACATCA
>Ga0074046_10001192_pt1 | contig 23954 bp, 16 predicted proteins | sample BogForMeECP23OM3_FD_94441 | JGI IMG/M metagenome (GOLD analysis project Ga0074046, IMG submission 94441) | Bog forest soil microbial communities from Calvert Island, British Columbia, Canada - Bog Forest MetaG ECP23OM3 | ecosystem: Environmental > Terrestrial > Soil > Wetlands ...
AACGACAGCGCTGGTTCGACAATGGACGTTTGGTATCGCGCCTTGTTCTTTGCGAACCACTCGCGGTCGTTGTGCCGCTTTAGCTGCCGCAGAAATACGAAGACTTCTGGGCTGAAGAAAGCCATGTCAGCCATCAAAATCCCCCCGGTGCAATCGTCAGTTTACCGGCTTCGCTCCACGTGCCTGTATCTTTCGCCAGACCAGCACTGCAAGCTGCACGGAATCGTAAATGGTTGCCTTCAACTTGGGGCTGGCTGGATGGGCTCTTCCCGCAGCCGAATGGCTGCAATCAGGCAGGCGGCTGTGAGCAGTCCACCACGTTCACGTTCTTCCGGCATGCCAGTCAGTGTAGGCGAACAAAAGGCGAATCGTCAACTCCCCGCGGAAATCCGTTGAAATCCATGCGCCCGGGCGCCAATCGTATTAAGCGGGCTGGTCATGAGACATGCCTTTATGAGCCTTTTTGTTCTTGTTCAGTCTCGCAATTTCCGTGCCTTAACTGTGCCTTACAAGACCGAACAAGGGGGCTTTTCCACAGACATTTTCACAAAGCCTAAAGGGCTAAGTAGTTGTAAACACACAAGACAATCCACTTGCAAAAGTTGGTTGTAGGCTTAGGAAACCGCTGCTCTATCCATCTGAGCTACAGGGCCGGGATGGTGTTGCTTCATTATCGCACGCGGAATTCGCGGGAAATCCGCAGCAAAGCGGAGTAAAATTCGGCTCTCGGCCCTTGGGGCCGCGTAGTCAACTGCACTGAGCAGTGCGAGTCCTTCTGCAAATCGAGCCGGCCGCACTGGCCGGCGGAGCCGCCGTTCGATGGCTGAACGAGCCAACAAGCCATGGGCTACAGGAAGAGCGGGAATCCTCCCGGCCGTAGTGCTGAGCCTCTTCGTAAGCGTACCAACGCTGTGGGCCGCGTCGCAGAAACCCAGCAAAACGGACCGCCCTGAGGTTCCCTTCGGTTTCACCGGCTTGAGTCCTGTGCAGGCGGGCGCCTATGACATGAAGGCGCAACCGGCCGCCGTAGCGCTCGAGGCACTGACTGCGATGACGCTGAAGGGCTGGGAAACCATCCGCAAGTATTACCCGAAGTTGGGAGTGATTTCGGAAACCGGCGGGGTGAGCGTCAACCCGCGCGATCCCGAAGACCGGCGGTTCTACGCTGCGTTTGCGACGGAGGATCCGGGAAGGAGCCCGGTGCCATTGATCTCGGCGATTTGTTCGCTGGAGTCGAGCGAGGTTTCAGGCGACCTGAAGGCTCTGCGCGAAGAGCTGCTGGAGGCGATGAGAGTTGAAGACTACTCGACCTGGACCAGCGAACGTTTGCGGCAGGTCATGCGGGGGATGACCCAGGAACAAATCACTGCCAAAGGCGTGAAGTACAGGGCAGCGAAGAGGACACTGACGTTTAAGGAAACGGTGCAGTTGTATGCCATGACGTTGGCACTGCTGCAAAAGGACACCACATGGACGAAGTGGAGTGAAGCGATAAAGAAGATGGGGTATCCGCTGCCGCCGCTCCCCGACATGGTTGATTTCACCAACCGGCTCAGTCACCAGTTGCCGGTAATCATTGCGCCGGGCGCGACCCGCGGCCTGCTGCTGTATCGGCCGGGGTGGGATATCGCGCAGCCGGTGACGAAAGAAGAGTACGAGGAACGCGCCGACGTTGTGCTCATTCGACGCGCGGGAACAACATTTCACATCGAAGAATTTCCAATTTACCTGACCAACAACCAGAAGGAATGGAACCCGGCGTGGATCGAGGAGCGAGACGAGGCCAAGGACACGACGCTGATCGCACGGAAGTTCGAGGGCGACTGGACCCGATTCGATGGACCCTATATGTGGCCCAAGGGCGACCAACTGACGGGCGAGGACGCGTACCGTGCGACCGTGAAATTCCGGAAGGGCGAAATCGTCATTGAGGCCGAGCGCTTTGTGTTGCGGCGAGGGGCTGTGGTGAGGACATGGCGGGACCGGACGTATGATCCGTTGAACATGAAACGCTTTGATGCGGGAATAGAGGTCCCGGAGGCGCCACTGACTGCGGAACTGCCGAGCCTGGATATCTGGCCGGCTATGTGGCGTCTGATGTCCTGGAACATCAACGAGACCTGTTACCGGCACGACGATCGTGAGTTGTTTTGGTACAAGGTCGATGAGAATTCGTGGAGCAGCTCGATCTATCCGCGCAAGGATGCTGGGGAGGCGGCGTTACGGCCGGCCCAGCCGGTGACAGCGCTAACCAGTGGAATCGTAGCGCGATTTGCCGGCGTGGGAGCGATGCAGCCTAGCGATGTGCAACTCCTGAACGACGAGCAGAAGACAAGCGTGAACCTTGCGTCTGGATTGATGAACCGTTGCCTGGCGAATGCAGGTGGGACGGAAGTAAACGAGCTGCGAGGGGGGTTGCCGCGTGACCAGGAGAACCAAACACCAATTTATTTTTATAGCGTGCGAAATGGGACGTCGGTGCGGAAATCGCCCGATTCACTGGTGGTGGTGCTTTCTGAGGGGTATTACAACAGCTACATTTCGGCATTCAACCGGCTGCTGTGGGTGTTGGAGAAGCCCTTCGCGAACGATGCAGTGAAGGTGGAGTCCGTGCACCGGGCAATGGAAGCCTATCTGCAGAACGGAATTCCAAAGGACGCCGATCAATCCAGCGACCCGGTGTTGATCGCATGGTCGCAGGCATTGCAGAGCGGTGGAGTAGATCAACTCTTGAGTGCGTCGATTGTGCCCAGAACTGTCAAAGGTGGTACGCCGAGCGGTGGGATCGACGCGGCGAAGACCGGGTTCACAGCCGCGCGGACTGGCGACTGGCTGCGATCAGGGGAGCCAGGCGAGGATTCAGGAGCATCACGATTGGATTCGACCGAAGCGAAGTCAAGCGAGACCGCACTGGGTCTGATGAATCTCTACCTCGCCAAGTCGGACGTCGCATGGGCTGAGCAATGGAGAGGATGGTATCCGCAGGGAACGAGCGTCGGGTTTCGGATGGCGGGCAGTAACGGGCAAGGTAGGGCGAAGGAGGAGATACGGGAGATCACCTCTGCGCAAGGTGAGAAGCGCACGGAGGTGGAGGTCATGGTAGAGCTGCCAGAGCGGGCGTACTCGGACTATCCGACTGCACTGGTATGGGTGCTCGGCGTGCTGGAGGTCAACGCTCGCAATTCCGACCGGAGCAGGGCGGGATCGATTGGCGGACAGGGAACGGGTGTAGCGAGCGTGCTGGAGTTCTTGCGGGAGCTGAATCCGCTCCAGGATCTGGCTGTGTCGCAGACGCTGATGCGCCTGGGGGTGGATGCGAAGACGCTTGCTGCATCGCTGCCGGATGTTCCAACGATGTTCTTGAGTGCTAGTCGGGTGGAGGGCGCGACGGAGGCTGGCGCGTCCGAGTCGGGAAAGGCTGCTGCCGCACATGGACACGAAGATTCGGCGCCAGTCGTCGCGCGGCGGATCATCGCGGCGCAGTTTCCGAGCGATGTGGGGCTGGGGCCGCTGAGCGAATCCGAGCAGGCGATGACGGGTGAAGTTGTCAGAGTGATGAACCTGTATCTGAACAAGAGGGAAGAGAAGAAGGACAAAGCCGCTGAGCAATTGCGACAGAACCTAACGCTTGTCACTAACCTCTTCTTGTACCGCAATACGAGTGAGACGATTAACGTAAAACAGGGATCGACTAAAGTGCTGTTCGTCGGTCTGCCCGCGCAGAACCTAACCTACGCTGCGCTGTTCGTGGAGTTGCTGCGCGTGGTGGAGATGCAGGACGAACGTCTGACGAATTCATGGGAGCGGCGGCAGGAGATTGCCGGTTCGATCCGGAACTTTCTTGGCGCTTACGCCAAAGAGAATCCGAGTGACACGGCGGCAACGCAACTCAGCCAGGTCGAGATCAAGACGATGACGGAGCTGTGGTGAACTCGTCGGCGGCCTGCGGATTCCGGATGGGAGTTGTGACGAGCAGCAGTAAAACTGCGAGGTTGAGCCAGCCCAACCAGTTGCCGAAGCGATCATACAGAGTGGGTTCATGTTGAACCGGGACGGTAGCGACGAGTGCCGCGAAGGGCGCGGTGTCGGTTGATCGTTCGGCGAGCACCCGGCCGCGGTTGTCGCTGACGCTGAGTATGCCTTCTTTCGGAGCGCGGGCGATGCTGAAGCCGCTTTCGACTCCGCGGAGGATGGCCATGCGGCCATGCCACCAGCCATCGACGCCGAAGTCCCATGCCGGGACCAGCAGCAGACCTACGCCATCGTTTCCGTAGTCGCGGCTCAATTGCGGAAAATCCATGTCCTTGCAAATGGTGATGCCCCACAAGCCCGAAGGCTCCTGCCATTCGGTGCGCGCAGTGCCGACGGTAAGCTTGCCCTCATAGACCGGCAACATGTGATGTTTCTCATAAGTGCGGATGGCGCCGTCGGGGAAATAGAGGCGAGCCTCGTTCCACTTTGCGCCGGTTGTTGGGTGGATGACGCCGGCGACGATGAGTGCTCCGGTTTTTGTCGCGGTGGATTGGAGCAGAGGATCGGCTTCGGGGAGTTCGGAGTCGAGCAGGATGGCGATTTTTTCGGGAATGACGATAACCTGTGCGCGGGTGTCGCGTTCGGAATTCGACACCGTCCGGCAATTAACTAGCCAAAATGTCAAGTGGTTGTCCCGGCCTTGTGCGAGTCGCAAGCATTGCGATGCCAGCAGCGGCAGGTAAGGGCCAACCACCTTCTCCTGCCCTTTCATCTCCCTCCACCAGAGCCGATTGTCTCTGTCCCTTCGGACCACACGACGTCACCAGGACGGGAAGCCCGGCAGTGAGCAGTTCGCTCTCTTGTTGCGACCAGGGGAGTGACCTAGGTTGAAGGCAGCGAATACAACGCTAGAAACCATGCCCGAAGCAACGCACAGTGCGAGGCAGATGAGTTACCCGGGCGAGAGGAGAGAGCGGACCCGGTTCGAGATTCGCGGCATGGCGCGGTTCAGCTGGAAGACGGAGGAAGGTCGCTGGCAAGAGGGGAGTGGGACGACCGCCAATATAAGCTGCGGCGGCGCTTTTATCGAAAGCGAGACGACGCCGAATGTCGGATCGCAGGTGCGGATCGTGGTAGCGCTGCAAGTCGAGGCGAGGCCTGAGCTGGACATCCACCTCTATGGGGTGGGCAATGTGCGCCACTCGCGCGACAGACCAACGGAGCGCGTCGGATTCGGTGCATGGGCGGTGTTTCGCAGGGAAGCGCCCCCATGGGAGGAGCACGGGCGAATTCATACGGACGCGGTCGGGTACAACGACGTCGCTAACGATGGTGAAGCAAAGGCGCCGCAATCGCATTCGAATGCACGGTCGGCGGTTGGGCGCCTGAATGATACGGCTGTGCAAACGGAGGGGAGAAAGGTCACATGAAATTATTGCGCCTGTTTTGTGGTGTGCTGTTTTTAGTGTTGGGAATCCTGTCGCTGCCAGCCATGGCGGGCAGCGTCAACATGCAATTCACCGGGCTGCCAACCGGCAACAATTACGGGGGAGTGGCAAGCTACCCTTATAACATCAGCGTTAACGAAGGGCCGAACCAGTGGATGATGTGTCTCGGCTACATCGAGCACATCGAGGGCGGGGAAACCTGGCAAGCGACAGTGGCGAGCATCGGAAGCTTGGATCCGAAGACGCACCTGCTGGATTACCAGGCTGCGTTCCTGTACGAGAAGGCGGTTGCCGACCACGGAGCAAATAGCGATTTGAATGCAGCCGTGTGGTACCTGTTCGAAGGGGTACCATCGCTGACGCCGGGAGCGCAGGCATTTGTGTCGCAAGCGCAGAGCCAGACATTCAACCAGGGCGAGTTCGCGGATGTGTTGCTGTACACCGCCATTCCGGGAACGGAGAGCGGCAACCTGGGAACGGCGCAGAGCTTCCTGGGTAGTACGCCGGAGCCCGGCACGCTCGCGCTGTTTGGCTCAGGGATGATTGGGTTGGCCGGCATGCTTCGTCGCAAGTTTCGCAGCTAGGTGCGACGGACGTCAGGCTTTGGGCTGCCGGCTCGGCAGCCCTTTTTGTTTGTGGGTAGCACGAGTTACGCGGCGCGGGAGATTAGTGGCACAGTTCACATGCGCGAGAAGGTTCTGTATCCTGCGGTATTTCGTGAGCAGGAGGAAGCGAAGCCCGGGCGCCTCCTTCGATCCAATTACGGAACGCCTCGGTGGCCGCTGGCTTGACGCGGGTGAACTTGACGCCCGCCGACCCGTCCGGACGGGTCCATGCGATGACCGCCTGAACCTCCACCGGTAACGGCTGGCCGGGGAGATGGAAGCTCAGGGCTACATCTTCAGCGACCGCCAATGATGGTGGAACGCGCTGCAGTCCGATGCCGCCCATGCTGAGGTCGGTGGCCTCGGCAAGCACACACTGTCCGTTCTTCGCCGTCAGCGACACGGGTACGCTCAATTCGGCACGGCAATTCGCCGGCAAATGTGGCGCGGCTTTGCCGGCGGCGGTGCGGCGACGGCCCAGCGTAATGTGATATTCGCTCAGTTTTCGGCAAAAGGTACGGCGCGGTATGCCCAGCTGCGCGGCTGCCAGGCTCTGATTGCCACCTGTCGATTCAAGCGTGCGCAGGATCAGCAGGCGCTCCATCTCGGTGACGGTGGTGATGCGAGGAGGGAGGGTGGGTGCTACCGGGAATGAGTTGTCCGAGTCGATGGCTGCATGGCGTCGCACGTCTTCCGCGGAAATGTAGCGGTGGGGAACAATCATGCACAACTTCGAGACCAGGTTGCGCAGCTCGCGAACGTTTCCCGGCCAGCTCAAACGCGACAGCAATTCGAGTGCATCGCCGGTGAAACCGGCGTCAGAACGCAGCCGCGCAAGGAAGTGAACCGCAAGGGCGACGATGTCGCGCGGCCGCTCGCGCAGGGGCGGGACCGCAATGTGGAATTCGGAGATGCGGTGGAACAGGTCGCGGCGAAATGCACCAGAGTGTACCGCGGCTTCGAGATTGCGATTGGTCGCGGCAATCAGGCGCACGTTGACGGAGACCTTGCGGCTCCCGCCCAGCCGATAGAACGGTACCGAGTCGAGCACGCGCAGGAGCTTGACCTGCACGCGAGGATCGATTTCTCCGATCTCATCGAGGAACAGCGTCCCCCCGTCAGCCAACTCAAACAAGCCGGGCTTAGTCGAGTCAGCGCCGCTGAAGGCCCCTTTTTCGTAGCCGAACAATTCGCTCTCGACCAGATGTTCCGGCAGTGCCGCACAATTCACATCGACCCATGGCCGGGAACCGCGGCTTGAGCACTGGTGCACCAGGCGAGCGATCACTTCTTTACCGCTGCCGGTTTCGCCGGTAATCAGAACGGCGGTGGGATGGCGGGCGATCATGCGCGCGGTTTCCAGCAACTGCAACATGCCGGGGTCTTCCGCGATTACGAAATCGCTGGGCGCTGGGTCGAGTGTCGCCGATGCATTCATCGAGGGCTGCTTGTCTGACATAGTGGCAATTCCGTTCTTGTCTCGCTAATAGCATCGACCCCTCCGCTCTCTGTCTCCAGTCGAAATGTGCCAGTTTGGCGCGATCAACCCAAAGCTAGTGCCAATTTGGCACGAGACTTCCGTGGAGCGGAATCCGCCGCGAATGAATGCAAAGGAGTTAGCCGCTGGCCGGAATTGGCATCCCGACTGCAATATGAGCTGGTGAATTTCCATATTGGTTGGAGGTGTTGGCCATGAAACGCAAGTTTTGGATCAGCTTGGCATTCTTCGTTCCGGTTCTCTTGCTGGCGCAGACGTCGAAGCTGGCCCCGGAACTGAAACAAACGCCGAGCGGCCAGATGGTCTCGGTCATCGTGCAGTATAAGACGCCGCTGACGCCGGCCCAGTCAAAGAGCGTCGCTATCGCAAGCGCCAGCGCGTCGACACCGCTCGGTGTCATCAACGGCGTTCAGGCAGTCATCCCGGCGAGCACGCTGGCCTCGCTTTCAGCCAACCCGAATGTGGCGTACGTTTCGCCCGACCGGCGAGTGCACGGTCACCTTAACAATGCGGCCCCGGCAGTGCTGGCGAACTATGCATGGGGCTTGGGATTGGATGGCACGCATATAGGCGTGGCGGTAATTGACAGCGGCATTCATCAAACAAACGATCTGGGGCAGCCAGTCGGTGGATCGCGGATCAAAGCTGCCTTCGACTACACCGGCGACGGCCTGGATGACGGTTACGGTCACGGCACCCATGTTGCGGGGATCATTGCAGGTAACGGCACCGACTCCAACTGCAGTGCGTGCAACGTGTCGATTAAGGGCATTGCGCCCAATGTCGACCTGATTAGTTTTCGCGTGCTGAATAACCTCGGCGAAGGCAACGAGAGCGCAGTGATCCAGGCGATCCAGGCGGCGATCCAGTGGAAGTCAACCTACAACATTCGCGTGCTGAACCTGTCGTTGGGGCGTCCGGTGTACGAGAGCTACAAGCAAGACCCGCTATGCCAGGCAGTGGAACAGGCATGGAAGGCGGGAATCGTCGTCGTGGCTTCAGCCGGCAACGATGGGCGCGACAATACCTTCGGCAGCTATGGCTACGGCATGATCGAGGCACCAGCTAACGACCCCTACGTCATTACGGTAGGGGCGATGAACGCCAAAGGAACCCCCGACCGCTCCGATGATGTGATGACCAGCTACAGCGCCAAGGGGCCGACGGTGATCGATCGCATTGTGAAACCGGACATCGTGGCGCCGGGCAATCGCGTGGTGTCCCTGTATGCTCCTGGGCAGCTCGAGGCGCAGAATCCGCAGAACCAGGTGCCTTTCAGCTACTACCAAAGCAATGGCAGCACAGACCCCTCCGGAAGCTATTTCGTGCTGAGCGGAACCAGCATGGCGGCAGGGATGGTAAGCGGTGCGGTGGCCTTGATGGTGCAGAACGACCCCACCCTGACGCCGGACCAGATCAAAGCCCGCCTGATGAAGACGGCGTACAAGAAGCTTCCGCGGTATGCCACGGTGACGGATGGCGACCAGACCTACAACGTGCAGTCCGACGTGTTTACGGTGGGAGCAGGCTACCTGGATATTCAGGCGGCGCTGATGAGCAGGGACCGGGCCCAAGGCTCGGCAAGATCACCGGTAGCGGCGTTCGACACCACCAGCGGGAATGTTTATTTCGTGGCCGACATGCAAACACCCTGGGGCGCGGCCGCGATCTGGAACGCTTACTTTCCGTCTCCAAGTACCACAACGTGGGACCCATCAACCGTATGGGGAACCGATGCCTTCCTGCCGAACTCCACTATTTGGGGCAACTCCGGCACCTGGGGAAGTTCTGCGATGTGGGGCAACTCCGCCATGTGGGGGAAATCTGCCATGTGGGGCGACTCCGCCATGTGGGGGAAATCTGCCATGTGGGGCAACTCTGCCATGTGGGGGAAATCCGCCATGTGGGGCAAGGGAGTCATGCTCACCGGCGAGAACTAGAAAGGCCTACGACCCGTGAGCCACACTATTACCCATCGGGTGCGGCGACCACGGCGCTGCCGAAGATAGTTGGTGATGTGACCGGGTGAGGGTGCCGAACCAGACGGCACCTTCACCTGTTCGGCTTCTCACCACGTGGAGCAGCAATTGCAAGGCGAGTTGAAACCGCTGCCCGCGCCAGCGGTTGACGCCTCAGGCGGAGTGAAGGACGCTGACCATGACTTGGCGGACCAAGACATTCATTACCGCAGTCATCCTGACCGGCATCTCGGTGCTGGCGGTGGAAGTGGCGCGAGACCCGTGGCTGGCGTCGGGCAGGTTTGCGTTCTACCTGCTTGCCGCGGTTCTTGCGTCAGGGCTAAAGGTGGAGTTGCCCGGGATCGATGGGACACTGTCGGTCAATCTCATTGTGAACCTCGTTGCCGTGGTGGAGCTGTCTCCCGGAGAAGCCCTGGCAGTAGGCTGCACGTCGGCGGTGTGCCAATCGCTTTGGCGTAAGCAACACATCGAGGTGGTGCATGTGGTCTACAACCTGGCGCAAATGGCGCTCACTATTGATGTGTCGCAGTTGGTGTTTCATCATTCGGTTCGGATACTTGGTCCCAGCCTGCCACTGCGGCTGCTGGCAACGTCATCGGCCTACTTTCTGGTCAACACTCTGTTAGTGGCAGCGGTAATTGCCCTGACGGAGCACCGGGAGTTCCGGCGGACGTGGGCCGAGTCCTATCTGTGGTCGTTCTCCAATTACCTTGTGGGTGGCGTTCTGGCGTGCTTCATCGCCTGGTCGAACCTGCGCCTGGGCTGGCAGACCTCGGCCATGATGATGCCGGTGGCATACCTCATCTACCGCTCCTACCGCCTTTACCTTGCCAAACTGGAGAACGAAAAGAAACACGTCGAGGAGATGGCCGCGTTGCACCTGCGAACCATCGAGGCGCTGGCCCTGGCCATCGACGCGAAAGACCATTCAACCCACAATCACCTGCAGCGAGTGCAGGTGTTTGCCGTCGAAGTGGGAAAGGAGATGGGTCTCGACGAAGAGGAGTTGGAAGCGTTGCGGGCAGGTGCGCTGCTGCACGACATCGGCAAGCTGGCGGTGCCAGAGCACATCATCAACAAGCCCGGGCGGCTCTCGCCGGAAGAATTCGAAAAGATGAAGATACACCCTATTGTGGGGGGAGAAATCCTGGAGCGGGTGAACTTTCCATATCCGGTCGTGCCCATTGTGCGGTCGCACCACGAGCGGTGGGACGGCAAAGGGTATCCCGATGGATTGCAGGGCGAGGCGATTCCGATTGGGGCGCGGATCCTGGCAGCGGTGGATTGCCTCGATGCACTGGCTTCGGACCGGCAGTACCGGCGGGGCATCCCATTGAACGAGGCGATGGACGAGATCGTGCGTGGCGCAGGCACACAATTTGACGAGCGGGTGGTGCGAGTCCTGCAGCAGCGATACGAGGAACTGGAGAGCAAGGCCAAGGCGCTCTCCGGCAACGGCGATGCGGTGAAGCTGTCGACGAATGTGCGCGTCGCCAACGGCAACGCGCCGGCAGCAGGATTCGAAAACGCAAAACCGGTGACTGGAGGGAAAGGCGACTTTCTGGCGTCGATCGTGGCGGCCCGTCATGAAGCGCAGACACTGCTGGAGTTCAGCATCGAGCTGGGGCGTTCGCTGAGCCTCTATGAAACCTTGTCGCTGGTGGCAGCGCGGCTGCGCAAGCTGGTTCCATACAATGCGGTAGCCATCTACCTCATTCGCGACGACAAGCTGATTCCCGAGTATGTCACTGGCGACGATTTTCGAGTGTTCTCGTCGCTGCAAATTCCGATGGGAGAAGGTCTGTCCGGTTGGGTGGCGCAAAACCGGAAGCCGATTCTGAATGGGAACCCCTCGGTGGAGCCGGGATATCTCAGCGAAACCCATCCCGAAAGCTTGATGTCGTCGGCGCTGGCGCTACCGCTGATGCGTGGCGGGGACGAGGTGTTGGGGGTGCTGGCGCTGTACAAGCTGGAGGCCGACGCCTTCTCGTCCGATCATCTGCGCATCCTGCTGGCGATGACCGAGAAGATTGCCGCTTCGATCGATAACGCCATGAAATACCAGGCGGCGGCGGATTCGGCCAAGGTGGACTATCTCACTGGGCTGCCCAATGCGCGCTCGTTGTTTCTGCACCTGGACGCGGAGATTGCACGCTGCACACGCGAGCGAAGCCGGCTGGCGGCGATCGTATGCGATCTCAATGGCTTCAAGGCGTTCAACGACAAGTTTGGACACCTGGCGGGAAACAAGCTGCTGGAGGCGTTTGCCGCCCGTCTACGGCTGGTGTGCCGGGAATATGACTTCATCTCGCGCATGGGAGGCGACGAGTTCGTGCTGGTGACTCCCGGCCTGAGCCGCAAGGCGGCACAGGAGATATGCCGCCGGGTGAACAGCGCCGCGGCGGAGAGCGCCCGGGAGGTGACCCCGTCAGGGGAACTCTCGGCAAGTGTTGGTGCGGCGTTCTTCCCCGAAGATGCTACGGACTCAGAGCAGCTACTGGTGGAAGCGGACAAACGAATGTACGCTAACAAGAAGCTGATGCGGCGGCCGCAGGAGGCTGAACAAATGCCGGTCCTGACGGAACGGATTCAATAGGGGCGGAGCCATGTCGTTGCTCAAGTCGATCGCGTACCGGCTGGTGATATTGGCGGCGACGATCGTGGCTGGGGGGCTGCTGTCCGCGACCCTGGCGCGCTATGCCCCCGGCTTTGGAGCCGACGAGCGGCAACTGGATGCACGATTGAGCAGCGAGAGCATTCAGGCCATCCGCAGCGCGTCGAGGGAGGAGAGGAGCATGGCCACCTACTACGCTAGATCGCTGCTCCGGTTGGCACGCGGCGACCTGGGCAACTCACGGTCACTGCAGCGGCCGGTGCGGGAGCTATTGGCTGAGCGCGGAGCCGTCACGCTGCGGTTGGTTGGTGCTGGTCTGGCCATTGCGTGGGGGTTCGCTTTGTTGCTGGTACTGGCCTCGTGGACATTCCACTCAGAGGCTGTGGAGAAGGCATGCGCAGTTGGAGCCGGGCTTCTCTTGTGCTTGCCGGCAGGCGCGATGGCCTTGCTGCTCATTCTGTTGAATGGTCCGGGATACGTGGCGCTGGCATTGGTCGTGTTTCCGAAGGTGCACCGTTATCTCAGTGACCTCGTGGGGGCGACGGCGCGAATGTCCCACATTGTCACGGCCAAGGCGAAAGGAATTTCGGAAGTCAGAATTTTGTGTTGGCATGTGGTCCCGGTCATCCGGCGGGAGGTTCTGGCGCTGGCCGGAGTCTCGGTGGGTTTGGCGATTAGCGCCGCGATTCCGGTGGAAGCGCTGTGCGGCATACCCGGTGTAGGTCAACTGGCCTGGCAGTCGGCGTTAGCGCGTGACATTCCCGTGCTGATCGTGGTTTCGCTATTGGTGATCGCGTTCACGGTTATGGCGAATTCCGGCGCCGATCTTTTGGCGGACGAGCGGAGGCAACTGTCATGAGAGCGGCAAGAACGGTTGCTCTGGTAGTTGCGTCGCTGATCGCGATGGTCAGCCTGGCAGGCAGCCTGCTGCCGCGCTTCGAGTATAGTCGGCAGGACCGCGAGCACTTTTCCGCCGGACCCTCGCCAGATCACTGGCTGGGTACCGATGCGGTGGGCCGCGACCGATTGGCACGCCTGCTACATGGGACACGGGTTTCATTATCGCTGGCACCAGCGGCGGCAGCGCTGTCGCTATTACTGGCGTTCGTGGCCGGGGCGGCGCCGGGCTTTGCTGGCGGAGTCAGCGAACGCGTGGCCAAAACCATCATCGATTTGGTGCTGTCGATCCCATGGCTTTTCCTGCTGCTGATAGTGCGGGCGATGCTGCCGCTGAATACATCGCCCGCCGCTTCGGCGACGATTACGTTCCTGATGCTTGGCCTGCTGGGTTGGGGCGTGCCGGCACGAATTCTGCTGGCGCGAGCACGGCGGCTGCGGCAGTCGGAGTTTGTGCTGCTGGCGCGTGCCAGTGGGCTTCCGCGGTGGCGGCTGCTCTTGGTCCACGTCATGCCGAACCTGTTGCCGGTGCTGGTGGCGCAGTTCTGGATTGCCGTGCCGGTCTTCATCCTGGCAGAAGCCAATCTCAGCCTGCTCGGGCTGGGTGTAGCCGAGCCGCTACCGTCGCTTGGCAGCCTGCTGCGGGAGCTCGAAACCGTGCTGTCGATCCGCGGCGATGTATGCAGTTTCGGCGCACTGATTGTGCTGGTGGTAATGGTCAGCAGCCTGCAAATCGCATTTGTGAAACACGAGGTGTCCTGATATGCGTCGCGCATTGTTCCGTATGTGCCTGCTGCTTCTTGTGCTGGTGAGCGTGGGATCCTGTTTGGATGAGTTGCGGTTTTATCTGGGCTCCGACCCCAAAACGTTTAACCCGGCGTTGGTGGCCGATGATGCATCGGAAACGATTCGCTATCTGACGGGCGGAGTACTGCTGCGGCTGAACCGGCAGACCCAGCAGGTAGAGCCGGAGTTGGCAGCGGCGTGGAGGGTGTCGAAGGACGGAAAGACCATTACGTTTCAATTGCGGAACGGCGTGCGGTTCTCGGACGGCACGGCTTTTAGCGCGCAGGATGTGAAGTACACCATGGATGCGCTGATGGATCCAGCCTTGCATTCGCCGACCGGCGACGCATTTCGTTCGGGACCGGGAAAGTTGACGTCGGTAGTGCTTACGGCTGACAGAATCAGCCTGACATTTCCTGCACCGGTAGCAGGACTGGAGAAGTTGTTCGACCAAGTGGCCATAGTTTCGGCGAACTCGCCGAAGAAAGAGATGGCAGCGCTGGGCCCATTCTATGTCGCCGACTACAAGCCCGGCGCTTATATAACTCTGCGCAGGAACCCTAACTATTGGAAGCATGATGATGCGGGCCATCCGCTGCCGTACCTGGATGGTGTGAAATTGGAGATCCAGGCGAACCACGATATTGAGATGCTGAAGTTCTCGCGCAACGAGATTCACCTGATTAACTCCATGGACGCCGACTACTTCGACCGGATTGCACAGGTCGCGCCGGGAAAAGTGCGCGACGCCGGGCCTTCACTGGATTCCGAACAAATGTGGTTCAACCAGGTTCCGGGCGCACCGATTGCGGCGTTCAAGCTGGAGTGGTTCAAGTCTCGCAACTTCAGGCGAGCAGTCTCGGCGGCCATCAACCGGAGCGATTTATGCAAGGTTGTCTACGGAGGGCATGCGGTTCCTGCCCGCGGCCCGGTTTCGCCAGCCAACAAATTTTGGTTCGACTCGCAATTACCGCAGGCGCGCTTTGACCCTTCGTATGCCTTGCAACTGCTGCGGGAGGACGGATTCCGATTGACGGCCGGGAAGCTGGTTGATCGCGGCGGGCATCCCGTGGAGTTTTCCATCGTAACCAATGCCGGTAATCGCACGCGCGAACGGACAGCGACCATGATTCAGGCTGACCTGCGCGCGATCGGCATCATGGTGAATGTGGTCACGCTGGATTTTCCGTCGCTCATCCAGCGCATCAGCGAGAATTTCAACTACGAGGCGGCGCTGCTGGGCATGACCAACGTGGAACTCGACCCCAACGCGCAGATGAATGTCTGGCTGAGCTCTTCCGACGAGCACCAGTGGAACCCGAGGCAGAAGACGCCTGCCACACCGTGGGAGGCCGAGATCGACCGCTTGATGCGAGCACAGGCGTCAGCATTGGATGACAAAACGAGGAAGAAGAACTTCGACCGTGTGCAGGAGATCGTAGCGGAGCAGGCCCCGTTCCTCTACCTGGTGAACAAGAACGCGCTGGTGGGAGTTTCTCCGATACTGCAGGGAGTGGTACCGGTCGCGGCCCGACCGCAGACGTATTGGAACATTGAGCGCATCCGGTTCTCGGCGGAGAGGGCCAGCAATGGAAAGTGACCAGACGCTGCTGCAAGTCGATCTGCGGGTGGACTACCCCAACAAGCCGTGCGCCCTCAGAGGCGTTTCGTTTCGGATGCAGCGTGGAGAGGTGCTGGGGCTGGTGGGAGAGAGCGGATCCGGCAAGAGCACCATCGCCCTGGCGCTCCTGGGGCTGCTTGGCTGCAAGGACGGAGGGGCCATTGGACACATCGTGTTTCAAGGCCGTGACCTGATGAAAGCGTCGGAAAGAGAGATGCAACGGGTCCGCGGGCGTGAGATCGGACTGGTGATGCAGAGCCCGCTGGCCAGCTTGAATCCGGCACTGCGCATCGCTACGCAACTGGGAGAGGCCTGGAGAGCTCACGCCAAGGGTGACGCCAGCGCTCGTACCGAGGCGGTTTGCCGGGGACTCGAGCGAGTTGGGCTTCCGAATAACGAGGAATTCCGGAGGCGGTACCCGTCACAGATCAGCGTGGGACAGGCACAGCGTGTGCTGATTGCGATGGCAGCGATGCACATGCCGGCGCTGCTGATCGCAGACGAACCGACCAGCGCCCTGGATGCAGTGACCCAAATGGAAATCCTCAACATGGTGGCAAGCCTCAATCGTGAGATGGGAACCGCAGTGCTCTACATCTCGCACGATCTGCAGTCGGTAGCATCGATCTGCCAAAGAATCGCGATCTTGCACGACGGGGAGATCGTGGAATGCGGGAGAACGGAGGCAATCCTGCTGCGGCCGCAGCATTCCTACACGCAACGGCTGCTGGCCTGCGTGCCATGGCTGCAATCACACACCTTTCCATCGGAAAGAGTCCTGCAGTCCGCAGCGCGTGGTTCTGAAGAATGGGCCGTTTCAATTGACACGCAATCGACTCCGGTACCAATGGTTCCGGGTCTAAAGTCCCGATGCCATCCGCCGATGGGGTATTAGAGACGATCTTCCGGGAGTCGTGGGGATCGTCGGCAGAGCGGAGGCACGGTGATGTCGCGGCCCAGAACAATTCGCATCGTCACGGCGGATTCGAACCAGATGGCGTGTCGCCTGCTGTCGGAGGCGCTGAGCAAAGAGCCCGGTCTCTCGGTGGTGGGTTCGGCGGTGGACTATGAGGCTCTGTTGCGATCCATGCAGGCGGTGAACCCTGATATTGCGTTGATTAGTGCGTCGCTACATCCCGGACCAATTTCTGCGAGCCTGAACCCGTCGAACGGTGGTGTGCACTTGCCCTCGTGTCCGTGGGTGATGCTGCTGGATGACAGCCAGCAGCATCAAGTGGTTGCAGCCTTTCGCGCCGGCGCGAAGGGAGTATTCTCGCGCGCGCAATCGGACATCCGGTTACTGGCGAAATGCATCCGGCGGGTGATGGAAGGGCAAGTGTGGGTGGACAGCAAACAGATGATGTATCTGTTGGACGCGTTCACTGGCAACGGCAAGGGCAAGCTAGAGGGGGAAGGTAGTCCGCCCAAGCTTACGCAGCGCGAGGAGTCGGTGGTCCGGCTGGTGGTGCAGGGAATGGTAAACCGCGAAATTGCTCATCAACTTCGCCTGAGCGAACACACTGTCAAGAACTACCTGTTCCGCATCTTCGACAAACTGGGCGTGTCGAACCGGGTGGAACTGGCCCTGTATGCCGTAGCCAAGCTCAAACTGGGTGAGGATGCAGCGGCATTAGACTCTCCGACTAAAGGAATGTTGAGTACGTCGTTAGGATCGGTGCCCACTCATCGCTGATGCGTTGCCGCCATGCGTCGGATGGCAAGATGCTCTTAGCCCGATATCCGCTACGGTGCTCGGTTTCGGCGACAATGGCGTCACGCACTTCAGCAAAATCTCCGAGTTCCAGCCGTCCATAGAGTTGTTCTATCACTCCCACCGGGCCCGCGATCAGGGACTCGTAGGTTATAGTCGCAAATCGATTTGCGGGCAGGTCGGCTGTACCCGCGGCTACCTTGGCTTCAAAGCGAGGACGATCGGCGAGCACCGCCTCGCGGATATCGTCGTCGGTTGAGACCGGTCCCAGGGCGTAGGTTTCGAACATGGTACGCCACATGCGGACCACTGATTCGAAGCTGGTCATAGGGTCCCGAACGATCAGGATGTAGCGTGCATGCGGAAGCAGTTCGCGCAGGGTCGATACGCGAGCGCCATGGGTCGGGGATTTGAGGATCAAGGGGCGTCCCGCGCCCCGCACCGAAATCCCTGCAAGAAAACTCAGGAACACCTCACGCCAGCGCGCTTCATCCTGAGGGGAAAGTTCGCGAGGGTCGGTCAGCTTCAACGACTCGGGAAGGATGGCCGGAACGAGAAGCGCCTCATAGGGAGAACGCGCGCCGAGTGACAGAAGCGCAAACTCGTCCTCTTGCGGCGAGCCCGGCCTGACTTCCATCTCATCCATCGGCCGCCTCGCGCTCGGACCTTGCCGGGCCAGGGCCGACGCCTCCGAGAACAGGAAGTGGTGAGGATTCATGCAGGCGTGCGTGGTCGGGTACGTATAGCGCGCATCAAGGCAAAGCAGTTCGTGCAGCAGGGTCGTGCCGGAGCGCCAGTAACCAAGTACCACGACGGCATTCTGGAAATTTGCCTTGGCTAGTTGTTCACGAAAGAACGTCTCCTGCATCCCTGCCATCGCGGCGAACAGGGAACCGGGCACGAGCGATTGCCAGAGCAACATAGGAGTCGGTGGAAGATGCCAGTTTCTTCGAAGTTGCCGCCACGCGCCCGCCGTGAGGTTGAGATATTGGTGGCTCACGGGGTTTATGGAACCATGTCGGGAAATCGCGAATGGATAACGGCACGCAATGCGGCGGCTAGCTCAGGATTTTCCGAGCTTCGGTCAAGGTTCCAGATCTGCGCTTCGTTCAGCGGACGAAGGGCACCCTTTTGATTATCGAGGTTCAGGACGTACTGGTACTGGGACCGCCCGTCGATCACGCCGACTGAACCACGGTGCAGCGGCTTGAAGATGCTGTTTCTCGGCATATACTGACAGAACGCCAGTCCCTCGCCTTCCCCTTGGCCATCCCGGTTCAGCCACCCCACAAGCGATTGGCCGCGCATCCAATCCGGTTTCGCCTGACCAGCGAGTTCGAGAATCGTGGGAGCAAGCGCCGTCTGGTCCGCCGTGAAAGCGACCTTGCGGCTCTCCTGCTGCTCCGGCGTTCTGATGATCAGAGGGACGTGGATAACCGGCCGGGTCTGATAGGGGCTGACATGTTGAAAGACACCGCCCTCAAAGCTTTCCCCATGATCGGCCGACACGATGACGGTCGTGTCCCGCAACTTCCCCTCGTTCTCCAGCTCTGACATAAATGCGCCGAAGGCGCGGTCGGCGGTTGCGATGAACTCATCGTAGCCAAGGCGCCACCTGTCCATCAGGCTCTGCTGGTCAGGTTCGTAATGCGGGATCCAGGGAGCCCCGGATTCCTCTTCAAAGGCTCGTAGTTCGTTGTCAGGGAGGAAACGCCCGTGGTCGGCTGGATCGGGAAGATAGGGGTTGTGCGGCGTCATCACGTGGACCCATAGGAAAAATCCGTCGGGCAATTGGGCGAGCACTTCCCGCGCGTGTTCGAAGCTCGCGACCGGACGGAAACGGACGTAGAGGTCGGTGGGCATCCGGCCCAGATGATTCCACACGTGCATAAGATCGGTGTATTCGTCCAGGCGGCTTCCAAACCGTGAATCCTGGTGCAGCGGCGTGGTCGCATCCCACAAATGCTGCAGCCCGCCCTTCTGGAAGGTTGGCTCCGGCAGGAATTCGTACGCGTTCTCAAGGCTCGTCGCGAGATTGTATGCAGCCGGGTTGGAGACGAACGCTCCTGTGGCATAGCCGGCGGCCCGCATCGCGTGCGGTAAACTGCTCGCAGCGCTCCCCGCCCGCACCTGGCCTTGTAGCTGATAAACATGGTTTTCCGAGGGATAGATTCCCGTCAACATCGACGCTACGCTGGGAGTGGTAAAGGTAGATGCGGAATAGAAATTGGTGAAGACTGTGCCCTTGCGGGCAAAAGCGTCGATGTTGGGGGTTGTCGGCAGCCTGTACCCGTAGAGTGACATATCTTCTGCACACAAGGCATCAAACGTGATCAGCAGGAAGTTGTTTTTAGGCCGCTGCGGGGCCAACGCTGCCTTTACGGTAGGAGCCGTCTTGCTTAGAGCGAATTCCGTGGCCATCAGCGCAGCGGCGCCTGCGACCGTCGCAATCGCGGTGCGCCGCGTCATCCTTTCACTTAGGACACCATCCAGGCTCGTTACTACCTCCCTGCGGGTGTGAGGAATGCAAAGTGCTACAGCGAAAGCCAGATAGAAGCCCGCCAGCAAAAGGATGTCAAATATTAAACGGTGGTCACTCCAGTTGTACGACCATTTGATCAGGACGTGCAACGCATATCTGGACAAGAAGAACACGACCAGAATCACGGCCACTTTCGTCGTCCAATCGGCCAGGCGGTCGCACGATGATTTGAAATACCAGAGAAAGGGTGCAAGAACCAGGGTGCAGATGGTTCCCAAAGCGATACCGGCGAGGGCGGCGAAAATCAGGCGCACCACGACTTCGAAAACGACCTCTGGAGTGGTGAGATAAAACGTCCAGCCTTGGGCTTTTCCCTGTGCCAGAACCAGAGCCTCGCAGAACACCAGGGCAACGATGCCGAGGGTGATCAGCCGGAACCAGAGCGACACGATTGTGGAGCGAAAGGCGGGAACCTTAGACATCAGCACGCCGGCGCAGGCGCCGTGAGAGACCAGCGAACACTTCCGCCAAGCGTTTTCTAAAGAATGTAAGGCCGGCGGCGGCGGCTACCAATAGAGGAGTCAGGATCTGGGAGACCAAACCTGCAGCATTAGGGTCGATGTACGCGTAAGCCGGAGTTGTGACGAATACAAGGCACAAGACAGCTGCCACAAGAGCGATTGAGACGTTCCGATGGTGCTTCATCAACTCCTCCGGATCTGAAACGGGCGGGCAAATTCGAAAATTATGCCGAGATTGTAGCACGGTTCCATAGAGGTCAGCGATCTCCCGCGGTCGAAGGCGGTTGAGTTTGCGATGACGCCTCAGGTTGATGGAAGGACGGGTTCCGATAGTCAGGCGGAATGTAGTAGAGCAACAGGGGCCCCACGCGTTCAGTGGGAGTGATCTGGTTGTACCACGGGTGGGACACGCCAGGGCGTTGCGGCAGCAAAAACATGATGGTCTTTGCAAAGGTTGGGCTGATCACGTTCCAGCCCACGGCCGGGGCTGCGTCATCGACATCGTTGACGGTCGGCAGGCCATACCACTTCTGAAGATAGTCGTTGCGCCGGACGCCGTCGAGGGTCAATAACGAGATCTGTTTTACGTTCAGCTCATGCATACGCTTGGCCAGAAGCTTAAGGTCCTGTCCCCAATCATAGTTGGAATCCACCAGGATATTTTCGGGATGCTTGCCGGCGAACCCATTGAAATAAGCAAGGTAATCCGGGTGATGAACGGCGACAGATGCGGCCATCCATACCACCAGGGCCCCGCCAGTCAGAGCACAGGCGAGTCCAGTGCGGGACCACTGGAGCAGTTGCACCAAACCTAAAGCGGCGATTATCGAGAGAGCAATATAGATGGGCTCGATATGCCGAATGCCGATATCGATCCGGCCGAACATGGCGGGGAGTAGAATTCCTAAGCAAAAAGCGAGAGGAATGAAGTACGCTGGGCGAGCGTGCTCTCTTACGCAAGCCAGGATTCCCATCATCCACATGATCAGGAAGGGGATTGGGGTTTTGACCGCCAACGCCACCGGAAAGTAATACCACCAGCCTGTCTTGCGGAACTCGCCGAGCAGGAATGCCCCGTGTCCGGAACGATCATGAGCGAGGGCGTCCAGGACTCCACGGAAAAACTCGGGAGCGGGCACCATAAGTTGGATATGGTGCACGCTGATGCGTCCGAAAGAGAACCAGTAGCCGGCCCACATAATCAGGAGCGTCGTGATGGCAGCCAGTGCAAAGGAGGCAGCCCTCCGTCGAGCAAGTTCCCACAACTTGCTCCAACCCTGTCGGGTCGTGAGCAGGTAGCATCCGAGCGTTAAGCCCAGAGTGATGGGCACGTAGCCCAGCGCAGTGGCCTTGGACAGGAACGCCAAGGCCATGCAAACTCCCATGAGCACAGCCCTCAACCATGTTGGTTTTTCTGCCCATAGGATAGCGGAGAAGTAGGCGGCCCCTACCGTGGCCCCGAGCGCCATGTCGGTAGTGGCTAATCCGGCGTCCGCCAGCACCGTAGGCAATAAGGTGAACAAACCCGTCGCCAAAACGGCAACCGGCCTACCGAACATTTTCCATGACCAGGCGCAAACCACCAGGCAAGCCAGCAGAAAGAAAGGGAGGTTTCCCAGCCGCATCAGGAATACGGTGCGATTGAAGTTCGGTGAACTGGCGAGTATCGCGAGCGCCTCTGAATTCCTAATGGCCAGTCCGAAGGGCCGGGAACCATCCAGGTACGGGCCCAACGCCTGCATAGCTCGGGAAAGCGGCGGATGCTGTGGCTCGAGGGTGTACTTATGGCTGGCCACGTACTCCATGCCGCAAGCCAGGTGAATCGGCTCGTCCACGGTCAGGCTCAGGGCCCGATAAGTGGAGATCACACGGGCACAGGCAATTCCCACGAGAAGTAGACACAGCAGCAGGCAGTATCTCTCTAGGAAAGGGGCAAGTTTAGCTTCCCAGAAACCATGTCTTGAGCTCTCCAACACAAGCAGCCTCCTGCCTTGCTTTTGGTTTATTCTCTTTCGGCATCTGGAGATGACGAACCCCACACCATCTTAAGTACTGTGCGACGCTCGTCGCCAAAGATCTCGCCTCTTATTATCTGCGCTGACGATTCCAAGTATTCAGTTGCGATGAAGGTTGTAAGCGGCTTCAAGAGGTTGCGCCTGCCGGGGTCTGACGGTGCAGCAGTGGTTCATCGAGAGTTGCTGAATATAGAGCCACCCCCCAAAGGGCAATCACGCCAGTTTCATCATTTGCGCCTGTACATCCACCACCAATTGGTTTCCGCGGCAAGATCGTATCGCTGTTTTAGTCCCGGTTCGTATGCTTTGTAGAAATCTACGTAGTATTTATCACCTTGTGACGCCCGTTTCGGCACCATCACGATGGCAGCGTCCCCAAAAAATCGGTCGTCGGAAGGCCTATGCCCATCGCTAATATTATAGTGATATGTAGGGGATGTGTGCCCGCCTATCGGAGGTCGCCGCTCCATCGCGTAAGGAAACGGGTTGGTAAAATCCATAGTCAGGACCGTGTCATTCGAACGGGTCTCACGTTCGAGCAGCGCAACTCCGTCGTTCACGTAGGTAGTGAACATGCGGCCTTCACTCGGCGGATTGTCGTCGGCGTCATAGAGTAGTAGCGGCTTCAGATCAGGCGACGTGAAGCGCAGCAACGCCGCCCCATTCGTCGGCCTCTCCTTTTGCCAGGCACCAAAAGCCAAGCCAACCAGGTCCGATGTGAATTGTGGGATGAACAACAGCGCCGCCAGGCACAGGACCGCTGCGTAAGCGGGACGGTAGGAACGCGCTTCCGTCGCGGGCAGCGCTTGCTGGTCTTTCGTGATCTCGTTCACCACCAGAATCGCGAAAATAGCGCAAACCAAAAAGCCGTCTGCTTGTGTATTGGTTCGTAGGAGGCCAACGTCGACGAAGAAGACGAAAGCTCCGAGGATGGGCAACTTCAGACCGCGCCATTGCGGGACGCGATTGCCGAACAAGAGCCCAACGGCGAGGCCAAAAAGCACGACTCCGAGCAAGACTGGGCAATGGTTCAAGATGATCCAAGTCGGGAATTTGAGTGCTTCTCCACGCGCGGCCGCCGCCATCCGCAAGTCCCTCAGGAACGCGGCCACATCGAAGCGTAAGTAGGCCAGCACGCACATCGAAACGAAGGAGAAGCCTAGAATTATGCCGAGAATGCGCTGGCGTGCAAAATGCCATAGAAACAACGAGAAGACGCCAATCACAGCGACGCCCATTAGAAAGTAGCTGGCCTTCAGAAAGAGCGCTAAACTGAGTGCGGCGCCCGTCGAAATGCCGCCCAACCATTCGTCTCGGTGGTTGACTGTCGGACGGCGAGCCACTATGAAACATTCCAGCATTATCAATCCAAGCAGTGCATACCCATAGCGGTTGTAGAGCATCGCGTGGCTTGGAAGAAAAGGAGAAACACCCAACGGGTAAGGAGCCGCTACCAGAGCCGCAAGGAAAAAACTCAATATCAGTCGTGGAGAAGACGCCAACCGGTTGTTACCCAGCAAAAAGGACCAGGTTCCAACAATTAGCGCTACAATTGCGCTGCCATAGCCAATTCCGTCCGCCGAGTGATGGGAGATCGTCAAACCCAATGCCGACGCTAGAAACCCAACCGGCCCCCATGGGCTCGTAAAATCCAGATGTGGACGTTGACCGTTGATGAGACGCCATCCAGTTGCCAGGTATGTGAATATGTCATGTCCGTAGATTCTGGTGGGAACCGCTCCAATAAACACCGTCGCCCCGCAGATCAAAGCCAATCCACTCAAGAACGCCAGCAGCAATCGCGC
>Ga0074046_10001193_pt1 | contig 23952 bp, 21 predicted proteins | sample BogForMeECP23OM3_FD_94441 | JGI IMG/M metagenome (GOLD analysis project Ga0074046, IMG submission 94441) | Bog forest soil microbial communities from Calvert Island, British Columbia, Canada - Bog Forest MetaG ECP23OM3 | ecosystem: Environmental > Terrestrial > Soil > Wetlands ...
CTTATTCCCGGGCTTATTCCCGGGCTTATTCCCGGGCTTATTCCCGGGCTTATTCCCGGGCTCATTCCCGGGCTCATTCCCGGGCTCATCCCCGGGGGCCGGCTCGCCAGAGTCGGTGACCCCGAACGGCGCGATCGTCCACCACGGCAGGCCGAGCGCGGCCGCCGCGGCGCGGATCCGCGCGATCGGCTGGAAGGCCGCGGCGCCCAGATCCACCGGCGCCTCCCCGCCCGCGGCGGCGTTGACCCACGACGCCTCGAGGAACTCCCGGCTGGTGCTGACGAGTTCTTCCGCGCGGGCGCGGACCCGCTCCGGGTCGCAGGCGAGCACAATGCCGCCCGCCGGGACGTAGTCCAGGAGCAACTCCATCCGGTCCGCCAGCACGGGCGCGAACGCCTCCATGCCCTCGACGGCTATCCCCTCGGCCAGCTTGCCGAGAACGTCGGCCAGGGCCGGGTGGGTGTCGGCGAGTTCCTTGGCCCGCGCCCTGACCGCCGGGGTGAGCAGCAGCTCGCGGCACGGCGGCGCCCAGAGCCCGCGCTCGGCCGGGCCGATGCTGCGCTGGTCGGCGACCTTGAAGTAACGGATCTCCTCGACCGTGTCGCCGAAGAACTCGATCCGCAGCGGGTGTTCCTCGGTGGGCGGGAACACGTCGACGATGCCGCCGCGGACGGCGATCTCACCGCGGCTGGCGACGAGGTCGACCCGGGAGTAGCCGATCTCGACCAGCCGGGCGAGCAGGTCGTCGAGCTCGCACGCCTGGCCGACCTGCAGCGCGACCGGCTCGAGGTCGCCGAGGCCGGCCACGATCGGCTGCAGCAGGCTCCTGACCGGCGTCACCACCACCGTCAGCGGCCCGGTCGGCTCGCCCGGTTCCGCCGGGTGGGCGAGCCGCCGGAGCACGGCGATCCGCTGTCCTACGGTGTCCAATCGCGGCGACAGCCGCTCGTGCGGCAGGGTCTCCCAGCCGGGGAAGCTCGCCACGCTGTCGGGCGGGAGGAAGGAGCCGAGCGCGGCCGTCAGATCCTCGGCCTCCCTGGCCGTGGCCGTGACCGCGAGCACGAACCTCGGGGTGCCGAGGTGAGCGCCGCGGGCCAGGGCGGCCGCCAGCACCGGCCGCAGCGTGGGCGGCGCGACCAGGTCGGCTTCCGCGCGCGAGATCACGTCGCTTAGTTGGGTGTCATCGTCGACGATGGTGAGCAGTCCTGCGAGGCTCATGATGTCCTTGTAATAGCTGTTCGTCCCTGGTCCTGGCTGCCCGTGTGCCTGCGGCGGGACCCATCCGTAGGGGTTTACGCACCTGATCGGGACAGCACGAATCGGCCGGGCTATGGCGAACCCGGCTCTGTCGGAACCCCTTAAGTTTACGCCGTCCGTCGCGGCCGCCCGCAGGCGCGGCCGACCTAGCGCCCCCGCTCGCCGCGACTTCGCGGCGTCACCCCCGGGCCACTTACTGTTCAATCCAATGCGCCGAGGATTTATGCCGCGGGATTCTCGCTCCGAACACGACGGCAGTTGCGTATCGTTAGCAACACGCTGTTACGTCATGTTCGGAGGCACAGCTGACCGCTCAATCACCGCCGGCCCTGCCCGCGGCGCTAGCCGACTGGCCGGTGTGCACGCTCGGCCAGGCCCAGCTGGGCGATCTCGAGCTGCTCACCTCCGGGGTGTTCGCGCCCCTGCGCGGCTTCATGGACGCCGCCGAGGTGGCCGCGGTGACCGAGCGTGGCATGCTGGCCGACGGCACGCCGTGGTCGGTGCCGGTGACCCTGGACGTGCCCGTCGGCGTGGTCCCGGCCGATGCTGACCGCCTGGTCCTGCAGGACCAGGAGGGCTCCCCGCTGGCCGTGCTGTCGATCACCGAACGGCTGACCCCGGCGGAAGATGGCAAGGCTGGCCTGGTCCGGCTGGCCGGGCCGGTCACGCCGCTGCGCGAGCCCGAGCACGGGCCGTTCCGGCAGCTGCGGCGGCGCCCGGAGGACGTCCGCGCCGAGCTGGCCGACCCCGCCGAGTCGTCCGGCACCGCCGAGTCGGCCGGCACCGTGCTCGCTTACGCCACCCGGGCCCCCCTTAACAAGCGTCACATCGGTCAGTTGCGCCACTATGCGGACCAGCTGAACGCCCGCCTGCTGGTGCTGCCCCTGGTCTGCGGGCCCGCCGAGATCGTGACCCGGCCGGAGGCGCTGGTCCGCGCGGTCCTGGCCGCCAGGCAGCATCTTCCGGCCGGCACCCTGGTAATCCCCGTGCCGCTCGCGCCGCGTAACGCGCCAACGGGGTCCTGGGGCCGGGACCCCGCCGACCTGCGCGCCCAGGCGATCGTCGCCGCGGCCTACGGCGCCACCCACCTGCTGGCCGACTCGCCGGACGTCGCGGGCGGGCCGGCCGGCCCGAAAACCGGCGCGCTGACGCTGCCGGGAGTGCCGATCCCGGTCATCAGGGCCGGCGAGTGGGCCCACGACCCGCGCCCGGAAGTGTGGCGCCCGCTCGCGCTGATCGAACCGGGAGCCGAGCAGGGCGAGCTGACCTCGTCCGAGCTCGGCGCGCTACTCGATTCCGGTACCGAGATTCCGGCCTGGTTCGCTCCGCCGGGCGTGGCGCGTGAGCTGCGCCGGGCCCGGCCGCCCCGGACCGAGCGGGGCCTGGCGATCTTCTTCACGGGCCTGTCCGGATCCGGCAAGTCCACCATCGCCCGCGGGCTGGCCGAGGCGCTGACCGAACGGGGAGACCGCACCGTCTCGCTGCTCGACGGCGACCACGTCCGGCAGCTGCTCTCCGCCGGGCTCACCTTCTCCCGGGCCGACCGGGACCTCAACATCGCGCGCATCGGTTACGTCGCGGCCGAGGTCGCCCGGCACGGCGGCATCGCCATCTGCGCACCGATCGCGCCCTACGCCGCGGCGCGCGCGGCCGCCCGCCAGATGGTCACCGAGGTCGGCGACTTCCTGCTCGTCTACGTCTCGACCCCGGTGGACGTCTGTGCGGCGCGCGACCGCAAGGGCCTGTACGCCAAGGCCCGCGCCGGGCTGATCACGGGCTTCACCGGCGTGTCCGATCCCTACGAGGAACCGCGTGACGCCGACCTGGTGCTCGATACCTCGGCCATGACCCGCCAGCAAGCCGTCGACGCCGTGCTGAAGCTCCTGACGGCGGGTGGCTGGCTCGCCAGCACCCCGGACGAGCCGGCCGAACCCGGCGGCACCACGGCCTCCCGGGCCTCGGGGTCAATGCTCAGGCTCGGACCCTTTGGTCCCACGGTCCGGCGACTGTAGGCAAATCCGCTGCCTCTCAGTCCTTGTCTTCTCAGTCCTTGTCTTCTCAGTCCTCGTCTTCGGCGCGGGCGCCGTCCTCGAGCCTGGTGCGGAAGCTGGTGGCCCGGGCCCGCCCGTTCTTGAGGCGCGCCATCAGCGCTCCCGACATGACGTCCCGCTGCCGGGAGAGCAGGACGTAGCTGGCTATCCCGCTCACCACCAACGCGAGCGCGAGCAGCAGCAGGCCCCGGGCGCCCGTCAGGTACAGCAAGACCACAGAAACGACGAGCAGCACGATCCGCGCTGAGGTGTAAGCGAGTATGGCGCGCATAACGGTCCCAGCATAGTCATGGGAGTACAAGCGGCCCGCCGTAGCCGTTGCCATCCTGTTTCCAGGCCCTGCCGGCCCATGGCGTACATCGGTTCGAAGCCTCGCCCGGGCACGCGGCGATACCCTTGAGGGGTGACCGATGACGTGCTGACCATGGAAGGGCTGCGCCGCCGCCGCGCGGAGATCCTTGGCGTCGCGCGGAAGCGTAGGGCTCATCGGATCGCGGTGTTCGGCTCAGTCGCTAGAGGAGAGGCTCGCCCGGACAGCGATCTAGATCTACTCGTGGACTTTGAGCCAGGCGCCTCCCTTCTTGACCACGTCGGCTTGTTCCAGGATCTTGAAGAGCTCCTGGGCGTTGGAGTCGACGTCGTCACGCGGAGCGCCCTCAAACCTCGAGACGACCACATTCGCGCCGAGGCCGTGGATCTGTGACCAGAGGAGTCGATGACCTCCTGGCAGATCTGGCTGAGGCAGCCGACGCAGCAGCCGAACTTGTGAGGCTTGGGAAGAAGCGGTGGGACACCGAGCGCCCGCTGCGCCTTATGCAGTGCCCGGGTGGTCTTTGATCTCGTAGCGCAGGGTGAGATGGGTGCCGGGGCCTCACGCATTCCAGAAGCGCTAGCCTGCGGCGAGCGTCGCCGCCAGCAGGTCCGGGTCGATGTTGCCGCCTGAGACTACTGCTACCGGCGTCGTGGCCGCCGGGAGCTCGCCCCGGTGGTACAGCCAGGCCGCGACGGCGGCCGCGCCCCCGGGTTCGGCCACCAGCCGGGCCTGGCTCGCGAGCAGCCTGACCGCGGCGAGCATCTCCTCCTCGGTCACCGTGATGATGTCGGCCACCAGCTCGCGGATGTGCGCGAACGGCAGCGCGCCGACCTGCTCCACCCGGAGCGCATCCGCCACCGTGCGCTGGACATCGGCCGCGGGCCAGCTGACCCGCTCACCGCGGCGGAAGGATTCGCCGGCGTCCGCGGCGAGTTCCGGCTCGACGCCCACCACGGCCGCGGCCGGACAAACCGCTCGCACGGCCGCCGCGATGCCCGAGATCAGGCCGCCGCCGCTGACCGGCACCAGGACGAGCCCGACCTGCGGATAGTCGGCCGCGATCTCCAGGCCGACCGTGCCCTGGCCGGCGATGACCGCCCGGTCGTCGAAGGGCGGGATCAGCACGTACCCGTGCCTGGCCATGAGTTCGGAGGCGGCGGCGACGCGGGCCGGCAAGGTCGGCTCCACCGTCACGAGTTCGGCGCCGTAGTACTCGATCGCTTCGGTCTTGACCTTCGGCGCGGTCCGCGGGACCACCACGACCGCCCGCACGCCGAGCAACGCGGCAGCGTAGGCCACCGCGTGACCGTGGTTGCCGCTGGAATGAGCGATGACCCCGCGCTGCCTGGCGGCCTGCTCGCTGGCCGTGATGGCCGCGTAGGCTCCACGCAGCTTGAACGACCCGGTGGGCTGGAGCGACTCGGGTTTGACCAGCAGCGGCGGCTCTAGCCTGGCGACCGGAATCAGCGGCGTGCGGACCGCCACTCCCTCGAGCCGACGGGCCGCGTCCCGTATTTCGGCCAGGCCGACCAGCCCGGATCCGGTCCCGGTCAGGCCGCCGCTCATTCTGTCACCCTTCGCGCTGGTTTCCCGTGTCGCCTTCTCACCCATGATGGGCCACCGTCATCTGGCTCGCAGCGGCCGCCGTCTGGCGGCGACTCCAGAGCCTTGCGTAACACCTGCTAATTAGTGCGCCTACTACTGGTAGTCATGCCGTAACTACTCTTAACTGCCACGTCGTGCGGGAAACGCCCACCTAATTTCCAGAAATCTAGGTAGAAAGTACTCGTTCAGCGCCAAACTAGAGGGACATTTGACGCAGGCTCAAGGGAGACAGTCGGAGGAGACTGAACGTGGACGGCAACAACGAGCGACTGCTCACGCCGGGTGAGGTGGCCACACTGTTCCGGGTGGATCCGAAGACCGTCACCCGCTGGGCGGCCTCCGGGCGCATCACGAGCATCCGGACCCCGGGAGGGCACCGCAGGTTCCGTGAGTCTGAAGTACGGGCCCTGCTGCGCGGCGACAGCGTACCCTCACCGCAAGGCTCCCCGGCGGCCTGACCGCGCCCGAGCGGATGAGACCACCCGCGGTCTCTCCGGCAGGGAGGTTCCTTCAGGTGGGGGTTTCAGGGGGCTCTGTGGGGGGTTCCTCAGATGTTCCGGCGCCTCGTCGGCGGCCTGGCTGGCCTGCGCCCGGATGACCTGCTGCTGCGCGGCTTCAGGGCTGGTCGCCTTCGCCAGTGTCCTGCCATGGGTACTCGCCGTTCAGCCTCGCGAACTCGAGGAACTCCTGGCGCAGGGCCTCGTCGTCCTGCCGCCACCGGTCACGGCGCTGCTCGGCTTCTTCGGGGGTCAGCGCCTGGGCGGCGAGCCGGGCGTAGTCGGCGTCCTGCGGCCCGATCTCCACGTACACGTCGCCGAAGATGCGCCCGTCGTGACCCGTCGCGGTCTGCGGGACCATGAGGTTCCCGTTCGGCAGTCGTATGACGAACATCGCTGATCACCTTAGATGCCATAGCGCCGGTTGAAATACAGCATGACCCGTAGCGCAGTGCGTGTATCCCCGCTCAGCATGTCCACCAGAGCCGGCCGCTGCCTGGACGCGATCGCGGCGAACGCGTCCGCGAAGAACTCCTTGCGCCCGAGGCCACCAGGCTGACGGTGGAAATCACTGGCGAAATGCGGCTGGCACTGATCGTAGAGCATGCGGAACTCCGCTGAGTCAGATTGCCATTTAGCTGGCGGACTGTCGAGATCGTCAAGCGCGTGGCCGACCTCGTGGCACATCACGTCCGGAGTCGGTGACGGCCGGGAGCCGACCACGATCTTGCGTTCGCCGTAGGCGCCCGCGCAGGCATCCCACGAGGCCTGCCCGGAAGGCAGCGGGACGCCGCGCAGGCTGGTCATGTCGTCCAGTTCCGGGACGCCGCCGGGGCCGATGAAGATCGCGTCGAGGCCGTCGGCCAGCCTCTCCTTGATCCGCTCGGGAAGTTCGGCCAGCCGGTCGACGGCCGCCACCACTTCCCTGGGCGGTGGCGACGCCGGGTCCCATTGCCGCCACAAGATGGCCTCGAGCGAGCCGCAGTGCCTGCGGCCGTCCGCCGCCAGCGGCCGTTCCCGCGGATGTGCGGGCACGAAGGGCAGGCCGGCGTGCGAGGCCGCCCCGCCGGGCCGCCAGGAAGATCGCCCGGCCCCGTCGGGCTGACGCGGGACGCCCGCCGCGACCCGGGCCAGGTCTGCCGACCGGGTATCCGGCAGGCTCGCCGCTGCGGACTGCGCCACGCCCGGCTCCGCCGTTTCCCAGCGCGTCCTGCGACCAGGCGCGGCCTCACCCAAGCCGACCGCTTCGGCATCTTGCGGCGCCGCACGGATCCGCGCCCGGGCCGCCCCGGCGCGCACCGCGGACCCCCCGTCGTCCCGGCGGGTTCGGCTTACCCGGTGATCCGGCCACGGCCCGGCCGGATCCCCCGGCGCGACCGGATCCCCCGGCACGACCGGAGCACCTGGCGCGACCGGAGCACCTGGCGCGACCGGTGCTTCTGGCCCCGGTGAACTGCCTGGCCAGGGTGCGGCGGTGTGCGCCAGCTCGGCGGGGTCCGGCCCGTCTCCAGAGCCTGTGCCGCCAGGAAAGCTCGGCGAGTCCGATGCCGCCGCGGGCCCGCGGCGGCGACTGCGGCGATGCCTGCCCTGGGCGCCAGAAACCCCCGGTGCCGTCTCGGCCGGGGGCCTGCGAGAGTGAGCGAGCCGACGGATGCGGTCGAACAGCCTTAGCCGCATGTACCCGTTCTCCTACCCTATTGCCCTGACGGCCAGCGTATGCCGAGTTCGCCCGCCACGTCACCTGATGCCTCTAATAGCTGCTAGCGGCGGTCGGGCAGAAAACTTGACCTATTCCGCCCCGTGCCATAGATGCCGAAGGTTAGGCTTCCGCCATGTTGCTGTCCGGTGCCCTGTTTGGCCTGTTCATGACGGGCTTCTGGCTTTATTGCCTGACGGACGCCATTCTCACCCCAGCCTCGGAGTGCCGGGGCCTGCCCAAGCCGGCCTGGATCGTCGTCATCACCGTGACGTTCATCGGCGGAGCCATCGCCTGGCTCATCGTCAGGCAGCCCGTGCGCGGCTCATCAGCGCCGCTCGCGCCGATGCCGCGCTGGGATCCGGACCGGCTCGACGACCTCGGTGAGGACGACCTTCGGGCCGAGCGATGGACCGACGCGGACGACGCGGTAGCACGTCATCCCGCCGGACGGGCCAGGGCGGCGAACACCGGCCGGGCCGCGCCCAAGGGACCGGACGACGACCCGGAGTTCCTGCGTGCGCTGGACCGCGCGATCCGCGGAAATTCGCAGGCCGGCGACTAGGTCTGAGCAACTATCTTCAGGCCGCACCCGCCCGCAGGCTGACGGTCGTGGTCAGCTCACGCCGGCGTAGGAGTGCAATCCGGCGATGGACACCTGCACGACCAGGATGTTGAAGGTCAGGCTGGCGAAGCCGAGCAGCTGGATGTAGTGGGCCCGGCGGCCACGCCAGCCCGCGGTGGCCCTGGCGTGCAGGAACGCGGCGTAGAGCACCCAGGTGATGAAGGCCCAGGTTTCCACCGGGTCCCAGCCCCAGTACCGGCCCCAGGCCTGGTCGGCCCAGATCGCGCCCGCGATGACACCGAACGTCCAGACCGGGAACCCGAACATGATGGTCCGGTAGGTGAGCCGGTCGATCTGCTCGATGCTGGGCAGCCTTTGGATGATTCCGTTACCCGGCGCGGCCCGGCCGGCCGCCACCCGCTTGGCGTACCTGTCGACCCACAGGTAGACGCAACCGAGGACCGCGGCGACGAAGAAGATGCCGGTCGCCAGCGTCATCGCGGTGACGTGGATATCCAGCCAGTACGACTGCAGGGCCGGGACGAGGTCCCCGGCCGCGGTGTAGATGAGCGTCTCGGCGAGCCCCAGCGTGACCACCACCGCGCCCATGACGAAAACGCCGAGGGTCCAGGCCCGGTAGCGGATCATCACGAACAGGAAGAAGATCGCGGCGACGCAGGTCAGGGCGGTGACGAACTCGTACATGTTGCCCCACGGCGCCCGGTGCACCGCGAGCCCGCGGGTGACGACAGACACGGTGTGAGCCAACACCCCGGCCAGGCTGAGCGCCAGGGCCGTCTGCACCCAGCGGCCGGCCTCACCGATGGCGCGCAGCGCGGGCACCGCCAGCTCGGGCATCGAGTCCCCGCCGCCCGCGGGCCCGCTCGCGGGCCCGTCCGCTGGAGCCCCGGGAACCGCGGGAGCCCCGGGAACCGCGGGAGCCTCAGGAACCGCGGGAACCGCCGGGACTGCGGCCGCGCGGCCGGCCGCGCCGACGGCGGCCAGGGCGGCGGCGCGATCCTGCGCCTGCTGCCCGCGAGTCGCCGCGGCCCGCCGCGGCCGCCCGAAGGCGAAGTCGCCGGCGAACGCGACCACCGACAGGGAGTAGAAGACCAGCGCCGCGACCAGGAAGGCGTTGCTGACGTGACCCAGGGCAACGTTGACGGGCATGGCCCCTCACTCTCCCTCTTGTTGACGGTGTGCTGCGCTTTGATGGTGTGCTGCGCTCTGGTGGGGGCCGGCTTGTTCGTGGGCCGACCTGAGCTCGGCGGCCAGCGTGGCGAATTCGGCCTCGAAACCGCCGCTGGCGTCGGTCCGGGCCAGGCCGCCGACCTGCACCGTGCTGCCGGGCCGGCTATCTGGGGCGACGCGGGCGCGGACGAAGACCCGCCTGCGGCGGATCATGAACGACAGCAGCAGCCCGCCCAGGGCGGCGATGCCGCAGATCAGGGCGGGCAGCTGGCCCGGGTCGTGGGTGATGGCCAGGCTCACCCACGGGACGACGCCGGTGAACGTGATCGTGCCCCGGCCGCCCGGCAGCTTCAGTGACTGGCCGGGCAGCAACAGCTGCGGGTTGGCCGTCAGCCGCTGCATTCCGCCGGTGTCCAGCTGGTAGACGGACTGCGGCGCCCCGGTGTTCATGCCCAGGTTCCCGGCGTAGGCGATCAGGCTCACCACCGGGTAGTCGGCGGCGGGGAACACCGACTCGAGCGTGCCGCCGACGTCCACCGCGGTCGGCACGAAGACGCCGGTGAAGCCGAGCTGTTCCGGCTGCGCGTCGGGGACCTTCACCACGCCCTCGGAGAGGAAGTTCCCTGACGTGCCGGCGATGAACGGCGTCGCCGCGTTGTACAGCACCTGTCCGCGGGCGTCGGTGACCCGGAATACCGGCGCGTACCCGTGTCCGATCAGGTACACCTTCGCCCCGTCGATCGACAACGGGCTGTTGACCGCCAGGTGGCCGGTGCGGACGGGGGCGCCCGGCTGCTCGGTGTAGCTGATCCGCGCGTCGAAGGCGGACGGCTGGCCGCGCTGCGCGCCGGAGGAGATGTAGCTGGCGTCGAACGTGTCCAGCGTGAGCGTGAACGGGCCGAGGTCGGCGGCGGTGACGAACCGGCCCGGATGGAACTCGTCGAGCGCGCTCACGGTGTCGGCGAAGGTGTCGCCCTGCACCAGCAGCCGGTCGGCCTTGTACCCGAACAGCCCGCCGAGCGCGACCGACACTAGCACGCCGAGCAGCGCCAGGTGGAAGAGCAGGTTGCCCGCCTCCCTGAGGTAGCCCTTCTCCGCCGAGACCCAGTGGCCGTCATCGGCGGGATCAGCCCGGTCAGCGGGCGGGGCGGGGCGGCGGAGCCGGAACCCGTGACCGGCCAGCACCCGGGCCGCCACCTCGACCGCGTCGGCGGGCGGCAAGGCGGTGGCGTACTCGGCGGACCTGGGCAGCCTGGCCAGGTGGCGCGGCGCCCGCGGCGGCAGCGTACGCGCCGAGCCGGCCAGCCGGAAGGTGCGCGGCACAACACAGCCGACCAGGGATACGAACAGCAGCAGGTAGATGGCGGCGAACCAGGGCGCCCCGAAGACGTTGAACAGCCCGAGGCGGCTCAGCCAGGGCGCCAGGGCCGGATGGGACGTGAAGTACTGCTGCACGCCGGCCGGGTTGGTGCCCTGCTGCGGCAGCATCGACCCGGGCACGCTGCCCAGGGCCAGCAGGAACAGCAGGACCAGCGCGATCCGCATCGAGGTGAGCTGCCGCCACACCCACCTCAGCCAGTCCGCGGGCCCGAACGCACCGCCACCAGGCGATGCCGGGTCCGGGCGCGGCGGGTCGTCTGGTTCGGCCGCCGGGTCGAAGGGATCTGTTTCCGGCGCGCGCACATCGGTCATAAGCTCACCCCCCCGCCTTCCCGGTGACCTTCGCGAGGATCGCGGTCAGTTCCGGATAGGTGGCGGTGCCGAAGACGGCGCCCGCGATGTGCCCGGTCCGGTCGATCACCAGCGTGGTCGGGGTCCCGGCGATCGGCACCACGGCGGTGAAATCCAGCGTGATCACCGAACTGGGATCGCCGACACTCGGATAGGTGACGTGGAAGCTGCGCGCGAAGGCCTGGGCGCTGGCCGTCGTGTCCCGCACGTCCACGCCGAGGAAGGAGACCCCGGACGGCTGGTACTGCGCGGCCACGTCGGACAGGGTGGGGGCCTCCTCACGGCACGGCACGCACCACGATCCCCAGAAGTTAAGCACGACCACCTTGCCCTGGTAGGAAGAAAAGCTCAGCTTCGAACCGGTCAGCGTGGTGCCTGTGAAGTCAGGCGCCAGCGGGCGGTGCCCGGCCGCGTAAACGACCGCGCTGGCGCTGCCGTCGACATCGGTCACGTCGCTGTTGCCCCCGCCGGCCCATCCGGCCAGCAGCACCACGGCGAGGAGCGCCCCGGTGAGCACGGCCGCGGCCAAGACGACCGTGCGGCGCCGAGCTCTCAACACGGCTCTCAGCACGGGCGGATCCTTGCGATCTCCTACAGAGGGTAGTACCGCACTATTGTGCCGCATCGCCCTGGGTGACCTGTCTGCGGGCCGGCACCGTGTAGTACACCCCGGTGAGCTGGTCACCCGAATAGGTGAAGCTGGTCACGCTGCCCAGCGCGCACTCCCGCGTGGCCGGGTTGTGCCACAGCCGCTTGCGCTCGGCCATCCGGCGGGTCACCCAGATGGGCAACTGGTGGCTGACGCACACCGCTTCGGCGCCGGCCGCGGCTTCCCTGGCGGTCGCCATCACGGCGAGCATCCTGGCCGCGACGTCGGTGTACGGCTCGCCCCAGGACGGCCGGAACGGGTTGATCAGGTACGGCCAGTGCGCCGGACGGCGCAGCGACCCGTCGCCCACGCCGAACTTCAGGCCCTCGAAGTGGTTCCACGACTCGATCAGCCGGTCATCGGTGACGATGTCGAGCCCGACCCGCTCCGCCACCGGGCGCGCGGTCTCCTGGGCCCGCTCGAGCGGGGAGCAGAAAAGTGCCACCACCGCCCGTTCGGCGAAATAATCCGCGGCGGCGGCGGCCATCGCGCGGCCGTTCGCGGACAGGTGGTATCCAGGCAGGCGGCCGTAGATGATGCCGGCCGGGTTCTCCACCTCGCCGTGCCTGAGCAGGTGGACGATGGTTGTGTCGGACATAGCCCGGCCAGCTTACCTAGTCCAGGTAGGGCAAGGATCTCGATGTGGCGACGCCGCCCGGCGATCGCTTCACGGATTCATTTGGTCCGCTTGCCGCGCCGCGTGAAGGCGCAGGCCGACAGGGAACTTTCCGCCAACCGGGCGGTCTGGTCAACAGACCCCTCCGGGATGTATCAAGGCCGGACCGTCGCGGGTCCTGTACCTGCGGGCAGGTATCTCGCCGCCCGTCCAGCTCGTCTCCGAATCTGAAGGATAGCGAGGCACCCTACGGCCCTCGTTTGGGTGCCGGCTGATACTCCGGGCCGCGATCTTCTGCGGCCGCGGGGGGGCTGGCCGGCCAGACCACCAGGCAAATGAAAGGACCCGTCGACGTGGCTTCGTCCGACACCAAAGTCCAACCAGATCTCGGCGCCGACCAGGTGCGCGACGGCGACCTCGCCGTCATGGTCGAGGACCTCGACGCTGACCTGCGGCGCATGTCGGGTAGGCACGTCCTCGTCACGGGAGGCGCGGGCTTCCTCGGCTACTACCTCGTCCAGGTGCCGCTCGCCTGGAACGACGCGCACCCTGACGAGCCTCCGATCAGGGTCACGGTCATGGACAACTACTTCCGGGATGCGCCCGTGTGGCTGAAGGAACTCGAGGGGCGGCCCGAGGTCGATCTGGTGGTCCACGACGTGCGCGGACCGCTGCCGGACCAGATGGGCGATTTCGCCTACATCATCCACGCGGCGGGGATCGCGTCGCCGACGTACTACCGGGCGCACCCTATCGAGACGATGGACGCGAACATCAACGGGCTGCGGACCCTGCTCGACTACGCCAGGCAACGCCTTGAGGCGGGCCTGGAGATGGAGGGCTTTCTCTTCTACTCCTCCAGCGAGATCTACGGCGACCCGGCCTCCGATGCGATTCCCACGCCAGAAACGTACCGCGGCTACGTCTCCTGCACCGGTCCGCGGGCCTGCTACGACGAGTCGAAGCGCTACGGTGAGACGCTCTGCGTGAACTTCGCCCGGCAGCACGGCATCCCGGTCACCGCAGCGCGTCCGTTCAACAACTACGGCCCCGGGATGAAGATCACCGACGGGCGCGTGATCGCCGACTTCTTCCGCGATGCGCTCGCCGGGCGTGATCTCGTGCTGCTCTCGGACGGGTCGCCGACGCGAACCTTCTGCTACGTCTCCGACGCGATCACCGGTTACTACCGTGCCCTGCTGCGGGGCCATCCGGGTGAGGCTTACAACGTCGGCGTGGACGGCCCGGAGATCTCGATGCACGACCTGGGGGAGATTGTCGCCGGACTCGCCAACGACCTTTTCGGCCACCAGGTGAAGGTGGTCAGGGGACAGAGTCCCGAGACGGACTACCTGGTGGACAACCCGAACCGGCGCTGCCCGGACATCACCAAGGCGAGGCAGGAGCTGGGGTACCGGCCGCAGGTGACGCTGCCGGAGGGCCTCAGGAGAACGCTGCTGTGGTACACCGGGAACCTGGGCGGGGAGGAGCGCTGATGCAGCGGGTTGCGGTGGTCGGCACGGGCTACGTGGGCCTCGTGACCGCGGTCGGGCTGGCCGAGCTTGGGCATACCGTCACGTGTATCGACATCGACGAGGGCAAGGTAGCCGCGCTCAGCCGGGGAGAGCCTCCTATCTTCGAGAATGGACTCGAGCCGCTGCTCCGGCGCAGCCTGGGGACTCGGCTATACGCGACCACCGATCTCGCCGCCGCGGTCCAGGCCAGCGATCTGACCTTCATATGCGTCGGGACTCCTTCGCAGCCCGACGGCAGCATCGACGTGTCCTTCGTGCGGCAGGCCGCCGAGCAGATCGGCGCCGCCCTCGCTACCACCGCCGGGTTCCACGCCGTGGTGGTGAAGAGCACCGTGGTGCCCGGCACGTCGGAACAGGTCGTGCGTCCGGCCTGCGAGCGTACCTCGGGGAAGCGGGCCGGGGTGGACTTCGGCATCGGCGTCAACCCCGAGTTCCTCACCGAGGGACAGGCGGTCGAAGATTTCCTCCGCCCCGACCGGATCGTCATCGGCGGTGACGACCGGACCGTGGCCGTGCTGCGCGACCTGTATGCCGGGTTCGAGGGCGTGCCGATCGTGCAGACCAACGCCCCCACCGCCGAGATGATCAAGTATGCCTCCAACGCCATGCTGGCCACCGCGATCTCTTTCACGAACGAGATCGCCAACCTGGGATCGGCGATCGGCGGCATCGACGCCGTGGAGGTCATGCGGGGGGTGCACCTGTCGCGTTACCTCACCACGCCGCGCGGCGACGGCATCTCGGTCACCGCGCCGCTCAGCTCGTTCTACGAGGCCGGCTGTGGCTACGGCGGGAGCTGCCTGCCGAAGGACGTGGCCGCGCTGGCCGCGAGGGGACGGCAGGTGGGCTCGCCACTGCCACTGCTCGAGGCGGTGGCCGACATCAACGATCGCCAGCCCGCCCGGCTCGTCGACCTGCTGCGACGAGGGCTCGGGACGCTGCAGGGGCGCCGGATCACGGTCCTTGGGCTGGCGTTCAAGCCGGACACGGACGACGTGCGGTCCTCGCCCGCGTTCCCGGTACTGCGGTTGCTGAGCGAGGCCGGGGCCGTGGTCACCGCGCACGACCCCGTAGTGGGCCCGGAGGCCCTAAACGGGCTCACCGAAGTCACCTACGCGGAGGATCTTGCCGACGCGGTGAAGCCGGCCGATGCGGTCGTGATCGTCACCCGCTGGGACCATTACCGTCGGCTTCCCGAGCTGATCGGCCAGCTGGATCCGCCGCCTATAGTGGTCGACGGCCGGCGCATGCTGGACAAGACCTCGGTACCGTCGTACCTGGGGATCGGGCTGTGAAGTTCTCGCAGACGGCGGTCCAGGGCGCGTGGTTTATCGAGGTCAACCGGATCACCGACGACCGCGGCTTCTTCGCGCGGGTCTGGTGCCAGGACGAATTCACGCAGCACGGCATCGAGGCAGCCTGGGTCCAGGCCAATGTCGGGCGTAGCACACGTGCGGGCACCCTGCGGGGCATGCACTATCAGCGCGACCCCCATGCGGAGGCGAAGCTGGTGCGCTGCACGCGCGGGGCGGTGTACGACGTGGCGCTGGACCTGCGGCCCACCTCGCCCAGCTACCTGCGCTGGGTCGGCGTCACCCTCGACGCCAACGAGCACACCATGCTCTACATCCCCGAGGGATGTGCCCACGGCTACCAGACACTCGCCGACGACAGCGAGATCGTCTACTTCACCTCCGCGACGTACGACCGGGACGCCGCCACCGGCGCCAGGTACGACGACCCGGAGTTCGCCATCAAATGGCCGCTCGCCGTCGAGGTGATCTCCGGGCAGGATGCCGGCTGGGAGCTGTGGCCGCGATCCGGAATCGGCGCAACCCACTAAGTCTGAGAGGTAAGCGGAATGATTATCGTGGACACGGCGCTGGAGCGCCGTCAGCAAGAGGGCAACCCCATCAGGATTGGCATGGTCGGGGCTGGCTACATGGGCCAGGGCATGGCCGCGGTGATTGAGCGCAACATGGTGGGGATGCGGGTCGTGGCGATCGCCAACCGCACCGTCGAGACCGCGGAGCGCGTGTTCACCGACGCCGGCGTGGAGGACAGCGTCCAGGTGAGCGACCAGGAAGCCCTGGATCGACTGCTGGCGGGCGGCGGGAGGGCGGTGACGTCCGATCCGCTGTTGCTGTGCCGCACGCCGGGGATCGAGGCGATCATTGAGTGCACCGGTGAGGTGGAGCACGGCGCCCGCACCGCCACCGAGGCGATCGCCAACCGCAAGCATGTCATGCTCATGAATGCAGAGCTGGACGCCACCGTCGGCCCGATCCTCAAGGTCCTCGCCGACCGCGCGGGCGTGGTGATCACCAACGCCGACGGCGATGAGCCGAGCGTGGCCATGAACATGTTCCGCTTTGTCCGGTCAATCGGCTACCGGCCGGTGCTGGCCGGCAACGTCAAGGGGTTCCTCGACCACCACCGCAACCCCGACACGCAGAAGGGCTTCGCCGACGCGCACGGGCAGCGGCCCTTCATGGTGACGTCGTTCGCCGACGGCACCAAGCTGTCGCTGGAGGCGACCACCCTCGCCAACGCCACCGGTTTCAAGGTCACCAAGCCCGGCATGGAGGGACGCCGGCTAGGCCATGTCAGAGACCTGCTCGACTGCTACGACCCCAAGGAGCTGCTGGATCAGGGAGTCGTGGACTACGTGCTGGGCGCTGAGCCGGGTTCGGGCGCCTTCGTCATCGGCTACAACGACGACCCCCAGCTCAAGCCCTACATGTCCTACTTCAAACTGGGCGACGGGCCGCTCTACATGTTCTACCGGCCGTTCCACCTCACCCACCTGGAGGCGCCGCTCAGCGTCGCCAGGGCCGTCCTGTTCGGCGACGCCAGCATCGCGCCCGCCGGCCCGCCGATATGCGAGGTCGCCACCATCGCCAAGCGCGACATCGAAGCGGGCCAGGAGCTGGACGGCATCGGCGGCTACGACTGCTACGGGCTGATCGACAACCTCGAGAACACCCGCCGAGACGACGCCCTGCCCATCGGCCTGGCCGCCGGCGCCCGCCTGACCCGCCCGGTCGCCAAGGACCAGCCAATCCGCAACGCCGACGTCATCCTGCCCGCCGGACGCCTGGTGGATGACCTCCGCGCCCAGCAGGACGCGTACTTCGGCCTGTAACAGACGCACAACAGCAACATGAAGGCCCCCCGGCCAGCCGGGGGGCCTTCATAGTCCAGTCACGCTTTCAGCGGATAGCCTCGCGGGCGGGCTGGTGCCCGGCCGCGGTGCGTGCCGGTTCGCCGCCCGGGAAGAGCAAGGCGGACAACTCGGCGCACTGCTGCTCGAGCAGCCGCGCCTTTTCGGCATTACGCTCCGCCATCGCCTGGCTCAGCTGATCCGAACGGCCCTGCAGGTCCTTGAACTGCTCGATGAGCCGGTCGACGTCAAAGGTGTTGGCGAACTGGCAGAACTCCGAGAGCCCCATGTCCGCCATCAGGAGGTCGTGCTTCCTGGCGTAGCTGAGCGACAGGGTGGGCTTGCAGAGCTTGAGGGAGCACAGCACGTTGTGATAGCGGATGGCGACGACAGTGCCGACAGGCGCCATCTGGAGCATCAGCTCCGCCAGGGAGGTCACGGGTTCGGCGACGGCACACATCGGCTCCAGATCGGGCCGGTGGGCCCGCAGGTCCGTGAGGATATCCTCAACCACCTTGTCGTCCCACAGGTTGTCGCCCCCGAACAACCTGATCCGGTAGCCGCTGTCGGCCAGCCAGCGGACGAAGTGCTTCATTTTCTCCATGTAGGAGGCATGGATCTCATCAGCCTGCTTGCGATCGTCGTTGGTGCCGTAGTACGCCATGACTCCGACCCCGACGGTCAGCGGGTCACCGGGGCCGACAGCAGGTACCGGCAGGGCGAACGCGAGGTCGGGGTAGACGTGGTCGTGCGTGACGTCGATCCCCGCCCGCCGCATCGCCTCATATGACCCGGTATCGCGGTAGGAACGGTAGAAAGCGAGCTTGGCCGCTGAGGTGAAGAACCGTCTGGTCAGCCGCTGACTCAGGACGCTTGCCCCCACGCTGACCATGGCGACTTTCGTCCCGAAGGCTCTCCCGGACGCGCTGAGCAAGAACATCGCGTACGGATACCACCACGGTCCCACGGGCAGCGTCGCCTCAAGGACCCCGGCTCCGGGCACGATCACCGCGTCGTGCTTGCGGACCCAGGACGCCACCCGGTACGCGTCAATGCCCTTGCCCAGCGTCCTGAGCGCGATCGCCGTCACGCCAGATGCCTGCTCATGCTTCTGGTACCAGTTCAACGGGATGGCCGGGGCGCCATACCGGGCCTTCACCTTCTCCGGCCCGGTGCACATGAAGTCCACGGTGGCGTCGGGATGATCACGCTTGAGCCAGCTGACCACGGCTTCCAGCATGCCCTCGTTGCCGATGTTGTCCGTGCCGATGACGCCGAACAGGCCGATCCGGGGAGCGGCAGCGGTGGACCGCCGACGCCTCCGAGTGATTCCCTGCGAGGACACTAGGGCCTCCTCTCCTGGCCGGCCACGACGGTATCAAGTGAGATGACGGGTTGCGCCGGGGACGCCGACGCCGGGGCGGGCGGGTCGGGCCGCGGCCGAGCCCGGCTCGCAGCCCATTGCGCTAGGTAGCGGTAGCACTCGCGCCGGTCCGCGGACGACAGCGGCGCACGCCGAATGGCGGCGATATATCCCAGGATGTATTCGCCGTACAAACGGGCAGCCGGATTCCGCAGCCGGTCCGCACGGCGCGGGTCCATGTTCGCGCACCGGGTCCGCACCGTCGGGCACGCCCGTTCCTCCCGCTCAGGGTGGTCGCGCCGGAAGTACAGCCAATCCGGGACCTGGTAGAACGGGCCGTGCAAAGCGATCTCGGTGGTTATGGTGCGGTCCGCGTGGTGGTGACTGCCGTGCAATGCTGTCCGGCGCAAGACACTGGACCGCACGACGCCGTATACGTCATCGCCGCCGTTTGCGAACAACATGCTACGAAAGCGGTCAGGAGCCCGCAAGGAAGTCGTGGCCAGCGGATACTCAAGCAAATTCACTACCGCGCCGGTGTCATCGGCTATTGCCGTCCAGGAATGAGCGAGTACAACGTGCGGGTTCTCGTCCAGCGCGTCGACGCATTGCTGTAGCAGGTCGCGGGCGTACAGGTCGTCGTGGGACGCCCACTTGAACAGCTCCCCCCTCGCCTGCTCGAACACAAAGTTGTGGTTCGGGGCGAGGCCGATGTTGCGCGGCTGCCGGATATAGCGGATCCGGGAATCCTGCTTCCCGTAACGACCGCAAATGCCGGCGGTGCCGTCGGTCGAGGCGTTATCCGAAATGATCAGCTCGAAATCCTCGTAGCTCTGGCCGAGCAGAGCGTCGAGGGACTCGGCGAGGTAGTTCTCCCCGTTATAGACCGCAAGCCCGATGCTCAACCGAGGTGCCGCGTTCATTTCCTCATCCTTATCTCTTACGGTCGTAGCCGCACCGGGATCAGAAGTCGTCGCAGTAGAGCGCCGAGACACCCTCCCGCAGCTACGGGATCCGCGACGGGCCGACCCTGATACATTCCGGACAGGTCTCTTCTTGGCCAGGTGACCGAACTGTGACAATTCGCAGTTCATCGGTCACTGCAGGTAGAGGGAAGATCTTGTGGAACAGCCACAAAATGGCAACACGGACGAGTTACCCGGGCGCTGCTTTGGATGTCAGCAAGCCGCCGTCGCCAGGCCCGGGCAAGGCGGCGTCAGCCGGCGGGGACATGCCTGATCGCTCCGGGTCCCAGATCATCCAGGGACAAGTCCCCCGGCGGTACATCTCCTCTAGCTGCGCACGTTCCTTCACAGTGTCGGCTGGCGACCAGTACCCCTTGTACGGGTAGGCCAGGACCCGCCGCTGGGGAACCAACCGCATGATCGCGTCCTCCACGAGGTCTTCGCCTTCGTCGAGGTAATTGAAGATCTCCGGACGCATCAAGAAGTAGCCGCCATTTTCCCACTGCCGCAGGTCCTGCACGGCAGTCACCTGGGTGATAAGTCCGTCATCATCGATATCCACCACGTGGTGCGACGACTGAGGTGGCACCGCGAGCAGGCCAATGACCGCTTCGCTGGCTTCGAACCGGTCGATCATATCCGGCAGCTTCGCATTCGTGAGGACGTCCGCGTAGTTGGCCAGGAATATCGGCTCGTCTTCGACGAAGCGCCGCACTCGGCGGAGCCGCTCGCCGATCGGTGAGTTCAGGCCCGTGTCGACGCAAGTGATCCGCCATTCGGAGATGTCAGTCTTGAACAGCTTCACCTCGTGGGCGCCACCCTCAAGGACGAAGTCGTTGGACCTCGTTTCATCATAGTTCAGGAAGAAATCCTTGACATATGAGGCACCGTAGCCCAGGCAGATAATAAAGTCTGTGTGCCCGAAGTGGGCGTAGTAGCGCATGACGTGCCAGAGCAGCGGCCGCTCCCCGACCATTGCCATCGGCCTGGGAGCGCTGGTGCCGCCATCGCCGGTCCGCATCCCGAGGCCACCGCAGAACAGGACGACCTTCACGATCCATAACCCCCTATTCACGGGCCAGGAGGTCTGCAGCAGCTACCACGAACCCCGGACCGTTCGCATGCCCTAAGCACAAGACGCCCATCAAAGCCACTAGGTTGACACATCCAGCGAGTTTCCCGTTGTAGGGTAACAAACCCGGATTGTAGTATCGGCCCTCGCGTCCCAAAGTCTCGACAACGCCTTGTGCAGGCTCACTACAAACATCCTGTATCACCGGAATGTCGTCTAAAAGGCCGGCTCAGCGAGGCCGCGGCGGGCGGCGTCAGGCGCCTAGCGCCGCGGCGGCGGCGGAGGCCGCCGCCGGCAGGGCGTCGGCGATGCGCGCCAGCGCGGCGTCGTCATGCGCCGCAGACACGAACCACGCCTCATACGGCGACGGCGGCAGGTACACGCCGCGGTCGAGCATGGCGTGGAAGAACGCGGCGTAGGCGGCCGGCGACTGCTCCTTGGCGTCCGCGAACGAGCGCACCGGCTCCGAACGCCCCAGGAACACCGAGAACAGACTCCCTGCTTCTGAAATCCAGAACGGGACACCGACGGCGTTGAGCGCGGAGGACGCCAGCTTGGCGATAGCGGCGGCAGCCTCATCCACCCGCGCGTACACCTCCGGGGTGCAGCCGCGCAAGGTGGCGAGCCCGGCCGCGACGGCCAGCGGGTTACCCGACAGCGTGCCCGCCTGGTAGACCGGCCCCGACGGCGCGAGGCGCGACATGACCGCAGCCCGGCCGCCGAAGGCCGCGCAGGGCAGCCCGCCGCCCATCACCTTGCCGAACGTGACCAGGTCGCCCGCCACGCCATCGACGCCGTACCAGCCCGATGCGGTCACCCGGAACCCGGTCAGCACCTCGTCCATGATCAGCAGGGCGCCGGCCGAGCGGCACAAAGACGCCAGCCGGGCGTTGAACCCGGGCGCGGGCGGCACGACCCCCATGTTCGCCGGGCACGCCTCGGTGATGACGCAGGCGATCGAGGCGCCGCGCTCGGCGAACACCGCGGACACGGCGTCGAGGTCGTTGTAGGGCAGCACGATGGTGTCCGCGGTGGCGGCCCCGGTGACGCCCGGCGAGTCGGGCAGCCCGAACGTGGCCACGCCGGAACCCGCGGCCGCGAGCAGCGCGTCCACGTGCCCGTGGTAGCACCCGGCGAACTTGACCACTAGGGGGCGGCCGGTGAACCCGCGGGCCAGCCGGACGGCGGACATCGTCGCCTCGGTACCCGAATTGACCAGGCGGACCTGCTCCACCGGGGTACGCGCGACGATCTCCTCGGCCAGGGCCACCTCGCCCGGCGTCGCCGTCCCGAACGAGGTGCCGTCGCGCAAAGCGGCGGAGACGGCGGATACCACCGCCGGATGCGCGTGCCCCAGGATCATCGGCCCCCAGGAGCAGACCAGGTCGACGTACTCGCGCCCGTCCACGTCGGTCAGGTAGGGCCCGGAGCCGCGGACCATGAACCGGGGCACGCCGCCGACCGCCCCGAACGCGCGCACCGGGGAGTTCACCCCGCCGGGGGTGACTTCGCGGGCCCGGGCGAACAGCGCCTCGCTACTCTCCGACACTCTAGGCCTCACAGGCGTCGACGATGTACTCAAGCAGCCGCAGCGCGTCCGGCAGCGGATGCTCCTGCGGCGGGCGGAGCCAGCGCGCGGCTAGGCCCGGCGCGTACCGGGACGGCGGGGCCAGCACGTAGCTGTCCCGGCAGTGCCACCGCAGGCCCTCGACGACGCTTTCCGGCTCGCAGTCGAGCCCGCACGACCACCACTCGTCTTCGTCGGCGGGTGAGCCCCTGGTCACCACGAAGAACAGCATCCGGTCCTGGCCGAGCACGGCGACCGGGCCGACGGCCACTCCGGCCGCCTCCATCTGCTCGAGCGCCGAGAAACCTGCCGCCAGCGGTACGTCGAGCACGTCAAAAACCCGGCAGGTGACGAGGATGACGTTCGCCTCCGGCCGGGTTTCCCACCAGCTCTGGATCACGTTCAGGTCTACGGTCGCCTGCATCTGCCAGGCGGCGGACACTGGGTGCGCGCCCGGCGCGGGGCACCCCACCCGGTCGCACGAGCAGGCGCCGCCCGGTTCCATCGCGACGCGCTTGCCGAGGTAGGGATGCGCGCCGACGCACACCGGCCAGCCCATGGCAGCGTACTGTGCCGCCACGTCGCCGAGCGGCGCCAGACGTTCCGCCGCCCGGCCGCGTCCCCTTCCCCCGCGGCGCCGCACCACGTCGACCATAGGTCCCTGTCACTCCCTGTCACTAGCTGGCTGTCGTTGGCTGCCGCGCGCGGCTAGCCGACCGTAAGAACGGCTCTGTCCTGCGCGCGAGATACAGCAGATACCGAACGAAGCTGGGTATCACTATCTGATCATCCCTGTTACCTATCGTAGGGCACGAGCCACAGCCCGTTCGGCCCATTGACCTAGGTATGGCCCCGATATGGTCACAGTTTGCTACACCGGTACCAACCCGGTGAGCCGCCTCAGCCGCCCAGCCGGCGAGCGACCTCGGCCGCCCAGTAGGTCAGGATGACGCTGGCGCCCGCGCGGCGGATCGCGGTGAGCGTCTCGGAGATGATCCGGTCCCGGTCCAGCCAGCCGTTGGCCGCCGCCGCCTCGACCATCGCGAACTCGCCGCTGACCTGGTACGCCGCCACCGGCACCGTCACCGAGTCCGCCACCCGCCTGATGATGTCCAGGTAGGCCAGGGCCGGCTTGATCATCACCATGTCGGCGCCCTCGTCGATGTCCAGCGCCACCTCGCGGAGCGCCTCGACCGCGTTGGCCGGGTCCTGCTGGTGGCTGGCCCGGTCACCGAACGCGGGCGCGCCCTCCGCGGCCTCGCGGAACGGGCCGTAGAAGCCGGACGCGTACTTGGCCGAGTAGGCGCAGACGCCGACGTCGCCGTGCCCCGCGCCGTCGAGCGCCGCCCTGATCGCCGCCACCTGGCCGTCCATCATCCCGCTCGGCGCGACCAGGTGCGCGCCCGCGTCCGCCTGGGCGACGGCGATCGCGGCGTAGCGCTCGAGGGTGGCGTCGTTGCTGACGTCGCCGTCCGGCGTGAGCAGGCCGCAGTGGCCGTGGTCGGTGTACTCGCACATGCACAGGTCGGCCATGATGACGCAGGCATCGCCGGTCTCCGCGCGCAGGTCGGCCAGCGCGAGCTGGGAGATGCCCGCCGGGTCGTCGGCGGCCGAGCCCCGGCCGTCCTTGACCGCGGGGACGCCGAACACGATCAGCCCGCCCACGCCCGCGGCCGCCGCCTCGGCGGCCGCCTTGCGCAGGCTGTCCCTGGTGTGCTGGACGACGCCGGGCATCGAGCTGATCGGCTGCGGCTCGGTGAGGCCTTCCTTGATGAACACGGGCAGCACCAGGTCGCCCGGGCGCAGCGAGGTCTCGGCCACGAGCCTGCGCAGGGCGGGCGTCCGGCGCAGCCGCCGGGGACGTGCGACGGGGAATCCAGCGCTCATATCGCTCAGACTAATACCGGTCCAAGCATGCGCGCCGCGACTGCCGGGACCCGGGAAGGTGGTCTCGTGCGCTCGAGCTAATACGGACATCGTTTCGTTGGGCGCCGGTAGTGACGGCGCGGTCCGCAAGGGTGGAGTGTCGCCGCGCTGGTCAGTTACGTTTGGTTGCTATACGATAAACGTAGGTGATCCTGAGGCGGCAGGTCCTCAAGTAGTGCGCCTTGGCCAC
>Ga0074046_10001194_pt1 | contig 23949 bp, 21 predicted proteins | sample BogForMeECP23OM3_FD_94441 | JGI IMG/M metagenome (GOLD analysis project Ga0074046, IMG submission 94441) | Bog forest soil microbial communities from Calvert Island, British Columbia, Canada - Bog Forest MetaG ECP23OM3 | ecosystem: Environmental > Terrestrial > Soil > Wetlands ...
CAGGTCCTCAAGTCCGCCCTCGACCAGATGCGTCACTTCCTCTGGTTCTACATGCAAGTCGTCACCAGCGATTCCGAAATGGGTGAGAAATTCCGCCAGACCGTGCGCCAGGACGCCCGCGTGCAACCCGCCCCCGAATTGGAGCAGCAATTCCAGAGCGCGACCGACGCCATCATGCTCCGCTATCTAGCCGACAGCAAATTCCGCAAACCCAACTAAGATTTGCGTAGGGACGGACGCATTCGTCCGTCCAAGCCGAGCGCAGCTCGGCCCCGGAGTTCGCCCACTTCACCACCCCTGCCCTTGAAGTAGAATCCAGCCATTGCTAAATCTTTTCAGGCCTCCCATGCGCACACTCTCGCGTTTTTCCCTCGCCGCAATTGCGCTGTGCTTTCTGCTATCGCTCAGCGCGTTTCCCCAGAACCCTGATGCTTCACCCACCAGCGAACCTGCCGCCCCCAGGAAAAGGCTGAAGATCGGCGTCGCCCTGGAAGGCGGCGGCGCTCTGGGCCTCGCGCATATCGGCGTGCTCCAATGGTTTGAGGATCACCACATTCCCATCGACTACGTCGCCGGTACCAGCATGGGCGGACTCGTCGGCGGCCTCTACGCCACTGGAAAATCTCCCGCGGAATTAAAGGCCATCGTCAACCACCAGGATTGGAACGCCATCATCGACCGGCGACCGAATTACCGCGACTTGTCCTTCCGCCGCAAGGAAGACCAGCAAGCCTTCCCCAGCCGTCTCGAAGTGGGGCTGAAACACGGGTTTTCCCTTCCCTCGGGACTGAACTCAGGCTATGGCGTCAGCCTGCTGATCGATCGGGAGACGCTTCCGTATACCCACAGCGGCTCGTTTGATGACCTTCCCATTCCCTTCCGCTGCGTGGCGACCAATCTGGTGACCGGGAAACCCAAAGTCTTCGATCACGGCTCCATCGCGCAGGCCCTGCGCTCGACTATGTCCATCCCCGGCGTCTTTGCCCCGGTTCGCGATGGCGATGACGTCTACGTGGATGGCGGCCTTCTGGGTAACTTACCCACCGATGTTGTGCGGCAAATGGGTGCGGATGTGGTCATCGCCGTACACCTCGAAATCGCCCCGGGCGACGCTTCCCAAATTCAATCTCTGTTCCGCGTGCTCGGACGCTCCGTGGAAGTCGTCATTCATGAGAACGAACTTCGAGGTCTTGCCGGTGCGGATCTGGTGGTCACTGTCCATCTCCAGGCTCTCCCCGCGCTCCAATACAACCAGGCCGGGAGAATCATGGACCGCGGCTCGGAAGCGGCCGCCGCGAAAGCGAACATCCTCGCCCCCTACGAACTCGACGATGCCGCCTGGAGCGCCTACCTCGATCATCGCGCCGAGCGGTTGAAGACCGAAGTTCCCGTGCCCCAATTCGTGGAGGTAAGAGGCACGAACCCAAAATCTTCCGAGGAAGTGGCCCGCTTCTTGCAGCCCCTGAAAGGCAAGCCGATCAATGTGCCTGCGATGGAAGAGCGCTTCAACCAGCTGACGGGGATGGGCAAGTTCGATGCTGTCGATTACTGGCTCGCCGACGAAAACGGCCAGACCGGCCTGGTGGTTTCCGTCCATGAAAAAACTTACGGGCCTCCAACTCTTCAACTGGGCTCTGAAACAGACGGTTCCGAGCCCAAGGATGTCACCATTACCCTGGCCGGGCGTCTCACCTTCCACAATGTGGCCGGATACCGCTCAGAGTGGCGGACTGACTTTGCCTTTGGCAATAACTACAGTCTGGCCAGCGAACTCTACCGGCCTTTCAGTTCGCGCAGCAAATGGTTCTTTGCTCCTCACGTCAGCGTCAGCAACACCGGATTCAAGTTCTTCAACCAGACCGATCCCATCGCTTTGTATCGTTTCCACCAGGCCAACGGCGGCTTGGACGTGGGATACGGATTCAACCGTTTCACCGAACTTCGCCTCGGATACCAGATCGGCTACTCCAATATTCTTCTCAATCTCGGACGCGCAGGTTTTGCTTCCGCCAACGGCCGCGTCGGCGATACCCACGCCCGCTTCGTAACCGACCACACCGACGACCCCGTTGTTCCCCGTCGCGGTTACAAAGGCGACGCCACCTTCCGCTGGTATGACGCTTACCCCGGCGCCACCGACGGCCTTCCCGCCTTGGATGCCCACCTCGAAGGTTTTCAACCGGTCAGTTCCAAAGGTTCGATCTTCGTTTCCGGAGAGGGTGGAACCACCTTTTGGTGTTCACAACATCAGCTTCCCGCTCTTCTTCCTCGGCGCCCCGCTCCGCTTAAGCGCCTACGGCACCAACGAGCTCTATGGACAGCAGTACTATCTTTTTCGCGCCGGCTACCTTCGCGAGCTTCTGACTCTGCCTCCTTTCTTCGGCAAGAAGGTCTACATCGTCAGCTCCTATGAAGTCGCCAAGATGTACAGGTTCTCCCCGGAGACCGGGTTCCCCAACGATGTGGAGGCCGGCGTGGTAGCCGAAACCGCCTTCGGTCCACTCTTCATTGGCGGCAGCGTCGGCGATTCCGGCCACCAGAAATGGTTCTTTCAACTCGGGAGAGTCTTCTAGTAGGCGGCGGAATAACTCGGTATTGCACTTGATTTTGGGTGGCATTGGATTTTGGGTGGCGCAGCGCTTCAGCGCTGCGATAACTCGCTAGTTGTCAGCACCGGCTTTAGCCGCCGAGGGCAGCCGCAGCCCGCGCGGAGAGTCTTCTAGCAGGCGGCGGAAAAACTCTGGTTTTGATTTTGCTTTGAAAGGGCGCGGCTTCAGCCGCGCCGTAAGCGCAGCAAAATCAATTGCGGCTTTAGCCGCTGAGGGCAGCCGCCAAGCAACGGCAAGACTTCCCGAAGCCCAGCCCTCGTCCCGTTTATAATCTTGAATTCGGCTCACCACCGTAAATCCAGCTCGACCAATGGCAGCAAGACAAGGCGAAAACGTGCTCGATTTCTTAGGCGACCTCAGGCGAACTCATATGTGCGGAGCCCTTCGGCTCTCCGACGCAGGCAAGAAAGTTGTGCTCATGGGATGGGTCAACCGCCGTCGCGACCTCGGCCAGATCATCTTCGTCGACCTCCGCGACCGCACCGGCGTAACCCAGGTAGTGTTCAGCCACGAATTGAGCGCCTCTGTCCACGAAAAAGCAGAGGCCCTGCGCAACGAGTTCGTAATCGCGGCCATCGGCATGGTCAAGCGACGCGATCCGGACACCATCAATCCCAATATCCCCACCGGCGAAGTCGAGCTCGTGGTGGAAGAGCTGCGCATTTTGAACGTGTCGAAGCCGCTGCCCTTTCTGCCCTCGGACACCGTACTGGCCAACGAAGAGATGCGCTTGAAATATCGTTACATTGACCTGCGCCGCGACGCCATGCAGTTCAACATCGAACTGCGGCATAAGGTGGCGATCGCTATCCGCGATCACCTCGCCTCGCAGGGATTCTTCGAAATCGAAACCCCGTTCATGACCCGCTCCTCGCCCGAAGGCGCCCGCGATTACCTCGTCCCCAGCCGCGTGCAGCCGGGAATGTTCTACGCCCTGCCGCAATCGCCGCAATTATTCAAACAGATCCTGATGATCTCGGGCTTCGATAAATATTTCCAGATCGTGCGCTGCTTCCGCGACGAAGATCTGCGCGCCGATCGCCAGCCCGAATTCACCCAGATCGATCTCGAAATGTCCTACCCGCAGCCGGAACGAGTCTGGGAAGTGGTCGAGGGCTTTCTGACCGCCGCCTTCAAAGCCGCCGGGCACGAGATCAAGACCCCTTTCCCGCGCATGGACTTCGACGATGCCATCCGGCAGTACGGCATCGACAAGCCCGACCTGCGTCTGCCCGCCTTCACCGATGTCGCTGATTGTTTTGCGCCCGCTGACCTGGAAACCCTGGCCATCAACAAGGATCTGCCGGTGATTGCCATCCGCACACCCAAGGTTGGCGAGTTGTCGAGAAAAGAGCGCGACGACATCAAGCCGCTGTTCGTCTCCAAAGGCGGAGCCCGCGTCTTCGAAGACTTCAAGCGCATCGAGAACAAGCACCCCGAGGCAGCAGCGAAAATCCGCGCCAAAGCGGGCGTCGCCGGCGACGATTTGCTGGTGCTGGTAGTGGGCTCCAAGCAGTCGATCCGCGACGACCACCCGGCGGGAAAGCGCAAAGTAACGCCGGCGGAAATGGCCATCTACGCCTCGGCCGGATTGCTGCGCGTGGCGCTGGCCCAGAAATATTCCGACCGGCACAAGCTTTTTCAGAAAGGTGATTACCGTTTTTTGTGGGTGACGAATTTTCCCATGTTCGAGTACGACGAAGGCGAAAGGCGCTGGATGGCCGCCCACCATCCCTTCACCTCGCCCCACGATGAAGACATGGACAAACTGGAAACCGACCCGGCCATGGTGCGCGCTCTAGCCTACGATGTCGTGCTGAATGGAACGGAGTTAGGCTCGGGATCGATCCGTATTCATCGCCAGGATGTGCAAAGCAGAATCTTCCACGCCCTCGGCATGACCGAAGAAGAAGCGCGCTCGCGCTTCGGCTTCTTCCTGGAAGCGCTCGAATATGGCACGCCCCCGCACGGCGGCATCGCTCTAGGTCTGGATCGCATCGTGATGATTCTGGCCGGAGCCGATAGTCTGCGCGAGGTAATCCCCTTCCCAAAAACCGCCGCCGCGAAAGACCTGATGATGGAAGCGCCCACCCCGGTAGCGGAAGGGCAGCTACGAGAGTTGGGGATTGGGGTGGTGGTAAAGAAGTAAACGTCGGGTGCCCCACTCATCGCGCTCTTTGCGATGAGTGGGATTACTCTCCGCCGGTAGTGCGCACTGGGCGGCGACCACCTCCGCCAGCACCGCTACCCTGTCATCCTGAGCGCAGTAGCAGCATCGCGGAACGCGAAGCTGCTACGGAGTCGAAGGACCCCTACCTCACCTACGCCTCGTCGAACCTGGAGAGGCATTCTCACAACACTGCCGAGTCCACGGGATATCGTTGGCGGACTTGGCCAGGCCTGCTGGAAACAAAGCCGGAAAACGTACAGTTACGCGTTCTTAAGGCCCACTGGACCGAATCGAGTTCACACAAGGCGGTTACGTCCTGGCTCTGTCTTTCCACTTCTCGCGCAGCCGATTTCCGAGCAGTGTGCGCCCAGGACGATTCCATGGCTCTTGGCGCCCGCAAGGCGTTCGAGCAGTGCACTTCAGAGTTGCGCGAATCTTGGCTGAAGATCCCGTTCCTGGGTATCGACGGCATGCCCAACACAGGCCAAGCCTGGGTTCGTGGCGGCCTTCTGACCGCCACCGTCTTCAGTCCTCCGACGGCCGGGATTGCGATTGAACTGATGGCTCGGTTCATGGAGCGCCAAATCATGCCGCCAGTTTGCACGGTGACCGAGCCTAGGTCCATTCCCGCCATCGAGGAACTGGCTCGAAGGGCACGGGCGGCCTCGGCCTCATAAGAATAAGAACCGTACTAGCGCCTCGTCGCCAGCCGCTGCTCCACCAACTCCCCGATTCGATTGAGGACTTCATCTTCACTCATATGGGTCGAGTCGAGCACCACCGCATCGTCCGCGGCTACCAGCGGAGAAGCAGCACGAGTGCGGTCCCGCTGGTCGCGCTCGCGAAGTTCCGCAGCTATCGCCTGCGCCGGGGCGCCTTTCACCCGCTGTTGGTCGAGCCGCCGCTGCTCCCGCACCAGCGGATCGGCATCGAGAAAAATCTTCAAATCGGCATCAGGAAAGACTTTGGTCCCAATGTCGCGGCCCTCCATGACGACGCCGCCGCCGATGCCCATTTCACGTTGCCGCGCCACCATCCACTCGCGCACCTTCGGATGCACCGAGGCCCGCGAGGCCCCTTCCGACACGTCGCGCTCGCGGATGCGCTCGGAAACGTCTTTCCCGTTGAGCAGGACACGATTGCCGCCGATGGAGCGATCAAGAGTGATGTTTGAATTCTGCGCCATCTTCAGCAGCGCATCCTCGTCATCAAAGGACGCGTCCCACTCGATCGCCAGCAGTGCCAGCGCCCGGTACATGGCTCCGCTCTCCAGATTCACGTAGCCGAGTTTGCGAGCCAACCGGGAAGCGATCGTGCTCTTTCCGGCTCCGGCCGGGCCGTCAATGGCAATGATGAGTTTGCGTGGGGAAGAATCGGTCATCGTAGCGCGATCATCAAGCGAAGAAGCATTGTACACGGAGCGCCAGAGAGCTTCACCACAGGGGGCACAGAGGGTAGTGTCCTAATTTGGTTTTTCAGGTATTGGCCGTATTTCGCGCTTGCCTATCTGCTCCTTGTCCTCCCTTGTTGTGGCTGCACGCCGCATCGTCTGAGCGTTAATGTCGAAAACAAAGCGAAAGACTTCATTTTGAGACCCATCGCTCAAGACGTGATCGTAAGTAACGGAAACCAATACAATCATCCAATTTTTCCAAGATGGAGGACCGACTTCAGCAGCGGGGTTGATAAGAAACTCATGTATATCAATGACATCATCAGTGAGTATTTCGTTCCCTGCTCCCAGCGTGCGGTCATAGTCCATGTTGTAGCTAATGTTCTCAATTTGCAAAGTTTTCCGTTTGTGGTCATAAAAACCGCAGTGAAATTCATAAGCGGAAATACGGGCCGCAGTCCGTCCCATATTGGTGAATTTCAGGCGGTGTCGCAGGTACTCGCCTCTCAAAATTGCTTCCGCGCTCATCACGCCAATGCCACCATTTACAATGCGACACCAATTCTCTGGAGGGGGCATCTTTACCGCCATCTGGACGAGATCGGCGACCACCCAAGCGCGTTCGCTTCTAATAAAAGCGTCTGCACTCTTACTGGCGGCATTGACGGCACGTCGCGTGAGTACGTTTTGCCAAAAGATCAAACCGAGTCCAATAAACCCTCCACCAACGCCGATAATGGTTGCCCACATGTAATGCCGATAGAGTCTATCGAGAGACGCGGCCTGAGCCTTTTCTTCTTCGCTTGGTGTATGTGGCTGTTCTATTGGGCAGCAATTCGGACACTGGATGCAGGACGATACTGGCGTACCGGCGGGATTTTTGCTCTGGGTTTTGTCTGTTTTTTGCTGACCATTGAGTTTGCCGACAGCGCTACCTTTGGTTGTAGTGGATGGAGAAGCATTTGGAGAAACTTCCTGTGCGCGTATTTTGAGACAGGCTGCACAGAGCAAGGCAATTACAATAGCAGCGCGTTTCATGGCGGAACAATTGTACTACAAAAATACTTGACAAGATTATATTCTTGTAGTACAGTAATTGACATGGCAAACGTACTCAATACCGACAAGCAAATCGCGGTAATCGGAGCACTGGCGGAAGGTTCTAGCATCCGTTCGATAGAGCGTGTGACGGGCATTCACCGCGATACGATCATGCGTCTAGGCGTTCGCGTGGGACAGGGCTGTGCGACCCTGCTGGACGCCAAGATGCGCGATCTGCCCTGTCATCATCTCCAGTTCGATGAAATCTGGGGATTTATTGGCAAGAAGCAACGGAACCTGCTAGTGGATGACGACGAGACGCAGTACGGCGACGTGTGGACGTTCTGCGCGATTGATGCCGAAACCAAACTAGTTCCAACGTTCCGTTGCGGCAAACGCGACGCTGTGACGGCAAATGCCTTTGTCGAGGATGTTGTGAGCCGGATGCGTACCCGAGTCCAAGTGACCACGGATGCCCTGAGACTGTACGTCGAAGCGATAGAACGCGGTTTTGGCGCTGACGTGGACTATGGCCGCGTCATCAAGACGTATGCCCACGATGACTCGATTCATCCTGAAAGGCGCTACAGCGCGCCGGAGATCGTAACGACCGAAAAAGAACTTGTGAATGGACATCCTGACATGGAACTGGCGTCCACCAGCCATATTGAGCGGCTGAACGGCACCACGCGACTGCACATGCGCCGTCTGACGCGCCTTACCTACGCTTTCAGCAAGAAGCTAGAGAACTTCAAAGCAGCCGCCGCGCTGCACTTTGCCTACTACAACCTAGTGAAGCGTCACGGAACGCTGCGCTGCACGCCAGCGATGGCGGCTGGTGTTGAGCAAGGCTTTTGGAGCGTCGGCGATCTCGTAGAGGCGGCGATCTAGAATGAGTTACTTTCTTAAAAAATTGGCTTGCTTTAGGGCTTCCGCAATCTGTTTCAGGTGCGAGGCGATTTCGGCCAATACTTTAATAAGCTGTTCGTGTCGCTGCTGGTCGAGGGGTTGCGTCAGTTCTGGCATTGTGGGTTCTCCTTATGGCGTCTGATTATATTAACGAACTGAAAGACGTTATCCGACGATTACACGGTGCTGAGGCTGCTCACGTCAAGAGCGTGCCGGTGAAAGAGACATTCAAGGGCGAGACGGTTTGGGAAGGGATTGTTGAAGTATTCGATCTGGTCGGCCACCCCGAAGCACATAGGGTTTACGCATGGGCCAATGACACAGGTGACCCAAACAATCCCCGGCATCATGTCACGGTGTTGCATCTGCATCCGATCAGGTCGGCAGAGGATGCCGTAAGAGCGGTCATCGTACAGGAGTTCAGGAGCCTTGAGTCAGCAGAGTAAAACGCGAAAGAAAGCAGGACGGCCCAAGCTGCCGAAGGGCGAAGCGATGGGCCGCGTTATCCAGGTTCGCTTTACCGCCGATGATACAAAGGGAATCGTGGCAGCAGCCAAGGCCAGCAAGCAAAACGTTTCGGAGTGGATTCGGAGCACGATTCATGCCAATCTTGAAGGGTGAAAAGTTCAAATTAGGACACTACCGCACAGAGGGCTTCCTATCATGAGGGAACAGAGGGCTTCGCATCAGGAGGCGGGACAGAGGACTTCGTATCAGGGCATCGCTTTAGCGATGCCGCAACGCTTCGGAACCAGACGCCCCTTTAGGGGCTGGGCGCTCAGGCCGCGGCTTGGGAATATAGGCCTGCTTAGGAGGAGTGACCTGCAGCAGCGACTTGCTCCCAACATGCACGAAGCTCAATTCGCGCGCCGAAAGCAAGGCATGGATGGCTTCTTTCACCCGCGTTCGCGGAACGAAGTTGGCGAGAAAGTTCTCGACCTCTCCCTCATCCACGGCGATAACGCAGCCCAGATATTTCGAGACCAGCGCCGAGAGCGCCTCGGGCACTGAAATTCCGACGCCTTCACGCACTACATCCGGCGCCCAGCGGGACAGTTCATCCCAAACCGAGCCTTCCTCCGCCGTGTAATCGACGCGCGTGATGCGCAGCTTGGCCCACAGTTCGGCAAGCGCGCGATCAAGGCCCGCGTTGGAAACCGCGCCGCCCAGCATCTCGCCCAGTTTCAATTTCGAAATCGGTCCACGGCGCCGGATGATTTCGAAAGCGTCACAGGCCAGCGGAGAATAAGGAGACCGCGGTCCCGATGCCGGCGGCTGCTTAGGATTGCGCTCGCCCACCAGTGAATAAAAATAAGGAAACACCGATGCCGCCAGCAGAAAGGAGTTGTTCTCGTCAATCAGTAAAGCCTCGTAAGCCGCTCGATCGCGCAGCGCCCGCACCATCAGTTCCGTAGCTTCTTTCGCCCGCGGATCGTTATAAGCGTGCTGCCGAGTCGGCAGCTTGTCATCGGCTCCCACCCACGCTCCCACAAAAGTCGGCAACAGCAGCGCAGGCCGCATCGGATACATCAGGCAAAATCCGACCGACTCGAGAAAAGCGCGCGCCTCATCAAGAGTGCGCACCGGCTGCCCGTCGAGCCGCCACTTTTGCGCGCGAGCCTGCAGCAGTTCCGCATCGGTCATGATTTCGATTAGAACACAGCCTAGCTCTCAGCTGTCAGCTCTCAGCTGTCAGTTCGATCGCGCCAGCCATCTATGCGGAACTGATAGCTGACAGCTAAATCCTCTTGAACGCTTTCTGAAGATCCTGCATGGAATAGCGCAGCACTACCGGCCGGCCATGAGGGCATGTCATAGGATGCTCGGTTTTCGCCAACTCCACGAGCAGCCACTCCATCTTGTGCTGCTCTAGTGGCATATTGACTTTGATGGCGGCGTGACAAGCAATCGACGCTGCGATGCGCGTCCGCACCGCTTCCAGATTGATAGCCTGGTCTTCGCGCGTGAGTTGTTCGAAGATTTCGTTCAGCATGTGCTCGATCCGCGCCGCGTCCACGCCCGCCGGCGCCATCTTTACGGCCACGCTGCGCGTGCCGAAAGGTTCCGCTTCAAAACCGTTGTGCGCAAGTTCGTCGGCAATATCGCTGAAGATCGCCTGCTGTGCCGGAGTCAGTTCGATGACCAGCGGCATCAGCAAACGCTGGCTCTCCACTTGTTGGGCTGAGCGCTGCCGCAGGACTCGCTCGAACAGTACACGCTCGTGGGCCACGTGTTGGTCGATGATCCAGAGTCCGTCTTCGTTGACCGCCAGAATGAACGAGTTTCGAATCTGACCTAACGGCCGCAGGGTGCGCAATGACTCGAGAGTCGGCGCAGTTTGCGGCTCCTGCGTGATCGGCGGTGCGCACCCGTGATCGGGAATGATTTGAGAGCTGGCTTGAGCAACGGCCGCCTCCGTGCCGCGTGCCAGCGATACCGCCGCGTTGGCCTCAACCGCAATGCCTCCTTCAAATTCCAGGCGCGCTGTCGCCGCCGGAACGGACGGAGCCTGCAGCGCGAAGCCGCCCGCCGCTGCCGGTTCGTACAAGTCGCGCCACGGAGCGCGCTGTAAACCGTCGCTGCCTGTGCCCTGGGTATGCAGAGGACTGGTCAGGCCGGGACCCGCGGTTGGCTGCGCGCGAATTTCCGTCAAGAACTGCGGCACCGGCCGCGCCTTCATCAACGCCGCCCGCACCGACTCGCGCACGAAATCGTGAATCACCGTCTGCTGTCGAAAACGCACTTCGGTCTTAGACGGATGCACATTCACGTCCACTTCCGCGGTCGGCATCTCGATAAAGAGCAGAACGACCGGAAACACAGTCGGCGGCAAAATGTTGCGATAGGCCTCGGTAATCCCATGCTGAATGAGGCGGTCGCGAATCAGCCGCCCATTCACAAAAATGAAAATTGAATTGCGATTGAGCTTCTGAATCTCAGGCTTCGAAACAAATCCATGCAACCGCACCTCCCCAAAATCGTGTGGCGCGGGCGCCCCCGCCCGCGAGCCCTCATCCGGGAGGCCGGCCTCACTAACGGCAGTTTCCGCAGCCCGCCGCCAAGGCGGAGGCTGTGGCAATCCGACACGCTCCAGTGGTTGCACCGCCGCCAGCGGAATCAACTGGTCAAGCGTCTCGCGTCCAAAAACCTGATAAACGCGCTCGCGATGACCCGCCACGGGCGGCGCCACCAGCAAGGCATTCGTCGCCGAGTGCAACTCGAAATGCTTTTCCGGATGCGCCAGCGCATAGTGGGTTACCAGCGAAGCGATGTGGGAGAGTTCAGTCGATTCCGATCGCAGGAATTTCTTGCGCGCCGGAGTATTGAAGAAGAGATCGCGAATTGTAATCGAAGTTCCCAGCGGCAGTCCCGCCTCTTCCACGCGGATGATCTTGCCGCCGTTAATTTCGAGGACCGTCCCAGCCGCTTCTTCTTCGGCGCGGGTTTCCAGATGCAGTCGGGCAACGGAAGCAATCGAGGGCAGCGCCTCGCCGCGAAATCCGAGCGTCGAGATGCTAAGCAGGTCGTCGGTGTCTTTGATCTTCGAGGTGGCGTGACGCTCGAAGGCGAGCATGGCATCGTCGCGCACCATGCCGCAGCCGTTGTCGGTGATCTGGATCAGTTTCTTCCCGCCCGCCTCAACCTGAATGCGGATGCGTGTGGAACCGGCGTCCAAAGCGTTCTCCAGCAATTCCTTCACCACCGACGCAGGACGCTCGACCACTTCGCCGGCAGCGATCTGGTTGGCAACTCTCTCGGGAAGAACGTGGATTTTGCCCATGGACAAGTGGCCAGTGGTCAGTGTGACAGATTTTCCAGCGCAGCGTAAAGGCGGGTCAGCCTCACGTATCGTATAGTTTTCCCGGGAGCGGATACATGAAACATGCAATCTTGGGAGCGGGAGCAATCGGGGGGTTGGTCGGCACGGTGCTGTCATCACTTGGCGAAGAAGTCACGGTGGTGGTTCGACCGAAGAAGCTGGCGAGCTATCCCGCGAACTTGACGCTGGAGCGTCCTTCGGGCGCACTTACGGCGCCTGCGAGAGCTGTCGCCTCACTGACAGCGCCGGTTGACGTCCTGTGGATCGCAACCAAAACGTATCAACTGCAAGCCGCGCTGGAAGCGGTGCACGTATCGCCGGGTTGCGTGGTTCCCTTGCTAAACGGAGTAGACCACGTCGCGGTGCTCCGAGAGCGATTTGGGCGTGAGCGCGTGGTTCCAGCAACGATCGCAGTGGAAGCGGAGAGGATTTCTCCGGGACGATTCGTCCAACGGTCTCCGTTCGTTCTCCTAAACCTCGCCTCCAGCGGAGAGCCCCTCTTGGGCACCATCATTGGGCAGTTGAGCAAGCTTGGAATCACCTGCCAGTTCATTCCGAACGAGCAGACTCTGCTATGGGGGAAGCTTAGCTTCCTGGCGCCATTTGCGCTGACCACGTCGGCATCGGGGATGAATCTCGGCGAGATTCTGGCGAACCCTGATTGGAGACAGAAATTACATTCCGCGATCGCCGAGACCTGCGCCGTGGCCAACGCCAGCGGCGCGGAACTGGACGCGCAGCGGGTCCGGACGGGTTTTGACAGCGCGCCGCCGGTTATGCGCAGCTCCATGCAAAAAGATCTTGCGGCCGGTCGGCAGCTTGAGTTGGATATCGGCGGTCCGATTGTGCGCGGTGGGGAGCGCTACGGCATCGACGTCTCGACCACGATAAAGCTGATGGCGGCGATTCGCGCAAAGTAAATCGTAGCGCCGGCATCTTGCCGGCTGTCCCGAGAGCCTGCTCTGAGCTTGCCGAAGGGGCGTCTCGCCCTCGGCGCGGCGGGCGGGACGCCCTCCGGACAGCCGCCGAGGACGGCGGCGCTACGGTTGCTCCATTTCACTTGCCTGCCTTCGGCTCGGGACTCGAGTTCCCCATATCGACGACCACCTTCCACTGGCCGTCCTTCTGCTTCTTCCAGATCGAGGTGTACTTGCCGTAATTGGCGACCAGCTTGCCCTCTTTATTCTTGGCGGTGTAGACGTAATTGCCGTAGGTGTAGCCGAGATCGCCCGAAGCCGCCATTTCGGCTTTGACTGGCGTCCAGGTCAGGGACGTGCCTTCGGGCCAGGGAGGCTGCTTGCGGATAATGTCTTTGGTGTCGAAGCCGCCACCGTCCACGACTTCCACTCCATCTTCAGCGAAGTGCGTGACAAAGGCAGCGTGCCCGTGCTGCGCGACATCCGCAACGAATTCGGCTTCGAGTTGGATGAGGAGGTCGGGACCTGTGGGGGATTTCTGTTTCGTGGCAAAAGAAACGGCAGCGAAGAGAAGCAGAAGTGTTATGGCGATTCTGTTCATCGAAAAATTCTCGGGCCGCAGCGGCGGCGGGTTTCTGAGGTACGTCAGACGATAAAGTTATCATGCGCAGAGTTCGGAGTAGAGGGACGCGGGGCCGGAATCGCCGGAGTTGCTCTTCAGCAGCCTGATGCAGGAGAACTTGTCTCACTTTCGCGGAAGAGTTGGTCTTTGATTTTGGCGGGGAGACGCGAACTGGCGAGTAGTTCTTGCAGCAGCGGGGCGGGAATTTCCTGGCTGAATTCCAGCGCACGGGCCAGAGAGAGATGCTCGGTTCGCAGCAAGGCGGCACGGATTTCTCTGCGGCAGGACCACTTAGCGTGTTGTGCGACCGCCTGCACCAAGGCTGCGCTGGCCCCAGCACTGAGCACGGACTTGATGACGAGGCTTTCGGTGAGCCGCGGATTTTCGAGCGCCGCCTGCATGACTCGGGTTTCGCGAGCTACGGTTTTAGCATCGATCATCTTGGTGCCGATGACTTCCCCTTCCAGCAGCAGCGCGGCCGCTACTCTGCCGGAGGAGCGCCGGGCCAGCGTTAGCCGCTCTCCGAGGGTGACGGTCTCCAGGCGCGAGATGAGGATGTCGTCAACGGCAACTTTTACGTCCGCGGGAACACTGGGCGAGAGCGCAACCCTCATCAGATCGAATGTGTAGAACTGGCGCGCCAGCGGCACCGACACATGACGCGGCGTGTGCTGGTGACTGGCCAGCGCAATCTTCACCTTGCGGCTCTTGAGAGCGCTGGCGTTCTTGGCAATCTTCTCGAGGACTTCAGGGGGCAGGTCGGCGCGCTTGAGAAGGGCCAGAGCCAAGTCCTCGGTGAGGGCCGGATCGGCGGCCGTGCGCAGCAAATCGTCGGACGCGAGAGTGGCGGGGCTTGGCGCTGCGTCGGATGGCGTCGCGGTTTCGCCTTCGGCCATTTTGTCTTCGGACATTTCGTTGCCCGACATCTCGGGTTCGCCTGTGTAAGACAGGGCAAGCCCCGTCTCTACATTCGTCTTGCTCTGGCTAACGCGCCTTCAACCGGATCGGCCAGTTCTTGGCGGACGTCGATACCGGGAAAGCTTGTCTGCAGGGTATTGTAGAAAACCTGGCGCACCTCGGGAGACTGACGAAAGACACTGCCGGTCATGGCTACCGGGAGCATGTCCGTTGCAGCAAGGCGGCGCACGACGGCGCACGTGAGGCTAGCCAACTTGTCTCCGGCGTCGGCCAGGAGCTCGCGGGCAATGGAATCGCCCTCGGCGGCGGCGTGAACGACGATGGGAAACAGGCGCGGGAAGTCAGGCGGTGGAGTGGAGTTGGCTTGTTCCACCAGTTCGTCGATCGAGGTGAGTCTCCAGGCCTGTAGAACCAGAGCGGCGAGCGCGGTTTCGAGTCCTTGATCGCGGCAGTGAAGAATAGCGGAGATGGCGTGGCGCCCGATCCAGTGGCCGGAGCCTTCATCCGAGATGGCGAACCCCCAGCCTCCGGCACGCGCGGTGCGACCGGCAGCATCGCGTCCGTAAACCAGGGAACCGGTGCCGGCAATCGCGATCACGCCAGGGCCCGCCCCGAAAGCGGCTTCGAGGGCAATTACGTTGTCGCCGACAACCTCGATGCCGGCGGGACTGATTTGTGGCATCAGCTCGGCGAGAATGCCGCGAATCTTCGCGGCGATCTCGGGTATGGAAGCGCCGGCAACGCCGATACAAATGGCGCCGATCTGATCGGGAGAAATCCTGGCAGCAGAACAGGCTTGGTGTATGGCAGTGTGCAGAGCTTCTCTTGCCTGTGTCTCGCCCAGGCGAATTATGTTGCTGCCTCCACTCATTGCCGTGGCCAGCACCGTCGTTTCGTTGCCGAGAACACAGCGAGTTTTCGTGCCGCCGCCGTCGATTCCGAGATAGTAGGCCATCGCGTTAGTTCTAACACATGTTCTGCGGCAGTTCGGGACCCGAACCGAACATGCCTGTACAATTCAGCGAGCTTATTGCTAGTACCGTGACCGCAAGATGATGCGGTGGAAAGGAGTAGCGCCGCCGTGCCGAGGGCGATACGCCCGCGGGACAGCCGGCAAGATGCCGACGCTACTCTCAGTGGTGATACTAGCGGTTTGAGACGCGGTAAGCTGCGTCTCTACCTGAAGTTGGAAGGGATCGCTTGGGATTAAATCGGATCGATTTGCTGATTGTTGCGGCGTACCTGGCGGGAATCACGCTGTTCGGGCTGCGGTTTCGCAAGCGGCAGCGGACGATGCGCGACTACTTTCTCGCCGACCGCAACATTCCCTGGTGGGCAATTTCGCTGTCGATTGTGGCGGCGGAGACCAGCACGCTGACCATCATCAGCATTCCCGGCCTCGCTTACGATTCGAATCTTACCTTTCTGCAAGTGGTCATGGGGTATGTGATTGGGCGCGTCATCATCAGTTTTGTGCTGCTGCCGCAGTATTTTCGCGGCGAGCTCTATACCGCGTATCAGCTGATCGAGCGCCGTTTTGGTCCGGACCTGCGCACCGTGACGGCGGGCCTGTTTCTGCTGACCAGAGCGGCGGCCGAGGGAGTGCGGGTGTACGCCGTGTCCATCGTGGTCTCGATTGCGCTGGGCACAGGCGAGGTCGCTTCGATCGCGATCATCACCCTGCTGACTTTGATCTATACCTTTGAGGGCGGTCTGGCGGCGGTGATCTGGACCGATGTGGTGCAGACCTTTATTTATGTCGGCGGGACGCTGGTAGGGCTGGTTACGATTCTGCACCTCGTGCCCGGTGGATGGGGATCGGTGCAAGCGATTGCGGCAGGGCTGCACAAATTCCAGGTGTTCGACCTTCATTTCTTCGATCCCACGGTCTCGGTGCACTGGCCGCATCTGAATTTTGCGACACCTTACACGCTGTGGGCGGGAATCATCGGCGGCGCCTTCTTGACCACGGCCAGCCATGGCACCGACCAGCTCATCGTGCAGAGATTGCTGGCGGCGCGGAACCAACGGCAATCGGTGCTGGCGTTGTTGTCGAGCGGAGTGGCTGTCTTTTTTCAGTTTGCCTTGTTTCTTCTTGTCGGCGTAATGCTGTTTGCCTACTACCGGGTTCCCTCGTCGGTGTTTGGACGGGCGGACAGAATCTATCCGACGTTTATCGTGAACCGGATGCCGCACGGGATTTCAGGGCTGTTGATCGCCGCCATTCTGGCAGCGGCGATGTCGAACTTGAGTGCGGCGCTGAACTCGCTGTCATCGAGTTCGATTATGGATTTCTATGTTCGCTTTCGGCCGGCGGTCAGCGAAGCGGCGCGACTGCGGCTGGCGCGGCTGGCGACCCTCAGCTGGGCGCTGGTGCTGTTTGGGCTGGCCGTGCTTGCGCTGCATCGCGTAGGGCGCGTGGTCGAAGTCGGGTTGCAAATCGCATCGGTCGCTTATGGGGCTCTGCTCGGAGTGTTTTTATTGGGAGTGCTGACCAAGCGCGCCCATCAGCGCGGGGCAATCGTGGGTATGCTGTGCGGATTGGCGGTGGAACTGTATTTGTGGGGATGGTCGCAGGTAGCTTTCACCTGGTGGGTCGCAATCGGAACCTGCATGACGTTTGCGGTGGGGTACACGGCGAGCGTCCTGCTGAAGAATGGATCCCAAGCTTGAACCGCAGAGACCGCCGAGGACGCCGAGCGAAGCTGGCTTTTCCCCGATGATTGGAGTGAATGTTCGTGCACGAGCTACACCACTCATGAATTGTCATCCTGACCCTGAGCGCAGCCGAAGGGGAAGGACCTGCTGTTCGCCGCAAGAAAGCAGGTCCTTCGCTTCGCTCAGGATGACAAAACCTGGCAAATTGACTGTCAAAGAGCGGGATCTCGCTTTCACCACATACTGCTAGGGCTTCTCTGCGTCCTCCGCGATCTCTGCGGTTAGAATCTTTCTTTCGAACGAAATTATGGACACGCTCGCAAAGCACAACCCTCCCCGTCCCGAGCTGGCGCGCGATCTTGGGTTGTCGCATGCCGGCGCGGTTGTCGTTGGCACAATCATCGGGAGCGGAATCTTTCTGGTTCCGTCCGAGATGATGCAGGCGGTCGGGTCAGCTCGGCTTGTATATCTCGCCTGGATGGTCGGGGGACTGCTCTCTTTTTTCGGCGCGCTTACTTATGCCGAACTGGGTGCGATGAAGCCGCAGGCGGGCGGCGAGTATGTGTACGTGCGCGACGCCTACGGCCCGCTGGCGGCATTCCTCTATTCTTGGACCTGGTTTCTGATCGCCAAGCCGGCTTCCATCGCGACCGTAACCACAGGCTTGGTGCGGATCCTGGAAACTTTCCCGGTCTTCTCGTTCTTCTCTCATGCATGGATTTCGCATCCCTTCACCATCAACTACGGTCAACTGGTAGCGATCGCAGCGACCGTTCTAGTCTCCTGGCTGAACTACATCGGGGTGCGGCGCGCTGGAGAATTTCAGTTTCTGTTCACCCTGCTGAAGGTTGCCATCATCCTCGGAATTGTAGCGGTGGGCTTTTCCTACAGCGGAGGAACCTGGGCGAATTTCGCGACCGAGTTTACGGGAGCGAAGGGCGGTGTGGCTGGATTTTTCGCAGCGCTGGTGGCGGCGCTTTGGGCGTACGACGGCTGGAACGATCTGACCATGGTGGCAGGCGAGATACGAAATCCGCAGCGCAACATTCCGTTATCGCTGATTTGGGGCGTAGCGACGGTCGGTGCGCTCTACGTTCTGGTGAATGCGGCGGTGCAGTATGTGCTGCCCGCGGCGGCCGTAGCAGCTTCGGAGCGTCCGGCGTCGGATGCGGTGGCGCTGGTGCTGGGCCACGCGGGCGCCAGCCTGGTGTCGGCGGGCATGGCGATTTCGATGCTGGTGACTTTGAATGGCACCATCATGAGCGGGGCGCGCGTGCCGTTTGCCACGGCGCGCGACGGATATTTCTTCAAGGCGATTGCGGAGGTTCATCCCCGCTTTCACACCCCGTCGGTGGCGATTGTGGTGCAGTGCGGGCTGGCCGTCGTCCTGCTGTTGCTGGGAGGCAATTTCCGGCAATTTTTTTCGCTGGCGATTTTCGCCGAATGGCTCTTCTACATGATCGCGGGCAGCACCGTGTTCGTTTTCCGCCGGCGGGAACCGAACGCCGACCGCCCCTATCGCGTCTGGGGATATCCGGTGGTTCCGGCGTTGTTTGTGCTGGCATCGGGGGCACTTCTCTACTACACGTTTGCCGACAATTTGAAAAGTTCGGCTGGCGGATGCCTGGCCATACTGGCGGGCGTTCCGGTGTTTTATTTCTTTGCGCGGCGGCGGGCAGCACTGAAGTAAGGGACCCAAAGTAATCGCTTAGAAATTGGGCGAATATCTGGGGTGTTACCAAAGGACACGCGCAAGGGACACGTTTACCCCCTGTCCAATCTCCCCTAATGTGAAGACTCCAACGCCCGAGCGCTCTCCCCAGCTTCGGGCCCACTTTTGGAGTCACTGGATGCCTACGTACGACCGCGGTTTTCGACTCGGCTTGCTGCCTGAAAGAAAGTGGAACTGGCGGACCTTTGCAGCGAGCTATGGGATTCTGGTGTGCCTGATCCTGCTCATGATTGTCATCGGGATCATGACCTCCGATACGCTGATTCCGATCGTGAGTTATCACGTCACGGAACTGGTCCCCTTGCCTGCGCTGAGGCCGGAGCCGCTGCCCAAACCGAAACCGCTGCCGGTGCATGCCAAGTTGCTGCCGCCGGAGCCTGTGTTCCAGTCGCCAAAACTGATCGTGCCGCGCGAGATGCGCGCGCCCAAGCCACAGCCGCAGGAAATTGAGCCGCCCAAGGTGGCGCTGAATAGCTTCGCGCCCGCGGTGCTAAAGCAGGCCAGCGGAGCCCGTCCGGTGCTGATTCATACCGGGGACTTCCAGGGAAGTTCGGTGGTGCCGACCGTGAATGCTCCGATCGAGAAAGTGCAGACGGGCGGGTTCGGCGATCCGAATGGGCTGAAACCGAGCGCCAACAGCAAACCGAACGGCAAGCTGATCGCAGCCGTGGCAGGTGGGTTCGACATGCCCGTGGGACAGGGACAAGGCAACGGGTCGGGTGGCGCGAAAGGCATTAAAGGAACGGTCGCCAGCGCCGATTTTGGTAATGGCGTAGCCACACCGGGACAAGGTGATGGCCGCAGAAGTGGTCGCGGCAGCGCCGGTGTCCAGACTTCGGGCTTTGGCGCGCAGGAGATCGCACAGAACACCCCACACATTCAGCGCGTGGATAGCGGTCCACCGGCGACCTCGGTCGAGATCACGTACAAGCCCAACCCGGTTTATACGGATGACGCCAGAAGTCTGAAACTGGAAGGCGAAGTTTTGCTCGAAGTGGCGTTCCTGGCGAGCGGGCAGTTACACGTGAATCGCGTGATTCGCGGTCTCGGCCATGGACTCGATGAAGCAGCCATTGCCGCCGCCAACAAGATGCGTTTCAAGCCGGCCATGCAAAACGGGCAGGCAATGGATTCGACAGCAATTGTGCACGTGGTATTTCAACTGGCGTACTGAGTATTTTGGAGATGAGAGTTATGCGAAACATGAAGTGGATGGTATTGGCACTGCTGGCGGTTACGACCATGGCAGTGGCCCAGCAACCGGCGTCCGCGCCGCAGAACCAACAGGCGGTTTCAACCACGCAACCGGGACCAGCGCAGTCCGCTCCGGCTCCGGCCAATCTGGCGCCGCCGACCACCATGGATCAGGTCGTCGACCGCGTGGTCCTGCGCGAGAAGGATCTGATCAAATTTCTGTCGCCGCGCACTCCCATCGTGGAGACTTATCTGCAGAACCTGACGCAGGATCCGCAGCTGGGGCCGATTCCGCAGGACGATCATTACTTCCTGGGACGCATGGACTTGAGCGACTCCATCGACCGGAGCGACTACCTTTCCGACAAAGGTAAAGATGAAGGCATGGAGAAGCATCTTCTGGGCGGGCTCACGAAGAAGTTCAAGTTCCAGTACCAGCCGCTGGGTTTTTCGTGGATGATCTTCGCCGACCGCAACGACTTTGACCGGCAGCACTACGATTTTCACTACGCGCGCCGCGAGTTCCTGGGCGACGTCCGTTGCCTGGTGTTCGATCTGACGCCGAAGAAAGACGCTGGACGCGGCCGTTTTCTCGGCCGCATCTGGGTTGAGGACCAGGACTTCAGCATCGTACGGTTGAACGGTACGTATGCGCGTCCTTCGCGCAACAATTACTACTTCCACATGGATAGCTGGCGGCTGAATCTGATCCCGGGCTATTGGGTGCCGGCTTACATCTACAGCGAGGAAGGCGACTTCACAGCGGGAGCCAAGAACAAGATTGCATTCAAAGCGCAGACTCGCATGTGGGGATATAACCTGAAGACGTCAACGCCGAACGACGAACTTACTAACATCCGGGTGGACAGCGTAAAGGATGACACGCCAACCGCGCAGGATGCTTCGCCGCTGGCGGCCGAGCGGGAATGGCAGCAGCAGGCGGAAGACAACGTGCTCGAGCGGCTGGAACGCGCCGGGCTGTTGGCGCCGGAAGGCGACGTCGACAAGATTCTGCAAACCGTGGTCAACAACCTGGAGATCACCAACAACATCGAATTGCCACGTCCCGTCCGTACACGCGTGCTGACGACGTCTCCGCTGGAGACTTTCAGCGTCGGCAACACGATTGTTGTGAGCCGCGGACTGATCGACGTGCTTCCCGATGAGGCCAGCCTGGCCATGGTGCTCTCGCACGAACTGGCGCACATTGTTCTGGGACATAACCTGGGCAGCCAATATGCGTTCAATGACCGCATGCTGTTCTCGGACGAGGGGACTTACCAGAACCTCGGATTCAAACACATTCCCGAAGAGGAAACGGCAGCCGACAAGAAAGCCATCGAAATGCTGAAAGGCTCGCCCTACGCACAGAAACTGGAAACTGCCGGACTCTTTATCAAGGCTCTGCAGGCTCGCGCTCCCCAATTGAGCGCTCTGCTGCAAGCCCACCTCGGCAACAACATCGCGGAGAACGGTACCGTAACCCGGATGGCGCAGTTGGGCCAGTCGGCTCCGGCGCTCGATTGGAACAAGCTGGACCAGATCGCCGCGTTGCCTCTCGGTGGCCGGGTTAAGCTCAACCCATGGGATGACAAAGTGGAGATCGTGAAAGCGCAGCCGGTCGCGATCACTTCAGCGCGCGACAAAATGCCGTTCGAAGTGACGCCGTTCTACCCGCGGCTTTCGCGCTACGGCACGGCGAACGCGCCTGCACCCACAACCGCGGCAGCCCCCACAACGACAGCAACTACCGCTACCGCCGAAGCCACCCCCGCTCCGACCAACTGAGCCGGGTTCCAAGTTGATAGAAGCGCGGGCCGGGACCGGAAGAAATTCCGGGCTCCCGGCCTGTGTCTATTTGGGGAAACCCGCAATCTAGAAGTGCTTCCTCAGATCGGAGAAACGATCTACCACCAGCAGTCGCTGTGATGCTGGAGCCGGCGCGACTTCCTCGTGCTCGAGAATCCAGGTGTTGTCATGAGGGATGAAGACGGCGTGCAGCCCGGCCGCAAGAGCGGGGTTGATATCGGACTTGGGACTATTGCCGACCATCCAGGTGGTGTCCATCGGCAGGGCATACTTGGCGATGGCGGAGTGGTAGGTCGATTCGTCCTTCTCAGCTACGATTTCGATGGCGGAAAAATATTCTTTCAATCCAGAACGCTCGACTTTGCCGGATTGCTCGGCGGGATTTCCTTTGGTCATCATGATGAGGTGGTGGCGCTCGCCAAGATACTGCAGGGTTTCGGGCACGCCGGAGATCACTTCGATGGGATGATCGGCAATCTGGTGGGCAAAGCTGCGAATGCGTTCATGCAACTCGGGCGTGACCGGATCGACGGAAAGCTTCTCAAAGGTTTCCACCAGCGAATGCGCGAAGCTGTGCAGCCCGTAGCCGTGCTTGACGATGGAATCTCGCTCTACGTCGTTTAGCACCAACCGGACCATTTCCGGCGAATGCTCGCGATGGTCGAGGAACGAAATGAACTTCGCAATCGCCCGTTCGAAATAGATATTGTTTTCCCAGAGCGTGTCATCGGCATCGATGAGCAGAGTCTGGGCGCCATTCTCCCCACGCATGTATTCATGATAATGGCTCCGGCGTGTTCGCGGCTTTGATAGACTTGTCCCCGTATGAAGAAAGCTTGTTGGAAGAACCATGGGCCTGTTTTATTTCTCATTCTCCTGATGGCGGTTTTCAGCGCGGCGCAACCAACGAAAAAGGGGATGACGGGTTCGGCGGCGAGGAGCGGCGCGCCGGCGAATTTGAAAGTCGCGGCTGACCTGGGGCAACGCCTGGCGAAATTCCAGCACGTCCGAATGCCTTTCCGGACCGCGGGTTTGACCGTTCGCGAACAGCACCTCGTTCGCAAGCTGGTGGAGGCCTCCGGCTACTTGGAAAGCATCTACTGGCGCCAGAGCGATCCCGAAGCGCTGACGCTGTACCAGTCGCTGGCCTCGAGCCGGAACCGGCGCAATATCGAGCTGCGAACTTACCTCCGGATTAACGCTTCGCGCTTCGATCTCATTAACCAGAATGAGCCGTTTGTCGGAACCGAGCCCATGCCGCCGGGTGCAGGATTCTATCCTGCGAATCTGACGCGCGAGCAGCTGGAACAATATGTCAAGGAGCATCCGGAGCAGAAAGCGGCAATCTACAATCAGTTCACGATCGTGCGCTGGGATCAGGGGAAACTTGAGGCTGTTCCCTACCGGATTGCGTTTCGCGCTTTTCTGGAGCCGGCGGCAAATGCTCTGCGGGCGGCGGCCGAACTCAGCGATGATCCAGCCTTCGCGAAGTTTCTTCAACTGCGGGCCGATGCGCTGCTCAGCGACGATTATTTCCCCAGCGACCTGGCATGGCTGGAGTTGAAGAATCCAAAATTCGACATCATTTTCGCGCCCTATGAAACTTATCTGGACGGATTGCTGGGCGTGAAAGGTTCGTACGGAGCGGCGGTGCTGGTGCGCAACCAGCGGCAGAGCGAGAAGCTGGAACTCTTCCAGAAATACGTGGCGGAAATTCAGGATGCGCTGCCCCTGGCGGAAGAGGATCGGCCATCAAAACATGGCCTGGAGACGCCGATGGAAGTGATGGACAATCCATTTCGCGCCGGAGACATGGTTCACGGGTACCAGGCCGTGGCCGACAATCTGCCGAACGATCCGCGAGTGCACGAGCAAAAAGGCAGCAAGAAACTTTTCTTCAAGAATTTCATGGACGCGCGCGTAACCTACATTATTTTGCCGGTGGCACGCAAGTTGATGGAACCGAAGCAGGCAGCGAAAGTTTCAGGGGAAGGTTATCTGTTAGGCACGATCATGCACGAGATCTGTCACGGACTCGGTCCGTCGTTTGCGCGCACGCCAGCGGGCAAAGTCAGCATTCGGGAAGCGATCGGTCCGGGCTACAGCAGCCTGGAAGAAGCCAAGGCCGATGCGGCCGGGATGTTCGCCTTGAAATGG
>Ga0074046_10001195_pt1 | contig 23943 bp, 23 predicted proteins | sample BogForMeECP23OM3_FD_94441 | JGI IMG/M metagenome (GOLD analysis project Ga0074046, IMG submission 94441) | Bog forest soil microbial communities from Calvert Island, British Columbia, Canada - Bog Forest MetaG ECP23OM3 | ecosystem: Environmental > Terrestrial > Soil > Wetlands ...
AAGCCGTGAAAGTATTGCGCCATGCGTTTGATCAGGGAATAACTTTTTACGATACCGCCAATATGTACCGCGACAGCGAAGCTAAAATCGGTCAGGCGTTATCGCACCTCCGCGATAAAATAATAATCGCAACAAAAACGACCCAGCGCACTGCCGAAGGATTTCGGCAAAATCTCGAAAACAGTCTCAAAGCGATGAAAACAGATTATATTGATTTATATCAATTTCATCAAGTGGCCCATGAGCAAGAGTGGGAAAAAATCAAACAAGAAAGCGGAGCATGGGGTGAAGCCCAAAAAGCAATGCGGGAAGGGAAAATCAGATTTTTAGGTGTCACCTCACACAACTTGCAGATGGCCGTTAAACTGGCAAAGACCGGGCTGTTTGGTTCGGTTCAGTTTCCTTTCAATTTTATCGAGCAGGAAGCGAAAGACGAGTTGCATAAATATTGCCGGGAAGAGGGGATTGCAACTATTGTCATGAAACCATTTGCCGGCGGAGTGATTGATAATGCCGATATAGCTTTTAAATATCTCAGGCAGTTCTCCGATATTATACCCATTCCCGGTTTTGATTCGGAGAAGTCGATTGATGAAATCATCTCTATATACAAACATCAAAATGATATCACCAGCCATGATTTAGAACTTATGGAGAAATACAGGCGGGAATTAGGCAAGGTATTCTGCCGTCGTTGCGAGTATTGCCAGCCTTGTCCAAATGGCGTTCTAATTACATCAGCGATGGGTTATCCGATTGTCGCCAGCCGTATGTCACCCAGGGTATCGGTTGAGTTTTTGAAAGCTCCCATGGAATCAACACAATTATGTGATGAATGCGGAGTGTGTATTGAGAAATGTCCTTACGATTTGCCCATACCGGATTTGCTTAAAAAGAATTACGATTTATTCGAAACCCATCGTTTAGCGACTGGATTGAAATAAAGCAGATCGACCTCTCCGGGGATAATTTTTAAAATACCTCATAACATAAAGGAGGAATAATATGAAGATTATCGGTTTCAACGGCAGTCCAAGGAAAGACGGCAACACCACCACGTTGATGAACTACATTTTACGGGAGATCGAAAAAGACGGCATTGAAACGGAACTGGTCCAACTCTCGGCAAAAAAGATTCACGGATGTATTGCCTGCTACAAGTGTTTCGAGAATCAGGATCAGCGATGCTCCGTTAAAAATGATGCGGCAAACGAATATATAGAAAAGATGACGCAGGTTCAGGGTATCATTTTGGGATCTCCTTCCTATTTTCAGGATGTCACAGCGGAGATGAAGGCATTGATCGACCGGGCGGGCTTTGTCGGATTGGCAAATGGAAAGATGTACAGGAACAAAGTCGGGGCTTCTTTATCCTGTTTCCGTCGCAGCGGAGGAATGCATACGATAGAAACCATGAATCATTTGTTCTTTAGCAATGAAATGATCATAGCCGGCCGGGCAATGAGCGTTGCCAGAGATAAGGGTGAAGTGGAAAAAGATGAGGAAGGAATCCAGAGCGCAAAGACGCTGGGAAGCAAGATCTCATGGCTAGTGAAGAAGCTCTATGGCTGAACGGGAAAGCGCTTGCCCACCGTATTTCAGCCGTGCTTCAGCCGTGTTTCAGCCACGCACAGTAGATTGCCGTAATTCTCTTTCTAACCGTTATCCAATTTATACAACTGCCCGCTACTGGAACAAAGCAGGCAGACAAGAGCATCATCAATATAACATTTATTGTAATAGATATTATTGATTAACGGTCGAAAGGTACGATGGCAGAGTTGATGAGGCACGTTCTTAAAAACCCGCAGACAACTTCCTCATTTTTCGTATTTCAATGCTGCCACTAAAATTCGGTGGGATTGTTTGAAGAACCATGCTAACGTCTCCGCCAAATCGATAAATGATTAATTTAGATATGCCATATCGATAATAACTTTTATAAATTTCTCTAAAATCTTTTTCCGAAATCAACCGATCATTTTCTATAAAAATAGCCCCTTCCAATTTGCCTTTGTCCATATAGATAAAAGGGTTACTAAAAAATATTTCTTTCGCCGAATTTTTTGCTGACAAAATATTTACTAAAAATCCGGTTTGAGACGCACGAATAATCCGCATGCCCCATTTCTTTTTATATTGCAAAACACCATCTTTTAAAAAAGCCCTTGTATCGCCTAATCCGACCTTTTTAAAACCTTTGTCTTTCAAATAACAAAAAGAAAAATAGTATAGCGCTCCGACAACGCCAAGCTGAAGATAATCTCTATTTCCGTTCTTTATTCCAATACACCATAGACGAGCACTTTCCCCGGTATAACGAATCAGAATGCCGCCTATATATTCTTCCTTGTTTTTTACAAGTATTAAATCGCAGCTTTTAAATTCTTCTTTTATTAAATCATATTCCATGACAATGGCTTCATCATCATGAGCTTCAGTAATATATGGTAAATACATATTGTGATAAAAATCATATAATTGAAAGATTTCATTTGTTGATTCAAAAGATAATTGGTTCCTCTTTATTTTCCTGATATCCGATTTTAAACTTTCATTTGTTATTAATGAAGAAATCTCGTTTACGATATCTATTTCTCCGGAAATCCAGCACGGGATATAAAACCATTTCTTGGTTATAAAAAATAAAGAAAAAAACCTGGGTGCTTCAACAATAATGAGAGAACAGTTAAATTTATTTTCTCTAACCTTTTTTAAAACCCCCCATATCCATATCTTTCCAATGTAATTTTCTTTATAAGGCTTATCGAAAATTAAATTGATCATATAATTCTTGTTTTCTTTGCTTCCTGCATAAAAAATGCTGAGTCCCTGTTTACTTTTTATCTCTTCTCCCGTTATAATCCAGAGATCAAATCTAGCTCCTCTAATTAATGACAGAGACCATTTCAAAGGAATAAAAACCCTGCGGAAAGAATGGGGCATCTTACGATATATCCCTCTGCTCCGGAGAAATAAACTTTTTAAACTATATTTTTTATTCTGCGAGGAATTCATTATAAATGTTTCCTGAATATTTTTTATGTTTCTTGTTCCGGATGTTTATATCTTGCCTTTTTTGTGCACGGGGAAATTCGACACCATATTGCTTTTTAATAATTAATATTTAAGAAATTTGGCTTGTATGTCAAGGAAATCTTGTTTAATATATAAGAGTGATGTTGACGCCAGCTTGACAATTATCAATGGAAAGGAGAGGTTTAGAAATGGGTCTCCCTGTATATAAAAGAGCAATTAATATTTATCAACACGGAGGAGCTCTCCTGTTTCTTAGAAGGCTGTTACGGAGTCTGTTGTTGCGGCTGTATGTTTTTATGAGTCCGGTTGTATTTGCCAAACTTGAGATGTTTTTTATTCTAGGGTATTGGCCAAACATAGACAATCCTAAAACTCTCAACGAGAAGATTAATTACAGAAAATTGTTCGCACCTCATCCATTATCCGTTTTGGTTTCCGACAAATACGCAGCCAGGGCATATGTTGTTTCAAAAACCGGCCGACGGGATTTATTGAATGATATATATTTTGTCGGCAGTGAACCGGGAAGGATCCCTTTTGATGATCTGCCAAACAAGTTTGTTATTAAGGCTAATCATGGTTCCGGCTGGAATATAATCGTGTTCGATAAGAGCAATATGAATCGCGATAAGGTCATAGCAAAGTGCAATATGTGGCTTAGCAGGAAATACAGCGATACGGTATTCTCTGAAATACATTACGACAAGATTATCCCAAAGATTATTGTTGAAAAGTTCATTGAAGATTCTTTTTTTTACTTGCCATTAGATTATAAGTTCCTTTGTTTTGATGGAAAGGTTCACTGTATAGAAGCGGTTATTCGGTCCTCGGATAATTATAGAGAAATTCATTACGATGCGAATTGGAATAAAATGAATTTCAGGTGGGGAACTTTGAGAGCAAAAGATTTTACGAAGCCGCGCCTTCTCGATGAAATGATTGTTGTTGCTGAAAAAATTGCAAATGGGTTTGATTTTTGCCGAGTTGACTTATATTGTCCTGACAATAAAAAGATTATTTTTGGAGAAATCACATTAACTCCGGGCAGCGGGTTGTCTCCCTTTTACCCTCGAGAATGGGATTACCGTCTCGGAAAACTGTGGAAAATGCAAATTAATCCCACGAAAAGAGAGAGTTCTTATCAATATAAATAATATCTTTCAATCGTTGTGAAATTGAAAGGTGTAAAAAATGTACATAACTAATAATATTTATGGCACCACGCCTCTGATTGTTCATGCCCCCGGGCTCTTACACAGCATGGATAAAATCATTATACATACGTTATTCAATCCATACTGGATTCCAATAATGAAAAATTGGCAAAAAGAAGCTCCGGAAATATGCAAAAAGGGAATAAAAGATGAATTAACTATTATTACCTGGAACAACACGGATATTAAAGGTTGCTGCGAACAATCATTGGAGAAACTGGAATTGGATTATTTAGTGCTCGGGAAAGGCAAGAAGAGCTGGCAGAATATAAATAAAATTACTACTGCTCTGGAAATAATTGATTTGATAAAAACACCTTATGTTATGGCTTTGGATTGTTTTGATATTATTGTATTGCGCGATCCTTATGAAGCTTTGGTAAAATTTAAAGCGATGGATTGTGAAATGCTCTTCAATGGAGAAAAAAACTATTATCCCGATTATGGATCAGCCAAAACCGGAAAAATTTCCATGACTGATAAATGGAAAAAATTTGAAACTACTGTGGCAAAAAGTGAATGGGGATTCCTCAACTCCGGAGCATTTATTGTGAAAACGCCATTCTATAAAGAGTTCTTACGCAAGTGTCTAAAATATTATGAAGAAATAGAAAACAAAGGCACGTCCTTATCTCTTCCCCAAAATCCGGTATATAAAAAGTATCCGCATTATAAGATTAGTGATAGCGACCAGCTGATCACACACTGGATGCATTACGACTATTACCCGCGTATCAAAATAGATTATCGTATGGATATTTTTTTTAATACTATTTTCACTATTCTAAATAAAAGAAAGTTAACCTTACAAGACAATATATTTACCGGTCATAAGGAAATTAAATATGAAACAAAAATAAGAATAGCCAGTTTTTTATTAAGATTATATTTAAAAACAAAAAACCATTGATCACGACCGCGAGCGTTACGTTACAATAAGTAAAATACCGAAAGGAAAAAATTTTATTATATAAATATTTTCTTTAGTATTGTATCTTACAATAGGTAAGTCCCAATTTTAAAACCGATTTTTTATGCTATGTTTAAACCCGTAATCGTTATGAATTTCTTGACAATTAAATCAATCCTTTATATGAGAATATCGAAGAGTCAATTTTTGTCAGAGGAGGCAAACATTGAAAAAATTATCAATTATTTTCACTAGAGTACTGTTCATTATTGGCAGTATTGCCATGTTGTCAATAATGCCTGTTGTTGAGACATCGGCTGGCCAGCTCGACTCGATAGCAATCGATTCGGGCGCAACCACGCTTCATCCTGAAGAGACCGTCATGGTTCCTGCCAACGGCGCTGTTGGCTCAAACATCTATGTCTCCGGCCGGGCTTTCCTTTCCATAGATTTCGCAGTGCAGCCGGGCAAACAAGTTACTCTGCTTGTCATAACGGATGAGCAAAAGCGTGAAATGGACGCTGGAAGACCGATAACGGGACGTCCGCGGGTTCGCGCACCCATTGATGGAACTGCAAGTCAGTCAATAACTATAAATCAGGGAGGTAACTATTATGTCGCAATTCTCAATTCGGACCCGGAGTCCGTATCCGTCACCTACAGGGTCTGTGCCCGGGCATACTGACGTCACGCCCCGCAAGTCTTTTAAAATTAGTCTCGCTATTTTATCCGTTATCTGCGTATTTATTTTTGCAGTTAACCACGTGATGGCAGATACAGACCAGGTGCTTCTCGACCAAAGCTTAACCCTTTCAGCAAGCGGATATGCCTCGAACTTATATATCCCTCAGCAGGCAACTGTTTTCTTTGACTATACTATTCAACCCGGAAAAAATGTGCTTTTGGTGGTTATTACAGAAGAACAGTGGCAAGCTGTCAGTGCCGGTGAAAAGGCGTCCGGTTTGCCGCTTCTTCGCACGACTGTCAGCGGCAGCGGAACCGAATCCGTAAGCCTGCCGAAGGGGACATATACCGTTGCCCTGATTCCCCAGGACGGTGCAGCCCAGGCGACCATCAAGGCGCGCTGCAGGTACTAGGAAATGGCCCTGTATATTGTCGCAGGTAATGCCGGACAAAGCAATAGCGTTAAATGGCGAAACTGTGGATGGAATGCAACTACAGCGGCAAGTAAGGCAATCATTCTCATTTTCGCCGTCCTGGTATGTGCTCCAAACGCCTTAGCTGTTGGTGGGTCAGCCGTAAGCGCCCAGTGCTGGGTAAATGGCATTTTGCAAGGAGGGTATCCTCTGGACAGACCCTGTCCCGGCACAACCGGTGGTGGTGGAGGAACCGTCATCATCATGGGCCCGCCAGTAATCGTCTGGCGTCATCCAAGTGCGGAAGGTTCTCAGATGCCGGGGTTGTCACCGGTGGACAGCAGACTAGCCAATCAACTAAACTCCATAGCTGATACAGCCATAACGCTAAGGCAAAAAGGCGAATTCGCCATGAGAAACGGCGATTACGCGAAGGCGAAACTTTATTTCGACGAGGCGAGGAGAAGGGACCCTGATAATCCGGAACTTCAGGAGGACTTCGATAAACTCCGTGGCCTGTTCGATAACGGCACACAAAGTCTAACTGTGCCGCGCCTGCAGTTGCCGAAACAGGAGTTTCTGAAACCTGTGCCGGACGAAAAAGTCAGCAAATATATGACAAATCCGGAAGTAAAGAAACTGCGCGAGGCAGAGATTATTACTTATAACAAACTGGCCAACGCGGATGCCACGCTCAATACCGTGACAGAAAGCGAAAAGAAGGGCACAGCGTCAAAGAGCGACGTCGATCAGGCGCAAACGGCACTCAATAAGGCCGTCGAGAATTTCCAACAGGCCCACAAAAAACTGGAAGAAAAAATATATGTGCTGGATTAACAGATGAAACTGTCACATTTCTTACTGCCATGCGTTATGGTAATGCTCGCCGCAACCGCTCAGATTCAACCCGTTTATGGCGGGGAATGTCCGCCGAACTCAGCGCCCGTTTCCGAGAAAGACAATGTTGTCCATTGCCGTTGCATCCACGGATTTGAAAATAAGGGCGGCGTTTGTGTGCCGGTAACGGAACCGGAAACCAAAAACGATAAGCTGCGAAAGGCTTGGCAGAAAGCGCTTGGCTGCGCGATGGAACAGGTATATGCGCGTGCCGAGTCGCTTGGAACGACTGGAAAAAACTTTTCGCAAGAACTGCGTCATGAAATGACAAGGGTTTTTAATGAGGCGGGAAAACCGGTCAAAAACAGCAATGAAGATGAGGTCGTCATATTGAATCTGGATCGACAGGAATCATTAAGCGTCTCCGCGGACCGGCAATTTATAGTAAATGTTGCCGTACACTCTCTTTACGATGACAATATACATGTGGACATACAGAGCTACTTTTCCAACTCTGGCAATGATGTAAAAGACCGGCAGGAATATCTTGAGAACCTGATCCAGGTTAACAAATTCGGGGAAATAATGGCGGACAAGGAATCAGCGGCTGTCAAAGCCTGTCTTGCAAAATGACCCGACTAGAATCCTTTTTAAGGAATCTAAGAGGTCATTACCCGGTTATCAAAGTCTTATACCATCTTTCAACGACTAATCCTCCATTTAGACGATAGCCAAATACTGTGAATTGGTCGTGCAGGAAATAATTCTGCCGATCCGAAATCCGATTTTTTATTTGTTCCATCCTTAATCCTCAAAAATTCTCAAACCGTCACTCTTAACAATGATGCTGGATTTCAATCTGTAATAAACAAAATAACTGAACTCTAACTTAATATGTGGTAAATATATTTGGTACAGGTCACACTCAATGAAAGGCATAAGATAAAATGCATTCGTTAACACAATCCATTAAAAGAATTTCAGGAGAAACAAACAATGAAAAGGTTTCTAACTATGGTTGTTGCAGGATTGCTACTGGCGGGCCAAGCCTATGCGGGAAACTTCACCGACAACGGGAATGGAACAGTGACAGACAAAAACACGGGCCTCATGTGGCAGAAGGAGGATGATGGCAACACCTACAACTGGTATATGGCAGTAGGCGTCCATGACACAAATTATAATCCAACGACTAAAAGCGTCTGTGGAAAACTCTTTCTTGCCGGGTATTCTGATTGGAGACTTCCTTCTAACACTGAATTAATGAGCATAGTGGATTCCTCGATTCCGGAGCCGGGGCCTACAATTGATGGGGTATATTTTCCGAGGACTAAATCGTCTGTTTATTGGTCATCAACCCAGGCCGCGGCCGCGTATGGCACAGTCTTTCGCAGTGGCAATATCTTCGTCGGCTGGAGAGGTAACCTCTGGTATGTCCGGTGCGTGCGGGGCGGGAAGTAAAAAAGAAATGCAAATATTATGAATACGCCCAAACCAGCAAAACTATGTTATGAATGCGGAAGTTTTTACAAAATATAAGTTGCCGGTTTACACTAATTATGTATTGACAGCTGATCTGAATAAACGAATGGGCGCTTAGACTAATACTGACAATACCCTCCTAACCCACCTGTTACAGGACATGTGAAAGGGATAAGATTATGGGATCATGGATCAAATGTATGTGTGGGGGTCTTATTCATACGAATATGTTCACTGGGACAAAAATATACCAATTGATAGAGGATGCGGATTATGACGCCATAGAGGATCCGGTTGACAGGGACAAATTGGATGATCTTTTTTTCAAAAAAGGGGTTACCGTCTATCGCTGCCATAGTTGTGGACGCCTCCTGATAGAATGGAATGACAAGGGTGTTCCCACATTTTATCTGCCTGAGGTAAAGCATAAGAAGAATATGTCGTCTGACAAGAAATGCTGTCTGCCTGTCGAAGGGCAGAAATGGAAGCCTGTGCAAGAGAGACCCTTGCCGGAAGATGCAACCGCTGATGAGCGCAGATTAAGAGAGCTGGAAATTATGGCCGATGCCGCATACAAAGCTATGTATGATTCTATAACTCCTGCTGCACATTATTCTGATGTTAAGGCCGCATTGGCCGAAGCTATCGGATTAGCAAATAAAATGGGCCGCAAGGCTGATATGGAAAGGTTGTTGCAGAAGGATGAACACGTGAAAGCTGTATACAGGAGCCAATTTTATTTGGTTTAATAATTACTGATTATTAATGCTCGTTTTTTCGACCAGAAACTCAAGACGGCCGATCTGTCCCTGATTGATGACATTCGCATAGGGCAGGGGATCCCAACAGACTCGAATGAGCGGAACCTCTACTCTTTTTCAACGAAGTACGTTATTAATTGACATGTGATAATGACTTACTTATACTTTCATAAAATTATAATTATCTGGTGTTTTACTCGATTTAAGATTAAATATCCGTAGTTTGGTCTAAAATGACAAAAGAGGAGATAACTGTTTATGAAACAACTATTTAAAACAATATTAGTTATAATTTTTATGCTAATATTAACAACGATTACTGTTTCTTGCAGCAAACCATATATAGAAGAGCGCCCTTTTAGCGCGAAAGCTATTAAAGATGGTCGTTTCGTTGATAATGGCGATGGGGTTGTTTTAGACACAAAGACAGGATTGATGTGGGCAAATAAGGATAATGGAAATGATACACAATGGCATGGTGCAAAGTTTTATTGCGATAATTATCGCGGTGGAAGTTATAAGGATTGGCGAATGCCTACACTAGAGGAATTGGAAAGTTTATATGATGAGCATAAAATTCAGCCGGTGGCTTGTTCTATTTCTAATAACATTCATATCGCAACTGACTTTATTAATATCACCTGTTTAAATCTATGGTCGTCAGAAACAAGCACCACGACAAATGAATGTGATATTTTTAATTTCGGTTCCGGCACACGGTCCGCATATGCATGTCAAATGATCTTAGCCCGTGCACTTCCTGTGCGAGGTATCAGCAGATAATTATTTGCAGGTTCTGACGGGGTTACTGAATACTTTTTTATATCAGGATATTTAAAGAGGTAATCCGATAAGCTCATAGAAAATGTTGCTTATAAAAGGTGAGAATTCTTTTGTAGAATATGCTTTCTTTCAACCAGTAATTGTTAAACAAATCTCTTAAATAGTCTTATACCCAGAGCAACAAATGGAGGCAACAATAATGAAAAATACTCTTTTAAAAGTGCTTTGCTTGTTTTGTGCTGTAGTTATTAGTTCGACTGCTTATGCTGCGGCTCCCGGATATCATATCATCAAAAAGATTCAGATTGGCGGTGAGGGCGGGTGGGATTATCTTTCTGTAGACAGCGAAGCGCGCCGACTATATGTTTCCAGGAGTACTCATGTTATCGTAATAGATATTGATAAAGATAAGATTGTTGGCGATATTCCGGATACGCCGGGTGTTCACGGCATTGCGATAGCCTCAGAGCTTGGTCGTGGATTTATCAGCTGTGGAAAATCTAATACTGCGGTTATCTTTAATTTGAAAACTCTGAAAATCATCGGAGGGGTAAAGACCGGAATCAATCCGGATGCTATTTTGTATGAACCTGCTTATAAAAAAGTATATACATTTAACGGTAAAAGTAATGATGCTACTGTATTCGATGCAACCTCAGGAAAGATTAACGCTGTAATTGCTCTTGGCGGCAAGCCGGAATTTGCCGCGGCTGATAAAAAGGGAAAGGTTTATGTTAATATCGAAGACACCGCCGAGGTTGCTGAAGTTGACGGCAAGAGTCTTTCAGTATCAAGAAGATTTTCATTGAAACCAGGCGAGGAGCCGACAGGTATGGGTATGGATGAAGAACATCACCGTGTCTTTTCGGGATGTCACAACAAAGTGATGACGGTTCTGGATGTGAACAAAGGGAAATTAATTGCTACGGTACCGATCGGTTCAGGTGTTGATGGCAATGGTTTTGACCAGGAAACGGGTCTTGCATTTAGTGCAAACGGCGAAGGTACTTTAACAGTAGTAACGGAATCAGCTCCGGGCAAGTTTGAAGTAACCCAAACAGTGCCAACTCAACGTGGAGCTCGTACTATGGCAATAGATACGAAAACTCATAATATCTATCTGCCCGCTGCGGAATTTGCCGCGGCAATGGAACCAACAGCCGAAAACCCGAAGCCAAGATCCGTTCAAATTAAGGACTCTTTTGTAATCTTAGTCATTGGAAAATAAAAGCGAGAACAACATCTTCAAATCGTTAATCTAAATAATTATTCAACCTTTCTCCTTAAATAGATTCTAAAATCTTGTATCAACATGGGCTCTATTTTTATTCTTCTTTGTGTCGATTGTCGATCTGGAAGTTTCAACCTGATTTTTACTTTTAAATAATTGACATGCAAACGGAATTCTTGTATATTTAACGTATATGGATTAAATTCCCCGTCAATTGCGACGAAGAAAAAATTATAATCCACAAGATGCCCCGCTGCTTGCGGCGGGGAACTTCATGAGAAATAATATCTTACAAAACAAACAAATGCTGATAGTAGATAAAATGTTTGGAGTACGCATATGACGATAAAGGCATCGTGCCCGAGCGAGCAGGTCAAACCTCTAATTATTTATTTTTCTTATTGAGAGACGAACATGAATAAAATACAGAAAAAAAAATTTAAAAGATTATTTAAAGTTGACAGGGAACTTATCATTATCTTCCTTCTTGTTGTCATAACAGGTTTTATTTTTTTCTTCGTTGCCAATCAAAGGGCTTTCTTGAATTTCTTTTATCTTCCTGTTCTGTTGGGCGCGTATTTCTTCGGGAGACGATATGCTACTTTAGCCGCATTTTTCTCGATTATCCTTATCTTTGCTATGGCATATGCATATCCATTCTCTTTTAAGTTCGAAATGGATAGCGAACTGCATCGCTGGCTGGATTTGCTGACATGGGGAGGTTTCCTGCTCATAACGGGCTACACCATGGGGCTACTCTACGAAAAGAAAGAAACAGCATACAAAGAAATCAACAAAACGTATCAGGGCGTGATAGAAATGCTTGTCCTTATTATAGATTCTGTAGACAGCCAAACGCAGAGTCATTCATACCGTGTTTCCGTTATATCGGAACAAATCGCGCTAAAAATGGGGTGTACCCCTTATGAAGTAGAGAATATCCGCTTAGCCGCTCTCTTGCATGATTTGGGTAAAATCGGTATTAGTAGTGAATTATTACAAAAGATTGGACAATTGTCCGGTATCGAAAAAGATATGATTAAGAATCATCCTCAAACCGCTGTGAATGTAATTGAGCCCGTAGGAGGCAAGGTGCTGGAAATTCTCCCCCTTATCCTCAGTCATCATGAAAAATGGGATGGCAGCGGCTACCATTCTCAAGTCGGTGAGAACATTCCCATGGGAGCCAGAATAATTGCGGTTGCCGATGTCTATGATGCTTTAATTTCTGACAGGTCTTATCGTAAGGCGCTGTCACCATTTCAAGCAAAAAAGGAAATCATGGACAACGTTAATATACATTTTGACCCTGACGTGGCAGTGGCATTTGAAAATATATTTCCCAAAATAGAAGATATTGATACATTCATTTTCCCCAGAATGACAAACATATAAGACGAAAGACCGCATATACATTCAGCAGAATATTGGTCAAATCTTTACCCTGATGTTTGCCACAACTAAATTAAGCAAACGTTCACAAGTCCCGATATGATTTCAATATTCAACCGCTATATTATTACTCAATATTATTGTATATTTCTTCCTCTTCAGTTTTCAAAACTATAATTTTAGTTAAGTTTCCGCTTGCAATTGTTAATATTATTTAAATGTACAACATAAACTTACCCCAAAATAGCGGACACGTAATATCCGTAAATATATGATAAGACAATAGGGGGTAAAGATATGTGTGGTAATACTAATAAACGGTATGATGAAGCATTTAAGCGGGAGGCAGTTTAACTAAAACACACCCATGGAGATGAGCCATCCATCAGGAAACGCGGAATTTGATATATTGACATCTTGATCAAGTCTGAAATCATTATACCGTTCGGAAATCCATTGTTTCATCTTCATGTCGGATAATGCCCGTTCACTCATATTCTTGTTAAGATAATCGTCAATAGCTTCTTCCTTGATGATTATCTCGATCTTCCTGGATCGCTTGTTTTGTCGGTGTGGGTCGTTTTCGAGTTTCCAGTCGATTCGTATTAAATATTCGCCTCTGGAGAGTCTTGAATCAACCGAGGCATTTGCGGGTAATAGCGGTTTTATAATCCGCAGCCGGTAATCAAGCAGATCTTCATTCATTGCCGGTCATTTTTATCTTTTTTGACCATCCATATTTATCTGTCTTAACATTTCTGCAGGTTGCATTATATTGGAGCGTGAAAACAATTTTTTCCTGATTTTGTGCATCTTGATTGATGCGATAGTCAGTTATTGAACCTCCGAAAAAAGATGGTTCAAGCCGTTTTTTGTGAAAATAAATTTCACCGCCAACCAGTTTCTTAGCCTCGCTTTCATCTACGCTCAACAAACCGCTTTCCCATCTGTCCTCTGCCAACTTTACAAAATTGTTCAATGGCTCAATGATGTGTATATTCATTCTATTTCTCCTTTTATAATAATCATTTGATAATAATCAACTGGCACAATCCGGATTTTCTCCCCATTATTTTTGATCTAAAAACAAAAGACCTGCCTTAAGTATAATGGACAGGTCCTTAATATTGCGCTGGCTCTCTAAATCAAAGAGTAATTCACTATTTCTATAGATGTCTATTATTTTGCTCTTTATAGGATATACCTAATACAGGGGAAGTCAAGATAATTTGCTTTATCCTATGCTGTCTGTATTTGCATGAAATATTGTCATTTTTTAAACAGGCGGGAAATAGGGGGGAAAATAGGGTGCTGTTGTTCCCTATTATCATCCAAGTTTTTATCAAAAAATAACAAATATTATCTCATCCCTTGATTGTTCCGCACTTGCGGCATTTTCTGGCTCCGCGGAAAAGTTTTGTGCCGCAAATATCGCAGGAAAAAAGTTTTTCTTCGGCTTTGATAAACTCCTCTGTGCCCAGCTCTTTCCAACGAGGGATGGCACGTAGAATATTTTTCTTGCCTTCCGGTACCGGAAAATTATCAATTTTATCACAGGGGAAACTAATACATTGATGGCAACCGAGATAGCCCTTTTCCATGGCGCAACTTTTAACGGCGCAAACGGCGCAATACCAGTAAACCGAGTTAGAACAGCAGCCCTGGCAACTAATTTTATCCGGCGTGTCACCATAAGCTTTGGCTAATTTCTCCTTTAGCTGATCATCACCATTCGCTGTTGCATAATAAATACCGCAAACGCCGCAATAAAGACCGCATGGGGCAACCAATTCCTGGTTGATCATATATCCCTCCTAATTTTTTATAAATATTTCATTTATGTTGTTTCTTTGTAATAAATCTCTCAGCCAGTTCACCATGTCCGGTCCCTTGAAAAACGGCTGGTCCTGATAAAGTGTCAGAAATTTGGAATATGAATTTTCTATATCAGTGATGGCCTTGCCCACAACAGTTCGGATTGTCCCCAGCGAGTTGTGCTTGATGTTCATATCATCCGGCTTAATCAAGCCTAAGTTGATCAGATAACTTACTTGATCACTGCATTTGCAGGGATTGTGTTCGTCAAAAAGGCTACAATTTCTTTGAAAATAGTCGGAAACTTTTTTGCGCGACCGCGATAGAATTTTCCGAAAGTTTGCCTGTGAAATATCGCATATTTCAGCTCCCATGCGATCAGTTACATCAAAGATTGCTCCCAAAATCAGCACTATTCGCTCCACTCTGTTCAGACAAAGTAAGATGCATAACGTGCAGTAGTTTTTGGTCTCATCGATAATTTCTTTATCACGCATTAGAGCAGGATTTTTGTTGTCGGGCAGATTAAGCATATAAGTGTTGAAATCAAAATTTTCCGAGTGAGTCACAAAGAATTGCTCTTTTTTACTCTGCTTCATGTTTATGACATGATTGGCAACAATCCGGTATAACCAGGTTCGAAACGCAGCTTTTTTTTGATCATACGTAGCAAGCTTGGAAATGGTTATAATCAAAATCTCCTGCGTTACATCTTCGGCCCGGTGAATGTCTCCTGTCATATTCAGGGCGATATTAAAAATCCATGACTGGTGCCGCAGGATGAGTGCCTCCAAAGCCGCCGCGTCACCTTCTAACGCACGTTTTATATAATCGACATCATTTTCGTGCTCTTCGATCTTTTCCTTAAATGGATTGTGCATACTCATCCCATTCTTTTTAATAATTCATTTTTTCTTCTCATACATCTTATACAACTTTTCACTAAAAGTGTGACAGAGATTTTTAATTTACTTTCATTTTACTGATAGGGGAAATAGGGACGGGAAATAGGGACAACAGCGCCCCATTTAATTATTGACTTTGCGGATGGAATAGTTCTATTTTGTACCATGCTCAAAATAGCAGGAATAACAGCAATAGGATATCCGCATCACATAGCTCAGCGCGGCAATTACCGCCAGAAAAATAGGGCGCACTCCCCTATTTCGATTATAAAATCTGCCAGGGTATAAAATTGGGATGGTACAATAAAAAGAAAAATGACGATGTTGACCTATTGGTCATGGTTTTGTCCTGAAAGCAGTTTGCGGATAGATTTCAGTTCTCCCCGACGTTTTACGGTGGTTTTGGGATATGTCATCTTAAGTTCATTGAGCTCATCCAGGACAATTTGGGAAACGATTAACCGTGCATTTTCCTTGTCATCGGCGGGAACGACGTACCAAGGCGCATGACGGGTGCTTGTCGCGGTCAGGCAAGCCTCATAAGCCTTCATATAATGCTTCCAGTAGTTCCTCTCATTAATGTCCGAGAGGCTGAATTTCCAGTTTTTGTCCGGCTCATCAATGCGCTCGAGCAATCGCTTTCGCTGCTCGTTCTTCGACAGGTGAAGGAAGAATTTCACGATCCGGGTGCCGTTGTGGTGGAGATGCTTCTCCAAGTTCACGATGGAACGATACCGTTCCTGCCAAATCGTCTTTTCGTCCAACAGCTCATCCGGAAGCTTCTGACTATGAAGAATCTGCGGATGCACACGAACGATTAGTACCTCTTCGTAATAGGAGCGGTCGAAGATGCCGATCCGACCACGTTCGGGAAGACGCTGAATCGTGCGCCAAAGAAAATCGTGGTTCAGTTCTTCAGCACTTGGCTGTTGGAAACTGAAAACCTCGCAGCCTTTCGGATTCACGCCAGACATCACGTGCTTGATGGCGCTGTCTTTGCCGGCAGCATCCATGCCTTGAAAAACCAACAGCACCGAATAGCGATTGTAAGCAGAAAGCAGATTTTGCCACTCACTCAGTTTCTCGATGTGTTCGGCGAGGATTTCCTTATAATGCTCCTTCGACTTGTAGCAGGGCTTAACCTGCGTCGGCCACTGTTTGAGTTTGACCTTTTCATCTGCCGGGACACGGAAATGCTTGCAATTGATTTTCATCTTCATCCTTTCGGCAATACCAGCCGTGTTGTTCTCGTCTGTTTATTTATTGGATTCATCTTTCTGACCTGCCCCGAACACTTAACACATTTAGAGTTAGAGTTCTGCCATTTTTTATGAGGTAATTCGTAATTCATCATTTTGTAACATTCAGTTTGAGGCAATTCGGTGGGATAAATTCGATTGACAAGCAGTATCTTTATCCCTATAGTGAACCCGCGAAAAAGAGTTTATTATTGACATATTATTTAAACCTTTACATCAAATAAAAGGAGTGTTTTTATGGCAAAAGAAATACAGAATAAAATGGCCGAATTAATGGGAACTTTTATTAAAGTGGGGAAAAATAATACAGCATTAAATGATAACAATGAGATCAGCAAGCTCATGCAGGAATTAATGAAAAAAGTGGCAGAAAAAAATTGGAATGATTCAGCCAGGATTTATGAAATACTTAAAGTAACTTATAAGAAGTACAAAGATAATATCGAAATGCTTAACAGGAATGATGACGTTCTAAAAAAGACAATGTCTAAATTAAAGAATTTATATAAAGATGAAATTGCAAAAAAAATCAAAGAAACAGAATCCTTAAAAATTACGAATGATGCTTTTGGGTTGGCAATAAAGACATTTGAAAGTTATGAAGAATCTATAAAAATAATGAACAAACAATTAAAAATTGCTGCTGATGGTTTAAAGGAAGTTAAAAATTCATTAAAAAATAAAAAAAATCCAGAAAAAAAATCTGTAAAACCAAAAACGGTTAAGAAAAAATAAAACACTACTAATTGCTGAATATTATTTAAACGCCAATGCAATATGGTGAATGTTTTGAATCCGGTTATTGTACCGGAACTCATATCTTTGAGATGAAAATGCAGGATGCTTTGCGGGATATCGTGAAACTTTATAAGTCTCCTTTTTTGCATAGAATCAGAATGGCTTAATGATGTTAATTTTTTTCCCATTGGCAAATTTATTCTTTTCTTGATGCACAATTTATTACTTTTTCATTACCATCAACCAAACTATTGAATCTGCCAGTGGTTAAAAAGAATATAATTACTCGTGATATAGGGCAATTATTTTTCTGATCAAGAGTAATTACGGATTAACCGCGTTTCACTTAAATTAGGGTAAAAAACATTTATTTATAAGCGTCCAAATCAAGAGGGAAATACCTCTCTCAAACGCTACCCGGTTTCATATATTTTATAAAAAAGACTGTCCGTTAAACAGGAGTGAACTATGGCGCAGAAAGAATTATCGTCCACTAATAAACAAAAAGAGGATATAAATCTTGATGACTATTCTCTTTATCTGGACAGGGAACTGTCATGGCTGGAGTTCAACCATCGCGTCCTTGAAGAGGCACAGGATAAATCCAATCCGGCTCTCGAAAGACTCAAATTTGCTTCCATCTTCAGTTCGAATCTTGATGAGTTTTTCATGGTCAGGATAGGTGGCCTTTACCGTATTCTGGAAATGGATGTTGAAGATATAGATCCCAGTTTACAGATGCCGCAAATAAAACTCAATTCCGTTGCGGAAAAAGTTCGAGACCTTATTACGGAGCAATATAATTGCTTTATTGGAGATGTGCTGCCAAGACTTGCGAATGCAGGAATAACCATCAAAAAAATTGATGATCTCGACAAGAAAGAGATTAAGCGGCTTGAAGAATACTTTGAGTCGCATATATTTCCTGTTCTAACACCGCTTGCCGTCGATGCGGGACACCCATTTCCGTATTTTGGCAACCTCCGCCTTAACCTGATGGTCGTTTTTGAGGAAGCGGTCGGAATAAAGCGGCCACAGACTTATGCCTTCGTCGAAGTGCCGTCTGTTTTGAAGAGACTTGTTTCTGTTTCCGTGGATGCAGAGAAGGGAGAACACCGATTTGTTCTACTTGAAGATCTCATCTGCCATTATATTCAAAGATTATTTCCGGGAATGAAGATCAAAAATGTAACCGCGTTTCGTTTGACCAGAAACCATGACTATGATCTGCACGAAAATGAAGTTTTGGACCTTTTGCAATCGGTTGAAGCCGAGATCAAAGATCGCTCCAATAAAATAGCAGTACGGCTGGAGATTAATCCCGGTGTTCCGAAAAAGATAATCAATATGCTTTTAAAGCAACTCAATGTCGAAGAACGGTTTGTTTATGAGATCGATGGTCCGATCAATATTTGTGATTTTCTTTCTCTTTACGAACTTCCCATAGAAGCATCTAACAGGGATATCCCTTTCAATCCCCGTTTCCCCAGACAATTTACATCGGAAAAGGATATTTTTTCCATCATTCGTGAAGGCGATGTACTCCTTCATCATCCCTATGACTCGTTTGGCGTTGTGATGGACTTACTGAATGCGGCCGTCGAAGACCCTGATGTTCTGGCAATAAAACAAACACTCTATCGAACGGGAAATAATTCACCCGTTGTTGAAGCGCTGCGCCGCGCCGCCGAAAATGGCAAACAGGTAACAGCCGTGGTAGAGCTAAAAGCAAGGTTTGACGAAAGATACAACATCAATTGGTCGCGTCAGATGGATGAAGCCGGCGTCAATTCCGTATTCGGATTTGTGCAATGGAAAACGCACTGCAAGGCAACGCTTATCGTGCGGCGCGAGGGAAAACATTTGCGGCGTTATGTCCATGTATCAACCGGTAATTATAACACGATTACCGCTAAGATATACACTGACCTTGGTCTTCTGACCTGCAACCCCGATTTTGGTAATGATGTTTCCGCACTTTTTAATGTTCTTACGGGATTCAATTCATGGACCAGCGGCGATATGTTGACTCCGGAAACGGTGGCGTCGATGTTCCGGGTATTGATGGTTTCACCCGTGACAACACAGGATGCCATTCATAAGCTGATTGACCGGGAAATAGAGAAATCCAAATCGGGGATGCCCGGCCGGATCATAGCGAAAATGAACGCGCTTGTGGACACAAAGACCATTCGCAAATTATATGAAGCATCTCGCGCCGGCGTTCAAATCGATCTCATTATCAGAGGCATTTGCTGCCTGCGTCCGGGACTGCCGGGAATCAGCGAAAATATCCGCGTTACCAGTATACTTGACCGCTTTCTTGAGCATTCGCGTATTTACTACTTCCACAATGGCGGGGAACCGGAGATTTATTCCGGAAGCGCCGATTGGATGCCGCGAAATTTCAAAAAGCGCGTGGAAATTCTGTATCCGATAAAGAATGCTGATTTGAAGTCCCGTATCATAAACGAAATTCTAATGACTTATCTCGGTGATAACGTGAAGGCTCGTCTCATGCAGCCCGACGGGTCATATATTCGTATTGCGCCAAAGGAGGGCGAGAAGATTATAAGAGCCCAGATGGAGTTTATAAAAATTGCCCGAAGAGGGGGTATAAAAGCACCGCCTTATGAAGAGTTTGTTATAAAAAACAAGGCTAAGAAACGATCCAAGCGTTAAGGAGAGATAGATAGTTGCAAAATAACAAAACAAAAAATATAGACAAAACAATGGCATTTGTCATCAAAACAGTCCGGTTGTATGATCCTGATCCGGCTCACAGTGAACAGGTTTCCAAGCTTGCGGTGGCGCTTTTTGATGAGCTTCGCATCCTCCACAATTATAATGATGCTGAAAGGCGATTAATCGAGATCGCCGCGTGGCTGCACGACATCGGTTGGTCGCAGGCTGTATCAGGGAAGCATCACAAACTGAGCCGAGACATGATTAAGGAACTTGTTATTCCGGGTCTGGGCAAGCACGATAAAAATTTATGCGCACTTATTGCAAGATATCATACCAAGGCGTTGCCGGATGTTATAAATCACCGGCAGTTCGCAGTACTTGAACCGGAGAATCGTGACCTTGTCGAGTGGCTTGCCGGGATATTGCGTGTCGCAGACGGACTCGATTGCAACCATGCAGAAATCATCAGGCAATTAAAGTGTGAAGTCGCGGACAAAGTAATTACGATAAAACTAAATGTGATGGGCGACTGCCGGAGAGAATTGGAGAAAGCCCGCCAGAAGCAAGACCTTCTGTTAAAGAAAACAGGAAAGAAGATCGAATATCAATGTTGATCTCATTTATTTCCGATATCCATGGAAACCTGCCTGCGCTTGAAGCCGCATTTGCCGATGCGAAGAAGAAAGGCTTAAGCCGGATTATATGCGCGGGTGATATCACAGGATATGGCCCCTTCCCCGATAAGGTTTGTAATTTTATCCAAAAAGAACATATTCCTGCGATAATAGGGAACTACGATCAAAAAGTTTTAAAAACGGCAAAGCAGGGGACACCCAGTACTGCAAATATGAAAAAGAAAAAACGGGAAATACTACTATGGACAGTGCGAAACATTAATAATCAGAACCGTAAATACTTATCGAATTTACCTCATGACCTTGATCTGAAACTCCCCGGTGGCATAAATATTCTGGTTGTCCACGGCAGCCCTGTTTCTATGGAGGATACGATCTATCCGAGCATCACGAAACGAGGACTGGAGAATAAGCTCAGAAAAAAACGTCCGGACGTTCTGGTATGCGGACACACACATATTCCGTTTGTCAGACGCATTGGCGGGATACTTGTCGTGAACTGTGGTTCTGCCGGACATCCGGTAGATGGCGATCCGCGGCCTTCCTATGCCCTTGTTCAAATCGAGCCGGGTTCCAAACCCTGCGGACGTATTGTTCGTTTTGATTACGACAGGGATAGAACCATTACAATGCTTAAGAAAACATCGCTGCCGGATGAATTGCAAAAGGATTTTTTGGAAGGAAATAAGCGGAGGTTCCTGGAATGAACAAAGGAGAAAAACCGACAGAGACAGAATTAAAGCTCGTGCTGCCTAATCTGGATGCCGAGTCCGGAATAATAGCGATTTTGCGTGAACACGGTTACATCATAAAAAAACCGGATCAAGTGAAAAACGTTGATATCTACATGGACACTTTCGACTGGTTACTCATGAAAAATAAGCTCTCTTTAAGGTATCGTCTTGCCAATGGCAGAGCAATGCACACCATCAAGAGCATCGGGTCTATCGCTAATGGCATCGCCGATAGAATGGAAATAGAAGTTCCTCTTAGCGAACCGATTAACGACCCGACAGAAATTTCAACAAAGCAAATCAGGGAAATTATTGAGGGTGTCATTTATCCGCGAAAACTTCTCGAGCATGTCCAAATCTGCACAGAGCGCAGACGTTATCAGGTTATTTTACCGCAAAAAGCTAAATTCGAGATTGCTTTCGACACGTCAAGTTTCTCTTTGCGCGGGCTTCATAAACCAAGACGCGCACAAAAACTTCAAGAGCTCGAGGTGGAAATTATCAGCGGATCGGCATCCGCGCTAAAGAACATCTCCATGATTCTCTCGCGCAAATTCAATTATACGCCGTCAACTGAATCGAAACTGGAAGTTGCTATTCATCGATTAAAAGTATTAATCCCTTCAAAGAAACCGCCTGAAACTCTAATGACCAGATGCGATGACCGGCTTGATCTTGCCATTCGGAAATTTCTTACCCATCAACTTAACCGCTTTTGTGAAAATCTTCCCGGTGTAAAAAGCGACGTCGATACGGAGTTTGTGCACCAGGCAAGGGTTGCCACCAGAAGGATGCGTTCATCGCTGCGATTATTTCGCGACGCCGTTCCTCTGGGTACAAGAGAATACTTTGAAAGAGAACTGAAATGGTTGGGTGAAATGTTTGGCGCCGTCCGCGATGTCGATGTTTTTCTCTTGAATCTGAATGTATTCGAACATCAGATCGGACGATTTCCGGCAAAGAAAAAAAATGTGCTTAATGATTTAGTTGAAAAACACCGACGCGCTCCCCTCAAGTCTCTCATTAATGCGATTGATTCGCCAAGGTATGTAAATTTTGAGCGGCGGCTGCGGCGTTTTCTGGAAGGAGCGCTTCCTGTCCGTCCAAGATTGCCACTGGCTTTAAAACTGATTAGCGAAGTGGCGCCGGTAATCATCCCGGAGAAATTTAATGCTGTCATAAAACAGGGTATGACAGTCATCAAGAAACCAAAACTTAAGGAATTCCACGGCCTCAGAATCCAGATGAAAAGATTGCGCTATGCCTGCGAGTTTATGGCTCCGGCTTACGCAGGAGCGTTAGAGCCTTTTATTGACCGCACTGTTGAGATACAGGATTGCCTGGGCGAGATTCAGGACACTGTTTTTACCAGAGAATTTATCGATTATCTTTTCGATGAATGGAAAGGAAAACTCGTTAGCCCTGAGCTCGTATTTATCCTTGGAGAAATTTACCAGTTGCAAGTTGAGATTGCCAATGACAAACAGAAAAAATTCAGTAAAATATGGGAGAGATTTGACTCCGAGGAAACAACCAGACACATACAGGATATCCTTCCCATAAAAGCCGCGACTGATTCCAAAAATACACCGCCGGTCATAAGCAAATAATATTTGCACCATGGGAGCGATGTATTAAATTCCAAAACAGGTTTCCACGGAACGGGCGCTGTGAATCCATGGGTGATCGAGCGGTACGAATTTTTTCTTGCCGGCAACCAGTTCTAAAGGAACCGCTTTGGTTCTATCTCCTTTTAATGCAACCATAATTCCATATTTTTCCTGGTTTAGAAATTCGGCGCAAGCGAAGCCGAGTCTGGTTGACAAAATACGGTCGCCGGCGGAAGGCGGTCCACCGCGTTGCAAATGGCCCAGTATCGAGAGTCGAGATTCGAGCCCTGTCAATCGTTCAAGTCGTTTTGTCAACTCCAGCGTGTGGTTAACATGCTGGCGATGAAATTCCGCTAAAGCGTCGGACGCTTTCTTTTTTTTCATCTTACCGCGCGCTTCATTTTTTGCGGCAACCAGCTTTTTAATCATACACGCCTCGCTTTTCGACATTGCGCCTTCGGCTACTACGATAATACTGAAATTTTTACCGATCTTTGATCTGTGTCGAATCGCTTCAGAAATTCGATGCACATTATAAGGTATTTCGGGAATGAGGATTACATCAGCCCCTCCCGCGATTCCCGCTCCCAGAGCCAGCCATCCCGCCCGGTGTCCCATTACTTCAACGACGATAATCCGGCCGTGGCTCATCGCTGTTGAATGCAACCGGTCGATCGCATCGGTTGCAATCTCCAGAGCTGTATCGAAACCGAATGAAACATCTGTTTCGGGCACATCGTTATCGATTGTTTTCGGAAGCGTAATAATGTTCAAACCTGCTTTTTTCAAATGCAGAGCGTTTTTCTGTGTTCC
>Ga0074046_10001197_pt1 | contig 23939 bp, 21 predicted proteins | sample BogForMeECP23OM3_FD_94441 | JGI IMG/M metagenome (GOLD analysis project Ga0074046, IMG submission 94441) | Bog forest soil microbial communities from Calvert Island, British Columbia, Canada - Bog Forest MetaG ECP23OM3 | ecosystem: Environmental > Terrestrial > Soil > Wetlands ...
ATCTTTGGTATACGCCAATGCCGGATCACGTGTTGTCCGGCGCCGAGCGCGAGCATACCGCCGCCGTCAATATGGTCGACCCGGCGACACTGACGGCCGCCAAGGCGGCTTGGACCGAAGTGCAGATCAAACTGCTGCGCCGCGCGGCGTCTTATTCAGAGGTGGCGCGCATTTTCGTCCATCCAGCCGTAAAGAAGGCGCTTTGCGAGGCCGCGGGTGCGGACAGGGCATGGCTTCAGAAAATCAGGCCGTGGTACAAGCATGACGATCACTTCCACATCCGCTTGAATTGCCCGCCCGGCAGTCCCGCTTGCGTCGCTCAAGCCCCGCTCCCCGCCGGCGACGGCTGCGGAAAAGAGCTCGACGATTGGTTCAAGCGCCTCAGAGCTGTGCCGGAAAAGCCCGTAAAACCGCCGGTACCGGCAAAGCCTATGCTTGTCTCCGATCTTCCCCAAGAATGCCAATCGCTGCTGATAGCAACCGAGCAGGCGGCGATGGCAAAAGGCGGCAGTTCGAGCCGGTAGGCTCCATTCGAGCGCTGAGGAAGCGATGAGCGACGCTACGGACCGGCAAAGGGATCAAATCGCCTACTGGAACAGTGCAGGCGGCGAGCGCTGGGCGGCCACTCAAGAGCATACCGACCGGATGCTTGAACCCGCCTTGGAAGCCTTGCTGGAGCGCGCCCGGATAGAGCCCGGAATGGCCGTTCTCGATATTGGCTGCGGTTGCGGTGCAACCACGCTTGAGTTTGCGCGAAGGGTTGGACCTGCCGGGCGCGTACTCGGTGCAGATGTTTCGCAAGTGATGCTCGCTCGCGCGAAATCGCGTCTTTCTGCCTATCCTCAGGCGGAGCTCTTGCTGGCCGATGCCTCGGCCTATCCGTTCGCGCCTTTCGCGGACTTGGCGGTCTCGCGGTTCGCTGTCATGTTTTTCGGCGATCCAACCCAAGCCTTCGCCAATATCCGCAAAGCCATAAAGCCCGGCGGCCGGCTGCTGTTCGCCTGCTGGCGTGCGCTTAAGGAAAACCTCTGGATGCAGGTGCCGCTTGAAGCTGTTTACAGCGCAGGCGTTAGTCGCGCGCCCCGGCCCGGGCCGGACGATCCAGGCCCATTCTCCTTTGCCAGTCCTGAACGCGTGACGCGCATTTTGACCGGCGCCGGCTTCGCCGCTCCTTCTTTATCGCCCGCAGATTTCCCGCTCGACGTCGCAGCGGGCCGCGGCCTAGCGGCCGCCGTTCAGCAGGCTATGACCATAGGAGCGGCTAGCGCAGCCTTGCGAGATCAACCGGAAAGCTTGCGTATCGCTGCCGCCCAGTCCATCGAAAAGGCCTTCGAGCCCTATGCAAGCGCACAGTCCGTGCACTTGCCCGCTGCGATCTGGCTCGTGGAAGCAGCGCCCGGCTAAGCGCCACCGCCCTGCGAGGACGCCGATTTCGACAAGCGCTCAAGCTGATCCTGCACCGAGGTGAGCTGCGCCTTCAACTCGGCGATCTCTGCGGAAGTTGCCGCGCTCACCGGCTCTAGCTTTGGCTGGGATTGCTCCTCTTGTTTCGCATGGATGTCTTCGGGTTTTCCGAAAGGCGCAAACATGGCAAAGGCGCGCTGGAACAGGACCATGTTCTGCCGCGCTTGCTCCTGCATGGCCTCAAATGTGGCGGCGCCGAAGGTGTCGGTGAATTGCTTTCTATACTTTTCCTGTTCGCGAGTCAGCGATTCAAGGCTGAATTCGAGATATTTGGGCACGATCTGCTCGATGGAATGGCCGTAGAACCGGATAAGCTGACGCAAAAAACCGATGGGAAGAAGGTTCGAGCCTGTTTTTCCCTCCTCCTCCACAATAATTTGCGTTAAAACAGTATGGGTCAAATCCTCGCCGGTCTTCGCGTCGTAGACAAGGAAATCGCGCTCCGAACGCACCATCTCGCCTAGGTCTTCAAGAGTTACATAGCTGCTCGTCTCGGTATTATACAGGCGCCGGTTCGCATACTTCTTGATAATAACAGGTTTGGATTTCCCGTCATCGCTGCTGCCTTTGACCGAAGCGGCCAGCTTGAGCGGCTGTGCACGATTGGCAACTCCCGCAGACACTTGCGACAACTTTTCTGCAGCCTTACTCATTACAGCATCCAGTTGTTGGTATTGCCCGGCATCATAAATCAAGTTTCGCCTTTTGCGTGGATTTTTTTCGCACCTGCAAAAAGATTAGCGACTCAGCCTATCTAAAGGCATGTTGCACTGCGAGCCGAAAGCGCTTAATCAAAACTTACGCAGTTATTAAACCGTTTCGGTCAGGGGTTGCTGTGGCAAACTCCTGCCATCGACCTGAAAAAGGGAGACATCGCATGGACGGGCAAGAAGCCATCGTAATAGCAAGTGCCGCGCGCACGCCGGTCGGTTCGTTCAACGGAGCCTTGTCGAGCGTCCCCGCCCATGGGCTCGGAGCCGCCGCCATAACTGAGGCCATGAAACGCTCCGGAACCGAGCCGGGTGAGATTTCAGAAGTGATCATGGGCCAAGTTCTGACGGCGGGTGAGGGTCAGAATCCCGCACGGCAAGCGTCCATTCAGGCCTCGCTGCCGGTCGAAGTGACGGCGCTCTCCGTAAATTTCCTTTGCGGCTCCGGCCTTCGCTCGGTCGCCATGGCTGCGCAAGCCATCCGCAACGGAGATAGCGAGATCGTGGTTGCCGGCGGCCAGGAGAGTATGAGCCTTGCTCCCCATGTTGCGCATCTTCGCAACGGCATAAAGATGGGCAGCCTTGAGATGATCGACAGCATGCTCAAGGACGGTCTCTGGGATGCGTTCAACGGCTACCACATGGGCGTCACGGCCGAGAATGTTGCGCGCCAATGGCAGATTACGCGCGCGCAGCAGGATGAGTTCGCGGTCGCCTCGCAGAATAAGGCTTCGGCGGCGAGGAAAGAGGGCCGTTTCAAGGACGAGATCGTTCCTATCACCATCAAGGGCCGCAAGGGCGATGTCGTGGTCTCCGATGACGAATATATTCGCGACAATGTTGTGCTTGCGGACCTGCAGAAGCTGCGCGCTGCTTTCGAGCCGAAAGAAGGCACGGTCACAGCAGGCAATGCGAGCGGCATCAATGACGGCGCGGCTGCCGTTGTCGTCATGAAGCTTTCCGAAGCCGAGAAGCGCGGCATACAACCCCTGGCCAGGATTGTGTCCTATGCAACCGCCGGCGTTGACCCATCGATCATGGGCACAGGGCCGATCCCCGCTTCAAAGCGCGCGCTAGAGAAGGCCGGCTGGACCATCGAAGACCTCGATCTGATCGAGGCCAACGAGGCGTTTGCCGCCCAGGCTTGCGCGGTCAACAAGGCTATCGGCTGGGACATCGAGAAGGTGAATGTGAACGGCGGCGCGATCGCCCTCGGTCATCCGATCGGAGCCTCCGGCGCCCGCGTTTTGACGACACTGCTTTACGAAATGAAGCGGCGCACCGCCAAGCGCGGCTTGGCTGCGCTGTGCATCGGCGGCGGCATGGGCATCGCCATGTGCGTGGAGCGCGTCTAAGCAGAGTTCGCAAAAAGCCCGTCCCCGTGAAGACGGGGATGGCCTTCCCGGTTTTGCGATAAAGCTTGCCCTCGCGAAGGCGGGGGCTCTGCGAAAAATAAAAGAACCGAAACAGGCATCCGTTGGATGCCTGTCTAGCCGGAGCTTAACCGGTGAGCCTAAAATGCTACGCGCCCCCGGTTGTAGACGATGCGCCGTGGGCGTACTATCGGGTTGGGGCTGACAAATGGAGTGGACAATGTCTCCGGCGCTCAATCTCATCCCGGCGGTTACTTTTCAAATCATGGAAAATGGGCGCGCCGTCCCGATAACGAGCGAAGAAGTTTTTTCGAAACGAAGTGTAGCTCTATTTGGGGTACCGGGTGCTTTCACCCCGGTCTGCCATTACATTCACTTGCCGGGCGTTGTCGCCGACTATGAAAGCTTCAAAACAAGCGATGTAGATCTCGTGGCGTGCACCTCGGTGAACGATGTGTACGTTATGGACGCATGGCGGCAAGCACTCGGAGTTCCAGAGGGGCTCCTCTTCCTTGCAGATGGCAACGGAGATTTTGCGCGCGGTATCGGGCTAACCTTCGACGGCCGGCCGCTCGGGTTGGGAGAACGCTCGAAGCGGTATGCAATGTGGGTGAAAAACGGCTCGATCCAGCATTTGGCTATCGAGCCGGACCTAACCGAGGCCGATGTCAGCAGCGCCTACACGCTGCTGCGCGTGTTCGATAACTGGAGCAGTGGCGGGATTCCTCTTTTGACTGAGGAACCTGCCGCGTCTAATTCGTGACAACACCTTGGACAATATGGCATACACTGCCGATAAAATTGGTAATGGAGGGAACATGTCTCGGGTGGCCATAGTAACGGGCGGCACGCGTGGAATCGGTCACGCGATTTCCATCGAGCTCAAAAAGCGCGGGTTCCGGGTTGCTGCGAACTATGGCGGTAATGATGAAGCCGCCCAGAAGTTTCAAGCGGAATCGGGGACTCCGATTTTCAAATGGGATGTCGGTAGCTACGAGGCTTGTGCGGCGGGGCTGCAACAAGTCGAGTCTCAGCTCGGCCCAGTTTCAGTGCTCGTCAACAACGCCGGCATTACGCGCGACGCCATGCTCCATCGCATGACGCCGGAGCAATGGCGCGAGGTTATCCGGGTCGATCTCGACAGCATGTTCAACATGGTGCATCCCATAATCAACGGCATGCGCGACCGCAATTTCGGCCGGATCATCAACATCTCCTCGATCAACGGCCAAAAAGGCCAGATGGGCCAATCCAACTATTCGGCCGCGAAGGCGGGCGTGATCGGCTTCAGTAAGGCCCTGGCGCAGGAAAATGCAAAAAAGGGTATCACCGTCAATTGCATTGCGCCTGGCTATATCGACACGGAAATGGTCCACGCCGTGCCGGAGAAAGTTCTCGAGGGCATTATCGCGCAGATTCCGGTAGGCCGTCTCGGCAAAGCGGAGGAGATTGCAAAATGCGTTGCGTTCCTCGCAAGCGATGACGCGGCCTTCATAACGGGCGCAACAATGACCGTCAACGGCGGCCAATATATCGCAACATAAAGTGGCAAATGCTCTTGCGAAGGCTTGCACAGCAAGGCGGCGCGCTTGAGGATTTATCGACGTTACGGGCGGAGCGAAGCGATCCAGAGCAAAGCGCATGATGTTGCTCTGGATCGCCAGGGCGGCGAAAGCGCCTCGCGATGAGGCGTTGCTGGCATTTGAGCGCTCGATACTTTAGCTCTGCTAGAGTGCGTCCGTAAAAGTGTGAAGCGGTTTTCCGATAAAGACGCACGATAAAACAAAACCTTAGAGCCCGATTTTGATTCCATCAAAAGCGGATAGGCTCTAAGGCATCTTCGATTCCAGCTCGATTATGTCTCCGTCGACGGCAAACTTGCCATATCCCCGATGATGGATCGTCTTCGGATTGATTTTCTCCGGGTCCGTCCAGGCCTTGAGAACTTCAAGAATAAAAAGATTGTATTTATTCACAAGCCGCGTCTCGATGACGCGGCATTCGAGATTGGCGAAGCACTCGGCGATCAAAGGCGCCGGCACGCGCCCGGCGGGCATAGGGGTTAGCCCAAAAGCTGCGAATTTATCGATGCTGCGCCCCGATGCGTTACCAACCTTTACAACCGCTGGCGCCAAGTCCCGGTCTGGAATGGCAATCACGCATTCGCGGCTCGCCCTCAAGGCTGCAAAGCTATAATTGGCCTCGCTCACAACACAGGCCACCAGCGGCGGGTTGAAGTCCACCATCATATGCCAAGACATCGTCATGACATTGGCGCGGCCTTTGTGAGCCGTGGTGAGCAATACCACCGGGCCCGGCTCAAGCAGCTGATAAACCTTGGATAGGGGCAGCTCTTGCATCGTTACGCCGCTGTGTTTCCGGCGGCTAGCTAACGGCCGCCGGGTTCCTCAAGCTCATCCAGCTCTGCAGTCAGGTCGAGAATGCGCGCAACCACGCCATGCTCGCCCCCAAGCTCCGCAAACATATCTCCGGCGCCGGATGCTCTGGCGACCGCCTCTTCCAGCTGAGCGATTGTGGGCTTCAGTGCCAAGATCGCCACCACGGTATGATCGTCGATGTGACGGAAAAGCCTTCTAACGTCTTCACTTCCGGCAAAGTGAGCGCTTTGATTCGCGGGGTGCGATTTTTCCAATGTCAGCCTCCAAACTTCACGGGCTTCAGACGCACCGGCCCAGCATCGTGCAGATTGGCCGCGCATCCATTGACGTCCGTCAAAGAGCACCAATTATGATGCATAGCGCAGCGAGCTTTCGCGGAGCCAAAAGCTTTCCGGGCTGGCTGGAACTCTTGCAGATAGCCGCCGTTGATCGCGGTCAATTCGCTGCAAGTAGAAATCGTGTTAAAGAAAACGGCAGCAAGTTTTGGAGTTCCCCACCTATGCCAACCCCTCAAAGACCGGCAGAACCGGACGAAACCTACGGCGACGAGGTTCTCACGATTTCCCCGGAGAAAGTTTGCTTCGTCATCGTGAAGGCGCGCGAATTCGACGTTAAAGACGTCGATAGCGAACTGGAGTCCGGCTCGAATGCTTCGGACGATCAAATGGCCGGCGTTCTGGAGGATCGCGGTGACGATGCCGTCGTCCAAGAGCTCACCTCCTTCATCTCGGACTTAACGGAGGACGAGCAGATCGATCTGGTTGCGCTCGCTTGGCTTGGCCGGGACGGCGACACGATAGAGGATTGGGCTTCCCAGCGCGAGGAGGCGGCGAGGGCCCATGGCTCGCATGAGCGCGGGACTGCGCGTTATCTCTTGGGCATGCCGCTGCTGAGCGACTATCTCGAGGAGGGGCTGTCGATGTTCGGAAGATCGTGCGAGCAATTTGAGATCGGCCGGCTTTGAGCGAACGCCCCGCAGTTGCACATCCCGGCCAGAGCGGTCCAGGACCGGACAATAGGTCCTGCGAGAGTGCGCTCCTGACCGATCTCTACCAGCTCAATATGATGCAAGCCTATCTCGATCACGGTAAGACGGGCACTGCCGTGTTCGAATTCTTCATGCGCAAGCTTCCCCCGGAACGCAGGTTTTTGATGGCAGCGGGCTTGGAGCAAGCGCTCGAGTTTCTTGAGACGCTGCGCTTCTCCGCTGGCGAGATCGAATGGCTTTCGGCCACCGGCCGCTTCCGGAGCAACCTGTTGGATTACCTCGCCCAGTTCCGCTTTACCGGCGACGTTCATGCGATGCCTGAAGGGACCGTCTTCTTCGCCGATGAGCCGATCCTTCGCGTCACCGCGCCTTTGCCAGAGGCGCAGCTGGTGGAGACACGGCTTATCAATCTCCTTCATTTTCAAACGCTTGTGGCGTCGAAGGCCGCGCGGCACGTTCTCCTCGCTTCGGATAAGCTGCTTGTCGACTTCGGCCTGAGGCGCGCGCATGGCGCCGAGGCTGGGCTGCTCGCCGCCCGCGCGAGCTACATCGCCGGCTATGACGGCACGGCCACGGTAGAGGCGGGCGAGCTTTTTGGCATCCCGCTTTACGGCACGATGGCGCATTCCTTCATCGAATCGTTCGACGATGAGGCTGCCGCCTTCGAAGCCTTCGCCCGGTCCCGGCCGCAAAATCTTACGATCCTGATCGATACCTACGACACCGTAGCCGCGGCCAGGAAGGTGGCCGCGCTTGCCAAACGGCTCGAGCCTGAAGGGATTGCGGTTAGCGCGGTGCGCCTCGATAGCGGCGATCTCATCGAACTTTCCAAGGCCGTCCGGCGCACTCTCGATGCCGGCGGCTCCCCCGGTATCGCCATCTTTGCAAGCGGCGGCCTCGATGATGAGGAGCTTGCCGCATTCCGCAGGAGCGCCGCGCCCATCGATGGGTTCGGCATCGGCACGAGCTTGACCACGAGTTTCGACCGCCCGGCTCTCGACTGCGCTTACAAGCTGCAGGAATACGAGGGCGTGTCCCGGCGGAAGCGCTCGCCAGGTAAAGAGACTTGGCCGGGCCGGAAGCAGGTTTGGCGGCGGTATGGGCCCGGAGGCCGGATTGCAGGCGATGTCCTGTCGTTGGAAGCAGACAGCCAAGAGGGCGTGGCTCTGCTTGGACTTGTTATGAAAGAGGGCCGGCGGATTAATGCGCCGCCGGCATTAGCCGGTATCAGGGCGAGCGCCGCAAAGAGCCTCCAGGACTTGCCGGAAGCGCTGCGCCGCCTCGATCCCGAAGCTGCCTACCCTGTGGTTGTCGCGGAGCCTTTGCAGCGGCTTGCTGCGGAGACGGACCGCCGTCTTGCCGGAGGCGGAGCCGCAGCGTCATGACGGGCGCGATCGTACCCGGCGCGCGGGATGTTCTGCTGGTGGTCGACGTCCAGAACGGATTTTGCCGCGGCGGCTCGCTCGAAGTACCGGGCGCCGATGAGACCGTTCCGCTGATAAACCTGATCGCCAAGCGGTTTCAGCATGTTGTGCTGACGCAGGATTGGCATCCGGCGGACCACCGCTCATTTGCCTCCGCGTATCCCGGCCGCAAACCGTTCGAAACGGTCGAGCTTGCCTACGGTCCGCAAGTTCTTTGGCCCGATCACTGCATCCAGGGCAGCCCGGGCGCGGAATTTCATCCCGGCCTCGATATTCCCCACGCCGCGCTGATCTTGCGCAAGGGCTGCGACCCGGACATCGATTCCTATTCGGCATTTTTCGAGAACGACCGCACAACGCCCACCGGGCTTTTAGGATATTTGCGGGAACGCGGCTTCGAACGCGTTTTTCTTGGCGGACTCGCGCTCGATTTTTGCGTGCGCTACTCGGCCGAGGACGCCCAGCGGAGCGGCTTTCGCGCTGTGGTCTTGGAAGATGCTTGCCGCGCCATCGATGTGAACGGCTCGCTTGAGGAAGCGCGGAAAAGCTTTGCCGCGCTTGGCATCGCTTGCGTAACGAGCAACCGGGTTTATACCGGAAGACATAAGCGCTGACCTGAACGGTGTCATTCCCGCGAAGGAGCGTGTGCAGAAATTGCCGGCAACTACTACTGTCATGGCCGGGCTTGACCCGGCCATCTGGCAACATAGTGGGTGCATTGGGTTTTTCATGGATGGCCCGATCAAGTCGGGCCATGACAACTGAGTTTGCAGCAAGCACGCCACTTTTTTCACACGCTGCAAGGCGGGGACCCAGTAATAGCAACCGTAAATACTTGCATAGTCAGCGATATAGTGAAGTGTTTACTTAGGCCGGTCAAACCTTCCGGCGGTTGGTATTAGGGCACATTCAGCGATCTTCGTGTCAGCTGTCTGCGTAACCGCAAAGAGGTAACGTCACCCGGAAACAAGCGCCGCGGCCCTCGCGGGCCACGTACTGAACCTCCCCTCGATGCCGCCCGGCAATTTGCCGGACAAGTGACAGACCAAGGCCGGTCCCGCCATGACTTTCCGGGTTGCCTTTTAGACGGTAGAAGGGTTCAAAAACGCGGCTACGCTCAGGCTCGGGTATTCCGGGCCCATGATCGCAAACCATGACGATCGCTTTGGCTGCAAGGCATGCGACAGAGACCTCAATGGGGCCTTGCCCGCCATGGCGGCGAGCGTTTTCGAGAAGATTGCGAAAGAGGCGGTGCAGAAGCCGGGCGTCTCCTTCGACAAGCAGGGATTCGCCTGGAACGGCAGTCAGGTCCGCGTCGAAAGGCGCACATTCTTCGGCGAGCAAGCCAACAAGATCGATGCGTTGCCACTCGCTTGTGGCGCCGGCACCGGCATCGAGACGGCTTGCCAGCAGAATTTCGCCCACAAGCCCATCCAATTCGGCGATATTCCGCGCTATTTCATCTTTCTCCTGCTTGGGCGCTGAAGCGCCAATCGCCTCAGCTGCCATCCTCAGCCGGGCGAGGGGAGACCGGAGCTCGTGGGACGCGTTGGCGAGAAGAGTCTTTTGAGCTTTGACGAGCGCTTCAATGCGATCCGCGGATGCATTGAAGGTCTCTGCGAGCTTTCCAACCTCGTCGTGGCCCCGGACGGCAACCCGTGTTTTAAGTTTGCCTTGGCCGAATGCGGCGACGCCTTGCTGCAACTGCTCGAGAGTCTTCGTCAGACGGCGTATGACAGGATATGCGCAGACGGCGACCGCCAAGCCGATTGCGAAGATAATACCGAGCCATCGCAAGAGGGGTGGAAAACCAAACTTGTGCGGCGGCCGGACAACGAGAAGCTGCCGCCCGTCGTTGAGCTTGATTGCGAATGCGCCGTGCCGCCCAAACCAGTGAAGGCCATGGGGACCGGAACTTGCTAAAACTGCAAGCGCATCGTCTGGGACCGGTCCAGCCTGCGCGACGACCCCACCCAATGGCGAAAGCAGCGCCAGATCGAATTTAGTCCGGTGGTGCCAGAATTGCAGTTCCTGGCTAAGCGCCGCCGGGCTCGCGCCCGGCGGTAAAAGGTGCTCTGCAACGTCCGATATGAATGGAAGCTCCGGCCCGGTGTTGTCTGGCTGTTCAAATTCCCGGAATACCCAGCCAGTGACGCCTACGAGAATAGCAAACAATCCGAGGCTTCCGAGGACCGCAAGGTAAATCCGGAAATAGAGGCGCCGCATCAGTCCCGTCCCTTTGCGAAAACATAGCCGGCGCCTCTCACCGTTATGATGTGCCGCGGATGTTTGGCGTCTTCTTCGATGGCGGAGCGAATGCGGGCGATATGAACATCCACCGACCGGTCCAGGCTGGGATCGTAAGGCTGGCCATGGCGGCCGGCGAGCTCTGCAAGCTGCTCTCGCGAAAGGACACGCCCCGCCCGCTCCGCCATAATCGCCAAAAGATCGAACTGGTAGCTTGTCAGACTTTTGGTCTCGCCATCCACTCGAACTTGACGGGCGCCGCGGTCGATCTCAAGCCGGCCGAAGCGGAGGATGTCACCTGCAGAGCCCGGGCCGGGACGCCCCCGGCGCAAGACAACCCGGATTCGCGCTAGAAGCTCCCTGGGCTCAAAGGGTTTTGGAATGTAGTCCTCGGCCCCAATTTCGAGGCCCACAACGCGGTCCATGGGATCGCCGCGAGCGGTCAGCATGATTACGGGGATCGCTGCGGCGGCTGGACTTAAGGCGCGAATCTCGCGGAATAGATCGAGCCCGTCGGCATCGGGTAGCATAAGGTCGAGAATGACGAGGTCCACTGGCTTTCGCCTCAGTACTGTCAGTCCCGCCGCTCCGTCTCCTGCGTGGAGGACTTCGAATTTGCTTTCGCGAAGATAGTCCGAAACCATCCTCGCGAGGCGGAAATCGTCCTCAATCAAGAGAATGACGGGCATGGATGTTCACCATCGGCTCAAGATGAAAAAATCCATGCCCATTGGGTCATACCGCATCCGGTTTATTGCTTCGCAGAGTCCCCCCCTCACCCCAGCCCTCTCCCCGAGGGGAGAGGGAGTCTGCGACCGCTGCGGCATCGTTCTCTCTCCCCTTGGGAGAGAGACAGAGTGAGGGGGTCTTCTGCTCCGGCCATGGGAAGCAATCCATCGGATCTGGGGTCCAACGGTCATGGATGCATATGCCACTGCTCCCACCGCCCGGCAAGTTGCCGCCGCTGTTCCGGCTTCAACACGTCAGCAGCGTCGGCGACAGCTTGCAGGATACGCTTTGAGGCGGCATCGGCCATATCGATCCGCTCCGCTCTCAGAGCCTCCAGCGCCGATCGGTCTACGGTCTCCGCCTTCATGATCGTTAGAAACTTCTCGCGCCGGCCGGACGGGTCTTTTCGCATGGCCATCACGTCATTGACCGCGGCCTTGGCGATGGCATTGATCTTATCGCGCTGCTCTGGCGTGGCATCGACCTTGGACAGAGCCCTGTCGATACGATGCTGCACGATGAAGTTGATCTCGTCGGCATCGAAGGGATGATGGTGACCGGCCCAATGCAACCAAGGCGAACTGTGAACTTTTCCGGCGGCAAACCCAAGCACGGCCGCGAGGCCGATAAAGGCTGCGAAAAGCCAACGCCGCCTCCGGTAGGGTGCGCCGTTGGGACGGTTTTGCGGCCCGCTATTGGATGTTTCTTCAGACATGGAATAAGGCTCCCAATTGAACTTCCCCGCTGTTGCGGTGAGCATGATTTGGGGACGCCTTGTTGCTACCGGCATTACGCATTGTAAAGTTATGTAAAACCCGATGCGAACCTCGCATCGGCTATTTTCAGCCCCGGCTCGCCGCAAGCGGTGGCCGCTTTCCTGCTATTGACCGCGTGCGCGCGCCTCGCCGCAGCGATAAACGCGGCGCATGCGTCATTGCGTCCGATCAACCGGACAATATCCTAAGCGGCCCGCGACGCGTGATCTGCCGTAACCTGCTCGGCGAGCTTGCCCGTCAGGTCGACGAGATGGTCGAACTTCGCTTCGAAGCTGCCGGCGCCCGACGTCGCCGATCTCAATTCGATAATGAGGTCCTGCATCTCGGCTTCTGGAATGTGAGCTTCGATCACATCCCAGCCGTCCCAGCCAGGGCGTCCGTCGAAGCCCAGGATCTGGCCGCGCCGCGAGGAGATCATTCCGTTGATTTTCGGCGTGGCCTCCGAAGGCACGGTAATCTTTACCGCCATGATCGGCTCTAGCAGCACAGGCGAGCATTTCGGCATGCCCTCGGACATGGCGATCCGGCCTGCCGTGCGGAACGCCTGCTCGGACGAATCGACCGTGTGATAGGAGCCATCCTTCAGACAGACGGCGACATCCACCACCGGAAAGCCGAGCGGCCCCGCTGGGAGATAATCGCGCACGCCAGCTTCCACCGCCGGAAAGTAGTTGCGCGGCACCGCGCCGCCCGTGACGGTTTCGGAGAACGCGAAACCTTCGCCGCGCGGCTGCGGCGAGATCTCGACAACGACATCGCCGAATTGCCCATGCCCGCCGCTTTGCTTTTTGTGGCGGCCGCGAATTTCCACACTCTTGCGGATCGTCTCCTTATAGGGGATTTGCCGCTTGCGCGTCTCGGCCTTGATTCCGAAGCGCCGCGCGAGGCGCTCCAGCGCCACCCGCAAATGCATCTCGCCTTGTCCCCACAGAACCATCTGGCCCATCTCGCGATCTTGTACGAGGCAGAGCGATGGGTCTTCATCGATGAGTTTGGCCAGCGAAGAGGTGAGCTTGATCTCGTCTTTCCGCTCGCCCGCGGCGATGGCCAGCCCGAAGACTGGCTTCGGCGGCACGGCCGGCTTGATCGAGATCGCCCCGTTCTTCTCGGCTGTGAGCGTGGCTCCGGTGGGCAGGCTTTCAAGCCGGCCGAAAGCCACCGTCTCGCCTGCGGTGGCGGGCCCGCGCTTTTTCACATCCGTGCCACTGACCTGATAAACGCCTGAAATTTTCTCCTCGCCGGACACGCTATAAACAGATGCTCCATCCGCAAATTGCCCCGCGAGCACGCGGCCGAGCGAAAGCTTGCCCGCATGCGAGGTGTGATAGGTCTTCATGAGGTAGGCGGCGGATTTCGCATCGCCGAGACCGAGCCGACGTGCCGTCTCCTGCACGAACGGCACCTCATGCCGGAGCGCCTTCAACAGCCGGCCCAACCCGTTGCCATGCTCGGCCGATCCGAAGAAAATGGGGCAAATCTGGCCGCGCTTGAATTCCATAACGAGATCCCCGAACACCTTATCGCGGCTCGGTATCGCGTCGCTCAAAAGCTGCTCCATCAGATCATCGTCGTAATCGGCGAGCTTTTCGAGCATGGAGAAACGCTGCTCAGCCTCGAACTGCGCGAGGTCCGAGGGAATGGCGATCACTTCGCTTTGCGCGTGCTCGCGGTAAACGAAAGCGCGCTCCAGCGCCAGATCGACGAAGCCGCACACCGCGCCGTCCTCCCAAATCGGGATTTGCCTCAGCACAAGCGGAAGCCGGCTCGCGGTCTGCATCATCGTCAAAACCTGGGCCAAGCCTTGGCCGACCTTGTCGATTTTATTAATAAACAGAAAATGGGGAATGCCGCTGGCTTCGAGGCTTTTCAAGACCATCTGCAACGCGTGAAGCTTCTTGTCGTCGGCCTCGCACACCACGACGGCCGCGTCGCACGCCGCAAGCGCGGCCATGCCATCGAATTGAAACTCAACCGAGCCCGGACAATCGAGAAGGGTGAAACTGTCCCCGAGATACTCCATGTTGCCCACGTTCAGCTCGACGCTCATGCCGTGAGTCTGGGCCTCGGGTGAGTTATCGCCTATCGTCTTGCGGATATCGGCACCTTCGTGGCCCGTAGCGCCTGTCCGTGCGAGCAGCGCTTCGAAAAGCGTCGTCTTGCCGCTGGCCGAAGGCCCGATAAGCGCGATGCAGCGCGGACTTCTGCCGTTCGTAGTTCCTTGATCGCCCATTGTGATCTTCCTTAGCCGGAATGTGTTCTTTGGGCCGCACGCCGCGGCGGGCGGCGAAGAGGCTATCGTCGCGCGCGGCGGCGGACTTGGCAAGCGTAAACCTTAGAAATTGCCACTACTTGAGCTGCGCTATTTGCCGCTGCCATAGCGCGCTCGCAAAGTCCGCCGCGGCCTCGAAGCTATAATGCACGGCCGCGGCCGGATCGGCGCCGGGCCCCAAAACGAGCCGCGCGGATTTCACGGCGGCATTGACCAGCATGATATTGTCCGCGAGGCCGCCGAACTCCTCGATCATCATTCCATCGCAGCTGCCGCGCTTCAAGGCGCCGTCTTGATAGATTTCGCCGCGGTAAACATCGGCAACGATGCGCTCTGCGAAAGGGCGCCTGTCATTTGTATGAAGAACCACCGGTTTGCCCAGCGCGGTCATGAAGCCCAACTCATAGGCGGTGCCGTCGTCGGCCTCCGGGCCGCGCCACGGCTGAATATTGAAAATGCCAAGGTCGGCCTTCCTCATCTGGGCCTCGCACGCTTCGCCGATTGCGAGCCCAAGCTCTTTGCCATCGCTGAAATCGCCGGGGTGCAGCTCATCGTCGAGCGGGAACAAGGCCGCCATGCCGCGCGCGGCGAGTGCCTCCTTCATCTTTGCCCCTCGAAGCAGGGCATCTGGATAGAAGACGTCGGGGCCGGCGAGATAGACATAGGGGCGGCTTTGTTCGTCGGGCATTTTGTGCGTGCTCCTAATCCGTCATTGCGAGTTTCGCACCGGCCGGGGCCCTTCCGGATGAAACTGTTCCGTGCCGCTTCAGCTGCACGCCGAACTCTTTCTTCCTAGCGAAGCGAAGACCTTATGTCCCTCTTGCGTTGAGGCAACTTGCCTTCGATGCGAAAGCGAAGCGAGCGCCGGCATGAATGCATTTGACGCCCTCCAAAGCTTTTAATGAATATGTCTATTGTTACCGGATGAAAGTATGACGGCAATGAGGGCGCGGATCGTGATTACATCGCGGAAGGCCGCCAGCGCGGGGTTGACTCGCGGCGCGCAGGATGCTGCTAAAGGGCAGTTAAAATCTTAACCATGCTCGCCCTCCCGCCGCAGAAGGACGCCCGCCATGACCAGCCAATTCGACGCCAGTTTTGCCTATACCGGCCCCATCGGCGCAGAGGTTCAAGCCGCGCACGCCAGCGAGATCGAACACGCCATGTTCATGCCGAGCAAGCTCGCCAACGCGAAGCTGCATGCGAATAACGAGCTGCAGCGCTGGGTGCTCGCCTGCAACCGGCTTGTGTGGGGCGCAATGCCGGCGGAACAGCGCCAGCCGGCGGCCGAAGAGATCGCTAGGCTCTTGGAGCAGCTTAGCCCGGAGAACCGCGAGCGCCTGCTGAAGGAGTCGCAGCTGGCTGCGGAGGCGCGCAATCTCGTCGCGCTTCTGGAGGCGGCGGAGATCGAGGCGCAGGCGCGGCTGGAGGTGCAGCGCGCGGAGCAAGCGCAGGCTGAGGCCGAAGCGCAGGCGCGGTTCGAGGCGCAGCAGGCAGAGATGGCGCGCGCCGAGGCCGAGCGCGCTCTTCGCGTGGAGTTCGAGACCATCGACGAGGCCGGTAAAGAGGCGCGCTTCCAGGCCTGGCGCGCGGCGCAAGGCAGATAAGCGGTCAAACCCGCCATAATATTGCCTGAGGCAACTGCCTCTTTTTGCACGCCTATTCACGTGAGCAACTTTAGAGGCCGCCCGCCGGTGTCACCACCGCCGGCGAGGCATATACAGACTGTGAAAGTTGCTTTAAAGCAGCGGCAAACCGCCAAGGCTAACCGATGTCGTTCTTCCCCGCCTCTTTACCCGGCAGCCTCGCGCCGTCCTCTCCCGCGGGCGGCTTTGTCAAAACGCAAGCTGCCACATGGATTTTCGGCGTCCTGGCGGCGATTTTCCTCGCTTGGCCGGTTTGGCATATTGGCTTTCCGCTCGAGTCGAGCCGGAACGAGCCGTGGAACGCCTGGTTCACCGATAGAATCTTGAACGGCGGATCGCCATACCCGAGCACGGACGAGTTGATCGTCAACAACTATCCGCCGCTTTCCTTTTACCTGACCGCGCTCGCCGCGAAGCTGACGGGCGATACAATTCTCGCCGGACGGCTGATTGCGCTCGCCTCGACGGGTCTCGTTGCCATCGCCGCCGGGCTTTGCATCCGCGCGCTCGGCGGATCGAGGGCAGCGGCGGCTTTCGGCGGCTTCTGGCTGCTTGCGACGCTATCCAGGTTTTTCACGCTGTATGTCGGTGTGAACGATCCAACCTTGCTCGCGCTTGCGCTCATGGGTTTGGGTCTTGCGTATTTTCTACAGCGTTTGCGCGCAGGCCGGGCGGTCGAACCAGCCATCGCACTCATGGTGCTGGCGGGTTTCGTGAAGCATACGATGCCAGATTACCCGCTCGCGGCGCTGATTTGGCTTGCGCTGAGCGATAAGCGCGCGGCGCTGCGGGCGGCGGCCTTCGGAGCGGTGCTCGCTGCCGCCGGGCTCGCACTCTGCGCGATCGCATTCGGGCCGGATTTCGCCACCCAAATGCTGATGCCGCGGGTCATGAGCTTCAAACATATCTTATTCGCTCTGAACCGCCTGCAATGGATCGCGCCAGCGCTCCTATTCTGGGGGCTTTGGGCTTGGCCCAACGGCAAGGAACCCGCTGTGCGGTTTACGGCACTGCTGCTTGGCCTTTCGCTGGCAAGCGGGCTTTTCCAGGCGACAGGCGCCGGGGTCACCTACAATGCCTATTTCGGGGTTGTTTTCGCGAGCGCCATTGCCGTGGCACTTGCTTTCGAGGGTATCGCCAGCACGGCCATTGCAAGGCGCTACGGTGTGGACACGCTTCAAACCGCAATGATTGCCGTGCTCGTGCTGAGGCTTCTTCTATCGCAACATTTTGAGCCCTATTTTGTGCTCACGAGTTCGTCCTACCGGGAGGAGTTGCGGCAGCAATCGGCCGCGGCGAATGCCGAGGCCGCCCGCATCCGGTCGATTCCCGGTCCTGTTTCCTGTTTCCCCATGAGTGTCTGCTACAGGGCCGGAAAAGCCTTCGTTTACGACAACTATTGGGCGCAGCAGCTTATCGCCCGGGGCAGTTGGACCAAGGAGGCGGTGGAGCAAGCCATTCGGGAGCGCGGCATTCGCTTCGAGGCGATCGATCGACGCGCCTCCTTCAGTAAAGGGCCCCGATTTTAAGAGTCCCGGCGCGGGCGGCGTGCAGGCTACCCGCCTTGCGGCGGTATCATGAAGATGTCGAACTGAACCTCTGGCATGACGCGCGTCCCCATCGTGCGGGCAACCGCGATTGAGGTTTGTTTCGAAACCCCCGAAACAAAGCCGGCGGCCTTGCCGAGACAGTCCTTGTCCTCATGAGGACAAGCGATGAGCAGGCCGTACCGCTGCAATTTGGCTGGCGTCACCCAGCGCGCCCTCGAAAAAGACAGGCCGGGGAAGCTCGACGGGTGATCCTTGCTGTAAAAGCTGATGCCGTTGGCGTAATGGTTGGCGCCGCCGGCATAGCGAAGCGGCGTATGCATCTCGTCATGCCAAAGTCCGGTGACACGCGCGGCAAGCTCGCGGATGGGTTCGCCAGCCGCCACGCGGCTTCTGCGGTCCATGACCTCTCTTTCAAGCGGCGATGTGGCCGCCGCCAGCACCGTCACGGCTATCGCCACCGATGCTGCGAGCTGGAAGAGCCGCCGTGCGTCGAGGGGCGGCGCAAATTGGAGTAGAAAAACAGGCATAAGCGGATAGGTAGACGCCGCCATGATCGTCACGATCTTCAACTGAAAGCTCAGGCCAAAAATAACGGTCAGGATAGTAGGCGTTAGCACGAGCACGGCTAGAAAGCGGCGCCGCGATTGCGGTAAGCGCGCCGTTACCTCATGAATGTCTCTGGCTTTCGATAGCCGCCAGGCCAAGACAATAACGGCCGCCATACCGGCTTGATAGAGCACGGCTTCGAGAACGAAGGGGACCGCGTAGCCGATCGCGTACGGCCAGCCGTTCCCCGTTATGCTCATGGCGTAGGCGACCGGCGGAGCGCTGCTGTTGAGCGACCAGACGAGATGCGGCAGGACGAGCACTGTAAAAACCGCCGCCGCCAGCCAAGGCAGGGACGAGAGCAAATATCTTCGCCCGTTCGGATGGAAATACAGCGAGAACGCGCAGGTCATAAGCAAGATAACGGTATAATATTTGGAAAGTATCGACAAAGCGGCGAACACGCCGAACCATATAGCGTCCCGGCGCTCAAGGTTGTCTAGGGATCTTACGAAAAAGAACAGCGTCCATGGCCACAGAGATATCAAAATCGTATTGGCGTTATACTTATAAGCCATATAGGTATAAAAGGGCGTAGCCAGCAGCAGAAGCGCCGCCGCATCGCGGGTCCGGCCCTTCGCGAACAGCCCGATGAGCCGCCAGGCGCCCAAAAGCCCAAGCGCTGCGTTAATGGCTTCGAGCAGCACAAAGGAGGCATTGGTTTTGGGAAAGAGCAGAAACCAGGCGCCCGCTATCCACGCCCAAAAAGGTCCGTGCTGGTTGTAGCCGAGCTGAAACTCCTGCCCCCAGGCATAGGCTTCGAGCAGGTCGAAATGCAGCGCCTTGTGGGATTCGATGACCGCCCCGTGGAGGGTCCAAGCGAGGACGAAAAAGAGAAGACCCGCAGCCGCAACTGCGTTTTCGGGCGAGGATCGCAGGGAGCCGGCTTGACCGCCGGAATTTCTGTCCCCGGTCAGCGCCCGGTTTTCTTGCGCGATGCCGCTCATCGTTTCTCCGGCCGCCTTGAAAAGCTCCGCCAACCGGAGCCTGCCGGGGTCAAGGTTTGGCGCCAAAGTCCAGGGGCGTCAAGCCGCATAGGCGGGCGCCCGGTTAAGCGCTTAGTCCGGGATGCGCGGAAAACGCCGGCCGTCAGGGGGAAGTTCGAAGCGCGACACGTTCAGGGTCATTGCGATTAGCGTGTAGTTGCCTTGCAGGCCGATAATATCGATGACGCCCTGCTCGCCCACCTGCTTTACGGCGCGCTCATAGGTGGTATCGCTCACGCGTTTGGTATGATTGAGCTCGGTGACAAAATTGTAGACCGCTTCCTCGTCCGCGGCCATGCCGACCGGCCGCCGCCCCGTGAAAATGGCCTCGGCGATCTCCGGCTTGAGCCCCGCCTTCATCGCGAGGGGATGGTGCACATACCACTCGTAATCCTGCGTCCATTCGCGCGCCATGATGAGAATGGTGAACTCGGAAAGCTTCTGCCCGATCGAATTCTTGAAACGCAGATAGTCGCCCATTTCCTTCACGCGCAGCATCAATTCGGGGCTGCGGATGAGCGGCACGAAGGGGCCGAACACCGGCATCTTACGCGTATCGAGAAACTCCTGCGCGGCCTTTTTCTGCGCCTCGGTGTATTTATCTTCGGCAATGGGGGGCATACGGGTTTGAGACATGGCGGTTCCATTTATCGAGCAGAAGATTAAGGCACAAAGAGCAAGCTTAGCGGACATAAGTTCCTCCCAAAAGGCACGCTCAACTTTGCCCTCTCTGCCAAGGCCCGCGAATGCGACTCTTGTCTTACTGGGCCCCGGCATTGGAACCGGTCCGTGTCCGATCCTATATCCGCTTCATCGCTCAAGCGCCGGCGATTGGAGAGCTTCGATGGCGAAGAATGACGGAACGCGGCTTCGCAGCCGCGCCTGGTTCGACAATCCCGATAGCCCCGGCATGACGGCGCTTTATCTGGAGCGCTATCTGAATTACGGCCTGACCCGCGAGGAGTTGCAGAGCAACCGCCCAATTATCGGCATTGCACAAACGGGCAGCGATCTTGTCCCCTGCAACCGCCATCATCTCGAACTCGCGGCCCGGGTGCGCGACGGCATCCGCGACGCGGGCGGCATTCCGCTCGAATTCCCGGTGCATCCGCTGCAAGAAACCGGCATCCGGCCCACCGCCGCGCTGGAGCGCAATCTCGCTTATCTTGGCCTCGTCGAGATTCTCTTCGGCTATCCGCTCGACGGCGTGGTGCTGACGACGGGCTGCGACAAGACCACGCCCGCGGCCCTTATGGCTGCCGCCACCGTCGATCTGCCCGCCATTGTGCTCTCCGGCGGGCCGATGCTCGACGGGCATTTCGAGGGCAAGCTCGCCGGCTCCGGCACAGCCGTCTGGGAAGCGCGGCGCCGCTATGCCGCGGGCGAGATCGGTTACGATGCTTTCATGGACATCGTCGCAGCTTCCGCGCCAAGCGCCGGGCATTGCAACACCATGGGCACGGCAAGCTCGATGAACGCCATGGCCGAGGCGCTCGGCATGTCGCTGACCGGCTGCGCGGCCATCCCCGCGCCCTACCGCGAGCGCGGGCAGATGGCCTATGCCACGGGGCGGCGCGCGGTGGCGCTTGTGCATGAGGATCTGCGGCCCTCCAAAATCCTCACCCGCGAGGCCTTCGAGAACGCCATCGTCTGCGCATCCGCCATCGGCGCATCGACGAATTGCCCGCCTCATGTGAACGCGATTGCGCGGCATATTGGCGTTGCCCTCGGCAATGACGATTGGGACCGCATCGGCTACGATATCCCCCTGCTCGTGAACATGATGCCGGCCGGGGCCTATCTCGGCGAGGCGTATTACCGTGCGGGCGGCCTTCCCGCCGTGATGGCGGAGCTGAAAGCCCACGGCAAACTTCGCGAGCGCGCCCTCACCGTCACCGGGCGCACCATGGGCGAGAACATTGCGGGCGCCAAAATCCTGAACGAAGAGGTCATCCGCCCCTATTCGCGCCCGCTAAAAGAGAAAGCCGGCTTTGCGAACCTCAAGGGCAACCTGTTTGACAGCGCGATCATGAAAACGTCGGTGATCTCCGCCGCCTTCCGCGCCCGCTATTTGGAGCGCCCCGGCGGCGAGGGCGCTTTCGAGGCCCGCGCCATCGTGTTCGACGGGCCTGAGGATTATCACGCCCGCATCAACGATCCCGCGCTCGCCATCGACGCCGATTGCATCCTCGTTATCCGCTATTGCGGGCCCATCGGCTATCCGGGCTCGGCGGAGGTGGTCAACATGCTGCCGCCGGACGCGCTCGTGAAGGCCGGCCTCAGCGAGCTGCCCTGCATGGGCGACGGCCGGCAGAGCGGCACCTCGGGCAGCCCGTCGATCCTGAACGCCTCGCCGGAAGCGGCCATCGGCGGAGGGCTTGCGCTGCTCCGCACCGGCGACCGCATCCGCATCGACCTCAACAAGCGCAGCGCCGATATGCTTGTCTCAGCGGAGGAGCTGGCGGAGCGGCGGTGCGAGCTGAAGCTGCCGGAGCTCGTCAGCCAGACGCCGTGGCAGGAGATTTTCCGCGAGCATGCCGGCCAGCTCGCAACAGGCGCCGTTTTGGAGAACGCGGTCAAATATCAGCGCGTCGCGGAGGTGTTTGGCGTCCCGCGCGATAGCCATTAGCTCGCGGCGGCCAGAGGATCACTTGAAGGCCGAGGCAACCCTTGGCAGCATCGCCTTTATGAGAGTGGGGATGAGAGAGATTGTAGCGCCGCTGTGCTGAACGCTCTGGCTAGGCGCCCGGGCATTGCCGGTGCACTGCGAAAGGAACACGCAATTTTGGGAGGATAGCTGGCCCCCAACGAGCGTGCTTTTCGTAGGCGTGCCGGTTTCTATCTCGATAGAAGGCGTCTCGCCCGGAGTGAGAAACGCCGAACTTGCGAAAAATGCGGCGCCGCTCGCACATGCGAATGCAGCCGCGAAAATAAGAATTTGGCTCGCTCTCACGGGAACCCCGGCAAAATTGAAACAGAAGCTTAGCCTACGGGCGCCGTGATGGAGGTCAACTTATTGTTGAGATCATGATTGATACCGGCTCCGGTTGATCGCTTCTGCTGCCGTCATCGCGAGGCGCGGAACGCGCCGTGGCGATCCAGGGAAACTTTACGGAACCTGCCCTGGATTGGTTCGCGTTGCTCGAAATGACGCTGCGGCGTTGCGGCATGCCGTGGCGCACACTCGGGTGGCGCCGGGAGGCATATCCAGGGCCAGTATCCGATTTCTTCACACGCTCTTTAGCGGGCGGCGGGGGCGGAGGTGCCATTCTCCAGCGCGTCGCGCATGCGCTGCTCGAAGGTTCGAGCCGCTGGAGCCTGGGTGGCAGGCTTTTCCTCCGGCTTGACCTTTTCGCTCTTGCGGCGGCGGCTTTTTTGCGGGGCCGGCTCTTGTGTGGCGGTCCAGGCCGGCGCGGCGGCGGTGGACTTGTTCGACGGGGCGGGCAGCTGCGCGTTAGGCTTATTCAAGCTTTCGAGCCGGTTGATGTCGCCTTCCATTTTTCGAACGAGGATGGCGCGGACGAAATCCTCGCCGGCGAGGGTTTTCGGCCTTGCCCCAAGCTCCCGCAAAGGCCCGGACAGCAGGATCTTAACGGGCGGCCACCTATGGCGCCGGTCGGAGCTGACTCCCATTTGCCACGTGCTGTCCACCTGCGCCTTGTTGAGATCGAGATAGCCCTCCATGCGGACCGTGCCCTCGGCGCCCCGGAACGAGGCCCGCCGGATTTCGAGGATGCCATCGGCGACTTTCACGGGTATTTTCAACCTGCGGAAACCGAAATCGCCCGTTTGGATTGCCGCCAGAACCTTGTTTGTGACGGTGCCCTCCGTGAGGGGCAGCTGCTCTGCCAGCAATTCCTCCGCAACTGTTTGCACGGCTGCGGGAGACATCTTCGCAAGCGTTCCGCCGGAGAGCCGGATCGTTCCGCGGCCTTGGAGTTCCGATATGAGCCCGCGCGGGCTCAATCCTTGTCCTGAGACGAATAGCGATAGAGAGCCTTGTCCCGTTACGAGAGGGGAAGTGCCAGGAGCGGCAAGCAGGGCCAAGTCAGCTCCGTCGACGGAGATCTCCGCCTCACCGGAAACGGCAGCACCCTTCGCTGTCAGGCTGACCGAGGCATCGAAGCCGCCGCCGAGCGTCTTTCCTCTGAGGTCTTCGATGTCGAGACGGCCTTTATCGAGGTTCGCGTTGAACTGAGCGTCCGTAAGCACAAGGGCATCGCTTAGCTTCAGCGTCCTTGCGACGAGCGAGATCTTGCCGGCAGTTTCCTGGAATGCGGGCATCGAGAACGGGCGGCCGCTCCAAATATCGGGGAGAGGCGGGGGCGCGCCGAGTGTGGCCGGCACCGCTAACGCAACCCCATCCGCGGGGGTTCCAGAAAGGAAGTAGCCGAGCAGGGCCGGCAGCGAAGCCTTATCGGCCTTGAGGTTCGCATCGGCGCGCGTTACGCCGTCCCGCGTTTCGATCGAAAGATGCCCGGTGACGAGGTTTTTTTGCGTCTCCGCTATCAGCTCATCGGCATCGAAGCGGCCGGGAGCAGCAGCAAGGTTTGCGCTGAGGCGCAAATTCGCTCTAGGCTCGCCGCCCAAAAGCGCGAGCAAAGAATTCGGCAGGAACTGCTCCGGCGTCTGGCTCGATGCCGCGGCCTTCCCTTTGAAACTGATAGATTGTGCCTTGATGCCCGTTACCCCGTCGAGCTGAACCTGCAAGACCCCGGCTGTCAGAGTGGCCGAAGTTTCGAGCCGCTCCGAAACTCCATTGAGGCTGACGG
>Ga0074046_10001198_pt1 | contig 23916 bp, 19 predicted proteins | sample BogForMeECP23OM3_FD_94441 | JGI IMG/M metagenome (GOLD analysis project Ga0074046, IMG submission 94441) | Bog forest soil microbial communities from Calvert Island, British Columbia, Canada - Bog Forest MetaG ECP23OM3 | ecosystem: Environmental > Terrestrial > Soil > Wetlands ...
ATGGGCGGCCAGGCCTACCGCCATCGCTGACTAGTTCGCGGTGAAAAAGAGCCTGATCAAGGAGTTCACGCCCGTCGATGACCCGGCGCGGGCGGCCGGGTACGGCCTGACCGGAGTGTTCTGCATCGCGAATTTCGACATCGTGCTGCAGCCGGCCGCGGTAATCTGACCGTCCTCACCGCTGGCCGTATTTATCTGCGCCGAAGGAACCCGCGCGCTTGCCCGCCTGCCGGGAACGGCACTCCCGGCTCGTTTCAGCCCATAAGGTACGGATAGTCCCGGTCCCCGACATTACCGCGCGGAACTGGAATGACCGCGCGCACGCATCCGGTGAGGGCTTGAATGCTTGAGGCGATGTTGCTCGCGGCGATCGTGGCCGCGCCGCTTGGCTCGGCGGCCCTGTTCCTGCCCGCGCGGCGGCACCAGCACGACACCGGTGCCTGGCCGCCGGCGCGGCGCTTTATCCTGGCCCTGGCCGGCACCGTCGTGGTCGCCGCAGCGGCCGCGGGGGTGCTGCGGCTGCTGCGGGCCTCCGAGCACAACCTGGTCACCGCTGTGGCCGCCCTGGTGTTCGCGAGCCTGGCCTGGCTGCCCGTGACCCGGCGCTGGTCCGCGCGGGCCCACGTGTGCTGGGCGTCGAGCATATTCCTGTTCGTGGTCTACCTGACCTACGCGTTCGAGTGGACGCTCGACAGCCACCTCGGGCCCTTCAGTACTGCCGGCGGCCTGCTGCTGTGGCTGCTTGAGGTCTTCGCCGCGCTGCTGTCCTGCGCGTACCTGTGGGAGATCTGCGACGCGCTCGGCACCGAGCACTGGCGGCGCCGGATCACGCCGACGACCCCGCTGTCCGTGCCGTACAGCGAGCTGCCGGTGATCAGCCTGCACGTGCCGGCGCACAACGAGCCGCCGGACATGGTCATCGATACGCTCCGCGCGCTGCTCCGCCTCGACTATCCCCGCTACGAGGTCATCCTCATCGATGACAACACCGACGATGAGTCCCTGTGGCGGCCGGTGGAGGCCTGGTGCGGCCGGCACGGGGTCAAGTTCGCCCACCTGGACAACTGGCCCGGCTACAAGTCGGGGGCGCTGAACTACGCGCTGCGCAAGCTCACCTCGCCCGACGCCGAGCTCATCGGCGTGGTCGATTCGGACTACCAGCTCAAGCCCGGGTTCCTGCGCCGCGTCGCGCCCGCCTTCGCTGACCCGTGGATCGGCTTCGTGCAGGCGCCGCAGGATTACCGGGACTGGAGGCAGTCGCGCTACTACCGGCGGCTGTATTACTCCTACAAGTACTTCTTCGCGGTCTCCCAGCCGTCGCGCAACGAGCACGACGGGGCCATCTTCGCCGGGACCATGGGCCTGATCCGCCGGGTGGCCCTCGACGAACTGGGCGGCTGGGACGAGTGGTGCATCACCGAAGACGCCGAGCTATCCCTGCGGCTGCTCCGGGCCGGCTGGCACGGCCTGCACCTGGACCAGTCCTGGGGCTACGGGATCATGCCCCTGACGTTCGAGGCGCTCAAGGGCCAGCGGTACCGGTGGTGCTTCGGCGGCATCCAGATCCTGCGCATGCACTGGCGCTCGCTGCTGCCCGGCCGCACGGGACCGGGGAACCACCTGACCGCCGGCCAGCGCTGGGCGTATCTATCCGGAGCGGTGCAGTGGTACGGCGACCTGCTCGGCCTGCTGTTCTTCATCTTCCTGCTGGCCGGGGCGGCCAACCTGGCCACCGGCGGCGGCCAGCTGTTCCGCAAGCTCACCGTGTACCTGGTCGGCGCCGTCCCGGTGATGGTGCTGCTCGGCCTGATCCGCGCGGTGGCCCTGGTGCGCCGCGGCACCGGCGCGTCGTGGCGGGACGCCATCGGCGCGTTCTTCATCTGGCAGTCCACCGCGCTGGTCGTGGCCCGCGCGTCGGTGCTCGCGCTGTTCGCCAGGAAGGCCGCGTTCCTGCGCACGCCCAAGACCAGCGAGCGGACCCGGTGGTGGGAGGCCCTGCGGGCCAACTGGGCCGAATCCACGCTGGCGCTGTCCGGCTTCGCCGGCATCGCCGGCGCCCTGACCAAGACGAACCAGCTCAGCGGCCCGCTCCTGGCCGCCCTGCTGCTGTTCCCGACCCTGGGCATGGCCGCGGCGCCGGTCAACAGCTGGGCTGCGCGCCGGGCCGCGCTGCCGGCCTGGCTGCGCGAGCGGCGGACCACCGAGTACCGCCGCGACCGCCGCGCGTTCGCCGCCGGCGCGGCGACCGGCGGAGCGGTCGCCGTCGTGGCCGTGGCCATCGCGGCCATCGCCCTGCTGCTCACCGGCCATCACGCGGTCCAGCCCCCCAACCTGGTCGGCCCGGCCCAGGGCAGCACGGCCCCGACCCAAAGCGCCACCCCATCAGGCTCGCCCTCCACCACTCCGCCCGCCACGACCAGCCCCACTCCCAGCCCGAGCCCCAGCACCAGCACCAGCCCCAGCACCAGCCCGAGCACGTCCCCGTCCCCGTCCGCTTCCGCGACAGCCACCCCCACCGTGTCGCCCTCAGCGCCCGCGTCCGCGTCCATCTCGCCCACCCCCACCGTCACCTCCACGACTCCCTAGCTAGCCCCAGCACCGGGTACCCGGGACCAAGGGGAATGCGAGATCACACGCACGTGGTACAGGTCCTGACCCTGCTCCCGGCCCTATCCAGCGCCTTGAACGTGGCCTTCGCCGTCAGCCTCACCGCCCGCCGCACCGGCGCCGGCCCAGCCCAGCCCAGCCCAGCCGATTCTGACCGCCGCCGTCTGACCAGGCGATTCTGCACGGATCTGGACTAACCTGAATCGCCGTTCTATCCCATGTGCGGGTAGCGATAGTCCGACGGGGGTGCGAAGAGTTCCTTAATGGCGCGCGCGGACACCCACCTGATCAGGTTGAACACTGAGCCGGCCTTGTCGTCCGTGCCGCTGGCGCGCGCACCGCCGAAGGGCTGCTGGCCGACCACCGCGCCGGTGGGCTTGTCGTTGATGTAGAAGTTGCCCGCCGAGTACCTGAGGGCTTCAGTGGCCTGGGCGATTGCCGCCCGGTCGGTGGCCAGAATCGAGCCGGTCAGCGCGTAGGGCGAGACGTCCGCGGCCTGGGCGAGCATCTCGGCGTAGTTCGACGGGGCGGCGTCCGGGTAGACGTGGACGGCCAGGATCGGGCCGAAGTACTCGGCGGTGAAGATCTCGTCGGCCGGATCGGCACCCTCGAGCACTGTCGGCCGCACGAAGAACCCCTCGGTGTCGTCGGCGCTGCCGCCGGCCAGGATCTTTATTGACTCGGTGTTCCTGGCGCGCTCGAGCGCCGCAGCGTGCTTGGCGAAGGCCCGGGCGTCGATGACCGCGCCCATGAACAGCGACAGGTCGGCGGCCACGTCCCCCATCGTCAGCGACTCCACCTGGGCGATGAAATCGTCGCGGGTGCGGCGCCAGACCGACTCGGGCACGTAGGCGCGGGAAGCCGCGGAGCACTTCTGCCCCTGGTACTCGAACGCGCCTCGGATCAACGTGGCGGCCAGGCTGGGTTGGTCCGCCGACGGGTGCACGATCACGAAGTCCTTGCCGCCCGTCTCGCCCACCAGCCGCGGATAGTTCCGGTACCGGTCGATGTTCTCGCCGACGGTGCGCCACAGATGCTGGAAGGTGCCGGTGGATCCGGTGAAGTGGATGCCGGCCAGGTCGGGGTGGGTCAGCGCGACCTGGGAAACCGCCTGCCCGTCCCCGGTGACCAGGTTGATCACCCCGGGCGGCAGCCCGGCCGCCTCGAGCAGGCGCATGAGGTAGTGCGCCGAAAGCTGCTGAGTAGGCGACGGCTTCCACACCACCACGTTGCCGAGCAGCGCGGGCGCGGTCGGCAGGTTGCCCGCGATCGAGGTGAAGTTGAACGGCGTGATGGCCAGCACGAAGCCCTCGAGCGGGCGGTACTCCATCCGGTTCCAGGTGCCGGGCGCCGACTCTGGCTGCTCGCTCAGCATCCGCCGGGCGAAGTGCACGTTGTAGCGCCAGAAGTCGATCAGCTCACAGGCCGCGTCGATCTCCGCCTGGAACGGCGATTTGGACTGCCCCAGCATGGTGGCGGCGTTCAGGGTGGCGCGCCACGGCCCGGCGAGCAGTTCCGCCGCCTTGAGAAAGAGCGCGGCCCGGTCCTCGAAGCTGAGGGCCCGCCAGCCGGGTGCCGCCTGCTTGGCCGCGTATATCGCGGCGGCCACGTCCACGTCAGTCGCGTTGCCCAGCTGGCCGAGCACGCTATGGCGGCTGTGCGGCTGGACGACGTCGATCTTCTCGCCCGCTGCCATCTGCTGCTGACCACCGATGGTCATGGTCAGTTCGGCCCGCTGGCCGGCGAGTTCCTTGATCTTGCTCTCCAGCACGGTCCGCTCGTGGCTGCCCGGCTGGTACTGCCTGACCGGCTCGTTGACCGGCACAGGGGTCCTGGAGACGGCGTCCATCACGATCGCTCCTGGCGTTCGTCGAGTGTTGTAGATACCTGTATCGTCGCACGCCTCGCCGACCAGGTAAGTCGGTGCCGGTCATTCGGGCAAGGTCATTGGGGCAGGTAGGGCAGTTCCTGGGTGGCGTACCAGCCGAGCTCGTGGCCTTCGGCCCCGTCCACGGCGAACCTGGCGTCCTCGTCGCCGGCGTCGGCGGCGGGCAGCGCGTCGGCCGCGGCGCGCACGTCGGGGACGGCCTCCGCCTCGTCCACGTGCGCCGAGGCCAGGCGCTCGATGGGGACGGCCTCGGCGATCAGCACCCGGGCGGGCTCCTTGTCCCGAGCGTCCAGCTTCACCTGGTCGGCCGAGATCTCGGCGGCCAGCACCACGCGGCGGGGCGGCGCGGCCGGATCTTGGGCCAGCATCCGGAGGGACGCCCGGGCCGCCTCGGTCATCGCGGCGTACTCGAGCTCCTCCTCGTCACCGCTCGCGTACGCCTCACGCAGCGCGGGCGTGACCGCGAACCCGGGCACCGGGCCGGGGCCGACCTGGCCGGCTCGCAGAGCCCGGGCCAGCGCAGGCAGTGTGGAGGGCAGGAACACACGCATGGTGCCCCAGAGTCTGCCACAGTCGGCCGGGCGTCAGCTAAGCGAGTCGCCGAAGCCCGGTCGTTCCGGGGGCTGGTCCTGGTCCGGTTCCTCCGAAGTGGGCTGGCCCGGCAGGCCGACCACGCCGGTCGCGGTAAGGGCGGCGACTACGGTCGTGACGGCCTGGTCGAGCGGCACGTGCTCCCAGAGCCGGATCACGGTCCACCCGGCCAGGATCAGCGCCGCGTCGTTCACCCGGTCGCGCTCGACGTTCTTGATCAGCTTCGGGCCCCAGTACCACTCGTTCGCCCTCGGCTTGGACCCGTGCTCCGGACAGGCGTGCCAGAAGCAGCCGTCCACGAAGACGGCGACCTTCTGGGCGGTGAACGCGATGTCGGGCCGAACCCGCCGACCGCTGTCCAGATCGAGCCGGTAGTCCTTGCGGTAGCGGAAGCCCAGCCGGTGCAGGGCGTGCCGCAGCGCCAGTTCGGGCTTGGTGTCCGTCCGCCGGTTGGCCCTCATGTTCGCCGACCGGCCCTGGCTGGACGGATGCGGATAGTCCGCCACGTCCCACAGGCTAGTCCGGTCGTGATCGCCGCGCCCGGCGGTTATCGCATCGTGTTGCCAGTCCCAGGGTTACCGGTCCAGGGACGTCCCTGGCCCGTCGAGCGTGACGCCGAGCAGGTCCTGCAGCGCCGCCGCCGTCTGCGCCGCCTCGGTGTGGTGCACGCCGGTCATGCCGCACGCGACGGCCGCGGCCACGTTCGCCTCGATGTCATCGATGAAGACGCACTGCTGCGGTTCCAGGCCCAAGATCTTCGCCGTGTGCCGGAAGATCTCCTCCTCCGGCTTGCGCATGCCGCACTCTCCGGAGATCACCACCGTGTCGAACAGGGCGGGGAAGTCCGCGCGCGGGTACTCATCGCACCCCCAGGAGTTGGAGAGCAGCGCGGTGCGCAGGCCGGCGGCGCGCAGCGCGCGGATCATGCCGTACATGGCGGGGATCCGCGCGCTGGCCGCGAACATACGCTGCAGCAGCCCCCGGGCGTCGACGGCACCGCCGTCGACGCGGAACAGCTGGGCGGCGAGGATCTGCTCGAACTCGGCGCCCGAGCACTCGCCGCGCTCAAGCGCGTGGATCGGGTTCCGGCTGCCGTTGGGGTCGTAGGCATCGGAGACCCAGGCCCGCATCACGGTCCGGTAGCTGTTCCAGTCGATGCCGTCGGCCTGGATCCAGGCCTGGACGGTGCTCAGGATCGGGGTCGTCAGCACCCCGCCCCAGTCCGTGATGACACCCCGGAATTCCGTACCATTAATCACAATAACAATTTTAAACGCTTGTTCGTCTAACTGGCGAACACCGCTCGTCTGGTCCGTGAAAGCTCCGTAACCAGGCAGGACGCCGAAATGTCGGTGGCTTGAGGTACAACGAGTCCGCCGGAGTCTAATACGCACGCGGTCGCCTAGGGCGGTCGCGGGCGGTCGCATTCTCCGGACCTGGAAGACGAAACATGCCGTCGAGGACCCGCACACCTGACCCGCCGACCGCTCCCGGCCCGCGGACCCGGCCCGAGGCGCCCGCTTCCTCCGGGGCGCAGACCCCGCCCGAGTCGCCTGCCCCCTCCGGGCTACGGCTGATCGCGGTCCCCGCGGGCTGGCCGCCGTACGACTGCGAGACCCATGGCGCCGCATGCCCGGTGGCGCGCGAGGCCGCCATCACCAGCCCGCACGTCAGCCGCCAGGAGCCAGCATCCGCCGGACCACCCGGGCCGACCGCGCCCCTCCCGGCACCCGGCCAGGACCGGACCCGTGACGCTTCCTCGGGCCAGGCCACCGCGCTGCCCAGGCGGTTCGCCCAGGTGATCGTGGAGATACTGGCGGGCGCTCGGCCGTTGAGGCAGACCGTCGGCTGGACGACCGACCGTGTCCGCGCCCAGATCGGTGACCTCACCCAGTTGGTCGCCTCGGACCAGCGACCCAGAATCCGGCGCATCGTAACGTCGCAGCCCGCGGCTTCGGTAGTGGAGATGACGGTCGTGGTCAGTTTCGGGCCGCGGTCGCGGGCGCTGGCCATGCGCTTCGAGCACATGCCCGCGCGTCGGCCTGCACCTGGCCGACCGGCCCGCCCGGCGCGATGGCTCTGCACCGAGATCGAGACCGGCTGAGGCTAGGCGTCCGGGCGCATCCGGGGGTCGCCGTGGCAGCGCTTGAACTTGCGGCCAGAACCGCACGGGCAGGGATCGTTGCGCCCAACGCGGGGGAAGTCGTCGTTCACGGCCGGGCCCTGGCTGGTCTCCACGTGCGTTCCGCCGTCGACCGACGGGGCCGAGTACTGCAGCCGCTGCGGGCGGCGCGGGGCGAGCCCGGCCGGGATCGGCGCGGACTGGCCGTCGGGCGCGCTTTCGGGTCGCCGGGCGTGGGCGCCGCCGCTGACCCGGCCGTCCCGCTTGGGCGCCTGGGCACCGCTGACGCGACCGTCCCGCTTGGGCGCCGCGGTCCCGCCCTGGGTGCCCTGGCCGTCGCCGGACCTGGCCGCCGCGCTACCGCGGGCGGCCCCGGCGCCGCCCTGCGCGGGCACCCCACGACGGCCCGCTCGGCCAGCGGCGCCAGGAGCAGCACCGCCGGTAGCACTGCCGGGACCGCCAGCACCGGGACCGCCAGCACCGGGACCGCCAGCACCGGGAGCACCACCCGGAACAGCGCCACCGGGAACGGCACCCCCTGAGACGGCACCCCCTGAGACGGCACCGCCGGGGACGGCACCGCCGGGGACGGAGCCAGCCGGGGCGCCGGGCGGCATGCCATCGGCCGCGACGGTCTCCTCGACGATCGGGTTGTCCTGGATCTGGATCTCCAGGTTGAACAGGTGCCCGACGGACTCTTCCTTGATCCCCTCCATCATGGCGCTGAACATGTCGTAGCCCTCGCGCTGATACTCGATCAGCGGGTCACGCTGGCCGTAACCACGCAGGCCGATGCCCTCGCGCAGGTAATCCATCTCGTACAGGTGCTCGCGCCACTTGCGGTCGAGCACGGACAGCACCACCCGGCGTTCGACCTCACGCATGACTTCCGAACCGAACTCCTGCTCACGCCGCTCGTACGCGGCCTGCGCGTCGGCGATCACCGCCTCGGTGATGAACTCGCCGGTGAGCCCGGCCCGGTCGCCGCCCGCCTCCTCGATGACGTCGTCGACGGAGATGCTCATCGGGTACAGCTGCCGGAACGCCTGCCAGAGCTTGTCCAGGTCCCACTCCTCCGGATAGCCCTCGCCGGTGGCGCCCGCGACGTACCCGGCGGTCACCTCGTCGACCATCTCGCGGATCTGCTCGTGCAGGTCAGCACCCTCGAGCACCTGGCGGCGCTCGCCGTAGATGACCTTGCGCTGCCGGTTCAGCACGTCGTCGTACTTGAGCACGTCCTTGCGGATCTCGAAGTTCTGCTGCTCGACCTGGGTCTGCGCGGACCTGATGGCGCGGGTGACGACCTTGGACTCCACCGGCACGTCCGGCGGGATGCTCAGCCGCTCCATGATCGCGCCGACCCGCGCGGAGTTGAACATCCGCATCAGGTCGTCTTCGAGCGACAGGTAGAACCGGCTCTCGCCCGGGTCGCCCTGGCGGCCGGACCGGCCGCGCAGCTGGTTGTCGATGCGGCGCGACTCGTGCCGCTCGGTGCCGAGCACGTACAGGCCGCCCGCCGCGACGACCTCCTCATGCTCCTCGGCCACCGCGCGCTTGGCCTTGGCCACCGCCTCGGGCCAGGCCATCTCGTAGTCTTCCGGCGTCTCGACCGGGGACAGGCCGCGCTGGTGCAACTCGGCGTCGGCGATGAACTCCGGGTTGCCGCCGAGCATGATGTCGGTGCCGCGGCCGGCCATGTTGGTGGCCACGGTGACCGCGCCGCGCCGCCCGGCCTGGGCGACGATCGTGGCCTCTCGCTCGTGGTACTTGGCGTTCAGCACCTCGTGTGGGACACCCCGCCGCTTGAGCATCCGGGACAGGATCTCGGATTTCTCCACGCTGGTGGTGCCGACCAGGACCGGCTGCCCGGCCTCGTGCCGCTCGGCGATGTCCTCGACGCACGCCTCGAACTTGGCCTGGGCCGTCTGGTAGATGACGTCGGCCTGGTCGGCGCGGATCATCGGCTTGTTGGTCGGGATCGGGACCACGCCGAGCTTGTAGATCTGATGGAACTCGTTGGCCTCGGTCATGGCCGTGCCGGTCATGCCGGCCAGCTTGTCGTAAAGCCGGAAGTAGTTCTGCAGGGTGATGGTGGCGAGGGTCTGGTTCTCGTCCTTGATCGCCACCCCCTCCTTGGCCTCGATGGCCTGGTGCATGCCCTCGTTGTAGCGCCTGCCGTGCAGGATGCGGCCGGTGAACTCGTCCACGATCAGGATCTCGCCGTTCATCACGACGTAGTCCTTGTCCTTCTTGTACAGCTCCTTGGCCTTGATGGAGTTGTTCAGGAAGCTGACCAGCGGCGTGTTGACCGGGTCGTAGAGGTTGTCGATGCCGAGCCAGTCCTCGACCTTCTCGACGCCCGACTCCATGATGCCGATGGTCTTCTTCTTCTCGTCGACCTCGTAGTCGCCCTCGCCGTCCTCGCCGCGGCGCAGCCGGGGGGCGATCTTGGCGAACTCGGTGTACCAGCGCGGGCTCTGCTCGGCCGGGCCGCTGATGATCAGCGGCGTGCGCGCCTCGTCGATCAGGATCGAGTCCACCTCGTCGACGATCGCGTAGCTGTGGCCGCGCTGCACGCAGTCCTCGAGCTGCCAGGCCATGTTGTCACGCAGGTAGTCGAAGCCGAACTCGTTGTTGGTGCCGTAGGTGATGTCGGCGGCGTACTGCTTGCGCCGCACGGCGGGGTCCATCTCGGCGAGGATCACGCCCACCTCGAGCCCGAGGAAGTGGTGGACCCGGCCCATCCATTCGGAGTCGCGCTTGGCCAGGTAGTCGTTGACCGTGACGACGTGGACACCCTGGCCGGCGATCGCGTTGAGGTAGGCCGGGAACACGCCGGTGAGCGTCTTGCCCTCGCCGGTCTTCATCTCCGCGATGTTGCCCAGGTGCAGCGCCGCGCTGCCCATCAGCTGGACGTCGAAGGCGCGCTGGCCCAGGGTGCGCTTGGCGGCCTCGCGCACGGTGGCGAAGGCCTCGGGCAGCAGATCGTCGAGCGTCTCGCCGTCCGCGTACCGCTGCCTGAACTCATCGGTCATGGCCCGCAGCTCGGCATCGCTCATCGCGACGAAGTCGTCTTCAATGGAGTTGATCTGCTCGCTGATCCGCTTCAGCTTGCGCAGGATCCTGCCTTCGCCGGCGCGAAGGACACTGTCGAGTATGGGTGGCACTTCTCGTCGCGCTCCTCGCGGATCGTCTGACCTCAATCATGGCCGGTGACCGTATCCGGCTCCCGTTCACCGCCTCAACATGTCATCGTAGGCGAGATGAGGCACCAAACCGAGTCGCGCGCGAACCCGCGGGGTCGGCAGCTCGCGGGAGCGGGGCCTTGAGGGGCCGGCTGGTGCTTAGTCTCGCACCTCCGGGAGAATAATAGGAGCCTTCACGAGGAGAGGAGCTACGAGTGACCGAGCAGCCGGCATCGGGGACCATGGCGGAGTCCGCGGGGAACACCGGAGCGCACGGCCTTGACGCGCAGACGGGCGAGTCGTACGGGCACGAGGAGTACCACGGCCGGCCAGCCTCCTGGGTGGCGGTGTCGATCATCATCGTCGGCTTCATCGTCGGCGGGGTCGCGATGGTCCCCAGCCCGAAGTGGTGGCTCTTCTGGACCGGCGCCGGGATCGTGGTCATCGGCTGCATCATGGCCGCCGCCGCGCACATCCTGGACGACTGGTACTAAACAGATTTTTATCCCGAACGGTCCGGCTTTCTCCTCTCGCTCATCGGTTCCGCTGCCCGTCCGAGGCGCCCCGGAAATGTCGTAGCCGCCGGTTACGCTGTCGATCATGGGTCTGGACGCTCCCGCGGCTGAGGTGACGCTCACCCCCGACGAGGTCCGCCGGATGACGCTGCGCGCCCAGGGGTTCCTGGGCGCGAACTCGTGGAACCGCTCCCGCCCCGGGGTCGCCGCCATGCTCCGCCGGATCGGCGCCGTGCAACTGGACACGATCAGCGTGCTGGCGCGCTCGCACGAGCTGGTCACCTACGCGCGGCTGGGGCCGGTCGCCACGCAGCAGATCGAGCAGGCCTACTGGCACCCCACCAAGCCCGCCGCCTTCGAGTACTGGGCGCACGCGGCTAGCGTGCTGCCGATTGAGCAATGGCCGTACTTCGCCTTCCGCCGCCGCGCCCTGCGGGCCCGGGGCGTTCGCTGGCACCAGATCCACACCGAAACCTGCGACAAGGTGCTGGCCCGGCTGCGTGCCGAGGGTCCGCTGACCGCGACCCAGCTGGGCGGGGCCAAGGCGGGCGGCCCGTGGTGGGACTGGTCCGAGGTCAAGATCGCGGTGGAATGGCTGCTCGACACGGGTGACGTCATCTGCGTGCGGCGGACCGGCTGGCGGCGGGTCTACGACCTGCCCGAGCGGGTGCTGCCGCAGGAGTTGCTCGGCGCGGAGCCGTCCGACCCCGAGTGCCTGGCCTACCTGGCAGGCGTCACGGCCCGGGCTCTCGGCGTGGTCACCCACGCGGACCTGGTCGACTATCACCGGCTGAACTACCTCACCAGCGAGAAGTTTCAGCACACGCGGCTGGTGGCCGACGCGGCGCTGGCGGCCGGCCTGATCCCGGTGGCGATCGCGGGCCCGGCTCGGTCGGGCTGGGCTGATCCGGCGGCGCTGGCCGAGGCGTCGGCCGGGCGCCGCGGGCGGAATCGCGTCACGCTGCTCTCGCCGTTCGACTCGCTGATCTGGGACCGCAGGCGGACCCGGCAGATGTTCGGCTTCGAGCACAGCCTGGAGGCGTACGTGCCCAGGCACAAGCGGGTCCACGGCTACTTCACCATGCCCCTGCTCGCGGGCGGGCGGCTGGCGGGGCGGGTCGATCCCGCCCGGGACGGCAAGACCCTGGTCGCGCGCAGGGTCTCACTGATGCGCGCCACCGCGGCCGAACCGATGGCCCAGGCCCTGCGGGAGGCGGCGAGCTGGGTCGGCTGCGACGACGTCCGCCTAGAACAGGTCGAGCCCGCCGAGCTTGCCCCGCGCCTGGTGGCAGCGCTGGCCGCCACCTGAGCGGCGCAGCCTCGGCTTTGTCTGCAGTCGCGGGGGTTCTGGCACCCGAAATCGCAGACAAAGCGGGGGCGATGGCGGGGCGGCGTTTAGCTGAACTCGATCAGCTTCTGCCGGACGGCGATCATCACGGCTTCCATCCGGGAGTGGATCTGCAGCTTCTCCAGGATGTTCCTGACGTGGTTCTTCACCGTGTTCTCCGAGATGAAGAGCTCCTTGGCGATATCCCGGTTGTTCATGCCGCGCGCGACGAGCTTGAGCACCTCCATCTCGCGGTCCGTGAGCTTGGGCGGGGCCACATGCTGCGCCCGCTCTTCCTCCGAATCGCGCTTGGCCAGCGTCGCGAACTCGGTCAGCAGCTTGCCCGCCATCGAGGGGTTGATCAGCGACTGGCCACCGTGCACGGCCCTGACCGCTTCGGCCACCTCGTCCAGCGGGATGTCCTTCAGCAAGTAGCCGCTGGCGCCCGCCCGGATCGCCTCGAACAGGTCCTCTTCCTCGTCGCTGATCGTCAGCATCACGATCTTCGCGCTCGGCGCGACATCCTTGGTGGCCCGGCACGCCTCGATGCCGCTGCTCTTCGGCATCCGGATGTCCATGAGCACGACGTCGGGCAGCGACTCGCCGGCCACGGCCACCGCCTCGGTCCCGTCGCTTGCCTGCCCGACCAGATCGATGTCGTCCTCTTCCTCGAGGACCATCTCCAGGCCGCGCCGGAACAGCGCATGATCATCGGCGATCAGCACCCGGATGGGCTCCGGGCCCTTGCCCCCACCCACCTTTTCCGGGTACGGGAGGCTCCCGCCCCCCGTTCCCCCTGGCCCATCCCCCTGCACTGACCGCCGGGCAGCAGCCACCGCCCTGTCGCTCATGGCGCTCACTTCGTTGCCTCCCTCGGGGAACATCGCCCGCATCAGCCTCACCAGGCAGCCAGGCTGACCTTGATCGGCACGAACGTCATGTGATCCGACTCTTACCGACCTGGGGCCATGATGCAAGCCGGGCACCATCCCATCAAACCGTGCCCGGCTTGTATCGTGAAATCGCGCCAGGGCATTCCGTCCCCGGACGGCGTGGAAATTACTCCTCGACCAAGCGGATCACCCCGTAGTCGTAGCCGCGACGACGGTAGACCACGCTGAAGCGGTCACACTCGCGGTCATGGAACAGGTAGAAGTCGTGACCGACGAGTTCCATCTCGAGCAGGGCCTGGTCGATGGTCATCGGCCGGGCCGCGTGCACCTTCTCGCGCAGGACCAGCGGGCCGTCCCCCTCCATCTGGATGGGGATGAGGCCGCTCTCGGGTTCGGCCCGGCTGTCGCCGTTCACGGCGGAGGTCTCTGGCACCGGCACCGGCACCGGCACCGGCGCGGAGGCCGGCGCCAGCGGCGCGGACGTCACGACTGACTCCACGACCTCAAGCACGCCCGGTGCCCGGACCGTGACGTTGTCGCCGTGCTTGACCTTGCGCCGGTCGGCGGCTCGGCGGAGCCTGGACTCGAGCTTGGCGAAGGCGAGGTCGAGGGCGGTGTACCTGTCGTCCGCGGCCGCCTCGGCTCTGATCGCGGGCCCACGGGACCGTATCGTCAGCTCGACGCGTTCACGGTGGTCAGACTGCCTCGGGTTGCGCTCCTCGGAGACCTCCACGTCGATCCGTACCGCCTTCTGGTCAAGCTTTTCCAGCTTGGCTAGTTTGGCGGCGGCGTGCTGACGGAAACGTGCCGGGACGGTGATGTGGCGTCCCCTGACTATGACTTCCATCTCGATCCCCCTTCCAGTCTGATTGTGCCCAATCCGATGGAGCTTGACCCGATTGAGCACTGTCTGCGTGAGGTGGGTGGCACCCGCCCGGCCGACCTGGTCTTCGACCCCACATTCGCCTGCTGAGGGGTTCGCGGCCAATCTGTAGCCACTACTACCCTTCTCCCGGTCCGGGAGACTCGGTATCCCCCGGCGAGGCAGGACTTACTCCTAAGCCGCACCGTGATCAGTCGACGAGAAGTCGCCTTACGTGGGCCGTTTCGCCTGCGGCTGGCATCGGCTTGCCTGACGTGGCGCCCCAGTGGGGAGCCACGCCCGGCGCAACCACGGGCCCGGGCGAGTGCCATGAATGAACGCTAGCTCGCCGGAGCGTGAATGTCAGGAGGCACTTGTAGGCGGCCAATCACAGATGGCCACATAACGACTCCGTAACGTCGACGCGGGCGCGGCAGAGGGCTTTCTTGCCGCGAGCCGCGGCCGTGAAAACGTTGGCGCGCAGGACCGGCGCCGGCGGCTCGGGCGTGCGGTCAGGACGGCGCCGCGGACGGGAAGGCGGGAACCGGGAAGGCCGGGTTCTGACCGCCGCTGCCGAGCAGCTGCCAGGGTCCCTCGAGGCTCGCCGAGACCTCCATCCGGCCGCCCGACAGCCCGACCACCAGGGCGTTCTGGGCGCTGTTGGCGGTGATGGATATCGCTCCAGGCGGGACGCCAGGGGACTTGGTGGCCGGCTGCCCGTCCACCGGCACGTCCCACAGCGTGGTTCCGGCGCTCGTGCGGTCGAGTACGAGCAGGTCGTCGGCGTCGTACCAGGTCAGCGCGATCGGATCGGCGATGTTAGGCCCGAGCCGCACCGGCTCTCCGATGGACGTCGGCTGTCCGATGGGCGTCCTGGACGGGTTGCTTAGCTGGCCGGAGGACTGCGCGCTCCTGTTGATGGCCGCGAGCTCGAGCTCGGGGCCCGAACTGGTCTGCACGATGGCGGCGACCCGGACGCCGTCGGGGGCGACGCCTAGGCCGCTGATATTCCCGGGGAAGTCGTTGGGGATGATCGCGTGGGTGCTGCCGCTGCTGGTCGGCAGGACCGTCGAGGTGGTGTCGTTCTGGGCCACCCACAGGTAGTCCCGGCGATCCCAGCCGATCGCGGTGACGCCCGGCGCGGGCAGGGAACTGGACGGCTTGGTCCCGCCCGACGTCCACAAGTTAATCAGATTTCCGGCCGCCGAGACGCCAGCCAGGTACTTGTTGTCGGGCGACACCGCGACCATGGACAAGGGGGGCGGGCTGCGGGGCTGAGATGGCAGCGTGACCGGATTCTGGGCCTGCACGGAGGCCCCGCAGGGCTGGCCAAGCCGGGCCGCGCTCGTCCGGCTGAAGACCGGGACGACCGGGCCGATGAAGCCCGTCGTCACCTGAGACTGCGGCGCGCAGCGTGACCAGGCCTGCCCGTTGCCGACGTAGTAGAAGGCGGTCGATGCGGCGGCCGGATACGGGTTGTAGCAGCTGTACATGACCAGCTTTTGCGACGGACTCTGGCCCTGGCCGCCCGCCCCGGGACAGGGCGGGGACAGCGTCGACGCCTTGCCGTTGATCTCGATCTGGACCGCCTGGATCGACTGCGAGTTCTGCTGCTGCGAGCTCTGCTGCTGTCCAGTCAGGGTCCAGACCAGCTGCGCGGCCATCTCCTGGCGCATGGTGGAACTGGCGCTCGCCGCCGCCCCGCCGAGATTCACCGTCGCGGTGGTCCCGGTGACGGCCACCTGTATTATCTTGGTCCCGTCGGGAAACTCGGTCACGGCGGGAGGCGAGGTCCCGTTCTGCAGCCACTGCGGCTGCGGGTCGTTGAGCAGCGCTCCGACCAGGTTGGTGACCAGCTGCGTCGGCGAGGTTCCGGTCGGCACGAACACCGCGTCGGGCACCAGCACCTGACCGTCTGGGTCGAAGAAGTACAGATCCTGCGGCTTGTAGACGTTGGAGAAAACGGGCTCGGTCAGCATCCGGAAATGGGGCGGGTTCGTGATCCGCCACTGACCGTTCACCTTGACCAACGTGAACTGCTGTTTCGCGCCCGGCGTGGCGCGGTTCTTCTGGGCTCCGACGTACTGGCCGGTCCCGTTGAACGATGCCTGGACCGACCCCGTGACATCCACCGTGGCCTGCCGGCCGCCCCGGCCGAAGTCGGCGTAGTCGGGCACGTTGACCTGATTGACCACCTCGACCGACCAGGTCGGGTCCCAGGTATTGCTGACCGCGCTGACCAGGTACTGCCGGGCGATGTCCGAATAGACCGGATAGCTGGCGCTCGCGTTCAGGAATCCCTGCACGATGTCGGTCGGGCTCCAGTCGTGCTGGGGTCCCACCGGGATAGCTCCGATGAAGTCGGAGTCCGGCGTGGTGTCTTGCGGGGTGGCGCTGAACGTGCCGGGCGAGCCGCTGTTGGGCATGCCCACGCAGCCCGCCAGGGACAGGGCCACGGCCACTAGCAGGCACGCCCGTCGGGCGCGGGCCAGCCACCGCCGCCCAGGGCCGGTCCTAGCCACGCGAGCTCACCCCGCTGATCTCGCTGGCGGGGTACGGGCTCGCGCTTAGGCTGGTGGCGACCTCGGCCTCGTCCGGGCCGAGCGGCAGCGGCGAGCCCGCGAGTGGCTGCCCGGCTATCCGCGGCAGGGTCAGCCGGAACACCGAGCCCTTGCCGGGTTCGCCCCAGGCCTGCAGCCAGCCGCCGTGCAGCCGCGCGTCCTCGAGCGAGATGGCCAGGCCCAGGCCGGTACCGCCGCTGGTGCGGGCCCGGGCCGGGTCGGCCCGCCAGAACCGGTCGAAGACCTTCTGTTCCTCGCCGGGCCGCAGTCCCACGCCGTAGTCCCGGACCGAGACGGCGACCGCGTCACTGTCGATGGCGGTGGTGACCACCACGTCCTTGCCCTCGCCGTGCTCGACCGCGTTCACCAGGATGTTGCGCAAGATCCGCGCCACCCGGCGGCGGTCCGCCTCGGCGAAGCACCCGGTCGCGGGCAGCCGGAACTCGATCCGGCTGCCCCGGCGCTCGGCCAGCTGCTGGGCGTCGTCGGCCGAACGGCGCACCAGGTCGCACACGTCCACGAGTTCGGCGTCCAAGGTGGCCGCGCCCGCGTCGTACCGGCTGATCTCGAGCAGGTCGACGAGCAGCGACTCGAACCGTTCCAGCTGGCTCTGCAGCAGCTCCACGGACCGGGCGCCGATCGGGTCGAGCTCCCCGCGGGACTCGTAAAGCAGGTCGGCGGCCATCTTGATGGTCGACAGGGGAGTCCGGAGCTCGTGCGACACGTCGGAGACGAACTGCCGCTGCACGTTGGAGAGTTCCTCGAGCTCGCGGAGTTTGCCCTGCAGGCTGGCCGCCATCTCGTTGAAGGACGTCGCCAGCGCGGCGAGGTCGTCCACGCCGAGCACCTCCATGCGCTCCCCCAGATGCCCGGCCGACAGGCGCTGGGCGGCCTGGGCGGCGTGCCGGACGGGCAGCACCACCCACCGGGTGACCAGCGACGCGATGGCGGCCAGCAGCACGACGACCGCAAGGCCCACGCCGACCAGGATGCGCTGCACCAGCAGCAGGGTCGCCTGCTGCTGGGTGAACGGGAACACGTAGTACAGCTGGTAGTACGGGCCGAGCGGCACGCCGACGGCCAGGGCGGGCACCGAGGCCTGTCCCTGGTTGTAGACCAGCGTCGTCGGCTCGAAGCTCAGCGGCACGTTGTTCTGGTTGTTGAAGCGGTCGTTGTCCTGGTCACCAGTCACCCTGGTGATCAGCGTCGACGGGATGGTCGCGTCGATGTTCACATCGGTGTGACCAACCCAGTGCACGGTGGCGGGGGAGATGTTCGTCAGCTGGATGAAGACCAGGTAGCTGCCGGTGCTGCCGCTAGCCTGCTGCAGCGCCCGGGCGGTGGTCACGGCCACGCTGGCGGCCTGGCTGGGCTGCGGGTGGTCGAGCACGTTCGGGTTGGACTGCCCGAGCGCGCTGGTCCGGCCGTTCTTGACCTGGGCTTCCGCGGAGTTCTCCGCGCTGGTGAGCAGCCCGGCCGCGACCGACTGGACCAGCAAAAAGCCGAGCACCGCGATGACCAGGACGGAAAGGACCAGGGTGGTCGATACCACCCGCAGTTGCAGCGAACGGTGCCAGCGGAGCTTGACCTGCGCGACGACGTTGCGCTGCCACCGGCGGCCGACCCGCAGCCACCGCTTGAACCGGACGGGCAGCCTGCCGATGATGGCGCGGCCGAAAGCCGACCGGCGGAAGGCAGTGATCCAGTTACGCTGCCCATTCGTACGTGCCGATACCACCTTCATGAACCTGGACTCAGCCAGGCCCCGCCTTGTAGCCGACACCGCGCACCGTCACGACGATCTCGGGATGCTCGGGGTCCTTCTCGATCTTCGCGCGCAACCGCTGCACGTGCACGTTGACCAGTCTGGTGTCCGCGGCGTGCCGGTAGCCCCAGACCTGCTCGAGCAGCACTTCCCTGGTGAAGACCTGCCTTGGCTTGCGGGCCAGCGCGACCAGCAAGTCGAACTCCAGCGGGGTGAGGTTGAGCGTCTCCCCGTCGCGCTTCACCGAATGGCCGGCCACGTCGATGACGATGTCGCCAATCTGCAGCATCTCGGGCGCGGGTTCGTCGGTCCGGCGCAGCCTGGCCCTCACCCGGGCGACCAGTTCCTTGGACTTGAACGGCTTGACGATATAGTCATCAGCGCCGGATTCAAGGCCCAGGACCACGTCCACGGTGTCGGTCTTCGCCGTCAGCATAACGATCGGCACACCGGACTCGGCCCGGATCTGACGGCACACGTCAATTCCGTCGGAGCCCGGAAGCATCAGGTCAAGGAGGACCAAGTCGGGCCGGGAATCCCGGAAAACCTCGACCGCCTTGTCGCCGTCGGAGACGAAAGTCGGCTCGAAACCCTCACCGCGAAGCACGATCCCGAGCATCTCAGCGAGGGCGGCGTCGTCATCGACGACAAGAACACGTCCTTTCATGGGCCCCATCGTTCCCTGTGGTTGACTCTGCGTGGACGCAGGCTACCCCCATTTACCAGCTGCTGACACCGTTTCACGGATAGCTTTTCCGGCAACTGGGTAAATCAAACCCAATTCGTCCGCGGCCAGCCGGGGGACGCCGGAGGCTGGAGGATGGGTCCGCCCCGGGCCAGCGGCGGGAGCAGCGGGCGGGAGCGGCAGGCTGGAGCGGTGGCCGAGAGCAGCGGGCGGGAGCGGCAGGCTGAAGCAGTGGGACAAGAGCGCGGGTCCGGGGGGCGTGCCCCCCCAAGGGGGGTCTGGGGGGATGGGTCCCCCCAGGATCGGGGGGGTCTGGGGGGGTCGTCCCCCCGAGAGAACAGCGTTTTGGTCGGGACCTCGGGCTGGCAGTACCGGGACTGGCGGGGCACGTTCTACCCGCCCGACGTCCCGCAGAACCGCTGGCTGGAGTACTACGCGAGCCAGTTCGCCACGGTCGAGAACAACGGGACCTTTTACCGGCTGCCGCCGCGGGAGACCTTCGCGGGCTGGCGGGAGCGGGTCGGCGACGGCTTCGTGATGACGGTCAAGGCCAGCCGCTACCTCACCCACGTGCGGAGGCTGCGCGACCCGGCCGAGCCGGTGCGCAGGCTGCTCGACGCGGCCGCCGGGCTCGGTGACCGACTCGGGCCAGTGCTGCTGCAGCTGCCGCCGGACCTGCGGGCCGACCCGCGGCTGCTCGCTGACTGCCTGGGCCAGTTCCCGCCGCAGATCCGCGTCGCGGTCGAGCCCAGGCACGAGTCGTGGTGGAGCGGCGACGTGCGGGACGTCCTGGCCGCCAGAAACGCGGCGCTGTGCTGGGCGGACCGGAGGGGAGCCGCGGTCACCCCGCTGTGGCGGACGGCCGACTGGGGCTACCTGCGGTTCCACGAGGGCGACGGCTCCGGATGGCCGCGCTATCGCGAGTCGTCGCTGCGATCCTGGGCGGACCGGATCGCGGCGACCTGGCCCCAACAGGTCGAGGGCGTAGACGTGTACGTCTACTTCAACAACGACCAGGGCGGCGCCGCGCCCAGCGACGGCGCGGCGTTCGCCGCCATCACCCGCCATGGCCGCGCGCCGTGATCGCGCGGGGACCGGGACCGGGGCGTGAGGTCGGACTCGTTCGGCCCAAAGGGTTTTGACCTTCGTCGTAATGTCAGTGGCCGGGGCTAGAGTGCTGCCCATGGCGGAGCCGTTGCGCAACATCATCGACGCGGGCTGGGCCGAGGCGCTCGAGCCCGTCGCGGACCGGATCGCCGCGATGGGCGAGTTCCTGCGGGCCGAGGTCGCCGCCGGCCGTAGGTACCTGCCGTCGGGTGAGAACGTGCTGCGGGCGTTCAAGCAGCCGTTCGCCGACGTCCGCGTGCTCATCGTCGGCCAGGATCCCTACCCCACGCCCGGGAACCCGGTCGGCCTGAGCTTCTCGGTCGCGCCCGACGTGCGGCGACTGCCGCCGAGTCTGGTCAACATCTTCACCGAGTACTCCGCCGACCTCGGGTACCCGACGCCGACGAACGGGGACCTGACCCCGTGGAGCGAGCGCGGGGTGCTGCTGCTGAACCGGGTGCTCACCGTCCAGCCAGGCAAGCCGGGTTCGCACCGGGGCAAGGGCTGGGAGGAAGTGACCGAGCAGGCCATCCGGGCGCTGGCTGCGCGGGACGCACCGCTGGTCGCGATCTTGTGGGGCCGCGACGCGCGGACGCTGGTACCGCTGCTCGCCCCGGCCGGCGACACGAGCGTTGGCTGCATCGAGTCGGCGCATCCGAGTCCGTATTCGGCCAATAGCGGGTTCTTCGGTTCCCATCCGTTCAGCCGAGCCAATCGGCTCCTCGACCAGCAAGGTGCCGAGCCGGTCGACTGGAAACTGCCGTAGCCTCAGTCACCTGTTCGCAACCCGAAAGGCGGCTCGGTAACACCTGGTGCTAAGGTTATTTATCTGCTTTCGGGGGCAGTTGTACCGGTCTTCAATGACCGCAGTTGATCGAACAACAGGGGAATATCGCGTGGACGGGTGGGTACCGGCACAGTGGAACGCACGCAGATAGAGAAGGAACGAGCACAGGTAGAAGAGAACGATCACCCAGAGCTAGTCCACCAGCACTGGCTGAGCCGGAGTCGGCTCCTCGCCGCGAACGGGGCGTTCGCCGTCTACGCCATCGCGCTGGCCCTGGACACCGGGCACGCGGACCGGACCTGGGCCATCTGGGCGGCCGTCGGCTACGGGCTGACGACGCTCATCATCTGGCTCACCCGGCATAAGAACGTGCCGGTCATCTGGCCGATGCTCGTCTCCCTGGCCGGGGCGCTGGCCGCGCCGGTGGCCTGGCTGGCTACCAGGGTGGCGCCCACGCCGGAGGTGTATGTCATCTCGCGGTCGGCGGGGCAGCTGCTCCAGCACGGCACCCCGTACCTACTGCAGGGGCAGCTGGACAGCTGGCTGTCCTACAACCCGTACCTGCCGGTCATGGTGGTATTCGGGCTGCCGAAAGCGCTGGGCGCGACCGGCCTGTTCGCCGACCCCCGGCTGTGGCTCACGACCGTCTCCATCGCCCTGATCTGGGCGGCGTTCGTGGTGGTGGCGCCGCACCGGCACTGCGACTCGTGCCGGTACAACATCATGCTGTCCACCGTCTTCTTCGCCGCCTCCCCGGTGATCGCGTTCCCGCTGGCGGTCGGCATCACCGACCCGCCGGTCATCGCGCTGATGTTCCTCACCCTGGCGCTGATCGCCCGCCCGTCGGGGTTGTTCCGCGCGGCCGCTGCGCTCGGCGTGGCGTGCGCGATGAAGGCGACCGCCTGGCCCGCGGTCCCGGTCTTCGCCGCCATGCTGGCCCGCCGTGACTCGGTCAGGTCCGCCTGGCGCTTCGTCGCGGCCACGCTCGGGGTGGCCGCGGTCCTGGCCGTCGCGATGGCGCCCACGGCCCTGGCCCACCCGTACTCGTTCCTGCAGAACACCGTCCTGTTCCCGCTCGGCCTGACCGTGCACAAGACGCCGGCGGCCAGTCCGCTGCCCGGGCACCTGCTGGCGATGACCGGGATGGCGGGCCACTGGGCCGCGGTCGGCCTGCTGGTCGCGGCCGGGCTCGGCTTCGCCACCTCGCTCATCGTCCGCCCGCCGGCCGGCCCGCGGTCCGCGGCGTGGCGCCTGGCCCTCGGGCTCACGGTGATGTTCACGCTCGCGCCCGCCACCCGCTGGGGGTACTTCGTGTACCCGATCGGGCTGGTCGGGTGGCTGTTCCTGTCCCGGCCGCCGTCTCCCGGCGCCGCGGAAAAGGGCGGGCCAGGTAAGGGCAGCACAGCGGCCGTCGGCGGGGTGCCCGCCCAGGCCGGAAGCCGGGCCTGAACGCTCAGGAGCCGATGCGCCAGGACTCCCGGTAGGACAGCTGCGCGGGGGTGGGCGTGTCGATCGACGTGCCCGTGGTGGCCAGCACCAGGCTGGCGGCCTCGGCGTCGATATCCGCGGGCACCTCGTGCACCCCGGCCGGGAGTTTGTCGCCTGTCTTTCCCGGCTGCATAGCGCCGGCTAGCCAGGCCAGGGCGAGCGCCTCGATGCCAAAGGCCAGGTCCATCACCTCGGGCGGATGGCCTTCGGCCGCGACCAGGTTCACCACCCGCCCTTCGGCCAGCAGCAGGAGGGTCCTTCCGCCGCCGAGGTCGTAGGCGTCGACGTGCGGCCGCACGTCGCGGTACACCGCCACGGCGAGCTTGGTCAGCGCGCGCACGTCGATCTCCACGTCGAAGTGCCCCGCGTTGGCCAGGATCGCGCCGTCGCGCATGACCGCGAGATGGTCCGCGGTTATGACATCGACCGATCCTGTGGCGGTGACGAAGACCTCACCGAGCGGCGCGGCCTGGGCCATCGGCAGCACGCGGAAACCGCGCAGCGACGCGTCCAGCGCCCTTACGGGGTCGACCTCCGTGACGATCACCTGCGCGCCGAAGCCGCGGGCGCGCTCGGCCACCCCGCGGCCGCTGGCCCCGAACCCGGCCACCACCACGGTCTTGCCCGCCAGCAGCGTGTTGGTGGCGCGCAGGATGCCGTCGATCGCCGACTGCCCCGTCCCGCAGGTGTTGTCCACCATGTGCTTGGTCGCGGTGTCGTTGGCCGCGATCACCGGGAACGCGAGGGCGCCCTCGGCGGCCATGCGGCGCAGCCTGATCACCCCCGTGGTGGTCGACTCGCAGCCGCCTAGGACGTTGGGCAGCAGCGCCGCGGCCCGCGTGTGCAGCGTGTTGACCAGGTCACCGCCGTCGTCGATGACCAGGTTCGGTCCGGCCGGCAGCTCGCTCAGGGCCAGCTCGATATGGCGGTAGTACCCGCGCCGGTCGATCCCGGCGCGGGCGAAGACCGCTATCCCGTACCGATGAGCGAGCGCCGCCGCGATGTCGTCCTGGGTTGACAGCGGATTGGACGCCGCGAGCGAGACGGCGGCGCCGCCCGCCCGCAGCAGGCGGACCAGCATCGCGGTTTCGGCCGTGATGTGCAGGCAGGCGGCGATGCCGAGACCGTCGAAGGGCCGTTCCGTGGCGAACCGCTCCATCAGGGCGGCCAGCAGGGGCATGGCCCGTTCGGCGTAACGGATGCGGGACTCGCCTTCGGCGGCGAGTCCCGCATCGGCGATGTCAGTAACGGTAGTGCTCCGGCTTGTATGGGCCGTCGACGGGGACGCCGATGTAGTCCGCCTGCTCCTTGGTCAGCTGGCTGAGCCTGACGCCGAGCGCGTCCAGGTGCAGCCGGGCCACCTTCTCGTCCAGGTGCTTGGGCAGCGTATGGACGCCGAGGGGGTACTCCTCCGTCCTGGTGAACAGCTCGACCTGGGCGATCACCTGGTTGGTGAAGCTGTTGGACATGACGAAGCTCGGATGCCCGGTGGCGTTGCCCAGGTTCAGCAGGCGGCCCTCGGACAGCACGATG
>Ga0074046_10001199_pt1 | contig 23913 bp, 21 predicted proteins | sample BogForMeECP23OM3_FD_94441 | JGI IMG/M metagenome (GOLD analysis project Ga0074046, IMG submission 94441) | Bog forest soil microbial communities from Calvert Island, British Columbia, Canada - Bog Forest MetaG ECP23OM3 | ecosystem: Environmental > Terrestrial > Soil > Wetlands ...
CGCGCCAGGGAGGATCGTATGGATCTCGGTCTCGCGGGCAAGGGTGTAGTCGTCACGGGTGGGAGCAAGGGAATCGGACGATCGGTGGCCCTCGCGTTCGCGCGCGAGGGCGCGCATATCGCGATCTGTGCCCGTGGCGCAGAGCCTCTCGAGAGAACCGCGTCTGAGCTCTCTGCGCTCGGCGCCAAAGTGCACGCCTTGACGTGCGATGTCTCCGACAAGGCTTCGTTGGAGAGCTTTCTCGATCGCGCGCGAGACGCGCTCGGACATCTGCACGTGCTCGTCAACAACGCTTCGGGCTTCGGCGTGATGGACAACGAGCAGGGCTGGGAGCAAGGATTCAAGGTGGACATGATGGCGACGGTTCGGGCCACCTGGCGGGTGGCTCCCTGGATGGCCGAGGCCGGGGGTGGCGCCATCGTCAACATCTCGTCGATTTCCGGCCTCGAAGCCGGAATCACCGTGCCCTACGGTGCAGTAAAGGCTGCCGTGATCAGTCACGCCAAGTCGATGGCGCGCACCCTTGCGGGAAAAAATATTCGGGTGAACGCGATCGCGCCCGGCGCCATCGAGTTTCCGGGAGGAAGCTGGCTTGCGATCAAGAGCATGAATCCCAAGATGTACGAAGCGACCGTGAAGGGAATCCCGTTCAAGCGCCTCGGTACCCCAGAGGAGGTGGCGAGCGCGGCGGTCTTTCTGGCGTCCGACGCTGCCAGCTGGATCACCGGTCACACGCTCGTCGTAGACGGAGGGCAGATTCTGTAAGGGCGAAGGGGCCCTCGAGACTCATTGACGGTCCCTCAAAATCGACGCTACCGTCGACTTTATGCCGCGTGGTCGACCTCCCCTCCGTACCGGCAAGCGCGAGCTCACGAAAGCCCGCAACCGTGCGCACCTGCTGGAGTCCGCGCGCAAGGTCTTTGCGGAACGCGACTTCGAAGGCACCTCGGTCCGTGACATCGTGCGCGCGAGTGGGCTCTCGGTCGGGACATTCTACGAATACTTCCGGAGCCGGGAGGAGATCTTCGCTGCCGTGGCCGCCGAGGCCGCGGCGGGTTTGAGGCGCCGGCTGCGCCAGGTACGACGCGATCGCAGCTTTCCATTCGCGGAAAGGATCCATCGGGCCTACTTGGCCTATTTCGGGTTTGTGACCGAGGAGCGTCCCCTGTGCGCGGTGCTCGAGCACCAACTCTGGCAACTCCAACACGACGCACAGGTCCCCGAGGCTGCACTCGCGATTCGCGAACTTCGCGAAGATCTGCTTCCAGATCTTCCTGCCGGGACTGGCCCGTCGGAGGCCAATGCGCTGGCCGCCGCGATGGTCGGCTCGGCCCTCCTGGTCGGCCGGCAAATGCTGTCCCGACGCGACCTGACACCCGCCGAGGCGGCTCGCTTCTGTACTCAGTTTGCCCTCCATGGTCTCAAGGGGGTGGCCACCTCGCGAAGGAGAACGGGATGAAGCACTTCCTCTTCCACCTGATGCCGTACCGAGAGTTGCCCCACGACTTTGAGAAAACGCATGAATCCGCGTGGGTATGGGCGCCCAACTCGCTCTTTGACCCGGAGAGAGCGCACGGCTACTACAACGAATACATCGATCAGCTTGCCGAAGCCGAGCCTCTCGGCTTCGATGGCGTGTGCGTAAATGAGCACCACCAGAACGTGTATGGGCTCATGCCCTCGCCAAATCTGATTGCGTCCATGCTGGTGATGCGGACGCGGCGCATCAAGATCGCGGTGGTTGGGAATGCCCTTCCTCTTTACAACCCGCCGACCCGTGTGGCCGAGGAGATCGCAATGCTCGACGTGATCTCCGGCGGTCGAATCATCTCCGGGCAGGTGATCGGCGGCGGGCCCGAGTACTTCTCCTTCTCGATCAACCCCGCCGAGGCTCGGACGCGTTTCGCAGAAGCCCATGAGATCATCATGCGTGCCTGGACTCAACCCGGCCCCTTCGAGTTCTACGGGGAGCACTACAAGCTGCGCTACGTGAACGTGTTCCCGCGGCCCCTGCAAAAGCCACATCCACCGATTTGGATTCCCGGTGCGGGCTCCCTCGAAACCATGGAGTTCGTGGCGAAGCGTCGCTACGCCTACATGGGCATTCCCTACTTCCACATCGACTTCTTCAAGAAGAACTACGCGCTCTTCCGCGAGTGCTGTGAGAAGGAGGGCTATCAGGCGCATCCCGAGCAAATGGGTCTTCTGATGCCCATCTATGTCGCCGAGACGGATGCCAAGGCTCGCCGGGAGTTTGAAGAGCACTTCTGGTATTTCAAGAACAAACTGATCCCCGGGCTCACGCTCTCCCCACCGGGTTACACCTCAGTCAAATCGGCACTCCGCATATACAAGTCGCTGAAAGATGGCAAGACCTTCATCAACGGCTGCGAGAGCTGGGAAGATGTCGAGAAGGGCTGCTTTGCAATCGTAGGAAGTCCCGAAACGGTGGCAGAGAAGATCGTTGAGCACGCTTCGGAGATTGGTTGCGGGAACATGCTTGGTTTGTTCCAGCTGGGCAGCATGCCCTCCGCGCAGGCGCGGGAGAACGCTCGACGCTACGCGGAAGCGGTGATGCCGCGGGTCAACAAGGAACTTCCCACCACCACCCGACCGATGCCCGCTGCAACGCCGTTCCCGGACGAGCGGAAGTAGGGGAACGCGAGGAGCCCGATGCAGAATACAACGACGACAATCCGCGTGCTCGGTCGAGAAATCCATGAAATCCGTGGCGGTGAGGGGAGACCCTTGCTTTATCTGCACAGCGCGATGGGCGAGGCAATCTGGCTCCCCCATCTCTCGGCCCTCGCCCAAGGACGTGAGTTGCACGCGCCGGCGCATCCCGGATTCTTGAGCTCGGCGGGCATTGAGCAAGTCCGCGATATCGAGGACATGGTCGAACACTACTACTCCTACCTCGACGTGATGGGCTGGGAGTCAGTCGATGTGATCGGGCTCTCGTTCGGGGGCTGGATCGCGGCGGAACTCGCGGCTCGCTTTCCGCACCGCGTCTCGAAGCTCGTGCTCGCAAGCGCCTGCGGTATCTGGGTGAGGGAGAAGCCAATCGCTGACATTTTCGCGATCGACACGCGATTTCCTGACCGGCTGCGGAACCTGTTCTTCCACGACCCGAATTGTCCCGCGGCCCAGTTGATGGTGATGCCAGGGAACGTCGAGTTGCCAGACGAGATGCTGATCAACATCATGAACGCCTTCGCCGCGACCGCAAAGATCGGATGGAATCCGCTTCTTCACGACCCCCGACTCGAAGGCATCTTGCATCGCGTCAGCGCGCAGACTCTGTGCCTTTGGGGTGCGAACGATCGGGTGGTACCGCTCGAATACGGCGAGAAGTACGCGAAGCTGATTCCGGGGGCGCGCCTTCAGGTGATTCCGGCGTGTGGCCACTTGGCTCCGCTTGAGAATCCCCTGGCGTGGCTCGCGGCGGTTAAGGGCTTCCTCGGCTAGCGCGGGAACGTGACCCTTCCGCTCCGCGCCGGGGTCGCACGCGTCGAGCTTCCGACTCCCGTCGGGCTGCCCATGATGGGGTACGGGGCTCGCGTCGGTGCGGCGACCGCTCTCCATGATCCGCTCTTCGCGCGGGCCCTCTACTTGGCCGGGCGGTCCGATTGTCTCCTTGTAGTTCTTGATTTGTGTCTGCTCGCCCCCGCACAGGCGTCTGCGTTGCGCGAGCGTTTGGCCGCGCGCACCGGGATGGCGTCCCAACGCATCGCGATCGCGTGCACGCACACACATTCGGGTCCGGAGACTGGTCTGAGCGAGACTCTGAACGGCCGACCATCCCCGGACTCTGTGACCCGGCTACTCGACGCGGCGCAGCGAGCGGGTGAGGAGGCCGTGGCCGGTGCGGCACCGGCGCGACTCGGCGCGGGACGCGGCGAATCGCGGATCGGGCGGAACCGCCAACGGGTGGACGGGCCCGTTGACCGCGAGATTTGCATCCTGCGGGTGGATCGTGAGTCTGGGACCCCGCTCGCGATCCTCTACCTCCATGGATGTCACCCGACGGTTCTCGGACACGACAACCTCGCCTACTCGGCGGACTGGCCGGGCGCTGCATCGCGGCGGATCGAAGCGGAAATGCCAGGTACACTCGCCATCTTCGCATTGGGTGCGCATGGCGACATCGATCCGCGTACGCGGGGCCTTCAGGACGTGGCGCTCGAGGGCCGAAGCATTGGTGTGGGCTTCGATGAAATGGAGCGACTCGGGGACGAGATCGGCACGGCCGTCGCCCAGACGGCCGCACGGATCACCACCACCGCGGTGGCCGAAATCGGTGGGGCAGCGCGATCGATCCGTCTCCTCGCCCATCCCGGCGCGAAATCCGAGGCACAGCGCAAGCAGCAACTCGCGGCAAGCCGGTCGGCGGCGCTGCGCACTCTCGGCCTCGACCCCGCGACCCGGATTCGATCGCAAGATCTCTTTCGGCTCGCCTACGACCGAACACAGACGCTGCCGCTGGACGAGAGGCGCGCGCGGGTGGCCCAGGTGCGCCTCGCCCTTCGAGACCGTCAGGCCGCCTGGTACGCGGGGGGCCTCGCAGCCGACGTCGAGGCCCAGGTGCTACGGCTCGGTCCCTTGTGGCTCCTTGCGCTTCCCTTTGAGCCGACATGCGACGTGGGATTCGATTGGAAGGAGCGCGTCGGGGCGATTCGCGGCGACGCACCGGCGGGCATCCTCGCAATCGCAAACGGCTGGTTGCGTTACTTGCCTCACCAGCGGGACTTTTCAGATTCAGGCGCAACTCAGGGCTACGAGGTGCTGAGCTCCACCTTCCAGGCAGACGCCGCAGAAAGACTCCTCGCTGCCGGAGAGGAGCTCGCGTTCGCGTTGCAGCGGGAGACCTCGGGGTCGCAGGGGTAGCCTCCCTGTGCCTCGCCTCCTCCCAGCGGCGCCACCGACGGTCGCCTTGAGCTCAGCGTCGACCCCTCCAGTTGCGATCTTCCCACTCCTCGAGCGTCTGCGGCCAGTCCGCCTTGAGAAGCCGCGAGAGCGCGCGATCGGCCAGCATGCGCCCTCCGTTTTGGCAGCGGGCACAATAGTTCGTTTCGTTTTCCGCGTGCGCGATGCGCTGAACCGGCGCGCCGCATTCCCGGCAGGGTTTGCGGTATCGGCCATGTACAGCCATACCGGGTCGGAAGGCCGTGACTTTCTCGGGGAAGCGTTCCGCCGCTTCTCGCCGCAGCCGGTCTGTCCACTCCGACAGGGTGAGGCGCGTCGCTTCAAAGAGGCGGGTGATCTCGGCGTCGTTCAGGCGCCGGGTAAGCTTGACCGGAGAAAGGCGGGCGCGGTGCAGGATCTCGTCGGAGTACGCGTTCCCAATGCCGCCGAATGCGTGCGGGTCGGTGAGCGCTCGCTTTAGGGTGTGATTCTCCTTGAGCAGTGCGCGGCGAAAGTCCTCGACGGAGGCGTTGAGGACTTCAAGGCCACCGGGATCGTGAGCTCGCAAGGACTCCCTGCCTCGCACCACGTGGAGCGTGGCACGCTTCTTGGTACCGGCTTCCGTGACCTGCAAGCTCCCGGAAGAAAAGTCGAAGACCGCAAGGCAGATCTTGCCCGGCGGTTTGGCGCCGCGAGGTTTCCAACGAAAACGTCCGGCGATCATGAGATGAATCACCAGAAAGAGTTGTTGCTCAAATTCGATCACCACTCGTTTGCCGAGTCGATGCACGTCTACGACGCGACAGCCTTCCACGACTGAGAGCGGCGGGTCGACGGAGCGCAAGAACGCCACGCCAAGGACGCGCGCCCGCTCAAGCACTGCGCCGCGTAGTCGCGCCAGGAGAGCCTCGCAGTAGACGGTGAGATCGGGGAGCTCGGGCACGAGGTGACCGCGGCTAGAGCATCGAGGCGTCGGTGTCGAGACCGAGGAGGACGCGGCCCGCAAGCTCCAGAGTGGCGGGAGCCACGGCCATGTGCTGCGTGACGACATGTACGTCGCGGAAGTAACGCTGCAGCGGGCTCGTCTCGTAGATGGAGCTGCTTCCCGCAGCTTGGTACATCTGATCCACCGCCTTCGCCGCGCTCAACGTTGCGTGGGTCGCTGCGAGCCGGACCCGCGCCCGCAAGCCTAGGGGCACTTCCGCGCGCTGGCGCGCGCATTCATACGCACCGTCCACGATTTCGAGCAGATACGATCGAGCCGAACTGACTCGCGCTTCCGCACGCGCAATCTCCGCTTGCACCGTGGGCCGTTCGGCAAGGATGCGCGCGCTCCCCGTAGGCCGCTTGGAGACCGCGAGCTGTACGAACTCGTCGATGGCTGCGCGGGCCAGGCCAAGGGCCACAGCACACACGCCGATGGCCAGCAGACCGAAGATGGGAAAGTGGTAGAGCGGACCCGTCTCCTGTGGGCGATCGGTCAGGAGAGAAACGGAGCGCTCCTTTGGGACAAACAGGTCCCGGACCTCGATGTCGTGGCTCCCGGTGCCGCACAGTCCGACCACCCTCCAGGTGTCATGGACGTGCGCCTCGGCAGCCGGGAAGATCATCATTCGTGAGTCCGGGTTTCCGCGCTTGGGGGAGCGCGAGACACCATTGTCTTCGACGGCGCATCCACCCATCAGCCACGCACAATGTTGGCAGCCACTCGCAAAGGCCCAGCGGCCTGTCACGCGGTAGCCGCCCGGTACGACGACCGCCCGGCCGGCTGGAGCGAACACTCCGCCGGCCACCGCCTCGGGCGCACGGGCGAAGATCTCGTGGGCTGCCGCCTTGTTCAGCCATCCTGCGACGAGCCCGCTTGTTGCCCCGATCATCACGCACCACGCCGCAGCCGCATCCCCAAGCGCGAGCTCCTCGATCACGCGAATGAGCGTTGTCGGCGGTGCCTCTTCGCCCTGGAGAGATCGGGGGACACACAGCGCGAAAAGACCTGTCGCGGCGAGTTCCGCTACGACATCCAGAGGGAGCCGCCGCTCGCGCTCGATCCGCTGAGAGAGGGTGCGCAGGCGGGGTACCAAGGCCTGTGCCGCATGGAGCGGGTCGGACGCGGTTGCCGCGGCCGAGCTCATTCCCCATCCAGGCGCTGGAGTTCGGGCATGACCTGCTTGGCGAAAAGGCGTGCGTTGCGCTCCGCCTCTTCCGCCGGCATGCCGGCATAGGAAAAGACGCCGACGAAGGTGTCGCAACCTACACGCGCACGGATCTCTTTCACCTTGTGAAAGCATTGCTCCGGCGTGCCCCAGACCTGCAGGTTCAAGAAGAAGTCGGTGACTCCGTCTGGGCCATGGCGAGCTACCGCATCCGACATTCTTCCGTAGAACTCGTAGCCTTTTTCGCGCGCAAAATGACCGCCGCCGAGCTCGTAGTGGCGCAGGACCGTTCGCCAGTAGGTGCCGATCCAGCGCTCCGCCTGCTCCCGAGCGCGACTCTCGTCTTCGTCGCAGAATGTCCAGCCAGCCGCGATGGTGGGCGGTGCGCTGTCGCCATTGAGCTGGCGGTAGAGCGTGCGGTACTCCGCGAGCTCCGCCGCGGTGGTCTCCCACGGCTTCTGCGGGATGATGAGGATGCCGACGCCGAGTTCCGCCATGATCCGGACCGATTCCGGCGAGACTGCAGCCGCATAGGTTCGACCCCGGAACGATCGGAAGGGCGCGGGGCGCAAGGGTTTCCGCGTCTGCTGGACAAACTTGCCGCTGGACTCACAAAACCCCTTCTCGAGACCCCGCAGGATCATCTCCGCCGACTCCACGAAGCGCTCGCGCGACTCGCTCATCGATACGCGAAAGCCCTCAAACTCAACCCGACCGGCGCCACGCCCGATTCCAAGCAGCAAGCGGCCGCCGGACAGGTTGTCGAGCAGCGCGACCTGCTCTGCGACCCGCAGCGGATCGTGCCAGGGCAGTACGACGACCATGGAGCCAAGCCGCACGCGTTGGGTACGCCCGGCGAGGTAAGACAGAAGCTGGAGGACATCAGGCACCATCGTGTAGTCGGTGAAATGGTGCTCGACGCTCCAGATCGAGTCGAAGCCGAGGGGCTCAGCGAGGTCGGCGAGGCGGAGCTCATCCAAGTAGACGTCGCGATCGGGTCGCGCGTCACCGGGATTCTGGAAGATCACCGCCATCCCGACCTTCATGCCGGCCTCCCCCGCTTTGCTTCGCTCATCCTACGTGATGTTCAGCGGCGGGTGCGAAAAAGCCCCGAGCGTCGCAAGCGGTGAGAGGATGCCGGGAAGCACTTGCGCCTTGCTTCCGGCCAGCGCGACCGTGGGCCGCGAGAGCGGCCTGATCTCAGGTTCCTCGAACCCCTGCGTACCCGTTAGGATGTTTCTGCGGCGGGCGCACCTGCCCGCGACGGAGCCAACGCGATGCGAATCGGGTGTGTCCCCGAGAGTTTGCTGGAATGGATCGGACTGCGCACCGGCAGGGTTCCGACACCGCTGCTCGAGAGCCTCGGCGGGCTTCTCGTCACGCGGCAACTCATGGCCGGGGCGAAGCTCGGGATTTTTGCGGCCGCGTAGCCAAAACGGCGGAGGGCGCGGCTTTATCTTTGCGTGGATGAGGCGTCCGCCCTCGAGACTGCGGGCTACTCGACGGTGGCTGTGAGCAGGAGGAGTCTCTCGTCCTCACGCTGCGAAGATCCGGCGGAAGCGGCAAAGGCCGCGCTTCGCGTCTCCGCATCCTGTGTCAGACCACCGATGGCCAGCGTCTTCCCTGGCTCCGCCACGACCGTTGTGGCAGACGTCGAAGAAGCCACGCGGCCACCGGCGTGGAGCCGAGAATCGATGGCTCGCAGCTCCAGCTGGATGCGGCCGTCGGCGAGGATTCTCGGTTGGGCCTCAAAGCCCGATTCCGCCGAGACGAACGTCGTCGCGCGGGTAACGATCGGGCCGGACCCCCCTTGTTGAACGCGTCGCGTCGTGAGGGGTACTGACTGGCCGGTCATGATGCTCGCACTCTGGCCTTCCAAGATGCGGACCTCACCCCCGAGATCGCTCTCCCGCGCGCCCGCCTTGGCCGCCCCCTGGATCCCGACCCCGTTGCCCTCGCCCGGCCAGGCGAGATTGCCTACGCGCAGCGGACCGGCCTCGCCGCTCCACACGACATGGATGCCTTGGGCTTCGAGATCCTGCAAGCGACGCGACTCGTAGCGCAGGACCACCGCGCGTGGCGGACGATCCGCCCTCAAAAGCAGCTGGAGGGCCGCGGCTACTCCCGCACTCGAGCCCGCGAGCACCAACGTGTTGCTTCCGCCATCGGCTTCGACGGACCCTTCTCCCGCCATCGCGGTTTGCGCGAGCGGGAGAAGCTCTTCGGCAGTGCGATGCTGGACCTTGTAGACCCGGACGACCTCCGCGGCCCGCACCGGAAGTGCCAGAAAGCAAAGCAAGAGCGTAAGTCCGATGCCGCGAATCCCTCGCACCCGAAGCTCCTTTGGGGAGTTGCAGCGCCCGCGCAGCGCAACCTCGAGAGCGTCCTAGGCTCGTTGGAAGAGATCTACAGCGCGCACGTCGAGGGTCGCTGGACGCGCGCGGTTTCGCGCCCAGTCGCGGAGCTCCTTGATGCGCTCCTCATACGTATCGTAGAGCGGAACGGTCTCCTGGATCGCGTTGGACAGATCAGCAGCGGCGAGGTCACGACCCTCCGAGAACGCTGTGTAGAGCCCAGCGATCACGACCTGCTCGAGCTCCGCGCCGGAAAGACGCTCCGCCTCGGCCGCGAGATCGTCCAACGGGAACTGCTGAGGATCACGGCCGCGCTTTCGTAGATGGATGGCCAGGATCTCGACTCGCTCGGCTGGGCTCGGCAGGTCCACGAAGAAGAGCTCGTCGAAGCGCCCACGCCGCAGCAGCTCGGGTGGGAGACTCGCGACGTCGTTGGCCGTCGCGACGACAAAGACAGGAGACTGTTTCTCGGAGAGCCAGGTGAGGAATGCACCGAAGACGCGTGTGGTCCGCGGATCTGCGGCAGAGGCCGCGAAGCCTTTCTCGATTTCGTCAATCCAGAGGACTGCGGGTGCAAGGGATTCAGCGACCGCGACAGCCTCTCGAACCGTCGCTTCGACGCTGCGCTCTCGACTGCCAAACGCGGCGGCGAGGTCGAGTCGGAGCAGCGGAAACTGCCACTCGCGTGCAACCGCCTTGGCGCAGAGGGACTTGCCGCAGCCTTGAACGCCTAGAAGAAGCAGGCCTCGCGGCGTCGGAAGACCGAACTGTTCTGCCTCCTCCGCGAATGCGCGGCGTCGCTCCCGCAGCCAGCGCTTCAGCTCGGAGAGGCCGCCCACGTCTTCGAGGGAGAGGTCCGCATCATGAAAGGAGAGGGCCGGTGTGCGACGGAGAGCCTGGCGCTTCTCGCGCACGATCCAGGCCACCGCCGAGCTATCGAGCGCTCCTGCCCGTGCGCACGCCTTCCGGAAGACTCGCATCGCCTCCCCGGACGTAAGGCCCAGCGCCGCCCGTGCAGCCGCCGAAAGAGCTGCGTTTTCCGCCGCCGTCACCGGCCCGTCGCCCGCCGCGTCCCGGAGTTTCCGGAAGACGGGCTCGAGCTCTTGGGCGCGGGGAAGCGGTAGCTCTACGAACGCTGCTTCGCGCCCCAACTCCGTCGAGAACTCCAGACCAGGCCCGACCCCGACCACACATTGGCGCCGCTTGGCGAGAAGCGGCAAGAGATCGCGCAGACGGCGCGCGGCAATGTCGCCCTGTGCACTGCGCTGCGGATCAAGTAACGCGATAAGCGCAGGTTCGCTCACCGATTCAATCGCCTGGAGCCCTTCATCCAGCGACCCGGCGCCGTTGCCTTCGTCACCCAGACCGGAGGCGATGGACCACACGATGAGCCTGCGTTCGCAGGCCGCCGCCACGCGCTCGAGCATACGGAGCGCACGCTCTTCCTCGAAAGTGTCGAGGATGATGAGACGCCAGCCCGTGCGGACGAGGAGGGCGAGCTCCTCGGCCGGATCCATCGCGCGTGTGCTCACCCGCAGTCCGCCGTCACGCGGATCACCTCTTCGAAGGGAGTGATGCCCTCGGCCAGCTTGCGGAGCGCGCCATCGCGCAGCGTCTCCATGCCCTCCAGGCGACCTGCGTGCGCGATCTCTGTAGCTCCCTTTTCCTCATTGATGAGCGCTTGGACGCGACGACCGACGTCCAGCATCTCAAAGACACCCGTGCGGCCATAGAGCCCGGTGTGCCGACATTCCACACAGCCCTCGCCGAAGCGTACGCGCAGCCGCTCGCGGCGCTCGACGGGCACCTTGATCCCGAGAGCGGCGACCTGTTGTGGGGAGAGGGTTGTGTCGACGCCGCAATGGGTGCAGATCTTGCGGAGCAAACGCTGTGCGACCACGCCACGCAGCACGCTTGAGAGCAGGAAGCGCTCCACGCCGAGCTCCACCAGACGTGTCACTGCACCGGCTGCGTCCCGCGTGTGCACCGTCGAGAACACCAGGTGACCAGTCAGCGCAGCCTGCACCGCCATGTGCGCGGTCTCGCTGTCGCGGATCTCACCCACCATGATGATGTCGGGGTCCTGGCGCAAGATGGAGCGCAATGCGGAGGCGAAGCTGACATCAATCTGCGGGTTTACCTGCACTTGGCAGAAGCGAGGATCGATCATTTCGATCGGATCCTCGACCGTCGTAATGTTGATCTCGGGGCCAGAGAGGTAGCGGAGGGTCGAATAGAGGGTCGTCGTCTTCCCGGAGCCCGTCGGACCCGTCACCAGGATCAGTCCGGAGGGCGAGGTGATCCAGCGCTCGTAGCGTTCGCGCTCGGCGACGTCGAATCCGAGGTCGTGCAGATCGGCCGCGAGGATACTCGGGTCAAAAACGCGGATCACGACCTTCTCGCCAAAGGCAGTGGCGAGGCTCGACACCCGCAGCTCCACCTCCCTCTCGGCGCGTTGTGTCTTGATGCGGCCGTCCTGAGGCCGCCGGCGCTCGGCGATGTTCATCCGTGCAAGCACCTTGACCCGTGAGGTGATCGCGCCGTGCACGGGGAGCGGAATTACCTCGATGTCGTGGAGGATGCCGTCGATCCGGAAGCGGATCACACCGTCGCCCGTGCGCGGTTCGAGGTGAACATCGGAAGCACGCTGGTCGAAGGCGTAGCCCAGCAGGTAGTCAACCGCCGCGATCACATGCTCGTCATTCTGGGTGGCGAGCTCATCGTTCGAGCGCAATTGCACGAGCTCCACCAGCGCGCCGCCCGGGCTCGGTCCAAGCTTGCGTTCGGCTTGGGAGATGCTCGAGCGGAAGCCGTAGACGCGGTCGATCACTGCCAGCACGTCGCGTTTGGAGGCCACGACGTAGTGGAGCGGCCTTCGGACAAGGCCTTGGAGTGACTCGCGCAGTGCGCTGTCGAAGGGGTCGGCAATCGCGAGGGTAAGGATGTCCCCTTCCTCGCCCACCGGGATCACGACGTGATGGCGGGCGAAGGGACGGGAGAGCGTCTTCGTGATGAGGTCGCTGCGGAGCCTAAGCGGGTCGATCTTCAGATACGCGATGCCGGTCGCCTGTGCCAGGCACTCGGCGATCGCTTCCTCGTCAAGCTTGCGCTGCGGCCGGGCGGGATGCGGGAGCGCTGCAGCCGACACGATCTCGGCCGGCGAGACGTCGTAACGGGCCGCGCTCTGGGAACGTACGGAGCCTACGCGCTCTTTCAGCACGCGGCTGCGCAGCGTGATGGCGCGCGACTTCACGTCCTCCGCGGCGGGGCCAGAGATGAGCTGCTCACGCTGGAGAAGCTCGAGGAGCTCGTCCAGGGAGAGAGCGGTTCGCGGCTCTCCCACCGTTTCGCGCACGCCAGCGCTCTCACGGTCCGTCCCGCTCTTCGCCTCGGCCACGGCGCAGCTCTCCTCTCGCGGCCCATGGGCCGTCCCCGGGGCCTATCGGCCGGACGCCGGGGAATTCTTGACCGGAAGGCCCGTCGCGACTGCCCTCCTAGCGTCCGAGGCGCTCTTCCGAAACCATCCGTGCGGAAAGCCGGGCCCGCCGCGCCAAAGGTCACCCGCGACCCGCCTTCTCCGGCGGATCCCACTCGCGGCGCAAGGCTCTTCGACGCGCAGCAGCGCCGAAAATGGGATGCCGCGCACAATCCCGTGGCGTTCCCCGGGTCCGGAAGGGGAGGCGTGGTGCGGTCACGAGCGACCGAGGGAAGCTCTACTCCGCGTGCGCGCCCCGCTCCGAGAGATCTAGAAGCCTCGCCTTCGGGCGTCGCCGGCCTAGAATTTCAGAACCTCGGTCTCGAGACTCGCGAGGTCGACGACTCCGACCGCGTTGTGGCCGAGAAGGTGTCCCGCGCATTCTCCCGGGTTGAAGACGAGCCGCCCCTCCCTTCGCTCGATCACGCGACGGTGTACATGTCCGTGCAGTGCCACGTCATACGAACTGGCGGCAAGCCGCTCGAGATCGCGGGGGTCATGCACGATGACGATCCGGCGTGACGCGAGGACGAGTTCGAAGGGCGGGTCACGCAGTGTCATGCCGTAGGCACGCGCTGCTTCCTCGAGACCTTCGCGTTCAAGGTCGTTGTTGCCGTAGACACCGTAGAGCGGAACGCGCAGCGCGGAGAGCGCGGCGAGTGTCTTCGGCTGCGTGATATCACCGGTGTGGATCACCCGCTGAACCCCCGCGGCATGGAAGAGCTCGACGATGCGCTCGACGTTGCGCAGGTGGTTGTGCGTGTCGCTCACCACACCGATTCGCATTGGGAGTCGCCCGTTTCGCGAGGCCCGCTCGCGGTCTAATAGGCCAGCTTGAGACCCGGACGAGGCCACTCGGTGCTGACCAGGCGCCCCGTGCCGGAGAGGGTGAGGTATGCCGTGCGCAGCCCTTTTCCTCCAAAGCAGATGTTCGTCGTGAGCGGATCTCCCGTCGGGGTGTGCTCTACGCGCGCACCGTCCGGCGACACAGCCGTGATCCCGCCATTCACGAGCGTCGCCACGCACACCCACCCCTCCCCGTCGACAGCCAGGGAGTCGAAGAGCTGGAAGCCCGGCAGCCCGACGAGGAGCGTACCTCCCGACGGTCCGAAGCCGGCCGCAGGAACGATCTCGCCTGGCTTGGGCACCGCCCACGCCCAGACGCGACCGGTGTGCGTCTCGGCCACGTACACGTGGCGCTGATCGGGCGAGAGCCCGACTCCATTGGGCGAGTCCAAGGGAAAGATGACCTCACGAATCGAAGAGCCGTCGGCCTTGGCGTAGAAGACGCCCGTGCGGTCCTTCGAGCGCTCTTGGGTCGTACCGTGATCAGTGAACCAGAACCCCCCCGAGGAATCGAAGACGAGATCGTTGGGTCCGCGCAACGAGCGACCGTCACAGGAGTCGTAGATCACTTCGACTTTTCCCGTCTCGATGTCGATGCGTTCGATGCGTCCGTTTCGGTGATCGGGAGGCGTCGGACCCGGCACGGTGAGCCCCCCCACCTGATGCCAGGTAAAGCTTCCCCCGTTGTTCGCGACATAGATCTTTCCATCGGGTCCCATGGCCGCGCCGTTCGGACCGCCCCCGGGTTTCGCGACGACGGTCTTCTTCCCGTCTTGCGCAACGCGGGTCAGAACGCCGCCCGCGATCTCGACCACAAGAATGCTCCCGTCGGGAAGTACGACCGGGCCTTCGGGAAAGCGCAATCCGCTCGTGAGCTCTCGCATCTCGGGCATCGGGTCCCCCGTCTCGCCTTGCATGCGGCGCAGGCTCGTATGTCTGCGCGTGTCCGTGGCGGCTGGCGAAAGCGGAAGATTAGAATGGACGCCCCACGCCCGGAAGGGAGACGACATGAAGTGGCCTTGCCTCGCGCTTCTCCCGCGCCGTGGGGTGATGGTCTCGGCCGATGGACCGCGGGCCCTCTCCATTTTGCCGACTGCTGGGAACGCTCGGGGCGAGTCGTCTCGTTCCGAGCGAGGGAGCGCGCCGCCGAGGGCCGGAGAGCGCCGTTCGGGGGAGGCGGCCCCCCGGCCGACGGGAGCCTGCGCGATCGATCTCGCCACGTGCGATGGCAGAATCAAGTGAAAGAAGCGTCGCGAGCGCATGGGCGAATCGCGGCCGGGCTCGAAGCCGGGGGAGGTCTCGCGCTCCAGACCCGCGAGGAGGGTGCCTTCCGCGTCGAATGGGGCGAGCCCGACTGGCTTGGGCCGATCGGGCTGCGTGTGGAACATGGTGGCGAGGTGTACGTGAGCACGCGGGCGGGGGAAGAGCCCGGTGCTCGCGCCCTCTCACCGCGGGTTCAGGACTTCGAGGGGGCGGATCAGCTCGGCACGTATCGGGGCCACGCGCTCACGTGGCCCGAGCTCCCGCTGCCCCTGCTCACGACGGTGCGGGCCTACGAAGGTCTCCCGGTGCTGGTCTTTCGCATCGAGGCCTTGGCCGAGCTTTCCGAGCTTGCGACCGGGGCCTTTGAACGCACGTCCGTGGCCTGGCCTGTGCTGATGCCGCTGGCCCGGTCGCCGAACGGCGTCCCCGACGGTCTGTGCACTTATGCACACCAGTGGACCGAGTTCGCGCTTCCCCTCTACGGCGACGCCTCCTGTGGGGGCTACACCTGGGCCGGACACCGGCCGGCGGTGGCGATGCCACTTCTCTTCCTCGCGCCCGACGGCCGAACGCTTTTGCTCGGCTCGCTCGACCGCTTTCACGAGCAGGCGATCGCCTTGCCGCGGACGACGCTGGACGCCGCCCGCGGCGTGCTTTGCGGCTGGCACGGAGACCTCGCGACTGTGCCCGGGGGCTTTGCCAGCGAGCTTGTGTTCTGGGCCGCGCCCGGGCCGAGAGCCGCCCTCGAAGCTTGGTGCGGGTACCTACGACAACGCTACGGCACGCTCCGCCCTACGCGTTATCGTGACGACGGCGTGGGAAGGCTCTCCTACTGGACGGACAATGGATCGGTCTACTACTACCGCACCGAACCTGGCCTCGACTACCCGGCGACGCTCGAGCGCGTCGTCGAGACCCTTCACGCCGAGGAGGTTCCGATCCGTTCCGTGCAAATCGATTCCTGGTTCTATCCGCACGAAAAGCTGCGTCCGGTGTCCGCAGAGGGCGCAGCGGTGGTTCCGCCGACCGGCATGCTTCGCTGGGAGCCGCGCGAGGATGTCTTCCCCGATGGACTGCACGGGCTTCGAAGCCGCCTGGGCGGTCTCCCACTCATCTTCCATAGCCGGCACTTCTCCCGCCTCTCCCCGTACTTCGAAGAGCACTGCGCGTGGCTCGACGGCACCTACGCACATCCCAAGGATCCAGCCTTCTTTCGGGTGCTGATGGCGCAGGCCGCTGCGTGGGGTGCCATCAGCTACGAACAAGATTGGCTGGTCGAGTCCTTCTTTGGCATTCGCGGGCTGCGCGAGGCTCCGGGCCGCGCACGTGCCTGGCAGGAAGGGCTCGACCGGGCGGCGGGGGAACACGGCCTCACGCTGCAGTGGTGCATGGGCACTCCTGCCGATTGGCTTCAGACGGTGACGCTGCGTCATGTCACCTCCGTACGGACCAGTGGCGACTACCGCTACTTGTTCGACAATGGACTCAACTGGGTCTGGTTCCTGCACGGCAATGCCTTCGCGCGCGCCCTCGGATTGCACCCCTACAAGGACGTCTTCTTGACGCACGGAGAGACAGGCCTCGGACCCGGCGAGAAATACGTGGAGGCCGAATCGCTTCTCGCCAGCCTGTCGGCAGGTCCCGTCGGGATCGGGGATCGACTGGGCCACACAGACCGCGGGATCGTTCGGCGAAGCTGCCGCCCGGATGGTGTGCTTGTGAAACCGGATGCTCCGATTGCTGCCTGCGATCGTTGCTTCAGAGAGAGCGCTTTTTTCGAGAAGGCGCCCCTCGTGGGAGAAACCTATTCGCTCCACCCGGCGGGTCGCTGGCACTATGTGGTTTCGCTGAACGCATGGCGCGCGAAGGAGCCGATGTGCTTTCGCGTCGAGCTCGCTGACTTGGGCGTCGCTCGCCCCAAAGGGGTCGTGATTCTCTACGACTGGCGGCGACGGACGTGGACCCGGCTTTGCCCCGACGGCGGATGGGACCTGGAGCTTCCGTTCCAAGCGTTTGACTACCGTATCGTGTGTCCGCTACTCCCCGGCGAGATCACGCTTTTCGGCGACGTCTCGAAATGGGCGACGGTGGGGGACCAGCGCATCTCGCAGATCGAAGTGCTGACGGACGAGCTGTGCTTCGACCTGCTCGGTGCACCGCTTGAAAGGGTCGAGGTCCAGGGCTGGAGCGCGAGGGCTCTGAACCACGCGACCGCCTGGTGTCCCGGAGACCGCAGGGCCCTTCCCGTCCGCGCGGGAGAGCTCGCGGGGCAGGAGGGAATCGCGCACGATCGCGAAACCGGCTCCTTCGCGCTCGCTGTGCGCCTCGGTCGCGAAGGGCGCATGCGCCTCCGCGTGAGCCTCCGATGACGACGCCGGGGTCGCGCCTGCGCGAGCTCTTGCGGACCCGGTCGCTGGTCGTGGCGCCCTTTGTGTTTGACGGTCTCCAAGCGAAGCTCGCGACCGCAGCGGGCTTCGAGGCCGTGTACATGACGGGATTTGGGACCGCCGCCGCACGCGGGCTTCCGGATGTGGGTCTGCTCGGCCTCTCGGAGATGGTCGAGAATGTCCGCGTGCTCGCACGCGCGGCCGGCGTGCCGGTGGTCTGTGACGCCGACACCGGCTACGGCAATCCTCTGAACGTCTGGCACACCGTGCGCGAGTATGAGAGGGCCGGTGCCGCGGGCCTTCACCTGGAGGACCAGGTGTGGCCGAAGCGCTGCGGTTTTCTCGCGGGCAAGCAGGTGATCCCGCTGGAGGAGATGGTGCCGAAGGTGCGGGCGGCGTGCGCCGCCCGGTGCGACCCGGACTTTGTCGTGATCGCTCGCACCGACGCCCTGGCACCCCACGGCTGGGAGGAGGCGGTGCACCGAGCCCGCGCCTACCGCAACGCGGGGGCCGACCTCGTGTTCGTAGACGGGATCCGGACGCGCGGGGACATGGAGCGCTACGCCCAGTCGCTCGAGGGCATCCCGCTCGTCTACAACGGACAGCTCCCGGTGGCGGAGGCGGCGGCCTTGGGCTTCAAGCTGATGCTTCACATCGGAACGCTGCTCGCGGCCTGGGATCGGATGCGTAGCGCGATGGAAGAGCTCGCCGCGACCGGCGGGATCTCGGGCAGCCCCGCACTCGACCGCCTGGAAGAGTTGGCACGGCTTTTGGGTCTCGAGGGAATGGAGGCCATCGGGCGGCGCTACACGGTCGAGTGAGCGGAGGGTTCCGTCCTCCCGCCGCAAGGCGCGACCCCGCTCCTCGTCTCCGGAGGCGTCGAGGCGCGACGGGTCCCCTTCCGGTTTGCGCGACCTCTTGGCACCCTTGGATCGATGCCGCTGCCTCGTCGTCTCGTCGTCTCGGCACCGGGCCGCGCCGGTGTCCTCGGAAATCCGACCGACCAGTACGGAGGCTCGCAGATTTCGTGCTCGGTGCGGCTTCGGGCGCGGGTCACGCTCGTGGAAGGGCCGAGGCTCGTCCTTGCAACCTCGGACCAAGAATGCACGATCGCGGGTCCACACGAGCTCGAGCTTCGGAGAGACCCCTTCGATCTCGCCCGCGCCGTACTCGCGGAGGTGGGTCCCCTGAGTCCCTGCTGTCGAATCGAGTGGACGAGCGAGATCCCGCTCCAGGGCGGCCTCGCAGGCTCGACCGCACTCGTGGTGGCGCTCCTGCAGGCTTGCCTCGCGTGGCAGCGCCGAGCGACGAGACCACACACGCTCGCGGAGCTCGCACGCCACATCGAATGGACACGGATCGGTGTTGTCTGTGGATTCGGTGATCAGTATATGGCGGTATTCGGAGGGCTCCGATACCTCGATTTTCGTGGCAAGGCCCATGGGGAGGTCTTCGACCCGCCGCGCTATGCCACCGTGGAGGCGCTCGACGGGCTCGTGCCTGCCCTGCCTTTCGCCCTCGGCGTGACTGGCGTGCGACACAGCTCGGGCTCGGTTCACGAGCCCATCCGGGAGCGTTGGCTTGCGGGGGATGCCGAGATCGTCGCCGGGTATGCGCGCATGGCCGAGCTTGCGCGCGAGGGAAAGGTTGCACTGTTGAACGACGACCTTCGACGCTTCGGGGAGCTCATGAACGAAAACCACGCCATCCAGCGAAGTTTCGGCGGCTCTGGCGAGTCGAACGAGACCCTGATCGCGGCGGCGCTTCGAGCCGGCGCGCTGGGCGCGAAGCTCGCCGGAGCGGGCGATGGGGGGACGATCATCGCGCTCTGGCCCGAAGCAGACGTGACGCCGCTTACGCGCGCGCTTCGCGCTGCGGGTGCGGTCGCGACCCCGGAGATGGCGCCGGTTCCGGGAGTGCGGGTCGAAGAAGATTCCGCTGCGGGACCCGAGGATCCGCGGCTCGGGAGGTAGGGGCGCAGCCCTGGCCGCCAAAGAGCGCCAAGCGGGACTCACCGCGAGCGGACCCGCTCGAAGCCGCCCTCCGGGACGAGGCTCCATGTGGGGGTGTCACGGCGTATCATGGGAACGATGCCCGAGGCCAAGCCTATTTCTCCCCCGCCGCTTGCGCTCCTCGCCCTCGAGGGCCGGGCCATCCTCGAGTTTGGCGCCCTGCTCGCGGCATGGCCCATGCTGGCCCTCTCTCCGCGCGGCGATGGGCACCCCGTCTTGGTCTTGCCCGGCTTTCTGGCGAGCGACCGCAGTACCACGCCCCTTCGTGCCTTCCTGCGCGATCGCGGGTACATGACGCATGGCTGGCGCCGCGGCACGAACTTGGGGCCTTGGCCCGATGTGCTGCCTGCACTCGAAGCACGTCTGCGCGATCTCGCGCTTCGCCACGAGCGCAAGGTGAGCCTCGTGGGCTGGAGTCTCGGCGGGGTGTTCGCCCGAGCCCTTGCGCGCGGCGCTCCCGGCGCGGTGCGGCAGGTGATCACGCTTGCGGCCCCGTTGCGTGCCTTCCACGCGAACAACCTGGGTCGCCTGTTCCGGAGTGGTCCCCGTGCGCAGCAAGCCATGCCCGAGATCCTCGCGCGGGCGCAAGAGCCGCTGCCCGTTCCCACGACCGCAATCGTGAGCCGTAGCGACGGCATCGTTCCTTGGCAGTGCTGCACGGAGGAGTCAGGGCCGCAGCGTGAAACGGTCGAGGTTCTAAGCAGTCACTGCGGGATGGGACATCATCCCGCGGCACTTCTCATCGTCGCGGACCGCTTGGCCCAGGCCGAGGGTGCGTGGCGTCCGTTCCGCGAGGGTGCGCGCGGTCGCTGGCCGTTCGAGGGCCGGACCGTCGTCCTGTAGTTCCCCTCCACCGACTCGGAGACCCGTATGGCTCGTTCCAGCTACGACAGGTTGAGCTTTCTGGACCGTTCGTTCCTGCTCGCCGAGACGCCGACAAGCCACATGCACGTAGGCGGCGTCGCCACGCTCGAAGCAGGCCCGCTGCTCAAAGGCGACGGCGGGATCGACATCGATCGTATACGCGAATACGTGTCCTCTCGTCTCCATCTGATTCCGCGCTATCGCCAAAGGCTCGCCTGGACACCGGTCGAGAGGGTGCCGGTCTGGATCGATGATGCTCATTTCAACGTCCACTACCACGTGCGCCACACGAGCCTGCCCCGCCCCGGAGACGCACGCCAGCTGAAACGCCTGTGCGGCCGAATCGTGTCGCAGCAACTTGACCGCTCAAAGCCGCTCTGGGAGATGTGGATCGTGGAGGGACTGGAGGGCTCGGACCGCTTTGCGATGGTCACCAAGATCCACCATTGCATGGTGGATGGCGTATCCAGCGTCGATCTGCTTGAGGTTCTGCTCTCCTCCGAGCCGGTGGAGAAGATCGAGCGCGCGCCGCGCTTTGTTCCCCGGCCTGCGCCGAGTGGTCTTCAGCTCGCGCTCTCCGAGGCGGTGCGGCGGGTTCGTGCACCGATCAACGCCGCGCTCGATTTGCGCCGCGTGTTCCGGGATGCCGAGGACCCCCGCTCGGACCTGCGCGCGATGCTGCGCGCGATCCGCAGCACGCTGTCTTCTTCCCTGCGCACGGTATCGGATACGCCCATCAACAAGCCGATCGGGCCCCACCGCCGTATCGACTGGTGTGCGATGGACCTCGGGCGCGTCAAGGAGGTGCGCAAGCGCCTCGGTGGCTCGCTGAACGACGTCGTTCTCACGACCGTGGCCGGCGCGATGCGGCGCTACTTCGAATCGCGAGACATCAGCGTCGACGGGCTCGATTTCCGCGTGATGACACCCGTGAGCGTGCGCAGCACGAACGAACGGGGCACGCTCGGCAATCGTGTTTCCGCCTGGATGGTGGACCTTCCGCTCGCGGAGCGTGATCCGAAGGCTTGTCTCGAGCGCATCCGCGATACGACGGTCCGGCTGAAGGAGGAGAAGCACGCTCTCGGTGCCGAGGTGCTCACCACCGTCGCCGGTTGGACGCCTGCAACGCTGCTCTCCCTGGGCTCCCGCATGGTGATTCGGGCGCTCCCCTTCAACCTTGTGGTGACGAACGTGCCGGGACCACAGGTCCCGTTGTATTTGCTGGGATCACGCATGCATGACAACTACGGGCAGCTCCCGCTGACCGACTACCTAGGCCTGGGCATCGTGCTATTCAGCTACGCAGGGCAGCTGTGCTGGGGATTCACGGCGGACTGGGATCTGTTTCCGGATCTACACGACATGGTGGTCGCGACCGAGGAAGCCTTCGAAGAGATCTGCGACGCCGCAGGACTGCAGTAGGAGTCCGACATGGAAAAGAGGCTCGTTCTTCTGGTATCGCTCCTGTTCTGCTTGGCGCGGCCGACACTGGCTGATGAGCCTTGCCAGTCGCCCTATCTGCCGAAGGTGACGGGGCAGGAGGATTTCGTCTACGTCTTCACCTTGGGCGTCGAGGGGATGGGAGACGGCTCCGACAAGCTCGTGACGGTAGGTGCAAACCCGTCCCGGCCGGACTACGGGAAGGTGGTGTCGAGCGTATCGGTCGGAGGTCGACACGAGGTGCACCATGGCGGGTTCACGGACGATCGCCGTGAGCTGTGGATGGGTGGCCTCGACGACAGCGCGATCTTCGTGTTCGACATTGCCACGGACCCTGCCCAGCCGAAGCTCGTGAAGACGATCACGACCTTCACGAAAGACAGCGGTGGCGTGGTGGGTCCCCACACCTTCTACGCGATTCCCGGCCGCATGCTGATCTCGGGCCTGTCGAATGCGCAGGACAACGGCGGCAAGACGGCGCTCGTCGAGTACAGCAATCAAGGCAAGTTCGTTCGCACGATCTGGCTGCCCGAGGCAGCGCCCTACGGATACGACGTGCGGGTGAGCGCGAACTTGAACCGCATGCTCACCTCGTCGTTCGCCGGGCGCGCGAACTACATGCGGAAGCTGCCGGACCTGATGGGCGACGCGGAGGCCATGAAGCACTTCGGGAACACGATGATCGTGTGGGACTTCCACGCGCGAAAGCCCTTGCAGACGTTCGCCGTGCCCGGGGCGCCCCTTGAGATCCGCTGGGCTCTGGCCCCGCAGCACTACTACGCGTTCTCCTCGAGCGCCCTGACCTCGAAGCTCTGGGGGATCTTCCGCAAGGACGACGGCACCTTCGAGGCACTCGAGATTGCTCCGATCGGCGATCCGTCGAAAGTCCCGCTGCCGGTGGACATCAGCCTCTCCACCGACGATCACTTTCTGTTTGTGGACTCCTTTATGGATGGCACGGTACGGGTGTTTGATGTGTCCCAGCCGCGGGCACCGGTGGTCGTGCTCGAGCAAAAGATCGGCTCGCAGGTGAATATGGTTTCGCAGTCCTGGGATGGCAGGCGCGTCTACTTCACCTCGTCCCTCCTCTCCAATTGGGACAAGACGGGCGCGGATGACGAGCAGTTCCTGAAGGCCTTCAAGTGGGACGGGAAGACGCTCACGCCTAGCTTCGCCATCGACTTCAAGGCCGCAAAGCTCGGGCGTCCCCACCAAATGAACTTCGGGAGCATCGACTTCTACCGCGGCCGGGTGGCGGCGCGGCCGTCGGCTGCCGGCCCGGAGGACGTGCCGCGGGCGTCGGAGGGCGGCTAGTGGGGCCCCGCACGGCGCGGCGTCTTCTCCCCCTTCTGACCTTGGGCCTGCTCTGTGCTTTCTCGGTGGCCCACGCCGACGCCCCACTCTTCACACCGCCGGCTCCCGGGACCTACGAGCTTCCCCCGATCCAGCACGTCGCGGACTATGAACTGCTCGATCCCCATGGTGCGCGTGTTCGGCTGCTCGGGCTTGCACCGGGGCAGGTGGCGCTGGTGTCGTTCGTCTACCAGCGCTGCAGCGACGGCTCCGCCTGTCCCGCGGCCCTCGCCACCTGGAAGCGCGTGGACGAGGCTTTGGCCGCGCGGCCCGCGCTGGCGCGCCACGTGCGCCTTGTCACCGTGAGCTTCGACCCCGAAAACGACACGCCCGAGCGCATGGCGGAGCTGGCCCGCCACCTGCGGCCACGCAGCGACTGGCGCTTCCTCACCGCGCCAAGCCAGGCGGAACTGCGGCCGGTCTTGGCGGACTATGGCCAAGACGTTCTGCCCCTCGTGGGGGCCGGCGGGGAGCGGCTCGGTCTGCTCCAGCACCTCACGAAAGCATTCCTGGTGGATGAGCGTGGGGACGTGCGCGCCATCTACGGATCGAGCTTCCTGTCCGCGCAAATCCTGCTGAACGATGCGCAAACGGTGCTCGCGGCGGAGTCGGCGGCCCGGCCCCGGACGGCGGCATTGCGGTGAGCGCTCCGCTCCGGATCGAACGAGAGCGAACCGCTGACTCCCCGCACGCACAAAGCCTCCAGCGAAAGATCGACACGTACAACATCGAAATCACCGGAAGGCAGTGCGTCCAGCAAAGGCTGGCATGTTCAGCGGGAGATAGTCCCGCCAGGGGAGGAGTCAGGAGCCCTGTAGCTTGGGTCGCAGCGGTAGAAGAAATGAAGCAGTTGAAGCCGAC
>Ga0074046_10001200_pt1 | contig 23901 bp, 26 predicted proteins | sample BogForMeECP23OM3_FD_94441 | JGI IMG/M metagenome (GOLD analysis project Ga0074046, IMG submission 94441) | Bog forest soil microbial communities from Calvert Island, British Columbia, Canada - Bog Forest MetaG ECP23OM3 | ecosystem: Environmental > Terrestrial > Soil > Wetlands ...
CGTTGCCCATCATCTAAACTTCGCAGTCTCTCAGTAATCAGGTGCATGTGGTATCCTCTGTGGCCTGAAAAGAACAGATGAATATCCTTCGGGATTATTCCGAAATCTTCCACCATGAAGTCTCTTAATTTGACCATCTCTTCCTTTGCAGCGAATAGGCACCTATCGCATAACCAAATCCTTTCCCCGAGTTTTTCATGACCGCATTTCGGGCATTTCAACGGTTTGCTTCCGTTTCCTGTTTCTTTACAGTTCGGACAGGTCCACGTGTCATGTTTTTCTTTGCATGGTGTTTCCAGATGGTCGGCGTCAACATCAAAAACGATGTCCGCCCCCAGCCAACCTTTCCTTGCCATGTCTGCATCAGGCCGTTCATAATACGCTGTCGAATAGTACACGTCTGAAGGCGTGAGCGATAATAGCACACTGTTGAAAGACTCCAAATCCTTGAAGGCTTTGTGTCGTATCATCATTTTCTCGTGAAATGTTAGAAATCCAAATTCCCGCTCGTTCATTGAGGATGGTGGATTCAAAGATTTCGAGTGTTCTTGGTAATACCTTAGAAAATGTTGTTTCAGGAAATTGAATCGTGTCGTGTCGTTCATTGTTGACAGGAGTTTCTGCACCGCTTTGAGTAAATGCAATTATCGGGCTAGTCTCATAAAGGATGAGCTCGATCGGTTGAGGTTCTTGTTTGGACGCCGTGTACGTTACTGTTTTTTTGTGGGCTTCCTGGAACGGAGGGCTGATATCCGGATTATCGGTTCGAGTCGTTAATGTAAATGATAAATTCTATGTTGCCTAATTCGTGCGTCTAGCAGAACTTAACGGAGCACACGGTGTCTTGATTTGTGCGCGACAGTTTTGGTTAAGAGATCTGTTCTTCTGAAGAAGTATTTGGCTTTCGCGCCCACATCAAAATTAGTATTGCAATAGAAATCACTAACATGACATCCACTACTTCAGATGGGTATGTCAGGACATACAGGGCTGTTACTCGCATTGGATGACTTAGTCTGATTGTTGAACCCGGTAGCATCGTCAAATCGCTTGTCCACCAACCAATCCTAGTGAGCTTTACGCCGAGTGGTTGAGAAATTACGGTGTCATCGGTAAGTCGAATTGTGGAATTTGCATCATACCAGCCAGAGTCTTGTGTAGCTTCACCAAACGGTGACGCCCTCGCGTCCAAGTAATACTGTACGCTGTATTTCAGAACTTCAATTGAAGATTGATGGATGGTGAAGTTTCCGTTTGAGATCAGATACCGCACGGGTCCCAAAATTGCGACTGTCCCGATCACTATCCTATGCGTTGTCCCGTTTAGAAAGTAATGATCATACCAAGAACCGCCTGTCACGTTTACTCCATCATTGTCAATGAGAACTCGTAGTTTAACTGATGGGGGAAGAGTCTGACCGACGATCGATAAACGGAAGAATCCTGTGGCTGTCCTAGCATCTGCCTTGCCAAACCCCCAAATCCGTGAACCGGTTGGCGGCAAGAATCCTGTCATCAGATCTTCGCGTGCAGAACTTCTCAGTATGTCTGCTATCTGAAGTGCCGATAAACCGGGCGAGTATTGAAGAATGAGGGCTATAAGGCCCGCGATGTGGGGAGCCGCCATACTGGTGCCCGCCAGTACTCGGTGAAACCTGTCAGGATCGCTGTTCTCTGGGGTTATCTGCGATGATCTGGCTGAGGCAATGAACATCCCTGGAGCCGCGATGTCTGGTTTAGTTCGATTATCGCGAGTTGGACCCAGTGAGCTAAACGGCGCGATTTGCCCGATTTGATATGCATCTGAGCCGTATGTCCCCCCGTCTGATCCTTTCCAGGTGGTTTTCGTTACGTAAGCGCCCACCGTGATGACGTAATGGGCGGTGCCGGGGATTCCGATAGTATCGTTTGGATCAATAACGTAACCATTTCCAGGAAGGAAGATTGCCGCAGGGAAAGAACATGATGCTGAATCTAGCCACGAGTCCCATATGCCACTCGACTGGATCTTCTTTGCTGTAAGAACGACTTTCCAACCGGTGGCAGGCAAAGTGGTTGGAGAGCTGATTTCGAAATATGTTTCCCGTCCTATGCTTGTTGAAGTCATGCTCACTGTTAGGTTTCCGATGATGGTCGAAGTGGCTCCTGCTGTTTGTAATGAGTAATTGTGATCGTCAGGTGAGACTAAAGTCGCATTCATCTCGTCTTGAATGGAATGCCAAATATCTATCTGAAGATCGTTCGTTTGAGGTTTGGCTTCAATGTTGAAGGCAACTATTTTCTGATTGGATAATTGTCCGCGGATGTGAATTTGGTCCTGGGCTTGGTTGCCTGCCGCAACTACAACGGGTGTACCATCTTTAACGATAGAGTCGAGAGCCTGCTCCAGGATGTCAGTGCCGTCGTGGCCACCAATATTCCCACCTAAGCTAAGACTAATAACGGCCCTTCGTCCGAGTTGATGTGCCTTCTTCAAAATGTAGTTAATACCGTCAAGAATTTGCGCATCATCAAAAGTCCAACTACTTCCGTTGCAGATTGCGTATCCGCTCTTGACAAATATGATGCTTGCGCCTGGTGCGACACCGGAGTAATTTCCAGTTGCACGTCCGGAACTGGCCGCGATGCCTGCGACATGTGTACCATGACCAAAGGTGTCAACTTCTGGGCATTTCCCGCTCTGGATATCAGATGAGGTGCATTCAAATCCATAATCGTAGCCTGTGGGCGATCGTCCTGGAGTCGTTTGGTCCCATACGTAGAGGATTTTTGTGGTACCATTCGGGAATGCAAAATCGGGGTGATCGACATCTATGCCTGTGTCGACGAAGCCTATTATTACTCCAGCACCAGTAATGTTTCGCCCTTCAGAATCTTTCAATAGGTTCCATACAGTTTGTGCTCCAATGTCACGAACGCTCTTGTCAAGCATGACATGTAGCAGGTGAGGAGGTTCTTCTCTCTTGACAAACGAAAAATGTTGGATTTTGAGTAGCGCTATAGGGTCTGCTTGAATGACCGCTACTGGTCCTGATACGGAAGATATTCTTCCTAGGCTGTCCAATAGCAGAATTTCATCTTGGGTAAAATCATGATCAGACAGGAGGAGTGCTGTCTGGACGTCATTCTTTGGATCTATTGGTCTGGTTGGCGGGGAGTATGAATAAACTGAGATGAGTAGTATGGCCAGCAAGAGTGCGACCACACTTTTTTGTATTCCGTGTCTATTTGATGTCTTTCCCATGTCTGCCTGTCTTGTCATAAATTCCTCTAGCCTTCTTGCGATAGTATGAGAGGGGGTGTCTTACAGTTGCGCATAGGTCGTCAGGGTTCACGCAGAGTCCATGTGTTTGCATCGTACCACAGTTGGGAGGTGTATATTTCTGTCTTGACCCCCTCTTTCCTGCAATATGCTCGACCTGGTAGCGGGCGATTCTCTCATCGAAATCCGTGAAGGCTTTGAACATTCCCAGAAGATCGTCTTCAGACATCCCTACTCTAAGCAAGAAGGCAGCCATAGCGAAACGTCCCATGTGAGAGATCTGTTTTGATGTTTGGAGCAGGCTTAGTAGATTTTTCATACATGGGGGTATGGCATCAGTTACAACTGCGCGCGGCATGTCTTCGGCAGATAATGCTTGCGCTCTCGCGATTATGATTGACCTGAGACTGGAAATATGCTTCTCAAGCTCCTCCGGGAGAGTGACTTTGTCGGAAGTTTTTTCGAGTATCCTAGCTTGCACTTCTTCCTCGAGTAATCTCGCGAAATCTTCCCTAGGGAGGAAAACGTACCCTTGCGATAGAACTCTGTTTACTAGTTTCCATTTCAGGTCATGGATTCTGGCTGAATTTCTGATATAATCTATGAAGTGAACTGCGAGCTCGAAATGGGTTCCACCGATGTCTCTTTCAGTAAGGTGTGCGTCCCATTTGAAACTTCCAACACCAATTTGAAGTAATTTATCAGGGGATTCTATTCTTAGTAGCTGTGATGCGCGTTTTGCTTCAGCTAACGCGTATCGTCGGCGCGTTCTGTCATCGCCTATCGAGCTGATGATCATCAAGGCTGTTGGATAGGCCAGGATATCGAAGTCTTCCTGGGTCAATTCGGGTGAGATTCTTCCGGAGAATACCGCCTGTTTAACGCGGTCCTTGGCGCGGTCAAGGATGGGGAGGAATTCAGGTGTGGACAGTTCCAGCGGGCTAATATTACGTGACCTTATGTATTCGGCCGCCTCATTCGTGAACGGATATCTGGCATAATCGAGTTTTGTTAACAGTGTCTGCAAGCTATCGTGTCACTTGATTTTCCGAGTTGACGTTCTACTCGGCTTCAATTCTGGGGGCAAGGTAGTATAGCAGTTTACCCTGTTGTGGCATTTCATACTCCAGTTTTATTGGCATATTGCTTGAGAATTCGATTGTAACGACTTCTGCGGCCATGGATCCGGCTTTCGAGATCTCCGCAAGATAATTCAAATTATATGTGGCCTTGCATGGTTCTTTGACGCCTAATTCGAGTAGGACATCGCTTCCTTTTTCTAATTCTATCTTGGCACCGCTCAACTCAGTAACTGCCTCTGCGGTAAATCTTTCTGGAGTTGTTTCGAATCGCACGTTGTCGCTAACTGTCTGAATTTGGTCGATTATGTCTTTGAAGCTAGAACTAATCATTTTGATCTGTGTGTTGAATGCTATTTTAGGTGTGGGGACCTCTTCATCGCCAGGATCCAGAGTGGGGAGAGTGAATGTCGTCTTCCATTTACCTTTGACTATCATAGTCAATTTACGCGTGCTTTCATCGTAAGACATTTCGAGGGGTTCTGGTCCTGCTCCGCGCAATTTCTTCACAATGTCGCCTACGTTTAGTCTGATTTTGGTTGGTTGAAGACATGTGTATTCCTGAAATGCGGATTTGTTACATTCGAAATCGACCATCGCAACGTGCGAGGGGTCCATCGATCTTAATTTGATTCCTTCGGGTGCAGCTTTGAAGTCTGCTTCTTCGATGAGGGTTGAGATTGCTGCGAGTAGATTCCTCCACTGTCTTGCGTCACTAATTGTGGCCTTAAACAAGGTTTTTCACCGATGCAACTAATCGGCTAGAAAGGATATGCTATATGTACTTTAATTGAGCGGTGTTCTAAGAGTTCTCCCGCCAAGTTGTCCCGCAACTAGTGCATCTGAAAAATTGCGTGGAGGATTCGTCTGCTCCTCGTGTTTGCACTAACCAGTAGAAGGCTTCTTTGTGTCCGCACTTGGGGCAGTCCACTTTTGTCTTAGGCAGTGTCCTGATCTTCTGTTCTTCTTTGCCGATTACAATTACATTTTCTTTTTGCTGCTCCAGCTTCTGAATGTTACGATCTGAGCGTTTAGTCTCGTAACCACATTTTGGGCAACTTAGCACGACTGATTTCGATTTTTGTGTCGGTAGAAGAGCTAAACCACACTTTGGGCAAAACTGCACTTCGAATAACGACCGGCTAGCCCATTCAATGTGAGTTCGATTTAAGTGTTACTTGATTCTGGGTATTTACGACAGCGCCCTGCAATTAGCTCCGCCACTCTTACTGCTTCTGGAGTAGAATGGTCCATGGTGCAACCGAGAGTATACAGTTCCGTTGCTCGGTCTGGGCTGTAGTCGTTGATCCAAAGCATAATTCTACTGTCGTCATGCTGGATTCTCACAAATTCGTCCTTTGATACTCCTCTGAGAGGTTTCTTATTTATGGCGAAAATCGGGAACTTGACGAGTTCTGACAGTCTTCTGTAGTCTTGGTACCCGTGCTTGAGTATATCCTCTCTTGAGAAGATGGCCGCCTGAATCTGCGAGTACTGCTTAATTTTCTTAAGAGCAGCAGCTAATCTTGGAACATCGTCTTCATTTGATTTGTCCGGAAGATAGGTTACGATCGCGTCAAGCCAAAAGCTTCCTCTAAAGATTACTCCGATGATTGGTTTGAGGTGAGTCTTTCGCGGGGTATCCAAGCCTAGTATTCTTGTTTCTTTCTTCAGCAAGCCAGTCCGGGCTCATTAGTAAGCGGTCAAACGTTCCACGGTTGTCTTCAATAGGTCTGCGATACCGTCTGTAGGGTTTTCGCTTTGCGTTATGATCTTAACGCTCTCGCTCATTGTCAACAGTCCCTTGCGAAATGTCTCGATCAAGAGAGCTTCTGAAGCGTTTGCGAAATTCTTGCGTGATTGTCTAGCTCCTAGGTAATTTCGTAACCCGGCTGCCTTGAAGGCGTTGGAAAGAATTCGATCGCTCACCTTTACTCCTTGTGGCTCTCCGCTGATTTGAGTTAGTGCCAGTGAGTAGACTAGGTTGACGTAGGCATCCCCTAGGCTTGCTAGTTTTCTATCCTGCATGATTGAACTAATAGCCTTAGGATCCATTATGCGGGGCCGACGGCTCGATCGAATTTCTCGTTAAATTCTTTGTTCAGATCTTTTATGTTCGCTAATGCAGATAGCATAGTTTTTTCGGGAGAGAAATCTCGTTTTGTTCTCACATATACTATGCTAGATCTGATGAGGGGATGAGGCTGATCGTATCCGGCAATTTCCACATTCTTATCCTGTAACAGAACGTTCTGGAGAAGATTGCAGAAAGTGTGATCTTCACCGACGAGCTCAATCTTCAGTTCATTTTTAGTTTTCTGTAGAACTCTAACTTCCATCTATGTCACGCCCTGAGTTATCTTCCCGTAATCTTCGGCTAGACGTCTCCTCTCAATATTGCCACACGAAACACATTGAAGTTTTCTCGTTGCGAAATCCAACACTCCACCACATTTAGAGCAAAACGCCTTTACCACACCTAATCCCCGTCCCGCAGTTGTTAGTTGCGGTATCCTGTTTGTCATATCGATGACTCTCGCTCTTAGAATGTCTCCCGCCTTGCAGACATCAGACATACTTCTTTCGTAACGTGGACTGGATGATGAAATGTGCAGGATCGCCGTAAACGGATTCTGTAGAGCATTGTCATCAATCTTCCAAATATTCATCGTAGCTATCTTTTCCTGAGTGTGAATAACGGAAGCGATTACTGTGCTTCCCTCTTTAGGAAGCTCGGGTACTCGAGTGGTTGGGGTCACTGTAACTCTCTTGTTCTTATTATCGATCTTGGCGGTTCCTGTAAAGTTAGCATAAATGGTGCCTTCATCTTCGTACGTACCTACTCCGGGGAGAAATTCCTCTACAACTCCCAACCTGTCGCCGGGAAGCACAGGTTGATTTACTTCACGTGGTGCCTTGCTCAATTCCTTCTCACCGAGGGGTGCAATCGAGATTATTCGCGACGCGGTCGACCGGTTACATTGCACCGCTGTATATAAGGTCAGGTCTCAACTAGGAATTATCCTTAGCGCGTCAACAAGTACGAGATGGCTTCGTTTGTAGTGGAAATCAAATTGGTGAGGGATAAGCATCTTTATCGTCATAATCACTTCGAATTCTGCGTCGGCGTCTTTCAACCATCGCGATATGAATGAACGAGTTGTTGATTTGTGGATGCTGTACATCACCTTACACATTTTCAATGCGACACTAAGAAACTTAACGTCAGCATGTTCTCGTTTTGTGCCGAAGGGCGGGTTCATTATGACGGTGTTGAAGAGGCCTCGTACAACTTCGATGTCGCCCACTACCCAATCGACTTTCAGTCGCATTCGCTTGCTATTGTAGCGTGCGGCGTGTACTGACTCGGCGTCTAAATCAATACCAACCACTTGGTCTGCTCCAAGAACGGCGGCTCCAATTGCGAGTCTCCCGGTTCCAGTTCCTAGATCAACTACGGTCTTGCCTCTGATGTCTCCGTAAGTATAGCATGCGCGGAAAAGTAGATCTGCAGCTACGTCTGCTGGAGTCGTATATTGCTCGAGATTGACCTTTGGCTTCGAGTGTGGGGCAATCGCTTGGAGCGCTATTTCGAGATCACGTTTACGCACAGATATCTTAAGCGAATTCACGGTTGCTGAGACTTCCAGTCACGGTTAATGCCAAATCTCAAGCGTCATTCCTTTCGTGTAGTCTTCCCAGCTCTTCTTTCCTATCGCAACCATCACTTCTTCAGGATTAAGTACAGGTTTCGTATAACGGTCCTGATCATCGGTACTGATTCGCGGGCAAGATATCTCGACGCACGCTTCGACGTCAGTAAAAGAATCTAGGGCCTCGGGAATCACTTCAGTCGCGCAAATCAGTTGTGCCTTATAGCCGTTCTCCTTGAGAAGTTGTTTGAGTCGGCGGGCGACCGAGATGTTCATTTGACTACTTTTTAATCCAACAATGATGCCGATTTTCTTTGCGGCTTTGAATTTAGTAATGATGGCCCATCTTTTCATTAATAGTCGACGGCAGTCTTCTGTCATGTCTTTGGCGGTTCCTTGGAACGGGTCTACCACTATTGTTCGTTTTCCTGTTGCCAGAGGTATCCCTAACGCGTGGAAGTCTCCACCGCTAAGAATAACGATCGCGTCGGTCTTCTCAGCTATGGCTCTGACACTTCCATAATCACAGCCTAACACTTGGCCAGGATACTTCAACCAGCCGGATGGACGGCCGACTAAGACTTTCTTGCCGTGTTCTTCAAGAATTTGCTTTGCTTGTTCGATTTTATGTACGTGCTGGATATTTGACGCTAAACCGACCACTTTCTCTTGTGTCAGCATTTCCAGGGCTTGAAGCATGGGTTGTTCTATTCGAGCGTCTGATCGTGCCTCAACGAACATGACTTTCTTATCAGTAAATTCCCCAGGAATTTCTGCGTGCCCTATGTGAATCAACAGTTCTGCTCCAAGAAGTCGTGTGGCAGACAATGACAAATCGCAGGCACCGTAACATGGATCCCCTGCTAGGAAGACCTCTGCATCCGTCTGTTTTTCAATGAGCTGGGCTAACTCAAACCCCAGAGGCTTTAGCCCTTCAGGAAACTGAAGTAGAATCCGTTTAAGTCCAAGACGTTTTATCTCGTGGAGTATCTTCTCTTCTTCAATATCGTACATGGTTCAACTGAGTCTTAGGTCCATTCGTAACGAATTAACCGTTCGCCACCGATTATTCAATAGCTGGAAAGATCAGATTCTAGATCACTTGAGGGGCCACTGGCACTTCCAGTCTTTCTTGGGTAACCACGCAGGCGACAGAGAGCTTTGTCGATCCTACTTGAAGGGCTTTTCTCGCATGATCAACACCGTTGCCGTTTACGTAGATGTCCAAGATAGACTGGCCTCCTTTAATACGCGCTGCGCGCCCGCTGGGCTTTCCGAACGATCTTCTCATTCCTTCCTGTAACCTGTCTGCGCCGGCAGTTGCGATCATACGGTTCTCTCTGAGCACTATGTGAGGGTACACTCGAAGATGTATCTTGTAACCCGTCTCACCTAACGAATCGAAAAGTACCTTATTGGCGGCAACTCGGGCGGCCTCAAGAGCGTTGTGTCTTATTTGGACCGGTGACTGTGCAACCAGTGAAAACCTGTATTCAAAGTGACTCTTAGTGTCACCCATCATGAACTTAGATATCTTAGAAGGGGGAGATCCATGAATGTATTTTCCTCTCGTGTAGGCTTGACCTTTTGTGGTTCGGTAATTCCTGCCTCGCATCTCTATCTTCTTCCCGGGAGTTCACGGTGAATAGCCTGAGAGTTACTTAAGTTTACATTTGTCTGCACTACCGATGCTATCGCAAGCTGGGATCACGTGTTTACTCATAGAATGGATTTACTCAAGCTTTGATGCAGCCTTCCTGAACACGCCAATGAGTAGTGAAGCTTCTCTTCTTGAGAGAAAAGAACGTGAAGTTACGTTTCGAAAGGCGCGTATTGCGAGTTTACGTTTATGAACATGTGTTCCCGAAAGATTGACTAACCTTTCGAATTGTTCAAGTAACTTTTGTTTGGCGACGTTCGTCGCAAGAGGCAGCTCATTGCCGCGCCTGTCTCGCTGGAAAATCTCATACAGGATAATTGATACTGCAGTTGAAAGATTCAGAACGTTATACGCATGGCTTGCCGGGATCGTAACGAGAAAATCGCAACGTTCGATTTCTTGGTTCGTTAGTCCGGAGCTTTCTCGACCGAAGACTAATGCCACATTTCCCCGCGTTGAACTTAGAGCAAATTCCAATTCTTTTGGCGTTGCGGCTGTGCGAGCTATGTTAGTCGAACTCGTTGCAGTGACGGCAGTCGTGCCCGCCACGATATCAATTCCCATTAAGGCTTTGTCCAAATCAAACATGATCTTCGCTGATGAGAGAACGTCAAACCCATGCATTGCAAGAGCTCTAGCATGGATGTCTATTGGAGTCTTGGGGTTGATGATCCATAGGTCATCTTGGCCGAAGTTTTTCATCGATCGAGCCACTGCCCCTATGTTGCCCGCGCTCTCAGGTTCCAGCAGTATGACCCTAACCTTCATTCATTTCACCTCGTGAAGAGTGCATGCGATCTCGTTCGCTAACTCGACCAACTCTGTCGGGCTCATTTGAAAGACTCGTTTTTCGGGGGTTTCTATTTGTGAGAGCAAGGAAGTGAATCCAGGCGGATACTTGTTCTCGAAATATTTCCTTAGAACAGTGTTGAGTCTCCTACGACGCTGCGTAAAGAGCGATCGAACCAAATCTTCGAACAGCAATGGATCTCTGATTTGTAAGGTATCCTTTCTGGGCTTGATGGTGACAAGTGCTGAGTCCACTTTAGGTGAAGGATAGAATGCAGATCGAGGAGCTTTCATAACGATCTCCGCCTCAGCATATGCTTGCAGGGCAACAGTTAACCTTCCATAATCGCGTGATCCGCTTTTTGCAGTTAATCTCTGGATGAATTCGTCCTGAAACAACAACACGGCTGAGTTGAATCTGTTTCTCGTGATGAAAAGCACTAGCTTCGAGGAAATATTGTAAGGTGGACTTGATACAAGTTTCGTGCATCCCGATTTTCCAACAATTAGTGCATCTCCTTGAATTATCTCCAAATTGTGGACTCGCGAGAAGTGATCAATAAGATACTTCGCGAGTGTACGGTCCTTCTCTACAGCTACGACTCTACCAGCGCGCTTGACCAGTTCCTCTGTGAGGAAGCCGAGTCCAGGTCCTACCTCCAGAATTCTATCCTCGCTTGACAGTTCTGCTGCAGCAAGCATCGCGTCGCGGATTCGTCTATCGATAAGGAAATGCTGTCCGAATCGTTTCAATGGTGGGATGCCAAGATAGCTTAATTCCCGTTTTATCCAGGACAATCCCCTTCACCTTGGAACTTTGGTGGAGAAAAATGACTCTATGTCCGTCTGACCGGACGACTTTGAAAGTCTTGTAACCTTCACACCGATTCTGCGTAGAACGGCTTCTGGTGTGGACGCGATGAATTCTCTCAGTAGTTGTTGGGCGCAGTCATCAATGGTTCGTAAATCTTTCACGGAGGATTCCAACGTTCTACTCCTTGTGTGGATGGTTAGGTTGTTTAGAATTACGATTATCGAGACGGATTTACAGTTCATTCTCTCATCGTGGATTTTTTCTATCAGGGAACGAGTGAGCTCGCTCAAAACTGGTCGGATGATGTCGTAATCACGCGTATCTTCCTTCAGCGTTCCGATTCGACTCATCTGCGTTGGCAGTTCCTTATCTTGAACTGGCTCATTATCTTCTCCTCGTGCCGCCAAGAACAGATAAGTTCCCAGTTTTCTGCCAAACATCTCTTGGAGGGCAATAGGGCTCAATCGAGATAGGTCGTCGTTTGTTTTCACTTTAGATGTGTGCAACTTCTCTTCTACCTTCTTTCCGACACCAGGCATTTTACGAATCTCGAGGCCATTGAGAAAACTAGGAATCTGTTCAGGTTCAACAACGGTAAGGCCATTAGGTTTTGTGTGATCAGATGCGAGCTTGGCAAGGAGTTTGTTTGGAGCTATTCCGATCGAGCATGTAATTTGCTCCTGACGTAGAATAATCTCTTTGATGTTACTGCCAATCCGCTTGGCTGTGCTATATTCCCCCTTACTGCTTTCCGACACATCTAGGTATGCTTCGTCTACACCAGTTTGTTCGAAGACGTCACCATGATCACGTAGGATATTCATTATTCTTCCAGATACGGAGTCATAAAGCGGGCGATTCATAGGAAGGAAGATCGCGTCAGTGGATGCAAGTAGTCTCTTTGCAGTCGCGATCGCAGTTCCTGCTTTTACGTCATATTTTCTTGCTTCATAGTTGCTAGTGCTTACTACACCGCTCTCTGAGGTCCTGCCTGAATAAGCGCATACGATGACCGGTTTCCCACGTATTGATGGGTTCACGTTCTCTTCGCATTGGGCATAGAAGTAATCAAGGTCCACATGGATAATCAGTCGTTGTGCCAATCTTCTTTTGCCTACCAAGTAGGCTCCTATATTGACCTAGAGAAGATGCGGTACTTCTCTCCTCCGCCAAGTTCGTCAAGAATCCTCTTAGCGATTACCTTGACAGGGTCTCCTATGCTCGTTCTGGTCTCGATATCTTTGAAACTACTGAACGCTTTCTTCTCGCGGGCATTGATAATCTGCCACATTGATTTCTTTCCTATTCCGGGAAGCAGTTCCAACGCATGCATGCGAGGTGTAATCGCTTGAGAGTTGTTGAAGAACGTTACAAAACGTTGCTCTTGGTTGACGATAAGTTTCTCAAGAACCGGCAGTAGCTCCGCTTTCGCATTCGCTGTTAGATCAGAATACCCAATGCGACCAATAATACGGTTGATCTTCTCGCGTCTCTCCTTACCTATGTATACTCGTTCGTGCAGAATGGCCTGAGTGGCTGCGCGGACTTCGGCCTCGAGAAGTGTGAAGTAACCTTCACCGATCACCTGAACCGTAGGGACTGCTAAGTGCCTTGGTTTATCCGAAGACGTTCTTCCATGTGGCAAGTAGTCGATGACATAGGCATATTCCTCGTATAGGCGAGATGGAATGAATCCAGGGCTTTGTCTGTACCTAGATCCTACTTCACCCGAATTTTCTTTATCTTGACTCATTATGTTCATCTCCGAGAAGTTATGCGGAGGCTCACACTCTTAGTTGAGATAGGGCCATTCATGCGATTTCGGGTTATGGTGCATCGAAGATCGCAATGGGGAGAGCTTCCTCTATGATGATTTGGTTTGCGTAGAAAAAAGTCTTCCTATGTGCGTATTATTCTTCCCTATACGCGTTGACGAGCTTGAGGAGGTCCTCCAGTTGTGCAGCGGTTATAATTCTCCCCTTCACAGTGAGAATTGTCCGGAGTTCTTCGGTATAGCGTGGCATCGAGTTAGCTATCTGAATTGATTCCTTTCTATCCAGTTGATGTTTCTCGGTAAGTTCGCGGACTAGTTTTTCCGCCTTTGCGGGAGGGATCTTGGAGAACTTGGAGGCATAATCGAGTGTTCTTCTCTGGAACTCTCCGAGTTCCTCTTCCTTGACTTTCTCTAGTGTCCTTTTTGCTTCTGGGGTAGTCGTGGGTTTCGAATCTATGATCTTCCTTGGCAATTTACTCAACTCATCGGGCTGGAGTAATATGCTCGGGTCGGGCGATTATTTGCTTCGTTTGCTTTCCCACTTCCACATTAACCACGTAGGATTTTCCGCGTTTCTCGCCGATAATTCCACTTTTCCCGTGATATCGCCTGTGTGGCATTCCCTTGTGAACTGATGCTTCCAGCAGTATTGTCACCTTGTCACCGACCTGGTATGCTCTTAGAATTCTGCTTAGCCCAATTTTTCCACGTTCGCGAGGATGCTTTCGCAGTACAGACCTTGTTTTTGAACGATACCCCTTTGACCGTCTCATAAAGCATGACCCGAATTTTGTTAGCAGTCTAAGGGCGGGCTAATTAACCTTCTTGGAAGTGTAATTTGGTGCCTTGTCTTTGGTCATGTCTTGAGAGGAAAAGGTAACTTTCCACCACGACCTAATGCAGCGCCTCGTCTTTTCATCGTCTTCATCATTTTCTTTACCATAAAGTATTGATTGATCATTTCCTTAACTTCTTTGTCGGAGGTTCCGCTTCCTCTTGCTATCCTTCTGGCTCGGGATGAATCGATTAGCTTCGGTTCCTCAATTTCTTTCTTCGTCATGGATTGGATTATCACCCGCCATGAGTCCAACTTGTGTTCAGCTGTCTCCATCGCGTCGTCAGGGACGTTGATTCCCCCAGGAACCATGCCCATTAATTTCTTGAGGGGACCCATTTTGCGGACTGCTACCATTTGATTGTACATGTCTTTAAGAGTGAATTTCCCTTCGAGAAACGCTCTCGCTTGTTTCTGAGGAACAACAATTTCTGCGTCTCTAACTTTCTCAACTAATGCTTTGAGATCTCCCAGTCCTAGGAGTCTTCCGACGAAACTTGAGGGAATGAATTGCTCTAAATCATCGATCTTTTCACCTGTTCCAATGAATTTTATTTTCGCATGTGTGGCTGCCACCGCTGAGAGTGCGCCTCCCCCTTTTGCGGTGCCATCGAGTTTCGTTACAAGGATAGAGCCTATTGTCGTTGTTTCGTTGAAAGCCGTGGCTTGAGACATTGCTGCTTGGCCGATCGAAGCATCGATAGCTAAGATGATTTCATCTGGTTGTACTAGCTTCGCTAACTCCTTCATCTCAGCCATAAGTGATCCTTCGTCTTTGTGTCGGCCCGCTGTGTCCACAATTATCAAATCCTGCTTCGTGCCTGAAAACTGTTGCATGCCTCTCTTGACGATTGATAGGACGTTGGATGAGTCGGGTTCGCCGTAAACTGGGACGTTCACTCGTTCCGCGAGTTGTCGTAACTGGTCGAACGCTCCAGGTCTGTAGATGTCAGCGCAGATGATCGCTGGCCGCATACCTCGTTTCTGATAGAACCTAGCGAGTTTGACAGAAGCAGTAGTCTTTCCTGTGCCCTGTATTCCAACCAGCATCATCACATGAGTCTTTCCAGGTTCTATTGCAAGCCTAGCTGGTTCTTCACCGAGGAATCGCGTGAGTTCTTCGTAGAGCACTTTGATTACGTGTTCCCTCCTCGAAATACCTGGGGGTAATTTTTCCTCCAAAGATCTGGTCTCTACTGCCTGGGACATCTGGAGCACAAGATTGACGTTAACGTCGGATTGGAGCAGTGCTCTCTGGAGATCTCGTACAAGTTCTTTGACAGCCTTTTCGTCCACGACAGCGAGACGAAGGAGCTTTTTCATTGCTTGGCTGAGTGATTGCCCGAGACTTTCAATACTACTCACTTCTTGTGGACCCCCTAGTATGACTCCACATGTCGCGACGAACCTTTTAATTAGTTGGTGATGCTGCTCTCAGATCAGCACGGGTAGATGATTATGTCAAGGCTGTCAGGGGATGACGGCTTCCGAATATTGGAAAATGCTGAGATTCCTTCTGACTTGATATTGATCAATGGTCTTCCTGACGTGGGACTGGTTGGACTACTAGCAGCTTCACATATCGTTAGGACCTTGAAGCTTGAAGAAGTAGGAGCAATTGCATCAGACATGCTTCCGCCTATGATTGTTTTGCATGGGGGAGTCCCGAAGCTACCTGTTCGGATCTTTGCTGGTCCTTCGATTGCTGTGCTTCTCTCCGAGACTGCAATTCCCGGTTTGCTCCTTCGAACGTTAGCAGACGGTCTTGTGGATTGGTCGAAGAGGAAGAAGATTCAACTCATGCTATCGCTTGGAGGCATGGCGGTGGCGAATCGCCAGGACATAGATGTTCCCAAAGTGTTTGCGGCTCTTTCTCAAAGGGATCTCGAAAAACGTCTGCATGGTGCAGCAGAAATTATGGAGGAAGGTTACATCGTTGGAGCTTACGGGTTATTACTGCGAAAATGTGCCGAGGAATCGATTCCTGCGATAACCCTCCTAACTCAATCGTACTATAATTATCCAGATCCTGAAGCTGCTGCTTCATCATTGACTGCTGTCAACAAAATTCTAAACTTGAAATTAGATGTTGAGGAATTGCTAAAGAAGGGTGAAGAACTCAGACTCCGGAGCAAGGATATGATGCACCGTACTCACGAGGAGATGCAGCGCATGAATAAGCCACATGAATATGACTTACCGCCTCTCTACGGGTGATTTGATATTTGAGTGCGGAAAGTAAACAAGCGTCTTTCTCTGCGATACACGTATCTGGATGGAATGTTGCAACTGCATGCATCGAGCCACTCTATAATACGTTCTTAACTGCCAACGAGGTTGTCCTCACCATCGATCTTCCCTTTGTCTCTACCAAAAACATAAGGATCAGATATCTAACAGCCGATGCGATTGAGATTTATGCCGAGACATCCAAGAAGATATCCTTCAAGGATCTTGGCATTAAGCACAGACATGGAGAGTTTACGTGTTATCATGCAAGGATAAAACTTCCCGCTCCGATCAAAAGGAAGATGACTTCGAAGTTAAAGCGTGGCGTGCTCGAAGTTCACATTGAACGATTAGGGTAGTAGCGTCATTTTCGCGCGTTCTCAAGAGCACCTAAAGTCATAATTGGGAACAGGACGGTGGCGTCACCAATCAAGGTGACAAGACTATCGCGCTTCTTGATTTTCCCCCAGCTAATCGCTTCTTCTAGCGGTGCTCCGCTTGCTCCACCGCCCTCGGGGCGATCTAGGGTTATCTGGATCGCGGCATCAACTCCTCCCCTGTAGGAATTTGCTATTAGCACGTGATGCTTCGGCATTCCTCCGCCCAGGATTATTGCGCCGACCCGCTTAGCTTCGTAACTCAGATTCACGAGCTTAGAGAAGTCTTTGAAGGGGTTGATGAAAAGCGGTTTCAATTGACTATATGTCCATAAATCTAGGCCCAGCATTGAGTCAAAAATGCCCGGACAGAAGATAGGCATAGACTTCCTGGAGGCAACCGACAGCAATGATCTCTTGTCTTTTAGTTGACTGCCGAAATGCCATAGAAGTTCAAAGGTTGCAATGTTTCTTCGAGTTTCAGTGGGAATCTGGTCAAGCATGTGCCTTGTGGATCTTTCCAAGTGTTCAATAGCTTTCTGCCTCACGAGGAGATCATAGATTCTTGACAAGCCCTTTTCTCTGAGTGTTTCATCGTTGTCCATTTCGGACCCGACGATGTGCCTGTGCCCCAGGCCTTCAAGCATATCATGCGTGACATTTGCTCCAGTCGTAACGATAGCGTTAACCAGACCCTTGTCCACAAGGTCGACGAGAATGCTCCGCAAACCGCCTGGGACAATTGGACCAGCTATCGATAGCATTTTGCAGTAGTGCTGGTCACTAAACATTTCCCCTAGAATCCTAACCGCCTTACCGAATCTGCCAGGACCAAGAACCTTCACAGCCTCCATTTGTCTAGCTAAATCAGAAACTGTCATACGACGTTTGATCTTGATAGGTGAGACATAGGACAAGCTTATGGCCTTCACTTCGGGCGGATTTTCGCACTAGCCTTTAGTACGCATTATCTTATTCAATCCGAGCATCTGCCAGTATTCTACTTCAACGCCAGGAGCCAACTTGGTCTTGATTTCCTCCTCCTCTGGCATAGGTGTCTCGAAAGTCTCGTAGCTCTCCATATCCATAAGTTGAACATTCGTTCCAACAAACGCCAGCACTTGCGCGGTTTTCTTCTCGATCATAGGTACGTCTATGCGCGCGTCGACGGGGCTGATCACGTTCTTTTTGGATCCGGTCGTCACACTAATTGCGACGATTCGGGCCTTCGCGGCACCATGTTTGCCCGGTTTCGATTTCTCATACTCAACGATCCTACATGGTTCCCCATCGATTACTATGTATTGCCCAATTTTGACCGTTCCAACATCAACCGGTTTGCTCAGATTCCTCGCCTGTAAGCCGTGCTTCGGCACGGTATCGTCCGTGTTTCGTCTAAAAAGGTTGTCCGCGGTTAACAATCTCGTATCGTAGCGGCCGGTGGATTACTTAATTATCCTTTGTAATAGTCACTGTTTCTTGGAGAATCTGCGGTGGTCTGCAAAGTCGGTCTTGTGTCTAGGCTTGACGACCAACGAGCGCTAGATGTTGCCAAATCCCTGGCTAGGCAAATGAGAAGAAGGGGGATTTCCGTCGCAGCAGAACTCGAGTTGGCAAAACAGGGACGGCTGGGAGGCGGCACAGATCTGTCAGAGTTGCGATCGGATCTGATTGTGACAGTTGGTGGTGATGGAACGGTCCTGAAGACTTGCATGACGATTCCGGAACCCGAAACACCAATTTTGGCAGTCAATATGGGGCGACGAGGCTATTTAACCGAGGTTGAACCTTCAAAAGCGTTCCTTGCGGTACAACGTTTCATCAAAGGGAAATGCAGACTGGAGAAGCGAGCTAAACTCGCAGTTCAACTAGATGGTCGTCATATAGTCGATGCACTTAACGAACTGGTTGTCTCTTCGGGTAGCCCTTCTAAGATGCTTGATATTCAGCTTGCTGTAGATTCAACACCGCTTCTCTCGTTCAGAGGTGATGGGCTAATTGCTTCAACGCCCACAGGGTCCACCGCGTATTCCTTGTCTGCTGGAGGACCTGTTGTCGACTCGAGCGTCGAAGCCTACGTTGTCACATTCATTTGCCCCCTAGGATACGTGCGACCGACGGTCGTTTCAATGAATAGGCCTCTTACGATCAGGATAACTAATCAGAAATTGAAGGCGCCTGTCGTCGTGGATGGACGATTTCAGCGCGAGTTAACGCAGGAAACTAAGTTGGATATTAAGAAATCAGAGCACTATACGATGTTCGTACGGATGAGTTCGACACCTTCACTCGGTAGCCTCGTTAGGCTACAAGGAATGGAGCACGCTGTCTAGTGAAAGTGCTTGTTCTGGATACTTCTGCATTCATAATGGGACTTGACCCTCTAGGATTGGAGGATGAAACATATTCGGTTCCGGACGTCGCTGAGGAGCTTAGGGATCAGACAGGACCCTCATATCGTCTGACTTTGTCATCTTCGTCAGGGAAGATGAAAATCCAGCCCCCGACCGAAGATTCGCTCCGTGAAGTAGTTGATCATGCCAAGTTGCTAGGAGATCGACTCGTACTGTCCAAAGCTGACTCAAGCGTTCTGGCACTTGCAGTCGATCTGAAGAAGAGTGGAAAAATCCCAATCATCGTCAGTGACGACTATGCTATTCAGAATGTTGCTGAAGGACTGGGAATTGGATATCAATCCCTTTCTTCATTGGGAATTCGACAGAAATACAAGTGGATTTACTATTGTCCAGCTTGCTTCAAACGATATGTGACTGGAGACTTACAGATTTGCGGCGTGTGTGGTACTAAGCTCAAGAGGAAACCTTTACGAAAAGAAAGCGCTAAGATGCATGCGCATGCCTAGGTAAATCTGCTTTTCCAAATCTTCTCTTTCGCGCATAATGGAACAAATACAGTTGGACATATCCGGCCCAATAACCAAAACGATCGCGCAGGAACGATGCGGTTGCAGGTCGTGGTAATTTCCGTCCCTTGAAGTAAAGACTATTCACAATTCTATGAATCCACACGTCGACAGGTGCCGCTCTAGACTGCCCAGCACCGTAAAGTAGGAAACAATCTGCGACTTTGGGACCGACACCATAAAGTTGAAGGAGACATTCCATGGCGTTTTCGTAGCTACTGTTCATAAGAGCTTCCAGTTCCAGCTCTTTGTTTTGAATCATACGTGAGACTGTGATGACCGACTTGGCCCGATACCCCATTGATGTCGTCCTCTGCAATTCTCCTGTGGTCAATTCCGCGATGTCCTTTGGTCTAGGAAATAGAAACCAGGACGACCTGTCAGGAAATTCCACTTTCTTCCCATAGCGTTTCATGAGAAGTCGCGCTATACCGTTCCATCGTTTTGCCGAGTTGTTTTGGGATAAAATCGAACAAATAAGACTCTCATACAGGTTTGTGCCCCGCATCAAGCGGAGTCCTCTTAGCGGTCCGAAAGTTAATGAAAGTGGCTTATCGGAGGAGAACGTTTCATAAAACAGACATAAGTCATCTCTTAGCCCTAAGACTTTCTCCAGGTGTCGTCTCAATTCTTTTTGAGAAATGGTCATCGACGGAGGAGGTACATATTGCACTAATATCTTGAATCGATCGTTTGATCCGATTTGCTTTACTGAGTATTTTACGTAGGTCCCGTTGACTACTTCAACATCAACGAAGCTTTGTCCATTCCTAATCCACTCTGGTTCAGATGTTTGTGCACTCAGAATTGTTTCTTCAAGGTTGAAAGGGCCATTCACGTCATCTCCTGTGAGATTGAATTTTCTAAAGTTGCTTGGGTTAATCCGCAATGATTATCGCTCAGGCCAGATTGCTTCGGCATGTTGCTCTAGTTCATTCCATACTTGTCGTTCTTTTTCATCTGCTTGAGTAGATATTAGCAGCGCCCTATTTGGGGCCTTCAGTGGCACAATGAAATATTCTGTTAGTTCGCCGCGATTTGATCGAAGTATTAGTTTCTTCTTCGCGTCAGCCAATTTCAACGTCTTTGAATCGAGGTATTTACAGATGACAAAGCTGCCGCGTGATTCGAGTGTTCGGATCTCAAGTTGCCCCTTCTTGCTGGTTGTTAATACTGTCTCGGGAAACTCCATGGCTCATTCAACCTGATGTTAGACAATTAGATTAGCTTCTGGTTCATAATTCTAGTCTCGGACAAACTTTGCGATGAAGTACCCAATTTCGTGCTTGTATGGATGGAACCGTTGACAAAGAGAAGCTTTCGGGAAAGTATCTAATCCAGGTCCACCAATACGAGGATTCTGTTCAACCAATTTCAGCTCGCAATCTTGGATTGCAAACTCGACCACTTTTTCGCATTCCTCATGGGTGAAAGTGCAAACGCTGTAAACCACGATACCGCCATGCCTCACAATCTGAGAAGCTGCCTTAACAAATTGCTTTTGATACGCTGCCAAATGCTCGATCCTCTCCTTTTTCGTATAATCGAAGGCTTTGGGTCGCAACCCTAAAGCGCTGCATGGTGGATCTATCAGGACCCGATCGGATTTCAAGTCAGGAAAATCGTCCGGCAAATACCTTGAATCATGAATTGCTAGGACAACGTTCTTACACCCGAGTTTTGTCACCGTATCTCTAGTCTGACTTAGCTTACGGGAATTTCTATCGAACCCAAGAATCCGGCCCTGATTTCGCATCAGTTGACTCATATGAGATAGCTTGCCTCCGGGGGCGCAATTCATATCCACAATGGTCTCGTCTGGCTTCGGATCTAATACTCGTGCTGTCACCATAGCAGCCATTGATTGCGGATAAAGGAATCCTTTAGAGAATTCATCTAGTTCACGAATCTGAGGACTAAGAAATCTCCTTCTAGTAACAGAAATCGCCAAACCCTTCTTGAAGGTCAGCACTTCTGTGGCATTCATCCTAGCATCTCCGACGGCCACGATTTCGCCGATTTCTGAAATGATCGTAACCAGATCTCCCCGACGCATCGATTCGCAGTTCATAATCCCTGGGGCATAGACGTTAGCCCCTTGCAGCACTGACTCTGCAGTCTTTTTGTCAACAATTACCCTAGATTTAGTGGGTGAAATATCGAAGGGTCCCTTAACTCCAATTCCTATAGCTTCAGGGAGAGCTTCGAGCTGATTGATTTCAAGCCCTTTCATTCTCAACAACGAAATTAATTGGTCAGGGAATATCTTCAAGGTGTTACATCGCACGTAGTAAGTATGAACAGGCTCCGCCAGTGATTGTAATGTTCCTTGAGCTTCGTCCCCGAAGACTTTCACCGCTTCTCTAATGACGTCTTCAGAGAACCGCACAGAAGTGGCAGGTCGAATTGCCATTGCCTACAGCCTAGATTTCCAATATCTCGATTGTTCTTGACGAAATTTCAAGCGTTGCAATCGTTGCTCTGAAATGATACCGAACAGCAAACATACCAATCCTTCTGTTGGCAATAGGTCTTATTTCGTTTCAGTTGGTAATCGGGGTAGAACATATAATTGTCTGACTATGATGGAATAATGGCGACTCCTGATGGAACCAAGATCGCGGTTAGTTCTCATAAACCTTCTAGGATTATGTGCTCTCGTTGTATTTACTGCACTAGTATATCTCAGAACTCAGCAACCACTCATGCTTCTGGTCGGTGGTCTGATTTCGGTCGTATCAGTCATCGGTACAACTATGGGCAAGACTTAGTCAATTGATATAATGCCTCATCTCCTCAGGTATCCTCAATGTCTCAGAAATATCCAGAAGCAACTGTGGGTGCACTCGTCGTAAATCCGAAAGGAGAAGTACTGATTGTTCGATCGAGCAAGTGGGCTGATAAGCATACTGTGCCGGGTGGACATATTGAACTGGGAGAGCTAGCTGAAGATGCCATCAAGCGGGAAGTCAAGGAAGAGACTGGGCTGGCGGTGGATGTCGTGAAATTGCTACTCGTACAGCAAGCGATCTATCCGAAATTCTATTGCAAGCACGAGCACTTCGTATTCATGGACTTTCTCTGTCGGACACAGGATACAACTGTCAAGTTAGACGGCAGAGAGCTACAACAGTACGCATGGGTAAGTCCACGCGGTGCGTTAGAGTTGGATCTCGAAGAGTATACGCGGAACTTCATAATGGCGTATCTGAAAGAGCCGACCTCGACGTAGAAGCAATTTGCTCCATTGTCGAATCGTTTGATCACACTAAAATCGGCATGAATCGATTATCCTTGGCGGCTTCGCTGAGTCGTCCCACGATCGGAATCTCGTTACCACAGTATACGCATCGATTTTGCTCGTCCAAATGCCAGCCGATAATATCGAATCCCATCCTTTCAACAACTATTCTCTTGCAGCCGGCGCAGTACGTGTGTTCGAGTGGATGACTCGGTACATTGCCTAAGTAGACGTATTTCAATCCAATCTCCTGCGCGATTGCATGATGTCTTTCCAGAGTTTCAACCGGTGTCTGAGGCAGATGCATCAGTTTGTAGTCAGGATGGAATCGTAAGAAGTGAATTGGCGTATCAGGACCCAGATTATCATATATCCATTCGCATAATCTCTTGGCAGCAGAAAGGTCATCGCCAACTTCCGGTACTACGAGATCCGTGATTTCTATATGAACGTCTGTCTTGTCCCGGATTTCGAGTAGCGTCTGAAAGATTGGGGCGGCGTCTGCGATGCCGATATACTTTCTGACAAACGAAGTTTCCCCATTCCCTTTGAAGTCTACCGTTATGCAATCTAGAAAATCGCGCATCAACCCAACAGTCTCTGGCGTGTCATAGCCATTGGAGACAAAGATGTTTGCCAAGCCGCTCCTCCTTGCCTGAACACCGATATCGTGCGCAAATTCGATGAAGATCGTTGGCTGATTATACGTGTAGGCTATTCCTTGGCACCGGTAGCGTTTCGTCATTGAAACAACACTCTCGGGTGTTACATCTTGGCCTTCGATTTTTCGGCGCTGACTAATGTCGAAGTTTTGGCAATAGTGACAAAGCCAATTACATCCCGTAGTCGCGATGGAGAATATCTTACTCCCAGGCATATAGTGAGTAACCGGTTTCTTTTCTATCGGATCGATGTGACCAGCAATTATCTTACCATAAACAAAGAGCTGAAGTTTGCCGCCAACATTCCCTCGAACTCCGCATAACCCTATCTTCCCATCCGGGATGTTACAGTATCTCGCACACGCGGTGCACCTAACTCTGCCGCTTGGCAGACTATCATAGAGTGTTGCTTCCTTCCCGAAACTCAAATCAGACACCTCCTATGTGAATTATTCAAGCCCTCGACTCAGTAATCACTAAGGAACGGGTTACTCGGTGCCATAAACTTTTGTCGTCCAGATTCAACCTTGAACGGCGTGAGTATGGTAGAACGTGAAGTTCATAATTTGTCTCCTTGCGTGATAGCCAATCATGGTACTCAAA